>FZPS01000163.1_pt254 | contig 170688 bp, 139 predicted proteins | sample 1817821 | NCBI WGS metagenome assembly FZPS01 (sample SAMEA104158645, study PRJEB21678) | metagenome | place: Germany | collected 2015-04-21 | reverse complement strand
GGCATAATCCTGACCCTTCAATGGAGCCACGGCCTTTCAGCCGTGGATACGTCGCCCTCCCCCACATACTCGATGACGCGCGCTTCTACCTTCAATGGAGCCACGGCCTTTCAGCCGTGGATACATAATTTCTGCCACATGAGACAAGGCCAAGATGCCGGCCTTCAATGGAGCCACGGCCTTTCAGCCGTGGATACGTAAAACAAAACGCTACAGTAGCCAATACGATAAGCCTTCAATGGAGCCACGGCCTTTCAGCCGTGGATACCAAGAATGTGGAGGAAGCTTACAACGAGGCCACGCTTCCTTCAATGGAGCCACGGCCTTTCAGCCGTGGATACGGAGGGCAACCGTGGACAAGGAACAACGGAACAGGCCTTCAATGGAGCCACGGCCTTTCAGCCGTGGATACTTGGGGCAAACACTTTCGTCAGCCGTATAAGGCGCTACCTTCAATGGAGCCACGGCCTTTCAGCCGTGGATACCTCAACGCCGCGGTCGGCGCACGGGTGGGCGACATCGCCTTCAATGGAGCCACGGCCTTTCAGCCGTGGATACCCGTACCCGTGCTAAAGCCTGTATTTACAGGGCTTTATAGGCCATTATGCGAGAGGTACTCTTTTCAAGGCCATTTTCATCAATTAATTCTATTATAATTATATACAAATAACACTTGAGTTGCAAAGGTTTCAATCAAATATGGCCAATCATTCCTTCTTTCTTCACCACACAGCCTCTCGCATCCCTATATTACCAGGAAACTTGAGCCTTATATATGTATTTTATTGTCAAAGAACGTCAAAATCTAGCTTTCTAGACTATTACTGCAGTCGATTCCTCAAAATCAACAGAACGCCCAAGAAATTCAAAAGCCTCTTTTCCCCGCCCCTTCACCGGACCGGTGTCAATGATCATCACTCTATCCTCTTTGTGATGGATAATGTCCGTTATGGCCGAAATTAGAATTACTTTCTCTTGCCTTGACAGTTCACAGGAAAACACGGAGTACTGCAGGGGGTCACCAAACCCGCGCATTTTCTTGAACATTCTCGTCAATCTTTTTGCGTCGGAAATGTCGTAACAGACTATATAACGGTTGCGCATATCTTTTCTCCTTGATCAATCTGGTTTTATCTTACAAGGAAAGCAGGATAAGTTTTGATTTCACCATTCAAATAACGCCCCAGTAGCCTCGCTTGCAATTCCAGAACCCTTCTGTAGCTGATAGAATAACCCAGGACCGGATGTGTAACCAGCGTGTCCATACGCCTTTCATAAGTAGCAAGGAATTTCTTGCGTCCTTCGCCATCAAGCGCTACGCTTCCTGCTCGAAAAATGAAATTTTCCCTGGTTATTTCATTGTTATTAATAGCTGTTAAAACCACAGAGTCGGCGATAATGGGCCGGAATTCTTCCATCAGATCAAGAGCAAGGGCCGGCCGGCCGTAGCGCGGCCGATGATAAAAGCCAAGGTATGGGTCAAATCCAACTGCAAGGAGGGTAACCATCAGATCTTTGTTTAACAGTGAATAGGCGTAAGACAGCAATGCGTTTATGGGGTCCCTGGGTGGGCGGCGATTGCGAGTTTTGAAGATAAAGGATACGTCTTTTTTGTATTCCTCCGCCTTCACCAGCTCAGCAAACTTTGAAAAATAGACCTTGGCTGCCGCACCTTCAATTCCCAATAATATGTCACTGCTCTTGACATGCCTGGCCCTGGTTGACAATCGATACAATTCATCAACTGTTTTTTTGTCGGGAGAAGGATGATTGCGCCGGTAAAAAGTGCGGCAATTTCTTATCTTGGTATTAACAAATATTCTGGCCAGATCGAGGCTTTGTTCCTGATTGGCAGCAACCCTGAACTGGCGTATCCTCAATTCAATGTTCTTGTGGGTCATCCCCGTATTGTAACCATAAAACCATCCGCCGTAGGAAAAATAACATACAGGTATGTTACGCGTATTCAATTCACGCAAAGCTTGCGTGGAAATCTGTATATTGCCAAAAACGCATAGTTGAGATATGTCCATCAGCCGTACTTCTTTCAAAATCTTTCCCTTACGCCTGATGGTCAGCAGGTCACCTTTTTTACCCACAGAAACCCCCTGTTCCTGGATATAAACAGGCAGGGCATCCTGCCTGGCAGGAATTAGACGGCGGTTTTCTCCGCCTTTCATGTCTTTCTCAAACAAAAGGTTGGTTTCGTCAGGCAAGCAGATGCCAACAAGGGAACAACGCGGGCATTTCGGACTATCCTTCAATGGTTCCGGTATGCTACCTCCAAGTGCTGTTTCAATCAATTCATCTCTCAAGGCAAGCGTCCGTTCAATCAATTCATCTTCTATCGGCACCATGGTTCTTTTTTTGGATCCTGCATAATAAATTATGCCATGGTCACATCTATAACCGTGATCCTGCAGAATAAGAGCTTGGGCACAGAGCTGAACACGATCCGGTTCCCATGCGCCTTCGGGAAGATCGGGCATACTTCCCCGTTTATAATCAACCGGAACTACCCTTTCCGGTTCTATTTCCAGAAGGTCTATTCTGGCGATCAGACGATATTTCTCACTGGAAATCAAAACCGAACGGGCTTGCACAATCTCCGGAGGAAGGTCATCATGGTCCGGAAGATCTCCCCTTTCACGATCAACCCGCCGATGCTTGAAACGTCCCTCAAGGGTGTCAGCGCTTTCGGCAAATTCACCTTGCACCCATTCAAGATAAAAAAGCCGGCGGCAGTATGTAAATTCATTGAGCATGCGCGCCGGGATATAATCCGGCAGTCCTTCATCAACCGTTACCCGGGAATTTTTATGTTCAGTTTTATTCATCTTTATATCGTTGTTCATCGCTCAATTTTTCTTTCATTATTTTGATAATGGCAATTCTCTGCTGAGTTCCTATGTTTCCGGAAAAAAATTGCCCATACCGAAATGACAACCATAACCGAGGTTTATCGGCCCGTTCACCGGGGCTGCAAAAAGCAAGCGGAAACCATACAGTAACCCCGGTCCTTTCCGTTTTTTGCCCTGCCGCCAGAAGCGAAATTTATGCCAACCTGCTTCGCTTCCTTTCAGGGGGCAGCCGGGTATGAATTCGACCTTTTCAAGAAGTGGTAGCGATGGCTGCCCTTCTCTACGCAAACCCCATTCACGCCTGGCCTGATATTCGGGCCCGTCTATCTGGATACCGCCGGCATCTTTCTTTGGCCGGCCATCGCGATAATACTTGGGAAAACGCCCCAGAACAAATGGTGTGGAAGATCGCCAGCAAGAGGATGAGGCAAACAGTTGTGTTCTGTCAGCAAAATCTTCCGGGGTGCCCACCCCGGTAACGACCAGGTTGATTTTATGTTTCTCCCCCCCCGGATATAGGTTCTTTATAGACATGAGCGCCTCCCGCTCCATATCTGAAAATCCCCCGGGAGCATAGACCATGATACTTTCAATAAACCCATCCCCATCCTCGTCAGTCGGCAGGTAGAAAGCATGGCGATGACCCTTTAGAGGCCGCCCATCCTCTTTCTTGCCGGAGAGAATCGAGCTTCTTCCCCCTCCATGGATCCTTCCATACCTTGCCATTGCAGCCAGCCGTGCCACCTCGGCTACTTTTATGGTCTCGTATATACGCGGCAGGGGTTTACCCGAAAGAGCGTAGTGGACTACCGAGATGGGTTTTTCTTCTTTTCGCCGTATGGAATGGCGTGGCTGATATGCAAAAGAGTTGTCGGGCAGAGCATAGTAAACCCACCGTGATCCCGGCGGGTCAGCGTATCCTTTTTTTCTCAGATCGGCAGTATCAACCTGCAACCTGTCCAGCAGGTCCGGATTGTCTTCCCGGGAAGCCAGCACCCTGACCGCCTCATAACCATCCGGAATACCCTCTTCCATGACAGGAAAACAGTTCCGGGAAAACTGATGTGTTGTTGATAGGGTAGCTTCAACCCACGATTCAGCCCGTCCGAGATGGGACATCCCGTAAAGCAATTTTCCGAGCAGGTCCCTTTCCTTACCTGCCAGCTCTACCTCTGGCCAGCAAGCCATCAGGGGTGCCTCCCTGCCCAGTTGCAAGAACGTGTCGAAAATCATTCTTGGCACCTCTTTCCTCCCTTCTCTCATGGGCATATACTGCCTGGTGCCCCCGATGGTTGCCGGTGGCAGAAAGAAACTCGGCAGAGTCGTCATTTTTTTCAACAGGGCTTCTATCTCTTCCGCATCGACCAGGGGCAGGGTCTTCCTCCATGAAGCAACAAGCGCACGAAGTAATCGCCAGGGAGATGGAGGCCATTCCGGGAAACCTTCGTTGACGTTGCGGCCCCATGGGGTACTGTGGTAGCGGCCGGAAAGCATGCTGAAATTTATAGCGATCATTCTGTTTCATCCTCGCCTTTCTCATCGGTTTTTTCTTTCTTCACGGCTTTTTTCTCGTAAATTATTTCCATTACGGGCGGTTCGGCGAACAGACCCTCGTTGCGACAATTCAAAAGGGCGCTTTTCAAAGGTTCTTCCAGCTCTTCCTCGTCGGGTACGGTAAAACCTTCCGGTCGGGAGACAGTCAGGGAAGTACACCGCAGATCGCAAGCAGTGCGTAAACGCAACCCTGAATTCAGGAAACGCCTGATTTTCCAGAGCGAGAAGATGGTCAGAAACCGGTTGACATTCTCCCCAAGCCCATAACTCCTCATAGTAGCCAGATCAAGGTTGAAGTAGGCGGTTATTTTTTCCGCGGTGAACTCGGTGCGGTGAAAAGGTACATTGCCGAATCCGACGGCAACTTCTGCCGTTGTGGCCGATGGGTTAACCCGGTCAATCTTTGCACCACCACTTTCAACCGGCCTGATATTGATCGCTTCTATGAAAGAGGAAATCAGCCGCTGGAGGCGGAGCCGGCCGCCGGCCAGATCCTTCTTGGAGAAAAATACACCATGCAGAAGGGTGTTGGGATCATATTTGAAGACTATCCTTGAAAGCTTGCGCAGATCAACGGGCAACCCCTCCATGCTTCCGGTTTCCTCGATCAATTTTTCCAGAAAAGAGGTGTCAGTCCCCTCCAGTATGTAGGGGGAATTCAGGCGATGCGATTCAAGAATAGAATTGGTAACATTCCTCCCGTCACGATCGACAACCTTGACGTAGGGTAACCCGGTCAGAGGCCCAACTACTTCTTCAGTTGCCTCATCCCAGCAGACTGCCTCCAGCCGATTGGCCATTGATTGAGCCGACTCGACGAGGAGCATCTCGTAGCCATCGGGGCTGTAAAAGGTCGCCGCCCCCAGGTTGGGAAAACCCGTGGGCTGAAAACGACTGCCCTGAAGGGGGACCAGATCCGCCTCCAGTAGAAGACTGCGTACATCTTTCAAACCCGACAAATCAACAGACATTTACAGAACAACTCCTTCCATTTTTTGATTTTCCAATTCAGGTTCTACAAGTATTTTGCCGGCGAGCCTGGACCAGCCACCCACCGGAATGATCATCGAGGCTGCCAGCCGCTTTTTCAGTTCCGGCGAAACGATAAAATGAGCCTCCCGGGGGCTGACAAGAAGGGCAAAACCACTTGCTGCAAGTCGCCTCAATGCCATCCTTGTCGCGGAATCGAAATCTTCGGCACGCAATCTTCCCAGCATGGCCCGGTCAATCTTTACATGAATTGGTTCAGCCTCCGGGGGCCAGCGCAGGGGGCCGGGCAAGAAAACCAGTTTCAACAGCGCATAAACCGGATAGGGTTCGTCGCGGCCGGTAACAGCCCGTTCAGGGAGATCCTCCTTTCTGGCATACTGCCACCTTATCAGAGACATGCCGATCAGAAGGGCAAGAATGCGCTTCTCCTCAAGTTTGCCATCAAGAAATAATCTGACATCGGCAAGTTCCGCCCGGAACCTGCTGCCCAATGGCAGCTGGCTTGTTTCGGTGCCTTTCCGCAGAAAACGTTTCTCGAGAATGGCGGAAAGGGTTCGCGGTAGGTCGGTTATGCCGACATTGTAATTTTTTTCTTCCCATGCCAGCCTTCCGCTCCTGTCCACTGCTACCGGTTCCAGGTTCTCGCGGATGCTTCCTCCCTCACCATCATAATCATGGATGGAAGATACGGAGGCGGCGATACGATATCCCGCGCTGCCATCATCGAGGGGTATGATCCAGCGGGGTGAGATGGTCAGCGGCGGCATGTTTTTCTGCATAACCCCGTTTAAAGCCACGTCCTGCGAGGCCTGCCCCAGGGCCATGATTATCTCCTGAAGACGCCGCGGGCCACCGTAACGGCAGTAGGAAAATATCGCTTCCTCGATGTTTTTCAGGGTATTTCGATAGCGGGCAGGGGTTCCTTTGCTGTGACATTCTCGCCTGAGACGATCCACCCACCAGTCGGTTTCATCCAGCAGCCGGACCGTGGGCCTGGAAGTAACCGGAAAGAGCCCCAGAGAAGAAGCGAAGTACATATTTCCGCTGCGGGATCCGGAGAGGAAACCTATTCTCTGGAAGGAAGTGATGCCCCGGTCTATCCCCAGCGAGGCCGCGGCCCGGGCAAAATCAACGCCATTCCGCGCCGTCCTCTGACCTACGCGGGCACGACCCTCGGAAAATAGGTAGCTGATTTCCGGCAGGGATGCCGGGTTTTTCCAGAGCGGAAGCCATATTTCTCCACGACTTCCTTTATCAGCATCATCGGTCGAGACTGTACCCCAGCCGGCAGCAGATGTACCCCTGACGGTGAAAGGAAAGGAGGAACCGCGCATCTGATGTTCCAGCTGGCGCGATACGGAACCGGCAAACAAGAACAATCCTTCCATGGCCAGAATATAATCCCAGGGGTTGACCAGGTTCACCCCACCATGGCCATTGGTACTGCTGTTGGGCCCCCCCGAACCTCCCGGCAAGAATTGCCCGGAGGAACCTTTTTCGATTTTTACCGCCCCCGGTTGAAAAAGTGCACTACGCAGGCGGGAAAGATTCAGAGCACGATTTTGCTTGTATTTTTTGTCGTCCACATCCGTTTTGCTCACGGGGATAACTTGTTGGAGATATCCCATGTGTGTGGCGGTAAATTCAAGGTTTCCATCGTTGCCGCCGCTTCCCATCAACGGTGCGAAAGAAGGATTATCATCGCTCAGGGCCAGTACCACATCCATCAATTCCACAAAACTATCGGGCATTTCTGACCGGCAACGTTCGATCAACGATGTCTTGACTTCTTTTAGCTTTTTCTGCTGTTTCTTGCCGTATTCGAGCCCCAGAGCCGCCAGTATGTCCTTGCTTCCAGCAATGACATCGATATATTCCCGGTAGCGCTCCTCCTCGGAATAAAATATGCTTTCAAGAATCCTCAGGGCAGCGTCGCCATAAAATCCGCTTCTGTTATTCCAAGGAGCAATGATGGGCGTGGGAATATATTCATCGATGAAAAATTCAAGGAGCTCTTCTTCGGAAAGAGTGGTGGAAAGAAAAAACATTCCGTTCTCCCACCAGCCGCGCACGCCTTTGTCTTTCTGTCGGGCAACGAGCCTGAGGATTCCCAGAGATTTGAGATAATGGAGCAGGGGTTCCGGACTACAACCCGTAAGCATATGCGTATGTTGTTGGAATTTACCGGACATATTTCACACCTCCTTTTTCTTCTTCCCGCCCATGCTGGCTCTGATATCTGCCGCACGTAGACAGGTTTCCAGGAAAGAAAGTTTTATCACTCCGAATGCATCACGCAGTCTGAGCATTCTTTCCAGCCAGGAGGCGCCCCTTTCGCCATCCCGCCCCATTTCAATCATGGAAAGATCCAGTACCGTCTCGGGCAAGGATACGCCTCCACCCAGATCGGCCTGAGAAACGGTGCTCCCATCCCAGATCCCTCTGGTTATCCGTGTTTCAGGCGGCAATCCTTCCGGAACTCTCTCATCGGGAAGGGAACGCACCGAGAGCCGCACTTTGCCATGGTGGGCAGCGATAAGAAAAGCTACCAGATTCAGTTCCATGGGGAAGGATTTCGCCAGAAATGTTCCGCCCTGCAAAAAAGCAAGTGCTCCGGCCAGTTCGTGTCTGAAGTAACGTTGCCGATGACGCTTGTTCCCGGGCGATTTGGCCCAGATCATGCCATCCCGGGGCAAGTTGCCATCCTGATTGCTTCTATGCATGGTTTCTTGAAAAACCTCGTGTGCTTTGCCAGCATCATGATATCGGGCCGAAATCAAGAGCATGCAGCGTTCGGTCGGTTTCAACCATAAAGTTTCGGTAATCTGTTCGAGTTTGGCCACCACTTCATCGGTATGCTCGCTCAGCGTCTGCCAGCCACCCTGGCTGAATGAATATTGATCTTCTTCGGTATCATCGGTCTTGATACTGGCCGGAACGATAGCAACAGGTTCTACTTCTTTCCCCTTCTCTCCGTGCCAGCCCCTATCCGGCGAGTATCCGCCGGCTGCCGCCGGCAGAAGAATGGTCATGCCGGGTCGGATCTCGTTGCTATTTACCTTCCGCCATCTTCCATCAAGGTAATCCCAGCGCCAGACGTTCCCCTCCATCCTGGAAACAAAAGCCCTCGCTGTACCAATGTTGACAGCACAGAGTTCATCTTGATGAAAAATTTCCAGATCTGCCGGAGGCTCCCCCTTCTTGTCCAAGTGCCGCCAGACAAAATGAACATCGATGTCTTCTGTATCACGCACAAAACGAGACACGTCGATGTCACTACCTGAAAGGTCGGGGGCAGTGTCAAACAGTTCAATAAAATCTTTCCGACGAATGACATGACGGAAAGCAAGCCCCGTCTCCACGCCGGGCAATCCAGCGGGCGATGCCGATCCGCCCTTCAATTTTTCCAGAAGTGTCCGCGTTTCCGCCATTTCCTCCGGGCTGTAAGGGGAAGCATCCCTGTCTTCAACGTCTATCCAGTAAACCTGGGCCTCATCATATTCTCCGAAACGGTTGCACCTCCCCAGGCGCTGCACCATGGCCGGCCACGAGCAGAGTTCGGTATAAAGAGTTTGTGATGATATGTTCACGCCTGCCTCCACTGCCTGGGTAGCCACGATGATTCTTCGTTCATGTTTTTCCGGAATTCTTTTATTGATTTGTTTTCTTTCTGCAGGCCTGAAACGCGAATGAACCAGCAACAAATCAAAATCATTTTCCCTCGTTCGAGCCCGTTCATTCTGCAATGCTCTGAAAATCTTCTGAGCATGGGCTACCCGATTAACGATCACCAATATCTGATCTCCCTCTTCCATGGATGCGATAATCTTCAAAGATAATTCTTTATAATACTTCGCACTATTTTTCCTGGCCGCGATCTCCAACTTCCTGACTGTCTTCCTCGCCGTGAGACGTTTTTTCAAACTCTCAACTTGACGGTCTTCATCCGCAAGTTCGAATGTTGATAGACTTGCTGCAATCGGGGAGAAGTCAACGGTTTCAAACCAGCGTCGGTCGATAGTCGCGGACATCCACAGATATTTATTGGGCCTGCAAGTAGGCATTGTTTTGTTAAAAGCCGCAAGCTGTGCGCTCGTAGCCAGCCCCGAGCCCATCAGCTGCACCTCATCGAAGACCCACTGACAATCGTTATTCAAAAGCCCAAAGGCCATCGGCCATTTGAAACGGCTCATGGCATAACCGCGATTGAGAGCACGTGAGATAAGCATGTCCTGAGTGCCGATAATTATCTGTGTTTTTTCAGGATAGAGAAGCCATTCTTCATCAATTTCTCCACCCATGATGATATGGGTCCCGATCCTTTCCGGGATCATCCCCGCTTTTTCCAGGTTCTCCAACATCTTTTTGCAGTCCCGGTAGGTCTGTTCCACCAGCGTGCGCATGGGCAGGCAGTAAACCAGGCGGCGCGGTACACGGCCATGAGTTTCACCCGGTTCTATTATTTCGTGAAAACCCCGTCTGACCGAGTCAGGCGACAACACATCGCGTGCTGTTTGATCGGAATACTTGAGGCGCCGCCAGAGCCACGCCAATATGACTGCGTAGGTTTTTCCCGACCCGGTAGGAGCACCGAGAAAACATGGTAATTCTTCCGAAGTAGCCATCTTGACCTGGTAGGGAAAAGGCTGATGGCCGGTTGCCTCCCGGAAAAATAATTCGTAATTGTTCACAGGCAGTCCTTGCCTCCTTTCACAATATTGCTTCTATTCTGCATATTTAAACATATTTTAACAGTTTCTTGGTTTTTTAACAACGGCAGGAAATCAATTGCTGACAGCATGTTGTCAGGGTGGTCGCTGACAGGGGGCTTATTTTTTTCTTGCACGGGGAGTATCTGTCCGCTTTCCGATTGTTTTCCGAACCCGCGGGGGCATCACCCGGATCAGGGTGATGCGGGGTTGCACAGTGCTTTTTTGCACCTCCGGCGGTAAGCCGAAAGGTGGGGTGCGTGATTCTTACTGCGAGGAGAGTTTCCGGTACGCTTCGATAGTCTCGGCTGAAAATCGGGCAATGATCTGCTGCATGAAAGTGTCGATTTCCAACGATCTGTCCTGAATCAGGGGGATCATCTCCAGAGCATAGATCAACGCCTCTGCCCGGTCGACGGAGTGGGCATCGGCATAGGTGGCGTTGGCAAGGCGCCGCCCGGCGGTGGCCAGGTCGAGCCGCTTGCCGGCGGATATCTGGGAATCGTGGGCACGGATGAGCTCCGCCGCCAGTTCCGGCCGGGCCGAAACATCGAGAGCCACCCTGTCCTTTCCGGGCAACCATTCCAGCCCCCTCCAGACTTCAGCACCGTAGAGTCTGGCCGGATGGAGACGGGCGGGAAGGCGGCGCAGGGTGGTGATCACCCGGAGTGCAACGGCCAGGTGAGTGTCGTGTTTGTCGAACAGGTTGTGCGTGTACATCGTTTCGGGGGTGGCAGCGGAGATCAGCGTTTCGAGGTCGGTGTCCGGCCCTTCGTCTCCGGTGTCCCTGGCCCGTTCGCTGCGGTAATCGAGAAGTGCCAGGCCGGAATACTTGCCGATGACGGCGGCCTCCATCTGTTCTTCCATGCGGATCCGCCTGATCTCCTCGTCACTCAGGGAGGCATATTCTCCCTCACGTGGGCTACCGCGGCCGTCGGTGATGACCACGCCAAAAAAATGTTTCCTGTCATCTTCATAGCACTGCAGGATGCCGTGGTAAGCCGCTATTTCCAGATCATCCTGGTGGGCGACGATGCCCATGTGCGTTGTTCTTCCGAGTGCTTCTTCGGGTGTGGAGCCGTCGGGTACGAATATCCGGGCTCCGGAATTGGCAAGTTTCATGAATGCTGTCATCTCCCCTCCGGGTTGTCCCTGCCGGGGCAAAGGTTGTGCACGTGCACTTCTCTGTATTATGATGCACCTTGCCGGCAGCCGCTACACGTGTGCATCCGATTCATGCCTTCCGACGGCTGCCCCGTTTCGGGGCGGGGGAAGCGGTGCCGGGCTGTTCCGCCTGTATTCACGGGGGCAGCTCCTGCCTGAACCGTCCTCCTTCCGCCCCGGAACATATCAGGGGTGAAGAGCAGGGATGTTCTTCTTCACCTCGTTTCATGCCACGTCAACTGTTCATCTCGTAGGCCCCGTTGAGGGCATAAACATGGTTCTTGAGCAGACGCTGGAAACGTTCCTCGTCGGCTACCGGCTTGCGGATCATCTTCATGAAGTGGCTCATCTGCTGCTCGGTGCTGCCGGGCTTGCAGTAGAGCTGCAGGGCAAATTTGGAGAAGTCCCGCACCATGAAATCGAAGATCTGATCGACGATATCTTCTTCCAGCCTGTATATCTCCGCATTTTCAAGGATGAGCTGGCCGTAAACGATCAGGGTGAAGATCTCGCCCACGGACATCAGGTAATCGATATCGCGCTGCTGCTTCTCGTCGGGCGGCGCGTTGGTCAGGAATTCCCTGAAAACATCGATCTGTTCGCGGAAGAGGTCGACATTGGGCAGGTCGTAAATTCCGTATGCAGTCCGGTAATCATGGAAACAGATCTTGCCCAGCCCGCGCGCCGGCCCCTGGTTGAAAAGAAAGTCATCGTTGCGGGCTTGCGACTGCTTTGCTATGACCGGGAAGGGTTGTGGGTTCAGAAAATAGTTGGGCATGAATTTGAGGATGAGTGCGATATTCACGTGGACCGTGCCTTCAAGTTTGGGCAGGGCCCTGATATCCCTTGCGGCCATCTCGAATATGGTGTCTTTCTCGAATCCCTTGGCGGCGATGACATCCCAGAGCAGATTGATAACTTCCTCGCCCTGGGTGGTGACTTTCATCTTGACCGTGGGGTTGTAAAGGAGGTAACGGCGGTCATCGGCGGAGGCGGTGCGCATGTAATCGGCGGCGCGCAGGGCAAAGAGTTTCATGGCCACCAGCCGGCAGTACGCATCGGCAAACATCCGCTTCACATGGGGAAAGTCGGTCACGTAGATACCGTAAAGGTTGCGGTTGGAGGCATGGTTGATCGCCTCGTAGAAGGCATGGGTGCAGATCCCGATCGAGGCCCAGCCGAGGTTGTATTTGCCCACGTTGACGGTGTTCAGGGCGGCGTCCCAGGCCTCATCGCCACGGGAGAGTATCTCCTCTTCCTTCACGGGATAATCACGCAGTTTGAAATCGGCCACATACGATTGTGAGTTGACAATGTTCTTTACCAGCTCGTAGTTCTTGTGTTTGTAGTTGGCGGTGAAGAAGACGTATTCCTTGCCGCCTTTCATCTTGCCGAAGGTGGAGACCATCTCGGCGATGTTGCCATTGCCGATATAATATTTTTCGCCGTTGGCCCTGTAGGTGCCATCGGGCAACGCTTCCAGGGCCATCTCCGTGGAGTAGATGTCGGCACCGTGCTCCCGTTCCGAGAGGCCGAAAGCGAAGACCTGCCCCTCTTTCAGCAGCCGCGCCGCACGGCGCTTGGCCTCCTCGTTGGCGCTCATCCAGATGGGGCCGAGCCCGAGGATGGAAACCTGCCAGGTGTACCAGTAGTGCAGGCCGTAAAAGGCAAGAATCTCGTTGAATTCGCAGTTGCGCCAGGTATCCCAGCGGCAGTCCTTCTCCCCGTACTTTTCCGGGGTGAGTAGTGTGTAAAATATCTCGTTCTTGCGGTTGAATTCAAGCAGATCCTCGTACCAGACCCGTTCGCGGTCGTGTTCCTTGATCCTGTTCTTGCCCTTGTTTTCAAAGAAGGCGATGGTGTCCAGCATGATCCGGCGGGATCGCTCGTCGGGGTATTCCCGATCATGTTTTTTGGGGTTCAACAAAACCATCGTCAGTCAACCTCCCGTATCAATATTTTTTTGTTTACACATGCTTTCCTGTCATGCCCGATCATCCAGCGTGAGCGCGGCACGGCCACACGGGTCAGGCTATGAATATCCTGTAGCGGGGGATGATCCTGACCGGCCCGATCAGGCCCGAAGGCATCAGGTTTTTTTTGTGCCGATGGTTCCTGTAAGCCACACCCCCCTGCCGGCCAAAGCCGACCAACCGGTTGTTCAGTGTCGGGATCACCTCTATCGTGATGTTGTTTTTCCCGACCTGTATGTGGGAAGTAACGTCTGCCTCGTAAGGCGGCAGCAGAAGCGGTTTTAGCCGATGGCCGTTACAGGTTACGATGGCAACATCGCCCACCCGCCCCAGTGACAGCAGCAGGTTCAGTTCGGCGGACAGGTAGCTTTCGTCCACGTCGAATTCCGCCTCGTAATGCCCCCGGGATGAGCAGTATTCCAGCGCGGGGATCGCCCGCCAGTCCTCCAGCCTCTGCATCTTCAACTCGATTTTTTGTTCATTGCCGCGCAGATCCTTGCTGGTTGTGGAAAATTGCCACCGGTTTATGGACAGGGGCTCCGGCAGCAGCGTCGGCGGGACAACTTTTTTTATCTCGCCGCTACCTGACAGGAAACGGTACTCCCCCGGCTTCGCCGCGTATGCCACCAGGCGGCTTCTTTCCCTTCTTGCCTCGAGCGGCGGGCCACGCAAGAGATGATGTCGCCTTGCCGAAGGAGCATCTTTCATCTCCAGCAGGAAAGAAGCGTAAGGGGCAAAATCAAGTTCCATGAAAAGTTGGTCCCTGACTGCTTCATAGACCGCTGCCTCCTCGGTTTCTCCGGTAAAAGGATCGAGTATGCAGGGTATTCTGTACCCATGCGGCAGCGAGAACCTGACCCGCCGGGGATGGGGGCTGCCGCTGCGCAGAAAGTAGTAATCGGTGTCCGTCGTCCGCCTGTGGATATAATGGATCGTGCGTTGTTCGCGTTCAAAGACGACGTTGGGCAGAACTCCCTTGGCCTTCAAAACGGGAGAAGGCATCTCTTCCCTGACAAAGGCCTTTTCTTTTTCATTCAAGGCCCGCATCATCTCCCTTATGCGGGGATCATTATCCTTGCACCCCTCGTAACCCGGCTGTTGCTGCGGCAACGCACCCATGAAAATCACCCTGACACCGCCCGCGGCCATCTCCTCCAACTTCCGGGCAAGCGGCAACGAGATATGTTCGATTTGGTTGAAGATGACCGCCTCGATCTCGGCCATGCCGACGAGAAGTTTCCCGCCTTCCACCAGCCCGCGCAGGAGGGCGTCCTCGTTGATATGGGTGTAATAGTAACCGTTGGCACTCAGGTTGTCGGTACACCTGCGCTTTGCCTTCAACCATTTCCTGGCCGCAACCCGTTTCCATCTGTCCCTGGCAGCCCCATCCAGATCTTCAAGGGGCGCATCGTCCTCATCCAGATACCCGCAACTCAGTTCCTCCCGGCCCAGAGGTATGTCGGGGTAGCCCAGCAACGGGAAGAAGAGAGCCACATTGCAGACCACCTTCCCCTGTTGAAGAATATGCTGACAGCGGGTAACATAGTCGTTCAGCATGGGATAGAATTCCCAGAATTCACTGATGCGGCTGAAATTGGTGGAAGTGGATCGTGATGTGGGCAGATGGGGGTCGGAGAAGAGATATGCTTCCGGGCATTCCGCCGCAGGATCCCGGTAGGGAAATCCATGATAGATGAGCTGGTTGGCGCCGGCGGCAAAGAGTCTGTCGGCAGCGACTTTCCACTTCAGGGGTGTGGTCTTGTATTCGCGGCCGCGCCAGCCCATGGCCCTGGCGGCCACCAGCGGTTTGTCATGAATGATCGCCGCCGAGCCGGCGATCCTGAGAAAGTCCATCTCCCCGCCGGCATGATCCTGCTCGGTAACGGGGAGATCCACGGAACCGTGCGACCCAAGGAGGTCAGCCCTGAAACCGTGGGCCTCCACCTTGCTGCGCAGGCGGTTTTCCCTGCCCCACCCGGCAAGTGTCCCCAGGAAACGGTCGTTGAACAGATCGGAGACGGTCAGATGATAATCGTATCTCACGCGGTCCCCGATGCGCTGTTCCCTGATGTCAAAGTTGGGCGCATCCCTGTCCGCTGCCGGGGCAAAGGTATGATAGTAATCCCGGACCGGGGTGAAAAGTACGGGAAGGAAGGGGGTGATGTCATATCCGCGCCTTCTCCTGAATTCTTTTTTGAAGTCGGCGGTCCACAACAGTCCCGCCTCTTCCCCGGCAAGCTGCGGATTGTCGACAAAGTAGCCGTAGAGGCGGCGGCCGAAATGATCCCCGAAATGGGCCTTGCCACGATCGAAGTGATGGTTCAACCATCTCTCCAGAGGGAGAGCCGAGAGGTGGTCGATGACCAGGCCTTCTTTCTCCGGGTCTTCCGCGGAAGCCGCTATCAGATGGTCCGGTGCCATCACCCGGGTATAGAAGGCAAATATGTACCAGAGCCCGCGGCGGGGGAATTCCCATTCGAGGAATCCATCTTCATCGGCATATTCCGTCAGATCGATGAGGTGCGCCGGGTCAAGATGAATTGCCCGGGGGCGGAGGAATCCCAGGCTTCTGGCCGCATCCCATCTTCTTTGGGGCCGGGCCGCCACCACATATTTCAGTACGGGTTTGGATCCGCCATGCGCCAAGATCTGTTTTATTCCCGCGCGCCTTGCAAAGCGTCCGCTTTTTTCCGGCGGCAATATTTCTGCCCGGGGAAGTGGGCCGCGGTACCGCCCCCCCATCACGGCGGCGTAGCCGATGAGCAGATTCTGCTGGGCTTCCTCGTTTTTTACATAGCTGCCACCCGTGGGCCAACCGGAAGAAACCGCAAGGTTGATCATCAGGTTCCGTTTCCGGGCTTCATCAAGCACGGTTCCCACCATCTCGTAGTAGTACGGCTGCATGAAACGGTGTACTCTTTCGTAACGTCCACGGCCCCGATGCAGTTGGCGGGGCATGCCCGGAGCCAGGGGCTGGATCTCCGCACCCCCGAAGCCCTGTTCATCGATTTCCGCCAGTTCCCGGAGAAGCTGTTCTTCCTCCACATCGATACCCGGCCACCACCAGCGCACCAGGGGGCGCGAATGTTTTGTCGGTTCCAGAAAACTGCCCTTGATTTCAATCGGCATGCAGACACCCCCCTGACAGAAATTTGCTGCGGCGATCATGCGCCGGGGCATCATCCGGCGTTGCCCGGCAATATCATGAATGTTGGTGATTGTGGCTCCGTAACGGACCCGCTCCGGCACAGGTCATCCGTGGACCGGGCGCGGACCCGCCATGGCCCCATGTTGCAGTAGATCCTTTTCTTTAATTTTCAACAATAATCAGGGCAATTCCTTTTTTGCCGGAAAACTATCTGCGGCGGATGGAATGTCACCGGAGGCCGGAACAAGCGGGTAAAGAAAAATTGCGGCGGGTGGAAATGGGGGTGAAAATATGTGTCTCCCTGTCCGGTGCGGCAGCCCTTCTTTATCCGTCATCGTTGTTCCTGTTCATGAAAATCTGCCGGAACTGCTCGTAGGTATTCCCGGCTTCCTCGCGGAGCGAGGAAAAAGCTTCACGGTAGTTGAAACGGAAATCCTCGATCTTTTCCGGGACAGCCATGATCCCGGCACGAAAGCGCTCGCGGGTATCATCGGCAAAACCGGAGATATTTCCCGGCATCTCCCTGGCCTCTTCTGCCAGCTGGCGGAAATCCGAGCGCATGTTATGCGGGAATTCTTCCCTCATGGAGCGGAAAATGGCGGGAAGGTTTCTGAGGCGGTCGGCGCTCCGGCGATGGAAGGTGCGAACCGTGGCGGGAAGATGCTTCAGCCAGAGCTTGACCCTGCGGCCCTCCGCGGGATTGTTGATGAAAAAGAAACCGAGCAGAACCAGCAGGGCGGCAATCATGAGCCCTACCACCGTGCCCGACACGGCAGAGGTGGTGCTTCCCGCTACTTCCTCACGCTGTGCCGGGGGTGTGCCATCTTCCGCCTCCCGCTCCTGTATGGCTCTCTCCCTCGCTTCCTTGCCGTTCCGCTCCTCTATGTCGATGAATTCCGGGCCGTAAAAATAATAGCTGACGACATCTGCAAAATAGGTTACGCCCCGCTCCGCATCCTCGCGTGAGTTCTTGTGGCTGCCACATTCCAGCAGCAGGTTCAGGGGGAAGAGGTCCTGATTGTAACTTCCCTCCGCAACATAAACTCCGCGCAGCAACCCGGGGTAAACCCTGTCGGCATATCCCTTGAGATCATAGGCAAATTCGCGGTTGACGGCAAGATTTGGATTGGCCCGGCCCACGACAATCATGATCCGCGCCACCGGCCGGCCCGCAATTTCATGCTCGTAAATTTCGGCGGGAGCCGCATCCCGATGGATGTCGAAGATGGCGTCCGGTTCACGCTGGGCCAGTTTCCACGCTGTCGGCCGGGAGCGCCGGTAAGCCCCCCGGTCATGCGGCAGGTGCAGGTCATCGGAGTAGATGACATCGATGCCCTTTGCTTCCAGGGCAACCTTCATGGCCCGGCCCACGGCGTGGACACCCCCGGGGCCGTACTTGTGCTCCACCCCATCGGTAGGGACATAACATTCATCATTGTGCGTATGATAGAGGGCAATAAGAAAGGAAGCCTGTTCTTCCTCCGTATCGGTATCCTCCTCCTGCTCACCCCTGTCTTCATCTTCATCCTTATCCCCATTGTCCGGCTGTTCGGGTTCCTCATCGCCCTCGACATCATCGTCTCCATCGCCGTCTTTGTCTTCCGGGGCTGCCTCCCCCCCGCATGCCCGCGCCGTCTCCCCTGATCGGTGCTGCGAAGCAGTGGGGTGCTGTCTTCCTTCCGGCTCGAGGGAACGGGGAAGGTCAACGTCGATCTTTACCGTCTCCACGTAACGCACCATCCCCACCCTGTCCCTGACCTCGAATACCCTGTAAAGACGGTTGTCCTCGGCCAGGAATGAATCTCCCGTCCGGACACGCCTTCCGGTCTCCAGTATGATCCGCCCTTCTTCATCTTCCAGGCGGAAATATTTATTCTGCCGCATCTCCTTCGGGGTCAACTCTTCCGGCAGATAACGCCTCTCCAGCCACTTGCAAGCGGCAAGATGATGATAGGGGGCCTTCCCCGCAGGATTCAGGAGTCCGGTCAGGCATACCAGGGACAGCAAGACGATCAGATACCGTTTCCAGTGCACGAAGAACACGACCTTTCCCCTCTACGATTTTTCCCTCTCCGCACGTTCGCGCAGTTCGCCCACTATCTCCGCCAGGAGAACGGCGAATACTCCGGCAATCAGGGCTGCATCAAAAACGCCCGCCCCGCCCAGGGTTACCAAGACCACATAGCTGCTGCGGATGATAGTCTCTCCCCAGGCGAAGAGATCCAACATCAGGATAGCCCCGATCCCACCGACAAAAGAAGAACGGCGGGAACGGCCCAGGATGTAAGAGATGATTCCGGCAAAGACGGCGGGAATATAAAGGGGATCGAGCTCGTAACCGAATGTTCCCGGGGGGGTGCTGGGCAGAACGCGATCCAGCCCCCAGACAACCGCCCCGGCAAGAAGAACCACCGGCAAGGGGCGCACCTTCTCCCGGGGCTCATCGGCGGTGGCTATCAGGTAGATGGATATGGCCAGGGGGATCAACATCCCCCCCACATTCACGGAGAGGCCTCTCCAGACGGGTATCGCGGGCAGGAATCCGCCGACGAGCATGGCCATGACGAGAAAGAACGATTCCACGGGACCGATGCGCATCCTGTTCAGGACGCGGTGAACGAGAAAAAGATAGATCAACATGGGGACAATCGTTACCATCCTGATCACGGGTGCTTGCGGAAACATCGAAAACAGTTCCTCCCGCCGCATGAGATTTGAAACCGTTGAAATAAATTCCGGTTCTTTATTTTTTGCGAAGGGATGGCAGATTATGCAGGCGGAGGAATGTTTGTCGACCTTTTGAAAAGGGTGATGATCGGGGATTGAATGTAGTGCAGGATGAAATCGTTTCTAGCGGCATGTAGTGCAATCCGTCAAACTGCAGGTGCTGCAGCTGCTTCCTCCAGCGGAAGCAGATCCTCCGGAGCCGGTCTTGCAGTTGAAAGTGGAAAAAACTCTTTTTGCCTCGGAACCGCATTGCGGGCATTCAATGCCTTCCTTGCGGCTCGAACTGCAAAGTTTTTCGAAACGGCGGTTGCACTTTGCACAGAAAAATTCGTAAAGGGGCATCGTTTGTTCTCCCTCCTCGTAGATGATACCGTTCCCGGTCATGGTGGGGACCGGAAAAAACCCTGTTGACCCGGGGGAACGGCCGATATCCGACATGTCCTATTTTCTTCCCGGCAGCACCACGAAACGCATATTTATGATGAGATCGATCTTCTGCAATATTTTCAACACATCATGCGGAACCGGTTCATCGAGCTGCAGGGCCATGACCGCTTCCCCGCCGGCATGTTGCCGCCCCACCTGCATGCTGCCAATGTTGATGCCATGATCTCCAAGAACCGTTGCCACCTTGCCGATCACTCCGGGCTTGTCCTTGTAATTGCAGATGAGCATGTAGTGGGTGGGCACCATCTCGATGCGGAAATTGCCGATCTGCACGATGCGCATATCTTCCTGATTGAAAAGTGTGCCGGAAATCACGTTTTTTTCCCCGCCCGTGGTTACGGAAAGGGTGATAAGGTTGGAAAAATGGCCTCCATTGCTGGTCGATACCTCTTTGATGCGTATCCCCCGGCCCCGGGCCAGCACCGGAGCGTTTACATAGTTGACCTGGTTGCCGACCATGACCTCCAGTATCCCGATCAGGCATGAGGTGGTCAGGGGTGATAACGTCTTGTCGGCGATCTCGCCGCTGTAATGGATCTCCACTTCCTCGATGGAGCCGCCAAACACCTGCATGTAGAGACTGCCCATCAGACGCATCAGAGGCATGAACGGGTTTATATCGGCCATCACATCGGGCAGGACGATGGGGACATTGACCGCACAGCATACGGGGCCGCCGTTCAGGGCTTCCAGAACCTGTCTGGCCACCTGGACGGCGACATTCACCTGCGCCTCCCGCGTGGAAGCGCCGAGGTGCGGGGTCATGATCACGCTGTCATAGTTCACCAGGGGGCACCGGCTCGGCGGTTCCATTTCAAACACATCGAGGGCGGCGCCGGCAACATGGCCCGATTCCAGGGCCCGGCATAGTTCCTCTTCATCGATGAGCCCGCCGCGCGCGCAGTTTATGATCCGCACTCCCTGTTTCATCATCGCCAGCTGCTCTTTGCCTATGAGGTGGTAAGTTGAATTGTTGAGGGGAAGGTGCAGGCTGATAAAATCCGATTGCCGGTATACTTCCTCCAGGGGCACCATCTTCGCCCCGATCTTCTCCGCCTGTTCGGAAGAGATATAAGGATCGTAAGCTATGATATTCATGCCCATGGCCCGGCAACGGCGTGCCACCTCGCTGCCGATACGCCCCAGGCCGATGATCCCCAGAACCTTGCGATTCAGTTCCACGCCAAGGAATTGTTTGCGGTTCCATTCACCCTTTTTCATGGAAACGTTCGCTTCAAAAATATTGCGGGCCATCGCCGTGATGAGAGCGACGGTGTGCTCGGCAGCAGAAATGGTATTTCCCTCGGGTGCATTGATGACCACGATGCCTTTTTCCGTGGCCTTGTGGACATCGATGTTGTCCACACCAACCCCGGCCCGGCCGATAACGCGCAGTTTTTTTCCTGCTTCGATGACCTCGGCGTTGACCCTGGTTCCGCTGCGGACAATCAGGGCATCATAATCACCTATGACTTTTTTCAATTCCTCCGGGTCACTGTAATCCCCCTCGGTAACTTCTGCACGCTGTCTCAGGATCTCGATCCCTTCGGCAGAAAGAGGATCGCTGACCAGTATCTTCATGGCTAAGCATACCTCCTGCTGGTAAATGCTACTATTAAACAAGTTTATTATGGTTTATCTTGCTCCATTTAAGAATAATATCATATCAGGGGACAAAATTAAACCAAAATGTTCTCCAAACGTCAAAATTGTTCCCGTCAGCATGATCGGCAGGGAGAGCTTACCCGGCGGTTTTCCCGATTCGTCCAGGCCGGGTCAGAGGCTTCGCACCTCGGGGGAAAGAACACAATGGCCGGGGCTATCGGGTTCATCTATTCCGGATCGGATTGTTCGAGTGAAGGAAGAAACGCTTCGCGGGCGGCAGCCAGCTGTTTTTTCAAAGCCGCCTCGGCCACACCGCCCCTGATCGAACGGGCTTCGGTGCTCATGTACGGATCAAGAAGTTTCCCCATTCTGTCAGCATCGAGAGAGGGATGGAAGCGGTGCAGTTCATCGGTGGTCAATTCACCCAGGGTTCTGCCATGCTCCCGGCTGTAAGCGACCATCCTGCCCACCAGATGGTGGGAGTCCCGGAACGGAACCCCGCGGGTAACGAGGTAATCGGCAATATCCGTTGCCATGGCCGACACATCCCGGGCCGATTCTTCCATTCTTGCCGTGTTGAAACGGGCGGTGCGCAGCATCTCCCGGGTCAGCAAGAGGGCCGGTTTCAAGGTGTCGATGGCATCGAATACTCCTTCCTTGTCCTCCTGCATATCCCGGTTGTAGCTGAGGGGCAATCCCTTCATCGTCGTCAACAATCCGATGAGGCTGCCAAAAACACGGCCGGTTTTTCCTCTTGCCAGCTCGGCGATGTCCGGGTTCTTCTTCTGGGGCATGAGGCTGCTCCCGGTGGCGTAAGCATCGTCCATCTCCATGAATCCAAATTCGGCCGACGACCAGAGTACCAGTTCCTCGCCGATACGGCTCAGGTGCATCATGCATATCGAGGCAAATGAAAGGAATTCAAGCAGGTAATCGCGGTCGCTGACGGCATCGATGCTGTTCTCGTAAAGTTCCGCAAATCCGAGGCGTGCAGCCACCCGTTCCCGGTCAAGCGGGAAACCGCTTCCGGCCAGGGCACCGGCTCCCAGGGGCATGATGTCCGCCCGCCGGTAAGCCCCGCGCAGCCGCTCACGGTCCCGTTGAAACATCCAGAAATAGGACAGAAGGTGATGGGCGAAACGCACCGGCTGGGCTCGCTGCAGGTGGGTGTATCCCGGCATCAACGTCCCGATGTGGACGGCGGCCAGATCGCAGATCGTCTGCTGCAATTCATTCAGGAGTCGATCGATAGACCCTGTTTCTTTCTTGATGTAAAGGTGCATATCCAGCGCCACCTGGTCGTTGCGGCTTCTCCCCGTGTGCAATTTGCCCCCCGTCTCCCCGATTTTCTCGCAGAGGCGGTTCTCGATGTACATGTGAATATCCTCGTAAGAATGATCCGCTTCAAATTCTCCCGCTTCAATCTCCGCCCTGATCTCTTTCAGCCCGCCGGAGATGGCGGCCATCTCCTCCGCGGTGATGATCCCCGCTGCGGCGAGGGCATCGACATGTGCCAGGCTGCCCTCGATATCCACCTCCGCCAATCGGCAGTCGAAGTGGATGGAGGCGGAAAACCTCTCCACTTCGGGATCGGTCTGGCGGTCAAAACGACCGCCCCACGGTTTTTTCATGACAATCGCCTCCTTCTGCCCCTTGCGAAACTTTCATTCTTCTTTCTCTCTATGCATACCCCATATCTTCAATGGCAGGCCGAAAAGGTTGATAAAACCCTCGGCATCTTTCTGGTCGTAGAGCGAATCTTCTTCGAATGTGGCCAGCTCGGGGTTGTAGAGGGTATGGGGCGACTTCCTGCCCACGACCATGATATTCCCCTTGTAGAGTTTCAGCTTGACGGTGCCGCTTACCCGTTCCTGGGTAAAATTGAAGAAAGCATCCAGGGCTTCCCGCAAGGGGCTGTACCATTGTCCGTAGTAGATCAGTTCGGCATATTTCAGGGCCAGATGTTCCTTGAAATGCAATGTGTCACGGTCGATGCAGAGATGCTCCAGTTCCCGGTGGGCAAAGGTCAGAAGGGTGCCGGCCGGGGTCTCGTAGACACCGCGCGACTTCATCCCCACCAGCCTGTTTTCCACCAGGTCGGCCCGTCCGATCCCATGCCTGCCCGCCAGTTCGTTGAGCCCCTCGATCATCGCCACCGGCGTCTCCCGCCGACCGTTCACGGAAACCGGGATGCCTTTTTCCCACTCGATCTCCACTGTACACGGTTCATCGGGAGCCTCCTGCGGTGAGCAGGTGAGCAGGAACATCTCCCCGTCCGGTTCGTTCCAGGGGTCTTCCAGCACTCCCCCCTCGAAGCTGAGGTGCCAGAGGTTGCGATCCATGCTGTAAGGTTTGGCAGCAGTCACGGGCACGGGTATTTCATGCGCAGCAGCGTAAGCCAGGGCATCGCTGCGGGAACGGATCGTCCATTCCCTCCAGGGAGCGATGATCTTCAGATGCGGGGCCAGCGCCTTCAGGGTCAGCTCGAAGCGCACCTGGTCATTCCCCTTGCCGGTGGCCCCGTGAGCAACGGCTGTCGCCCCCACACGTCTGGCCACTTCCGCAAGTTTCCTGGCGATAACCGGCCGCGCGATGGCCGTTCCCAGAAGATATTTCCCCTCGTAGACAGCTCCCGATCTGAGCATCGGGTATATGAAATCGGTTACAAATTCTTCACGGACATCTTCAATGTATGCTTCGGCGGCACCGGTACGCAGGGCTTTCTCCACCAATCCCTCCAGTTCGGCAGAGCCCTGGCCGACATCGACGGCAACGGCAACGGCATCATAACCGTAATGCTCTTCGAGCCATTTCAAAATTACCGAGGTGTCAAGGCCTCCCGAATAGGCAACAACCACCTTCTCACGCTTCATCTTCTGCCATCTCCTTTCCTTTCAGGGGGTAAATTCCCGCCCCGCCCCGGGTCGATTCCGCAACCATTCCCCTGCAAATCGGCCCTTCTGTCATTCATCTTTTCTGTTTATATTTTTTCGCCTTCCGTTTTTTCTTACATGATGAGCGCCATCAATGCCTTCTGAACATGTAAACGATTCTCGGCCTGATCGAAGACCACCGATGAAGATGATTCCAGCACCTCGGCGGTGATCTCCTCGCCACGGTTGGCCGGCAGGCAGTGCATGACGATAGCCCCGGGTTCGGCCCTGTCAAGGAGGGCCCGGTCAAGCCGGTAGTGCTGCAATCTTCTCCGGCGTTCTTCCTGCTCGGTTTCCCGCCCCATGCTGGTCCAGACATCGGTGTAGAGAACCCCGGCCCCGCGGACTGCTTCCTGCGGATTGTCCGTAACCTCTATCTCTCCCCCCGTTTTCTCGCCCTCTTCACGCGCCCACGACAGTATTTCCGGCAACGGCGTGTAACCCTCCGGCGCACAGATCGTTATCTGCATACCCATCCTGCTGCAAGCAACCAGGAGGGAATGAGCCACGTTGCTGCCCCCGTCGCCCATGAAAACAATCTTGCCCGCCCTCAGGGCACCCCTGTGTTCGATGATGGTCATCAGGTCGGCCAGTGCCTGGCAAGGATGGAAAAGATCGGTCAGCCCGTTGATAACCGGAACGGACGCCCACTCTGCCAGTTCCACAACTTCACCGTGGTCAAAAGTACGGATCATGATCCCGTCAAGATAGCGGGAGAGGGTGTGAGCTGTATCCCGGATGGGTTCCCCCCGCCCCATCTGCAGATCCTGGGTGCTCAGGAAAAGGGCAAAACCCCCGAGCTGGAACATGCCCACCTCGAATGACACACGTGTCCTGGTTGATGGTTTCTGGAAGACCATACCCAGCGTTCTGCCTTCAAGAAAGCGGTGAGGGATCCCGTTCTTTCGCTCATTTTTCAGATCTGCAGCCAGGGAGAGTATCCCGCCGATCTCCGCCGGGGAGAAATCCTGCAGGCTGAGAAAATCCCGGCCCTGCAACTGCACCCGATATTCATGATAAGACATCCTTTCCATCTCCTCCCGTCACTTTATGGCCGCAAGGGCACCGTTGAAGATATCCATGAACAGTGCCAGGTCTTCCTCGTCGATGATCAGGGGGGGAAGCAGGCGGATGATCGATTCCCCGATAGCATTGATGAGCAGCCCCTTCTCCTGGCACTCCCTCTGGATGCGCACCGCCCCGGGAACGGTGAGTTCCATGGCCAACATCAGGCCCTTCCCCCTTGTTTCCGCGATCAGATCGGGATTTTTCTTCTTGAGCCCGTGCAGGTATTCCTGCAAGAGCCCCCCTATCCGGGTAACTTCCTGCAAAAAGTTTTTCTTCAGCATAGTCTGCAAGACGGCCACGGCCACCCGGCAAGCCAGAGGATTGCCGCCAAAAGTGGAGGCATGATCGCCGGGCCCCAGCCCCTGCGCCAGATCTTCGCGCACGATCATGGCCCCGATGGGAACACCTCCGGCAAGGGCCTTCGCCGCGGTCATGATATCCGGTTCCACCCCGTAACCTTCATAAGCCCAGAGAGAACCGGTACGCCCCATGCCGCATTGCACTTCATCGAAGATCAGCAAAATTCCTTCATTGTCACACAGTTTGCGCAACTTGCCCAGGAAATCGGCATCCGCCGGATATACACCCGCCTCGCCCTGGATCGGCTCGATCATTATTGCGCAGGTGTCTTTATCTACCAGTTGCTCGAACGAGGCGATGTCATTGAACCGGGCATACATGAAGCCGCCGGGCAGCGGATGAAAACCTTCATGATAGCGATCCTGGGCCGTGGCAGTGACCGTGGCCAGGGTGCGCCCGTGGAAAGAACGCTCCGCGGTGATGATTTTGTATTTGTGGTCGCCGCACTTTTTCTTGCTGTACTTTCGTGCCAGCTTGATGGCCGCCTCGTTGGCTTCCGCCCCGCTGTTGGCCAGGAAAACGCGGTCGCCAAAAGAATGTTTTGCCAGCAAGGCTGCCAGTTCAACCTGGGGCTCGCTGTAGTAGAGATTGGAAGTGTGGATCAGTTTTCCGGCCTGATCCTGCAAGGCCTTGACGATGGCCGGATGAGCATGACCCAACGAATTGACGGCCAGCCCGCTGACAAAATCAAGGTATTTGCGGCCGGATTCGTCCCATACATAGCTTCCGCGACCCCTGGTAATGAGGATATTTCGTTCCGGATCCCGCCGATATGTATTGATCATATGCCGGGCTTCCAGATCCTTGATCGCAGACAATTTGTTTTTCATCACAATTCTTCATCCTTTCCGTGCTTTTCTCCTACCACCATGGTGCCGATCCCTTCATCGGTAAAGATCTCCAGCAAAAGGGAGTGATGCGTGCGGCCATCGATGATATGAGTGCGCAAAACACCGTTCTCCAGTGCCCTCAAGCATGCCTGAACCTTGGGGATCATCCCCTCGTTGATACGGCCGTCGGCGATCATCTGTGTGGCGGACTTCCTGTCAAGAATGGAGATAAGGTTTTGGTGTTCCCCGTTGGGGTCAGCCATGATCCCCTCGATGTTGGTCAACAGTATGAGTTTTTCCGCTTTCAATGCCGACGCCAGTTCGCCGGCGGCGCAATCAGCATTTATATTCAATCCTTCGTGCCTTTTGCTATCGACCCCGATGGAGGAGACCACGGGGATATAGTCCTGGCGGATGAGAGCATCAATGATATCTGCATTCACAGTGCTGATCTCCCCGACCAGGCCCAGGTCGACGAGCTCCTCTTCTCCGTTCACGGTGATCTTCTGCGGTGGCAGGCGGTCGGCAACAAACATGTTGGCATCCCGGCCGCTGAGACCGACGGCTTTGCCACCATGGCTGTTGATCAGGCTGACGATCTCGCGGTTCACCTTGCCGCTGAGCACCATCTCGGCCAGTTCCATCGTCTCCGCGTCGGTGACCCGCAGCCCCCCTGCAAAGACGGATTCCTTGTTTATTTTCCTGCTCCACCTGTTTATTTCCTTCCCCCCGCCATGCACCAGGACGGGGTTGATCCCGATGTATTTCAGCAGGATGATATCCACGGCCACCTTCTCTTTCAGTTCTTCATTGATCATGGCATGGCCGCCGTACTTGATCACAAAGGTTTTTCCCGCAAATTTACGGATGTAAGGCAGCGACTCCACAAGCACCTCGGCTTTGGCAATGAGTTTCTCCACAGGCACCATCTTTATTCCATCCCTCCGTTTTATCTTGCATCCCATTCGGCAATCCTTCCCCGACATGATTCCACATCATTCAGGTTCGGTAACAGCTGTTTATCTTGACGTACTCGTGGCTGAGATCGTTGCCCCAGGTGCGGATCTCCTCCGAACCTGCATGAAGGTCTATGGTCATGGCGATCTTTTTTCTTCGGAGATACCCGATCAGTTCCTTCTCGTCAAAATCCGCCTGTTGCCCGGCGGCAGCGACCTTGAAAGGCCCGATATACAGTTCCGCCTCCCGCGGATTGAAATCAACTCCCGCATAGCCCATCGCCGCCAGGATCCTGCCCCAGTTGGCATCTTCCCCGAAAAAGGCGGTCTTGACCAGAAGGGAATTGAGCACGGCCCGGGCAAGGGCACGCGCATTTTCAAATGTGGCCGCCCCTTTCACCGTGAGATCCAGCACCTTGGTAACCCCCTCGCCATCGGCGGCGATGAGATAGGAGAGGGAGCGGCAGGTCTGCAGCAATGACTCGCGGAAAAGATCATATTCCGGGCCTTCGGTTTCAATATTGATGCCCGCAGCGCCGTTGGCCAGAAGCAGAACCATATCGTTGGTAGAGGTATCTCCATCAACCGAAACCAGGTTGAAAGTGCGCTCCACTGCCTCCAGCAAGGCTTTCTGCAGCAGGCCGCCCGGCATGGAGATGTCGGTGGTGATAAAAGCAAGCATGGTCGCCATGTCGGGGCAGATCATCCCCGAACCCTTGGCCATCCCTCCGACAACCGCCTTTTTTGCACCGATCTGCAGGTGCAGAGCCATTTTCTTCTCCACCCTGTCCGTGGTCATTATGGCCCGGGCAGCATCATCCCCGCCCCGGGTGGTGGCATTCAATTTCTCAACCGCATGCCCGATCCCCTCCCGGATCCGCTCCATGGGCAGCCGCTGGCCGATAACCCCCGTGGAGGCAACGAGCACTGCATCTGCAGGTATGGAAAGTTCCGCAGCAGCGAGGGCCGCCATCTCCTCGGCATCGCGGTAACCGGCATCGCCCACACAGGCGTTGGCATTGCCGCTGTTTACAACCACGGCACTGATGGGATTACCGATCCGGCTCCGGCTGATCTCCACCGGTGCCGCCCTGAAAAGATTGCGGGTAAAGGTACCGGCTGCCGCCGCCGGCTTCTCCGAAAATATGAGGGCCAGATCCTTGCTGGAACCGTTGTCTTTCTTCAGGCCGCAGTAAATACCGGAAGCCTTGAATCCCCGGGGAGAGGTGATCCCCCCGTCAGGTATTTTTTTGATTTTGAAGTCTGCGTTCATTTCTTCTCCTCGCTTTCACGGTGTGGGACACAACCGGACATCCGCTAGGGGGTCAATGCCGTGTTCCGCAAACCGCTTTCCTCGGGCCAGCCGCACATGATATTCATGTTCTGCACCGCCTGCCCGGAGGCCCCCTTGACCAGGTTATCGATGGCTGAAACCAGGATCAGTTTCCCCGTGCGGCTGTCCTTGCACAGGGAGAGAAAACAGAAATTGCTGCCCTGCACCCAGCGGGTTTCGGGCAACAGGGGCGGCTCCATCACCTTCACGAACGGTTCCCCGCGGTAAAATGAACGGTAGCCGTCAAGGAAATTCCCCGGATCGTCTTCCCCGCGCGGGGTAACGTAGATGGTTGACAGGATCCCCCTGCTCATCGGGGCCAGATGGGGGGTAAACAGGATCTGTACCGGCCCGCGCCCATCCGGAGAGGCACCCCCGTCAATATCTTTCCCGTTCAAACGTACAGAGGCCAGTTCCTGCTCTATCTCGGGCGTATGCTGGTGAGTGGCTATGCGGTAAGCCTTGAAGTTCTCGTTGCACTCGGGATAATGAAATGGCTGGCGGGGAGACCTTCCCGCTCCGGACACACCCGATTTGGCATCGATGATAATATCATCCGTGCCGATCAGATCAGCGGCCATCAACGGGGCCAGTGCCAGGATGATCCCGGTGGGATAACAACCGGGGTTGGCCACCAGCCTCGCCGCGGCAATTTCTTTCCGGTAAAGCTCCGGCATCCCGTAAACGGCCTCTTCCAGAAACTCGGGACAGGGATGCGTTCGCTCATACCATTGTGGATAGAGACTCGCGTCCTTGAGCCTGAAATCGGCGCTGAGATCGACAACGCGGAAATCGCGTTCCAGCAGGGCAGGTACCACTTCCATGGATTTGCCATGTGGCAGGGCACAGAAGACCAGATCCGTTTCGGCCGGAATATCATCGACCTTCAATCCCGAGCAGGTCAGTTTCGCCGCCCCCGACAGATGGGGGTGAACAGCATCAAGCTTCTGCCCTTTGAATCTCTCCGAACTGACAAAGACAACTTCCGCGCCGGGGTGAGCAAGGAGCAGGCGCATGAGCTCCATACCCGTGTAACCGGTTACCCCCAGCACCGCTATTTTTTTCTTCCCGATCATTTTTTCTTCAGCCATCTCATTCCTCCTGCAATAAAAATAAAGCCTCTCTCCTGCAAAGGACGAGAGACTTGCTCGCGGTACCACCTTTATTGGCCCGGGAGAAGATGACTTCCCCCGTGACCCCCTCGATTTTACCCGGCCACAGATAGCGGCGGATAAAACTTGATAACGGCAAGCGCCGACGTCTGCCTACACACCGTGATGGCTTCGGCAGAGTTACTCGGGGGTGCGCTTCGACATCCGGACAGGCACCGGGCTTCCACCCTCCCCGGCTCGCTTGGCCCGTCTGGGGATGCTACTCTCCCCGTCATTGATGTTTTTTTATTATTTTAAAATGTAAAGATGTAAAACATTTTATCACTTGTGTCTGCAGATTGCAAGCCCGATCTGAACATTTCACCCGCTCCGTTTGCAAGGTGGAAAGTCACTAGAAGGGGATTCTTCGGTCGCCCTGAAAAGCAGGGCTCCCTCTGAATGACAGGTAGACCACTTTTATCAGGCAGGTAGTAAGCGGTGTTCAAGGAGGGTATTCTTCGGTCGCCTGCGGCCCCTCTAAATTTCCACGCGTTACCCGCACCACGATAAACGGAAATTATTTCTTCCGGGTGCATATTTTTGCTGGAGTTCATTTATTTCCATAGCAATAACAGACAGGAATGACAGGTAGTAGAAACGCAGCCGCTCGCTGGAAAGATAGTAGTAGAAAAGGGCTCACCCCCCCTGTCAGGCAGGCAACCGTTGCCACGTAACACGCAGGCATCTTCTTCCGGGGAACATCGATCGCATCCCGGTTCATGCTTGTTCGACTTCCGGGGTCTAAAGCGGCATGTTTCCATGCTTGCGCAGGGGGCGGCTCTCCCTTTTCGAGCGCAGCGCCTCGAGGGAACGGAGAAGATGCAAGCGTGTCTGCCGCGGTTCGATCACATCATCAACCCAGCCTTTCCCCGCCGCTATGAAGGGATTGGCAAATTTCCGGCGGTATTCCTCGATGAACCGCTGCCTTTCTTCCGCGGGGTTTGCAGCCGCCTCTATTTCCTTGCGGTTGATGATATTCACTGCCCCCTCGGGTCCCATGACCGCTATCTCCGCGGTGGGCCAGGCCAGGGATATATCAGAACCCAGAGACCTTGAGTCCATGGCCAGGTAGGCCCCGCCGTATGCCTTGCGCAGGATGACTGTGATCCGGGGCACGGTGGCTTCCGCGTAGGAATACAGTATCTTGGCCCCATGGCGGATGACGCCACCCCATTCCTGTTCCACCCCCGGCAGGTAGCCGGGCACATCGACGAAGGTTATCAGGGGGATGTTGAAACAATCACAGAAACGAACAAAACGGGATATCTTGTCCGAGGAATTGATGTCCAGGCAACCGGCCATCGCCAGGGGCTGGTTGGCAACCAGGCCCACCGACTGCCCCCCCATGCGGGCAAAACCGACCACCGCGTTGCGGGCATAATCCTGGTGGACCTCGAGGAATCTGCTCCCATCGGTGATCCTTCCGATAACCTCGCGGATGTCATATCCCTTGTTGACGTCCCCGGGGACGAGGGTATCCAGTTCTGCAGAATCGAGCTGCGGTTCCTCCGGTTCACACCGGGGAGGATCTTCGATATTGTTGGACGGCAGGTAGCTCAGCAAATTCCTTACTTTCTGAAGGCATTCATCTTCTGTCCCGGCAGAGAAATGCGCCACTCCGCTGGTTTGGTTGTGGGTCTCCGCCCCGCCGAGCTCCTCCTGGCTGACTTCTTCACCGGTCACCGCCTTGACCACCTGCGGGCCGGTGATGAACATGTAACTTGTTTTCTCGGCCATGAAAACAAAATCGGTAAGAGCGGGAGAATAGACAGCCCCGCCGGCGCAAGGCCCCAGAATGACCGATATCTGGGGCACGACCCCGGAATAGATCGTGTTGCGGTAAAAAATTTCTCCATATCCGTTGAGAGCATGGACGCCTTCCTGGATACGCGCTCCGCCGGAATCGTTGAGCCCGATGACGGGAGTGCCGTTTTTGGCAGCCAGATCAAGCACGCGGCATATCTTGGCAGCATGCACCTCGCCCAGGGAACCGCCGGCCACCGTGAAATCCTGAGCAAAGATATAGACCGTACGCCCATCGATGGTGCCGTAACCGGTCACCACCCCCTCGCCGGGATTCTTTATCTCCTGCAAGCTTGCATCGGTAAGGCCTCCCTGGGAGAAGACCCCCAGTTCCACGAAACTGTTTTCATCAAGGATTCTATCAAGACGCTCACGAGCCGTTTTTTTACCTTTTTCATGCTGATTGCGGCGCCTTTCATCACCGCCGCCCATGATCGTTATTTTACGACGTTTTTCTAGTTGTGATAGCTTGTTATCCATTTTTACAGCTGCCACCTCCTGGGCTAATGAGAATATTATACCACATTTACGCTCATTTTCCGTTCAGGCCCATTTCTTTCCTGACCAGGGCCGGAATCTCTGTAAAAAAACGGGCCACCTTCACCCCGCAGGAAGAAAGAGCTTCAACTTTCCCCTCGTAACTGCCGCGCCCTCTCTCGATAATGGCGCCGGCATGCCCCATCCTTCTGCCCGGGGGCGCCGTTCTCCCGGCGATGAAGGAGATAACCGGAAAAGCAATATGATCGCGTACAAAAAAAGCCGCCTCCTCTTCCGCACTGCCGCCAATTTCCCCGATCATGACCACCACTTCGGTCTGTGGATCCGATGCGAACTCCTTCAAAACATCCGTGAAGCTCAGTCCCACCACCCGATCTCCTCCAAGGCCGACCACCGTGCTCGTTCCCAACCCATCGTCTTTCAGGCGGGCGGCAACCTCGTAGCAGAGAGTCCCGCTGCGGGAGATGATCCCCACCGGGCCGGGGGTGAAAATATGGTTGGGCATGATGCCGATCTTGCTTTTACCCGCGGAGACCAGGCCAAATGTGTTGGGGCCGACAACCATGGTCCCCTTTCTGTCGGCACAGGCCAGGATTTCCATGGCGTCGTGCACGGGGATATGCTCCGTTATCACCACCATGATCCCGATACCGGCCTCCAATGCCTCCATGGCCGCATCCAGGGTGTAGGGTGCCGGTGTGAACAGAATCGTTGCCCCGGCCTCGTGTTCCCTCAGGGCAGAGGCGACGGTATTGTAAACGGGTACCCCTTCCACGCGCCGCCCCCCCTTGCCGGGGGTGACCCCCGCCACCACCCTGGTGCCATATTCCAACATCCGCGCTGTATGAAAAGAACCCTGGTTGCCGGTAATGCCCTGAATCAGAACCGGCGTTTCCTCGTCGATGATGATGGCCATCGCTTATTTCCCCGCTTTCGGCGAAGCTTCCACCGCCCGGTGGACCGCCTCCTCCATGGAATGATAAACCTCCACAGCATGCCCGTGGAGGATCTCGCGCCCACGTTCCTCGTTCGTTCCCACCAGCCGGACGAAGCATGGAACGTCAATTTTGCCGGATTCTTTCAGTTCTGCCAGGGCACGGGCGACATCGTCACACCGCGTGATCCCCCCGAAAATATTGATGAGGATGACTTCGGGATCGGCAGCCAGCAGTATCTCCAGGGCCTGCAAGGTCTTCTCCATACCGGCCCCTCCCCCCAGATCTATAAAATTGGCCGGCGAGCCTCCGAAATGCTGCACCATATCCACGGTGGCCATGGTGATGCCCGCTCCGTTGGCCATGACGGCGATGTCCCCTCCCAGAGAAAGATAAACAATGCCCTTCCGGTATGCCCTCCCCTCCAGCCCCGTCCGTTCTTCAACCCGGGGAAGGTCGGGTTGGCGGTAAAGCGCATCGTCATCGATGGTGACCTTCGCATCGATGGCGATCAGTTCCGACCCGCAGAGGGCCAGCGGATTTATCTCGACCAGCTCGGCATCAATCTCCCTGAACATGGTCAGAAGACGATCCAGAACAAGGCTGAATTGCCCGGCCACTTTTTCCGGCAAACCGATAGCAGAAACGGCCTCCCTGCCCATATTGGCATGGTAGCCGATGGCCAGATCAACCGGCAACCGGATCATCTTCCCGGGCGGAAAGTCTTCCACATCGATACCGCCATGCGCCGAAGCAAGAACGAGGGGAGAGCGCCTGCGCTGATCGATGGTGATTGCCAGGTAGAATTCATGGTCAATTTCTTTTCTTTCAGCCACCAGGAGCCGTTTCACTCTCTCACCGTTGAGCTCCAACCCCAGGAGGCGTTCCGCTTCGTTCCCTGCTTCCGGCGGATCGGTGGCAAAGGCAATGCCTCCACCGCGGCCCCTCTTCCCCGACAGAACCTGCGCCTTCAGCACCACCTCCCCTCCCAGATTCCGGCTGGCCTCGATGGCTTCGGCAGGCGTTTCGACAAGCCGGCCGGATTGAATGGGGATGCCGTAACGGGCCAGGAGTTCCTTGCCCATGTATTCGTACAGATTCATCTGTTTATTCTCTCCAGTGTATGGACAATCTTGTAATATTATTATACAACTGTGCATAAAAAGCAAAGATGGGAACCCCGGAGCCCCTGACATTGTGGTCTACCTGTCATTGCTATGGAAATAAATGAACTCCAGCATAAATATGCACCCGGAAGGAATAGCTTCCGTTTTTCGAGGTGCGGGTAACGCGTGAAAATTCAGAGGGAACTGCAGGCGACCGAAGAATCCCCTCCTCACACCCCCCGCTGCAAGGGAAAAAGGAAGTACAACCTGTCATTCTGAGGGAGCCCTGCTTTTCAGGGCGACCGAAGAATCCCCTCCTCGTACACACCTTACTTTCGGCATAAACTGGTTCCTAGCTTTTATCTTTTCCTCGTACCGATATGTTGGCGTATGCGACGTAGAGTGAATGGTTGCCATAGCCGGTGAAGGCGAGGAAGCGAAACGGGACTGCCGACGTGATGTGGACAGTGCATTGCCTGTCCATTCTGAGAGAGCCCTGTTCTTTAGGGCGACCGAAGAATCCCCTCCTCATACACACCCCACCACTGCCATAAGCTGGTTCCTGTTTTCCCCTGGCCCAGTCGCCAATGCCAACATATAAAAAAATGGATTCCACGCTGCGCTACTTGTACCAACAGGTATTGGCGCTCCCGCATTTCTTTTTCCCCGAAGCGTAATGCCCGTGTACCCACGAAGCACCGCTTGTTCTGAATGACAACGTAAAAACCTTTATTACCACCGGGGAACAAAGCACTGCCTCGGCCCTGTTGCAGATAAGTTTTCGGGAGTATGCTATAATAAAAGACCGGTAAACAGGCGGAGCCGCAAGGCAGGAAAAACTGCTTCCAGCGCGGAGAAGGGATATTGATAACATGATCGTCTATGCTCTGGTCGGTGCAAGCGGCACGGGCAAAAGCCACCATGCATCGCTTCTGGCCTTCGAAAATGACATCCGTATGATCCTCGATGACGGTTTGCTCATCCACAACCACCGCGTCATCGCCGGACGGTCGGCCAAACGCGAACTGACCAAGATCGGGGCAGCCAAACGTGCCCTGCTGACCGATCCGGATCATGCCAGGGCATTGAGGGAGAAGATCAGGGAATTCGGCCCGGAGAAGATCTTGCTGATCGGAACTTCCCGCAGGATGGTGCAAAGACTCTCCGAGATCCTTGATATCCCCCAACCCGAACACTATATCTTGATAGAAGATATTGTCCCCAAAGAGGTGATCAGGAAGGCTTTGAAAGCAAGGAAGGAAAAAAACCGCCACGTCGTGCCCCTGCCCACATTTGCCATCAAGAAAGATTTCCCGGGCTATCTTGTCGCCCCTCTTTACTCCATCTTCGCCCGTTCCGGCGGCGGTCAGAAAAAAATAACGATGGAACGTTCCATCGTCCGCCCCATCTACAGCTCCCTGGGGAACTTCTCCATCGCCGAGAATGTGGTCATCAACCTGGTCACCCATCTGTGCCAGGACATGCCGGGAATCAGCAGGGTCAACAAGGTAAAGATCAAATCGGACCGCCTCGGCGTGACCATGGATCTCGAGTTGACCATGCTTCTGCAACCCAACATGAAGAGTTCCCTGGCCGCTCTGCAGTCGATGCTCAAGGATAATGTAGAATACATGACCGGATTGTACATGAATCGGATCAACGTGAGCGCTTCAAAACTGGCCCTGGATCTTCCCGATACAAAAGAGTGAACAACGTTCCGGCTGTCATTCTTCCCGCAGTGCTCTCCGCCGAAGATATTCGCCCGGAACCAACCCGCTGGTTAGCCACCCGGCTGCCTCATCAACCCCGATATAGCGGTAATGCCAGGGTTCGAAAGCATACCCGGTGACCTCCTCCGCCCCCCGTGGATAACTCATCACGAATCCATGTTCGGGAGCGTGGCGCAGCAACCATTGCCCCGGCCGGGTGTGGACAAATTCAGGCGTCCAGTCATGATCTGTACCACCAAAATCCATCGCCGTACCCAGCTGGTGTTCGGATTGCCCCGGCCGGGCCGAGAACCTGTTGGCCTCCGCCTCGCTGCCATACCGTTCTGTCTGGCGCTCGAACAGGTGCCGCTGGTAATCATAGCTTCTGTATGCAGATAAAACAAGGAGGCTGATGTTGTCCGCCCGTGCATGGCAGCACATCTTTACCAGGGGGGGCAGGACATCATCGCGCAGATAGATCTTCCGCAAGGTCAAAAATGAGGGGATCGGAACCAGATTTTGCGGCACATATCTTCCCAGGGTGGCAACCTTGGAAACCGGGGCCAGAATATCGGAACCGTCCAGCATTCCGGGCAAGATGAAACCCCCTTTTTTACTTTCTCATTGATACTATTCTATTCCCCGAAATAAAATAGGAGCATATCCAGATGCTCCTGTTTTTGATACCCGCCGTATTCAGCCCCGGGAAGGGGATTCTGATCAGGCCCCGAGATTTTCTTCGATGAATTTTTTGCCGGCACGGAGTGTCTTCTGAAATTCCGGGATCAGGTTCCTGCGGGACGGGATGAGAAATGTGTCCAGAGATCCTTCAACCAGGTCCAGGGGCAGTATTCCACTCCGCGCCAGGAAAGCGCCCAGCATGGCGATATTGGCCATCCTCTCCCTGCCCACACTTCTGGCGATTTCCTGTGTAGGCACGTTTATGATCTCGATATCTTCCCGCGAGGGGTCAAAAGATTGCACAATTGTACTGTTGACCATGAGCAGTCCTCCGGTTACAATCCGGTTCTGGAACCTTTCCAGCGAGGGCATGTTCATGGCGATGACTGCCGAAGGCTCTTCCACGATCGGCGAACCTATTTTTTCATCCGAAACCACCACGGTGCAGCGCGCCGTGCCCCCGCGCATCTCAACCCCGTAAGAAGGCATCCAGGTTACGTTCAGGCCGGATTTCATGGCCGCATGAGCGAGAAGTTCCCCGATGAGCATGACCCCCTGCCCACCGAAACCGGACATGATTACAGAATAGTACATGAAACGGTGCCCCCCAGACTTCTGCTTCTGCAAAACGGGAACGGTAATACGATCATCGTCCTGCAATAATGATACCGTTCCGTACAGCTTTTATCGATCACCCGTCGGTTCCTTGAAGACCCCCAACGGATATTCTTTCAAAGATTGTTGTTCGATCCTTTCCGCCGCCTCCACGGGTGATAGCCTCCAGTTGGTCGGGCAAGCAGAGACAAATTCAACCATGGAGAACCCCTTGCCCTGCATCTGCATTTCAAAGGCCCTGAAAACCGCTTTCCTGGCTTTGCGGACATGTGCGGGCGTGTGGCAGGCAACCCTTTCCACGTAGGCGGTTCCTTCGAGCAGGGAGACCATCTCCGATATCTTCATGGGAAAACCGTCCCCGACCGGCTTTCTCCCCCGGGGTGTGGTCGTCGTCTTCTGGCCGGGAAGGGTGGTCGGTGCCATCTGTCCGCCGGTCATCCCGTAGACGCTGTTGTTGATGAAGAAGACGGTGATATTCTCTCCGCGGTTGGCAGTATGAATTATCTCGGAAGTGCCGATCGCTGCCAGATCGCCGTCCCCCTGGTAGGTGAAGACGATCCGGTCGGGAAGAACCCTTTTGATCCCCGTTGCCGTCGCCGGGGCCCGACCATGGGACGCCTCGCAGCAATCCACGGCAATGTAATCATAAAGAAAGACACCACAGCCCACTCCTACCACTCCGATGGTTCTGGAAGCAATGTTGTGAAAGTCAATCGCCTCGGCAATGAGACGGTGTATCACTCCGTGGTGACAACCGGGACAGAAATGGAAGGGGTTGGGCAGCAAACAGGATGGTTTGCCAAATATTTTTTTCTCGGTGATCGGTGTCATTTTCTATCCCCGCCTTCATATATTTTCTTTATCTCGAAGAGGATGTCCGCAGGGGTGGGCATGGCTCCGCCCGGATACCCTGCAAAGAACACTTCCCCCTTGCCATCCACAGCGAGGCGTACGTCATACAGCATGTGGCCTGTATTCATCTCCACCACCAGGGCGCGTCCGGCTTTTTCCACCGCTCTGCCGATCTCTTCCTGCGGGAAAGGATAGAGGGTGATCGGCCTGACCAGGCCAACCTTGAGCCCCTTCTCCCTTGCCCTTTTCAATGCCGTCTGGGCAATGCGGGAACACGAACCGAAAGAGATCAGCACCAGGGATACATCATCGGGAAGATCGACTTCGGCGCGGGCCTCTTTCTGCGCCAGTTCGGTATACTTGGCATGGAGTTTCCAGTTATGCACATTCATCTCGCCGTCACCCAGATAGAGTGATTTGATGAGTTGCGGGGGCCTTCCTTCGGCCCCTTTCAATGCCCACGGTTTCGGCGGGATTTCCAGCGGGAAGGAATCTATTATCACCGGTTCCTTCATCTGGCCCAGGATAGCGTCGCCAAGGATCATGGCCGGGTTTCTGTAGGTGTCGGCAAGCCGGAAGGCCTCGCCGACCAGGTCGTACATCTCCTGGACGGAGTTCGGGGCAAGGACGATCAGGCGATAATCACCATGCCCGCCACCATGTACAGCTTGCTTGTAATCTCCCTGGGTAGGCGCGATCCCCCCCAGCCCGGGACCGCTGCGGGTGATATTGACAATCACGCCGGGAAGCTCCGACCCGGCCATGTAGGAAATGCCTTCTTGCATGAGGGAAATCCCCGGGCCCGAGGATGAAGTCATCGCTCTGGCTCCGGCAGCAGCAGCGCCCATCAGCATGTTGATGGAGGCAAGCTCGCTCTCCGCCTGGATGAATACTCCGCCCACATCGGGCAGATGTGCGGATAGATACTCGGGGATATCATTCTGGGGTGTAATCGGATATCCAAAATAATAACGGCATCCCGCATCGATTGCCCCACGGGCCAGAGCTACACAGCCCGTCAAAAGAAGCCTTTCTCCCTCCAAAATGGATTCACTCCCACATTTCGTTTGCATCATAGATCTGAATAAAATATCAAAAGATGAAGGAGGGCAATCAATGATCACCGCTCTTCTTTGTACTCGTAATCCCTGTAAACTTCTATGGCCACATCCGGGCAAACTTCGGCACAAAGCTTGCATGCCTTGCATTCCTGGGTGCCCTTTCCCTTGAATGCAGCCACCGGGTAACCCTTGCGATTGTAGGTATTGTTGATAACGATAAGCCCTCGGGGACATGCCTGAACACAGTAGCCGCATCCTTTACAACGTTCAATATCAAATACGATCCTGCCCATGGCTTATCTCCCTTCAATATTTGGTCCAGTACCGCGATTGCCATCCGTGTGTAAAAATATACTAACTTCAATCATAAATTATCTATCCCCGTTTCGTCAACAATAACTTTTGTTTTTTTTCGGCCAAATGCCGAAAAATGGGGAAAGTTCCAAACTTGACATCCAGCCATCAACAAATTTCACCCACCCCGGTCGCCAGATTGTTTCACTGCGAATCGAAGATGATCCTCCGGGGGCAGGTGTAGACATTGAAACGGCTTCCGCGGCCGAAACCGATCATGGTGATCGATGTTCTCTCCGCTATTTCAATTCCCAGGGTAGTTGGAGCAGAGCGCGAAACGACAAGTGGCACTTCCAGTCTGGCTGCCTTCAACATCATTTCCGCCGATAGGCGGCCGCTGGTAAGCAGTATCTTGTCCTTTATGTCAACCCCGTGCCGGATGCTCTCCCCGACTATCTTGTCGATGGCATTGTGACGTCCGATATCCTCACAGAAAAAAAGGATTCTGTCACGGTCACAGAGCGAGGCGCTGTGGACACCCCCGGTCTGCTTGAAGATCTGAGCCCTCTCCTGCATCTGCTGCATCAACATCAGGATCCGGGATGAAGCGATCCGGAAGTTGTCGGTAGCAGGCCTCGGGGGCAATGAATCCAGGGCATTGATAGGAGCAGCGCCGCCACCGGGGCCCGTGGCAATGGTTCCGCTTCGGCTGCCTGTCGCTGCCGGCACTCCCCCGGGGGGGATTTCAAGCAAGACCGAAACCGCACTTCGCTGAAGATCAACCTGCAGGTCCTTCACATCCTTCTTGGTCGTTATATAACCTTCAGCTCGCAGAAATCCCAGGGCCAGGCAGTCAAGGTTCACCGGCGTGCAAAGAAGGGTCACCAGCTCCTCTTCATTCAGATAGATCGTAATCGGCTGCTCGCAGACAACCCTGTCTTCAGTTTCGTCTGTATTCCCGTCCCTGAGCATCAGCACCGTTTTCTTCCTGAATTCTTTCAACAGCCCACCGTCCGTTCCGGCAATTCTTGAAAAAAAAGCTCCGTTTCCGGAGCTAGGATACAATATCCGCCCTCTTTTTACAACCATCGCCCCGGCCGATGCCGTTCAGGAACAGAGCCCCGGTTTTTATTGTGGATGCCCGGTTTCAACCTGCTTCTTCCCCGGTATATTTGCCCTCGGCCCTGAGCCGCGCTATTTCCTGTTCTTCCAGCACCTTGAAGGCGATCTTCCCCACCCTGGTTTTGGGCAACTCATCGATGAAATCTATTTCGCGGGGGCAGCTCCATTTGATCAGATCCTTGCGACAATGATCGATCAGTTCTTTTTCCATTTCGGGGCCGGCCCTGGCTTTATCCTTGAGGACAACAAAACCCTTGACCCGTTCTATCTGATCCCTGTCCGGAACACCGATGATACAGGCCTCCAGTACCTCGGGATGTTTGTAAAGCTGCGCTTCCACCTGGGCAGGGTATACGTTCATGCCCGAGGATTTGATCATGCGTTTTTCCCGCAATTTGAAATAAAAGAAACCATCCCCGTCCATGGTTCCGATATCTCCCGTATGTAGCCATATCTTTCCGTCTTCATGAGTCTTCAGCACGTCAGCTGTCTCCTCGGGCTGGTCAAGGTAACCCATCATCACCGCCGGCCCATGGACACATATTTCCCCTTCTTCCCCGATATCGGCTTCCTCGATGGTGCCACGTTTTACAATTTTGGCCAGCATATTGGGAAAGGGGATGCCGATGCTTCCTTCCCGATATTCTCCCAGGGGCAGGGCCATGATGGCCGTTACCGCCTCGGTGAGCCCGTAACCTTCCAGCAGTTTCACTTTTCCCCCCTGCCGTTGCACGATCTCTTCAAAACGTTCCTTTACCGTGCGCGGTAGAGTGTCGGCACCGCTGAAACAGGCATACAGGCAACTGAGATCGGATCGGTTGAACTTCTCATTCCTGTTCAATGCTTCAAAAAGGGTAGGCACCCCGATGATGTAGTTGGGCCTTTTTTTGATCAGATCCGCCGCCATATCGGCTTCAAAGAGTGGCACGAGGATGCTCTTGCCTCCGTTCATCAATGCAGCATTGACGCATACCCCCAGGCCAAAACCATGGAAGATGGGCAGCATGGCCAGGATATCAGAGATGTTTTCATCCATACCCACCCATTCCGCACACATCATGCCCTGGCTGACAAAATTGTAGTTGGAGAGCATGATACCCTTGGGCGTTCCCGTTGTTCCCCCGCTGTAAAGTATTGCGGCCAGATCATCGGGGCCTGCTTTGCCCTGCGGAGCCCGGGGATAACGGCCGCGCAAGACTGCATCTTTCCACGATTTAACCTTCTGGCTCGAAGGAATCCTGGGTGCCTTCCGCCCTTTGGCAGCCCAGTAAAGGATGCTCTTGATCGGCCGCAGGTAATCCTGGATCCTGGCGATAAGCAGAAGTTCCAGGCCGGTTTTATCCGCCGCCTTCTTGAATGTATCGTAGAAAATATCCATGGTCAGGGCAAACCGGCTTCGGCTGACCTCAAGGTAAAATTCGATCTCGCTCTCCGTGGAAAGGGGGTGAATCATGCTGGCCACGGCCCCTATCTTGTTGAGAGCATAGAAGCAGATGACTCCCGGAGGGGAAGTGGGCATGGAAATCGTCATCCGATCCCCTTCTTTCAACCCCAGCGCCACCAGAGCATCGGCGCAGCCATCAATTTGCTCAAGGAATTGGCGGTAGGTGGCCGTATAATCCATGAAGTCGTAAGCAATCCGATCCGGATAGATTCCAGCTGTTTTTTTCACGGCCTCGTACATGGTACAACGGGGAAAATCCACCTCATGGGGTACATCTCCGTAATACTTGAGCCATGGTTTCTGCGCTGATATCATCTATTATTTACCTCCTGTCATTCAATTTCAGTTCCTGGTCAACTTCACGGCACAGACTTTCATCTCCGGGGTTCTGGTAATGGAGTCAAAAGCGCTGATGGTAAGGAGATTGACCATCGATTCACGGTAATGCAACGTCATGAAGAGAGTGCCGGGCGGAACTATATCTGTTATCGTTGCCTTGACATCCACTTCCCCGCGACGTGAAGTCAGCTTGACCATATCCTTTTCCTTTATTCCCAGCCGGGCGGCATCGGCACTGTTTACCTGGAGGAGTTCCTCGGGGCGGCTCAGATCCAGCCCACGCGAGAAACGGGTCATCGTCCCGTAATGGAAAAGGTGACGCCCGGTGTTGAGAAGAAACGGATATTCTTCATCCGGCAACTCTGCCGGCGGACGGTATTCCAGGGCGTGAAACAGACCCAGGCCCCGGCTGAACCGATCCACGTGCAGATAGGGCGTCCCGGGATGATCCGCATCCGGGCAGGGCCATTGCAGCCCTTCTTTCCTCAACCGTTCGTAGGAGATCCCCGCATAGAGAGGCGACAGTGAGGCCATTTCCGCAAAGACCTCTTCCGCGCTGCTGTAGTCCCATGGAAGCCCCAGTTTCCGAGCCAGCATGGTCACTATCTGCCAGTCGGGAAGGGCCTCCCCGGGAGGGGTGACGGCCTTCTCGAAGATCTGGACCCGGCGCTCGGTATTTGTAAAAGTTCCTTCCTTCTCGGCAAAGCAGGCCGCCGGCAGAACCACATCGGCGTATTCTGCCGTGTCCGTGAGGAATATATCCTGAACTACCAGCAATTCGAGGTTTTCCAGTGCTTTGATGAGATGATTCGTATCGGCATCGGTAACGATCGAGTTTTCTCCCATGATGAACATGGCCTTGACCTTGCCCTGACATGCTTCATCGATAAACTCCGGCGAAGTCAGGCCGGGTTCGGGATTGAGTTCGACCCCCCATGCCTTCTCGAATTTTTCGCGGGCGGCAGGATCCTCCACCTTCTGGTAGGAGGTGTAGACGTCGGGCAGGGCTCCCATATCGCAGGCTCCCTGAACGTTGTTCTGCCCCCTCAGGGGATTGACACCGGTCGAGGGTTTGCCGATATTCCCGGTGGCCAGGGCCAGATTGGCCACGGCCATGACGTTTTCCGTTCCGCAGATATGCTGGGTTATTCCCAATGTGTAGAGGATGGAAGCCCTCTCCGAGGTGGCATAGACCCGGGCCGCTTCACGGATCAATTCCGCGGGGACACCGGTTATCTCCGCCGCATACTCCGGGGTATACCTGGCCACGGTCTTGCTGAGATCGGCAAAACCCTCCGTGCGGGTGGCAATAAAATCTTCATTGGCCAGCCCTTCGGAGATGATCACGTTCATCATTCCGTTCAGCAGGGCGATGTCGGTCCCCGCCTTCAACCGAAGGTGGATCATGGCCGCTCTGGCAAACCATGTCTCCCGCGGATCGGCAACGATCAATTTGGCGCCCTTGCGAACCGCTTCGCGAACTCGATATCCGATGACCGGATGTGCTTCCGTGGCGTTGGAACCGAGGGCCAGTATGGTGTCAGCCCCGGGAATCTCTCCGATACTGTTGGTCATTGCCCCACTGCCGAATGCTCTGGCCAGACCGGCCACGGTGGGGGCGTGTCAGACACGTGCACAATGGTCAACATTGTTTGTTCCGAGGGAACGAAGCATTTTCTGAAAAAGATAATTGGCTTCGTTCGATGACCGCGCCGAGGAAAGCCCGGAGATGGCATCGGCCCCATTCTTTTCCCTGATCGATTTCAATTTGTCAACGATCACTTCAAGGGCCTCGTCCCAGCTCACTTCCTTGAATTCACCGTCTTTCTTCACCAGTGGCATTTTCAGACGGTCGGGGTGATCGATGAATTCAAAGCCGAAGCGCCCCTTGACACACAGGTGTCCCCGGTTGACGGGACTCTCGCGGTTTCCTGTCACCTTGACGACCCTGTCGCCCTTGGTTCCCAGGATGATTCCGCAGCCCACGCCGCAATAGGTGCATATGGATTTGACTTCCCGCGAGGGAATCTCCCTGCTCTTGCGTGTCAGGGCACCGGTAGGACAACGTTCCACGCACTCCCCGCAGGATTCACATTGTGATTCTGCCATGGGCATGGCCCCCAGCGGTGCAATCATGGTGTTGGTTCCACGGAAGGTAAAGTCAATGGCCGCAACGCCGTTGATTTCATTGCATGTGCGCACACAGATGCCACATAGAATGCAGCGTGAATGATCAACATTGAAAAAAGCATTGGATGTGTCGGGCGGAACCTTTGAATAATCTCGCCCGAGCAGTTCAAGTCGGTCCTCGTCTATTCCCACATAGGCGGTTACTTCCTGCAATACACAGTCGTTGTTGGCGGCACAGCTCTGGCAATCGGGATGGTGACTGGCCAGGATCATCTCCACGAGCACCCGGCGCAATTCGGATACTTCCGGGGTGTCGGTCAGAACATTCATCCCTTCTGCAACCTCGGTGTTGCAGGAGGTCACCAGTTTCCCATCTGCCTCCACCATGCAGACACGACATCCGGCAAATACAGTAAGATCCGGGTGGTAACAGAGCGTGGGTATGTAAATGCCCGCCTCCCTGGCAGCTTCCAGTATCGTGGTCCCTTCCTGAACCATGACCTCCCGGTTATCTATCGTCATGCGTATCATTGACTTTTCCCCTCCAAGATCATTTTTTGCTCTCCGGTTACGCGCGTCACCGCGGCAAACCTGTCCGGACAGGTTTCCAAACAGATTCCACATTTGCTGCATTTTGACTGATCAATGACATGGGGAACCTTCTTCTCACCGGAAATGGCCCCCTCGGGGCACTCCTTGCGACATCTTCCGCAGGCCTTGCATTTCTCGGGATCGATATAATAGGCGATCAGTTCCTTGCAGACCAGCGCCGGGCAGGCATGGTCCCGGACGTGGGCTTCGTATTCCTCGCGAAAATATCGCAGGGTGCTCAACACCGGATTGGGAGCAGTTTTCCCCAGGCCGCAGATGGCGCCCTTCACCACATTGTTTCCGATACTTTCAAGCAGATCCAGGTCCTCCGGCCTTCCTTTCCCCTTGGTGATATTGACCAGAATGTTGTACATCTGCTTTATACCTTCCCGGCAGGGAACACATCTTCCACATGATTCATCCACCGTGAACTCCAGGAAATACCTGGCGATATCGACCATGCATGAACCTTCATCCATGACCACCATACCACCCGAGCCCATCATCGCGCCGGCACTGCGCAACGAATCAAAGTCCACCTCCATATCGAGGCGGGCAGCCGGAAGGCATCCTCCGGAGGGCCCCCCCGTCTGCACGGCTTTGAATTCCCCGCCGTCCAACATGCCCCCTCCGATGGTAAAGATAATATCTCTAACCTTGATTCCCATCGGCACCTCTATCAGGCCGCAGTTCCTGACCTTTCCGGTCAGAGCAAAAACAGCCGTGCCGGGGCTCCCTTCGGTCCCGGTCGAGGCAAACCATTCCGGGCTTCTTTTGATAATCTGAGGGATACAGGCAAAGGACTTTACATTGTTCAGCAGGGTTGGTTTGCCCCAGAGCCCCTCATGCGCCGGGAAAGGGGGACGGGGACGCGGCATCCCCCTGTTACCCTCGATGGATGCCAGCAATGCCGTCTCCTCTCCGCACACAAAAGCTCCCGCACCCTGGAAGATCTCGATATCGAAGTCGAAATCGGTGCCCATGATCCCCTTGCCGAGCAGGCCGTACTGTTTGGCCTGTTCAATGGCAATCTTGAGACGTTTGATGGCCAGGGGATATTCGGCACGGGCATAGATAAAACCGCGGCTGGCGCCGATGGCATAGGCGGCAATGGTCATCCCCTCCAGCACGGCGCAGGGATCCCCTTCCAGGACGGACCTGTCCATAAATGCGCCCGGATCTCCCTCGTCTCCGTTGCATACAACGTACTTGGGAGATCCGGTCGCCTCGAAAACAAAGGACCACTTCTTGCCGGTACTGAAACCGCCGCCACCCCGGCCACGCAGGCCCGACTTTTCAACCGCCTCGACCACCTCTTTGGGTGTAAAACCGCTCAACACGTCAGCCAACCCCTGATAACCGTCAGCAGCTATGTATTCGCGGATGTCCTCGGGGTTGATCATTCCGCATCTGCCGAGAATGATCCGCAGCTGGTTGCTGTAAAAAGGAACTTCATGCTCGGTCTGGCTATGCGTACCATCCGGGTTTTCGTAAAGAAGCCTCTCCACAACGGTATTTTTTTCCAGGGAAGCTTCGATAATTTCCGCAACATCTTCAACCGTCACCTTGGTATAAAAAATTCCATCGGGTTCGAAGCGCACCAGGGGTCCCATCTGACAGAAACCGTGGCAGCCGCTCTTTGCCACGCCGGTCTGGACTTCTTTCCCCTCGAATACCAGTTCCACGTCGCCGTAGAGGCCCTTCTCCTTCAAGATCCTTTCAAATTCCTGAAAGACTCCCAGAGATCCGCTGGCCACACACCCCGTTCCCGCACAGACCAGGAAACGATTTTTCTGTCTTTTAAAGGCTTTTTTGTAATCTTCTCTGATCTGCGCCAGTGATTCCGGTGATTTAATCTGCATCAAATCCCTACCTCCTTGTTTAATAGCGGGTTCCGCAAACAATGCATGATAACATTGTTCAGTTCTCCTTCTTTTTCTCGCCATCGGAAAAGATCTTCTTGACCTTTCCCGCTTCCATCTGGCCGTACACCGTTTCATCGACGACCACGACCGGCGCAAGTGCGCAGGACCCAACGCAGGCCACTCTCTCCAGGCTGTATTCGTAATCCGGCGTGGTTTCCCCGCAACTGATCTTCAGTTCCCGTTCAAAGGCGTCCAGCACTCCGCCCCCTCCGCGGACATGGCATGCCGTGCCATAACACACCTTGATCTCGTGTTTACCCCGGCGGGAAAAATGAAACTGGGCATAGAAGGTGGCCACCCCGTAAACCTTGCTTTCAGAAACAGAAACATACCTGCCGATCGCCTGCATCGCCTCCATGGGCAGGTAACCGTAATAATCCTGGGTGGCCTGAAGCAGCGGTATCAGATTGTCCTGTTTCCCCTCGAACCTGCTGAAAATTTCTTGCAACCCTTCGTCAAGCCTCTCAACCCACATACTTACCTCCTCCTAATTCTTGAAAACATATTGTTGACATAATGATACAAATTTCTCAAAAGGCGAATTTGTCCGATTTATTAATATTCTCTTTAAATTGTTTATAATCCTCCCTGCAAAATACTTTTTTTGCATCCTTTTTCCCATTTTACCCCTGTTTGTACAGCAAAAAAAGACCCTGTTCCAACGCAACGGCAGCCGAATTGCCTTTCTGCACCGGGTCTATTTTCATGAAACAGAAAATATATAAAAAGAGCATATTGTTCATTTCTTGTACATCTACTGCAAAACGCAACTTTTTTGCCCGGCCACCGGCCATTATTGTAAAAGCAATGAGTTACAACGAGAATATTTCTTTTGAAAGCATCAACAGATGGAAGGTTCCAAAAAAGAAGGGTATAATTTAACATGGAGGTATCGTCAATCATGATTCCCTTGAAGGACAATATCCGCAGGCGCAAGTTCCCGCTTGTCAATATCGCTCTCATCATCGCCAACTTCTGGGCTTTTTTCTGCCAGATCCGGCTGCCGTCCGAGGAAGCCTACCGTTTTGTTTATCTTTATGGCCTGATACCGCAGGATTTTTTGCAGAACATCTTCTATCCATTGAATGGGGTGCAAAACCTGGCGGGGCCTGTTCCGGGCACATTCGCCTCGTTGTTCACGGCCATCTTCCTCCACGGGGGATGGCTGCATCTTCTGGGTAATATGCTCTACCTGTGGGTCTTCGGCGATAATGTGGAAGAGCGCCTGGGATCATGGCGCTACCTGGTGGTCTATCTGCTCATGGGGGCAGGGGGCAACCTGGCACATATTCTTTTCAACCCTCATTCCACCGTACCGATCATCGGTGCCAGCGGGGCGATCGCCGGAGTCCTCGGAATCTACTTCCTCGTCTATCCGCGTGCGCGGGTACTGACACTTCTTCCCCTGGGGTTTTTCATCACTTTTGTTCATGTCCCCGCCGTCCTTTTCCTGGCCCTCTGGTTTCTGCTTCAGCTATTCAATGCCCTGATGGCACAGAACATGGCACTGGAAGCCCAGCAGGTAGCCTGGTGGGCACATGTTGGCGGCTTTCTGATGGGAATGGTGATCGGGGCCATCGCCCGCTCAAGAAACAGGGCGCACCAGCCAAGGCTTTAGCCCGGTCATTGGTTCAGCCCCACCGGGAAGTCGCCTATCAGGCCGACAATTTTCTGCAATACCAGGATCGCATCCGCTACATTCGGAAAGGAGGCGTCACCCGTGCTGACATCGGCACGTTTCATCCCGGCCGGGGAGAGGTCCAGAAGCCCGACTATTGCCTGGAGGATCGTGATCGCATCGGCAACATCCACCTTTCCGTCAAGATTGGCATCACCGAAGAGCACCTCATCGAATATGGCCAGCGGAGATAAACCTTCCAGGCGGGCTGTAATCGTCCGCTTCCCGGTGTCGATGTGCTGATCGGGAACCTCCTGCCATATTCCGGAACGGTCATTATCGGCAAAGAGCCGCAATTCGCTTTCCACGGCCGTTTCGGGAAGTTCCTGCAGGACGTAACTCATTCCCAGCTCCACGGCCGTGTAATTCACATTGTCACTTATTTCCGGTACAATATAGGACCCGATGGGCAGCAGCGCAGGGGGCAAGTCCAGATGGCCGCTGTCGAAAGGGGTCAGGGCAGCCACTCCGGCATGATCCGCGGTCTCGATGCGCAACAGGGCCTGCAGTGCCGGGAAATTGGCGGTAGCCATCCCCCCTTCACCGGGCATGATCCTCTGGACCTCGGTGGACTCCTCCAGATCCCAATCCCGGCCGATGATCAGAACCTCGCATTCCGCCGTGAAATGGCCATCCACGGTGCAGGCGGTGATCGTCGCCGCTCCCTCGCTCCGGGCAGAAACCTCGCCTGTTTCATTCACTTCAGCTATGCCATCTTCATCGGAAGACCAGGTAACCCCGCGATCACTGGCATCCCCGGGCTCCACCGTGGCCATCAGTTCCACGGTCTCCCCTTCCCTGATGATGATCCTGTCCACATTCAGGTGCAGGGATTCTACCGGAATATAATTCTCCGTTACCGTGACCACCCAGTCGGCAGTGCTGCCATCTTCCGCCTTCACCGTGTATATTACGGGATTGCTGAAATCATTTTCCGTTTCACCGGATTGCTGTTCTATTTCATTCACATAGGCCGTCGCGCCTTCGGAAAGAGTAAATTCGGCTTTCAGCCCGGCAAGATCGGTTCCGCGCTCTACCTCGATACACACCGTTCGATTCTCCGCATCGATAACTGCCGGGCCTGTCTGCTCGGGGAAGCTGAAACTTGTAATAAGTTCCATAACGGCGGGACGGTAACCGGCAACGATAGTTTTGGTCTGCCTGGTGGTTCTGGCATTATCGCCATTCTTCTTGTCTCCCGTGCGTGCCCCCTGGTACCAGATATCGGGGTTGGAGATATGGGGCACGATTTCATATACCCCTTCCCCGTAGGCCATGATCGAGGCGTACAACTCGTCATCATTTCCTGTCCAGCGCCACCCTGCAGAATAGGAATAGATCCCCGGCCCGGGAGCGTTCCCCTGTTCTTTGCTGTGGTGCAACCCCCAGTTATGCCCGAATTCATGCAAGGTAGTCCAGGAGCAGGCCTGCTGTACACGGGAAATGGAAAAACCGGACTCCGGCCTGGGAGTCTCACTGGTAAGCATGTAACCAAGGCCTCCGACATCTTCGCACAGGGTGAAAAGATTGACCAGGTCGGCGCCGTACTGATCACGCCATGCATGGACCTGATCCATGTAGCCGTCATTCTTTCCCTTCAAACGTGCCAGATCGGTACTTGTTCCCATACCGTTTTTGTACTCGGTGTATTCAACTTCCGCGGAATGAACCAGCCGCAACTGAACCCCCACATCGCTGTTGTCCAGGGCCAGCTGGCCCAGTTCCATCGCCTGGGCGATGAAGGTATTGATACCGGTACTTTCCGCAGCATGATCTCTGGCCGCGGGGGTGTAAACGATCATCACGTCGATGGTTACCTCCTCGTCGATCTCCGGGAGGGTCGGGGTCACAGATTGCGGACCTATCTCCCCGGGAGGGATCAGGGGCGGGCCGTTTTCGATGACATCGGCATCGCGGGAGGCCACCTCATGGAGCAGATGCCGGTCACGGGAGGGGTCGTAATTGATGGTATATTCCCTCTGCTCACCATAGTTTCTGATGGAAGAGAGGGCCCTGCCTTCATCCCATGTCAACAGCAGGTAACCAAAGTCATCATCCGCGGGCCTGCCCCGGATGGTCGACGTGCCGTTGATGTCAACATTGATGCGGTCCACGCTGAAAGAATGCGCAGCTTCACCGGGCAAATCAAAGATCAGGCGGTCACCCTTCTTGACCTTGCCGGTGAACAGCAATTCATTCATTTCCACCACCCACGATTGTTTGGGGGAGATGGCCGAAGGGCAGATCATGTCTGCCGATGGGCTTTCCGTTGGGCCCAGGGAAGTGAAGAGCAGAAATTCGTCCGGCTCGTCGCCCATGGTTTCCGCCGGCAGGCCGCCGATACCCACGAACAAAAAAAATGCCAGGGTCAGAAAGAACAACAGAAGAATTCTCTTGGATGGTTTCATCGGCGCCCACCCCCATTTTCATATGACGATATGTAGAACTGACCCGTTACATTCCAGGAGAATTTACGGGCAAACAAGCCAGTTACCTATTCCCACTCTATATTATATATTTTTTTCCTCCCGTTTTCTATATTTTTTTGCACCCGGCCTGCCCCCCATATTTTCCGACCATATTGTCCATCCAGCCCGTAAAAGATTTTTTTGCCTGCCTGTACAGGGCCAAATTCTTTATTCCATACATGGATCATGGCGGAAATTACGTTTATAATAAGGGAAATGTGAACGATGCCGGGGGTGTAGAAGATGAAGATAGTCGTGGCGCCCGATTCTTTCAAGGGCAGTCTATCGGCCACCCGGGTGGCAGAATGTATCGGGGCGGGAATCGAAAAAGCCGACCCGGAGATCGAGGTCAGGATGGTTCCCATCGCCGACGGTGGAGAAGGAACGGTGGAAGCCGTGCTGAAAGCAGCCGGGGGGAAAATTATCGAGACCTCGGTTACCGGCCCCTTGGGTACACGCATCCCTTCTTTCTTCGGAGTACTGGAAGACGGCCCAACGGCCATAATCGAAATCGCCGCCGCTGCCGGCCCGGGGCTGGTTCCCGGGGAAAGCAGAAACCCGCTTCTGGCCACCAGCCACGGGGTGGGTGAACTCATCCTTGAGGCCCTCAATGAAGGATGCTCGGAAATCATCGTGGGGCTGGGCGGTAGTATCACCAATGACGGTGGCATGGGGATGGCTCGCGCTCTCGGTGTTGTGTTTCATGACCGATGCGGTGCAGAGATCGGCTCCGGGAGGGGAGAGGATCTGGAGAAGGTTGCAACCATGAGCATGGACAATATCGATCCGCGCCTGAAGGAGACGCGGATTGTTGGCGCCTGTGACGTGAACAATCCATTTTACGGGCCGGAAGGTGCCGCTTCTGTTTTTGCCCCGCAAAAAGGGGCCGATGAAGATGGGGTCCGGTTCCTTGATCGGGGATTGAAAAAATTCGCCGGGGTGATAGCCCGTGAAATGGGGATCGATCTGCAGGATATTCCCGGAAGTGGTGCAGCAGGTGGAATGGCCGGCGGGTTGCTTGCCTTCGCCGGTGCAATTTTGAAGCCGGGTATGGAAATCCTGAGCGAGATCTGCAACCTGGAAAAAGAAATCGCGGCGGCTGACATGGTCGTCACCGGGGAGGGGCAGACCGATGCCCAGACGGCATACGGAAAAGTCCCCGTCGGTGTAGCCGCCATCGCCAACAGATACAACATCCCCGTGATCTGTCTTTCCGGTGGGCTGGGCGATGGGTTCGAAGAAATTTACAAACATGGGATCACGGCAGCATTCAGCTGCATCAACAACGCCATGACTCTGGAAGAAGCAATGGCCGGAACAGAAAAATTGCTGGCGCAGGCCGTCTTCGACATCACGAGGCTGGCAAGGGCATGCCCCGTGGATCAGCACCGACCCCGTCGGATTGATATCTTATAGCTTTTTCACTGTATTTTTCATTCTCTTACTATATTGGTAATGGGAAATAAGTCCTCGCCACTTTTTGAAAATCAGTATGTGGAAATAAGTCAGTCTATTTTCTTTAGTCCCCAAATTCTCTACGATACCAGAAATGTAAATCATCTGTCGCATATATTTTTTCTGCTATCGTAGAAACATTTACGACATTGAACCACAATTGGAACATATTCTCCTTGGAAATCTTATTTATCAACCACTCAAAATTATTTCTCCAGGAAGCTCTCATTCCATCTTTATTTTTCCAAATCGCTTCTGGACCTGTTGTTCTGCTTAAATCTATCCTATACTCTCCATCAATAGTATCTATGACCTGTGCTGTTCTATTTTTACCTGACTGATAGCAATTATTTATATTTTTTGATTCCAATATTACTCCGCAAAAATTTTCCATTGAACGTACTTTAAGTACAACAGAAAGCTTGTTTTGAAAAAATTCTTCATCTATAGTCTCATATCTATTAATTATAATATATCTTTTATTATGCAACTCCCTGAGCTTCTTAGAGTATAGTAAAGACAATACTTTTTCAGGTTTGAAAATATCATCTCCTTCTACTAAAACATAAATGATATTTAAATTTCCTTTTTCTTGCACATATATGGTTTCCGTTAACTTCTTTGCGTCCTTCAAAATTTCCGATGACCTTCCAACAGGAAATTTCAATTGATAATTTTTATTTATAGATTTCTTTTGATTGATGCTTAGTTCCCTACTTGATTCTCCATCATCTAAACCTATGTCATAAATAAATATACTACCTGGACAATTATCTTTTGTGCTTATTTCATCTCCATTAATAGCTGTTAACTCTTTACCATTTGGATTGAATCCATAGACATATGTCTTAGGATTTGTTGCTAGTCCATCTCCACCCATTGTAACGAAATTAAAGCAGTAGTTTTCTATGGCTCTAACCTTATTATACTTGTACCATTTGTCATAAACTACATTCCCACCTGTACTATTAATGATAAGATCTATATTTTGCAATCCATATACTCTACTAAATAGAGAATGATTGCAATCATAGCATATAGTCATTCCAATCCTATGGCCCTTGAACAATATTGGCTCAAACATAGCTTTAGCCAATTCATCATATTTCTCAAAATCAAAGGCAGAGTGGGATGTCATTGTATGCTTTATATATAGAGCTACTTCTGTTTCATTTTCATCTGCAAAAGCATTGGCATATAGACTAAAGATTGTACCAAATTTATCTACACTACTAATTATAATTGCTTTTCCTATTTCTTCACTTAAGTCAAGACTTGCTTCGTAGATTTTATCTACATCTTCTTTGTTTGCAACATCTGATTCTACAACCATAGAAACAAAAGGAAAATAAGAGAATTCTGGTAAGACAAATATATCAAATTCAGAACTTTTTACTTTTTCTATAGCCTTATTGAAATCATCCTTGTTTTTTAATTCATCTGTTTGCAAATATAAGCCCAACTTAAGGCCATCTTTGCTTCGTTCCTTTAATTCTTTTGTTTTATTAACATCATCTAAACCTAATATTTTTTTCAAGGCTAATTCTGCATCATCAGATTCAAAATCTATTTGACCATGCATTATTCTAAATAACTTATATCCATTTTTGCCCGCCTCTATATCCCTTACACTATCATAATAGGCTCTTGCTTCATCTCTATTAAATGGGTGATTATCTTTGGCCTGTATATCCTTACAAGCCTTAATCCATAATTCTTTGTCATAATCCAGCCTAATATCCTTGTATGATAGTAAGGCTCTTCTCCTAGCCTCTGTAAAATGCTGCCTTTCATCATATTCAATTATGTTTTTTTCTTTTTCACATACAAAGTCACACCTTAAAGTTACATTTTTTTTAGCAAAAGTGTTATCTCCCCTATAATTTGTTAGGTCCTCATATATGTCTATGTATGCTCCATTTATTTCCTTAGGTGATTTTAGCCATGGGAATGTCTTCTCACACACAACATCTCCCTTGTAAATTTTGTTAAGCAATAATTGCAGTGCATTTTTTTGTTCTATAACACCCTTCGTAGGTATTTTAATAACATTTTCATCCAAGTAGCTATTTCTATTTTCACTAACTCCCGTTCTATTTTCATCATTATTTATCTGCTGGATCTCTGCCATATTGATCTTTGTTTCCCTTATTGACTTCCCTTTGTAATCTACTTCAAATCCTAGTCTTTCAAAAAAATTTACTGTCTCCATTCCACCACCATAATCACTTTTTTTAATTTCCTTGCCATATGCTATCTTGTATGCCATTCCCCTAATATGTTTGGCAGGTAGTTTCTGTTTATTATGTATAAGAAAAGTAACCTTTGGTTCAGGATATTCTGGATTGTCTCTATTGAAAATTTTTATAGCTTCTAGAACATCTTTATATGTTATTTTAGTCCAATCAATCTTTTTCATCTACATCCTCCTAAATCTCTATAATAAAATATTTTATATTCGCACTTAACGATTGCCAAGCAAGACTATAATCCACCTTTATTAAAATATATTCTTTCCCTTTCTTTGCTCAAGTTGGATTAAAAATATCTCCATATACTCAGTATTATCGCAAATTGCCCCGTAATTTATCGAGAAGCAAACAGTCAGTTATCTATTTTGCCTTTCATAGGCATTGTAGATGGCTTCTTATGCTATTTCTTCATCTGGCCGATATCTACCCTTGACATCAATACCACCGTCTCGACGTGGCACGGAGTTATCAGATTGATGTCTGGTATGTATTTTACTAATTTTCCGTACAAGGGAATAGGCCGACCATGGTTTTCATGTATATTATCTGTCCGCGGAAACAGGTCAACAGTTTTTATCTGTTCGTGGGAACAAGTCGACATATGAGTTTTGATTCCTGCCATCTCCGGAGTGTTTCCTATACTACTTTGGTACAAAGCACCATTTTCAGTTGACAGCGGGTTTTCGTAATAAGCAGGATATAGTTACTGATTCTTTTCCCATGTAGAATAAATAACATTACGTCGTTTGAAGGCTTCATATCCTCCTTCCATAATGTCAACGATTTGCTGGTGTGTTTCTTCAGAGTCTATTGTTCCAGAAGAAATGTGCATAATCCCATCGCTACTTTCTGCAGCTACTATTCTTTCCGCATCTCCTAATACAGGAATGTTAGCATTATGTGTTGCAAAAATGAATTGTGTATCATATTTCTTTCCCCTAAGCTTTTTAATAAATTCTGTGTAAACCACTTGATTATCGAGGTCATCTTCTGGTTGGTCGATAATAACTACATCATTATCATTTTGCGAGAGAATAAACAAAACGAGGGCGGAGGCGCGTTGTCCCAGCGAGTGTTGGCTCAAAGGCTTTCCGTGGTAAGAAATCTCAACAAGATTGGGTGTTGTATTGCTTATCAGAGCTTCAAAGTTTTCGCGAACTCTTGATGCAACAGAATCATATTGGGAGTCGGTAATTATTGGCCGTAGCTGTTTACCATTATCTAAGATAACATCCTGCACCAAAGCTACCATGTCTGAAAAAGTACTGCTTATGGTACAGTATTTGGCTTCACTTATACCACTGCCCTTAAAAGCAGCCTTTAATTGTCCTAATAAATAGGTTTTATCGCCTTTAAATTCAATAGAAATTTGAAGTTCAGATTGGCTACCATTTATTCGGTCGATTTCAGCTTTATAAGCTTTAAATATTTCCAGAAGAATTTCGTTTCTCTTCCTGATACAGGTGACAACTTCGGTACGTACAGTTTTTTCTTTTGCAAGTTCGCGATTTCTACGAGCAATTTCATTCGTTAGGCGAGCTTTTTCTTTTTCGTATTTTCCAAAGCTCTCGATGTCAAGTGTATCGCCTTGCACTTCACGTCGGATTTGAGCAAATTCTTCTTTGAGTGCATCAATTGCATCAGAGAGTTCTTTCTGAACGGCGACAATTTCAATGATGTCATTTTCGATTGCTTCAGATGCTTTGGCGATTTCAGACATATGCGTAGAAAAGGCATCAATAAGGTACTGCACCTTATCAAATATGGCTTTGTTGTACTTTGAAATATAACCTGAAAGAGAAATAGCCGATGTGTCATACTGCATGAGGAATGCATAAAGAAGCTGGCTAATACGTTTTGCTTCCTGGACAATATCCTCAACTTTGACTCCGTCAGCATTACAAGCTGTCTGTTTTTCAAGTTTTTCGGAGATTCCTTTTTCTTTAAACACAGTTAGTTTGTGCTCGATTTCGCGCGCGTTTTCTTCCAACTCTTTTATTTGCTCAGGTATTTCCGTAACACTATTAAACAACCTGATTTTTTCTGCCAATGTAGCAACCTGTTCATCAATTGCATTTTCTTGTGATGAAATTCTTCCTCCAACAAGCTTGTGAAGCAATTCGAATTCGTATCCGGGGGCTGTAAAAGCCAAATCCTTCTGACCAAAGTAAAGAGGATTTCTTATGACCGAAGAAACGGGTATCGCCAAATCATTCCCGTTCTGGTCAAGTATTGAAGGATTTTCTCCGTTGATCCGGCTGATGGAATAACTTTTTCCGTGTTCATCCACTGCTGTAATAATGACTTTTCCGCCAGAATCAAGTATGTATTTGACCAATTCATCTTTATATTTGAAATCAACAGAAGATGGATTTATTTGTAGACCGTAACGCAGCGCTTCAATCACGGCAGACTTGCCGCTCCCTCTAATACCAATAAATGTGTTGAGCTGTGGCGACAGTCCAATTGAGCAGTCATTTAGTTTACCTCCTTGGAAAGTTACTGATTGGATGCGGCTGTGCTTGATCGGCAAAACTTTAGAGAAAACTCTGTTTTCATGGTCGAGCAATGCATATTTTAGTGCCGAATATGATAACTCACCAAGTTTCACGAGCGATGCACCATGTGCTTTGCCAATATCTTCGATTTTCTTTGGATCGGAACCATCTAATAGAGCCGGTGTATATCCAAGCCATGATGCTATTTTGGGCAAGTTATCACGGGTGCGGAGCTTCTGTATGCCAAGCACACGCTTTCGAAAATGAGGAGTATTTGCCAACGATTGAATTAAGCCTCCATCACATTCATTTATCAGTCCATTGTTTTGCTCGATGTGTGCGAAAACAATGAAATAGTCTCTATTGTATTTTTCCAATTCTTCAAGTGTTGCTGTAACATCCGTCTGGCATCGAGTATTAGCATTATCCCGGTTTCGAATATCACGAAATACTATATTGAGGAAGTTTTCAATATGATTACTTTTACCCTCAAGCCACTCATCAGGATTAAACACGATAAGAGTGTGTAGTCCGTTACTACCTTCTTTTATAGAAAGCTCAACACCAGGCAGAATGAGAATATCTCTTTTTCTTGCTTCTTTACGTAGGGCCTTATATTCTCCAAGATCAAATTTATTATGATTTGTAATAACACCAACACGTATATTCTTTGATTGTATCGCATCAATATAATCATTTATAAATGAATTTTCGTTGCCAGAATATTCAAATTCCTTATCTTTGCGTGTATGCATATGAAAATCCACATGCACGATTTCTGCACCGTTATCAAACATATAACCCCTCATTTACCGCAATACATGTTTATATCCTAAAAATTGTCAGATATCGCTTTCTACATTTTTCATGTAAAGGAGTTCAAGTTCTTTTATGAGACGACGTTCAAACAAATCCGAATCGCAATCGGCGTCGTTATACTTTTTCAGAAGAACTTGATACCCTGTTTCTGCACATTGCTCGCACAAGTCGGTGCTCTGATCCCAATCAGCATAAGCGTCTATATCTGAGTCATCAGAAACGGTACCGAGAAGAACGCTGGCTATAAGTGCTTTATCAGCGGTTTTCAATGCTGTATTGAGAAATAGTCCAACTCTATTTTTTAACGGGGTCGGGTTGTCAATACCAAAAGCAACTGCAAGCATAAATACATCTTTTCCTTCAACTATGTTGAGTCCGAGTACATCTTTCTTTTTCATATCGTCGATCACGGTGCGATATTGACTACTTGTATAGACACGGTCTTTTGCCATTAGTGTTCAATCCCTTCTATGTAATTTTCATCATCAGATAAAGTCAACGTACGAACTTCTGCAACACCATCATAGATTTGTTTTACGGATTCAGAATATTCATCTGGAGTAAACAGCATAATTATCTGTTTGTTCCTGCTGACATCCCATAGAGCACGTGCCATATTTTCTCTATTATCATCTGAAACACGACCTAAAGGGGAGTCTATTACAAGTGGACAATTCTTACCAGAGGCCTTATGAATTGCTAGTGTAAAGGCATATGCAAGAGCCATCTGCTCAGTTGCACTCAAAGACCCGGTCATTTCGGTGTGGTCTTTATTGTACACTGCGATATCATATTGTTCACTAATAGATATACTGCCGAATGTGTTGCGCTTCCAAATCATAGAGTCAAAGAAATTCCAAGTAATCGTTTCAATTTCATTTTTCATTTCCTCCATGATGCTATTTTTTATACGCTTGAAATTGGTGTGAAGCATATCAATAACTGTAATCTGTTTACGGATATCATCATGTTCACTCATTTTCTGCAAAGCAGCAGTTAGGTCGGTCTCAATATTAGCAAGGCGTTCATTGCAAGCCGTAATTGTTGTTTTGGCAGCGCCAATTGTTTGGTTTGCTGCATTGATCTGACTAATTATACTAGCACGCTTTTCTTCTGTTTTTGCAACATTAATCTGATCGCTTTCGCTTTCAAAGTTAACAAGTGCACTGGTAATCTCTTGAAGCCGACTTGATACAACAGTCTTCCTATCAGAAATATCCATTTCCGTCTGTCGAAGTGCATCCAACTTTGCTTTGAATAGCTGCACCTGCTCCATGTAAGTTTCCAATGGTCCTTTAATTTCTTTAAGGTAATTAGAAGTGTTGGATGAAACAGATATTTTTTGCAATAGCCCCTCTAAATGTTGACGACAATTCTCATCAAGAGGACTATTGCACAATGGACAAGGTTCATCAAAATGATCAAGTAGCCTTTTAACTTGAGCTTTGTCAATGGCCGGCGGTAAATCTCCGTCTTCTTCTTTTTCATTGATGAGTGTCAGTGTTCTCTTTAAACGCGGATATAGTGAAAGTAAAACTATATATTGACGAATAAATGTCGCCCTGTTTACACGGTATTCATCTTCCTCCCTGTCAATGCGAGTAAGCCGAGACTCTAACTCTTGTCGTTCTTTTTGCAGTTTTTTGACAGGAGCATATCCGCGAAGAATCTCATCTAATTTCTCTCGTTGGTGAGTTAGTTCTGTTACAAGTTCTCTACTATCCGTAAGATTTTCCATAGCAGTATTTAACCGCTTTTCCTGCTTTTCGCGTTCAGCGTTCAATGCCGCTATATCAGGAGCATCCTTTTCCAACTTTTTTATCCGTTCATTGTGCGTTTTTTGTAACCGACTACAAGCATTATCAAGCAAGGTCACTTGTGAAATATTGAAAATAGACTGTTGTATAGAGTTTGCTTGATTTGCTGTGAAAAAATCGCGCAGTTTTTCACCATCGAAGAAATAAAACTTGAAAATAGCCTCGTCAAAGTACTGTTTAACAATGACTTCAGCATCAACTCCAGTTTTTACTGTAGTATTTGAAAAATCTCCCGCGGGGGTAAGAGTTGCGGTAAAAGTTGAATGCCCAGCCAATACTCTTGTTTTGCCAGCAGAGTCAGACAAGACTTTAAAACCAACTGTTCTTTTAAATTCAATGATTGTATTATCATCAAGAATAGTAATCGCAACAGTAACGGGAATAATCTCGCCTGGCGATACATGTTTTACTGAAGCAGAATTTATCAATGGAAGAGCCTTCTTAGCATCTGCTAGATGCAATTCTTTGTCGTACAAGCACCACGTTATAGCATTTAGCAATGTGGTTTTTCCAGTACCGTTTTTCGCCACAAGAATAGAGAGAAGGCCGTCCTTTGTATGGTTGAAATGTAAAGCCCCTGTACCATACTGGCGATAATTTCCAAATACGATTTTATCAATTATGACGCTCATCAGTCTTCCCCCTTTATTTCTAACGTTGTGATATAGTCCTTAATAATCTTCTCATAATCAGCATTGTAACGGAAAACTCCCTTATCTTCTACTTTGAGAATTTCAAACATAAGCTCTTTTTCCTTTGCAGTCACATTTGCATCTTTAACTCGTTTAATAATCTTTTCACTGATTGGCATCTAAATCAACTCCATTCTCCAAGAATAAGGCTTTTACCTCATCATAGTTTATTGCATTAGCAGCAATGTGCGCCGCTCGGCGTGCTTCTTTTTCAAGCAAGCCTGTTCCAGCATCACCTTCATAAGGGACAGCAATAAAATCATATATTTCGGAAGGCTGCTTATCTGGTGCTTGACGGATAACACGCCCAACACGCTGCACAAACTCACGCGGGTTTGTACTGCTTGCCATCAAAATAGCAACGCGTGCATTCGGGATATCAATACCTTCATCAAGGCATTTAATACCTACCAATACTTGTAATTGACGCCGTACAAACTGAGCAATTATTTCTTGTCGTTCAGTGTCACCCTCATCATTTACAACCTTTGACGCAGATTCACTTTCTGTAATTTTAGCTCGCTTGATTTTTCTTGAGCTTAAAATATCAAATCCACGTTGAATCTGCTTGTCCGAAACAAAGAGTATCGTGTCTTGAATAGTTTCAGGTAACATTGAATCTAAAAGATTCGCTAAAGCTTCAAACTTATTTTCTGCATTTTTCCCTATTTCAGCTCTACGGTCATACAAACGTTGTAATTCATCAGGATCATAATTATCCTTTGCCTTTAATATAGCAATAAGTTGACTAATCTTACCATACTTCTTGCTTTCACTCTCGGTTAGTCGAACAAAAATAGGGTGATAACTAAACGTATTCAAGAATGGCTTTCCAGTAAGAGGATTGATTGTTTTTAATGCATCTGCAATAGTGAACTCAAATGATTTATTGCCAAAATACTCACGTATGAAAGAAGTGCCCCCCTCGTCGAACATTCTTTCTGGTGTAGCACTGAGTCCAATTCGATAGTCATATTCGGGAAGTAGCGCATTCCTTTGCTTTGCGGCCCCAGTGGCATGTACCTCATCGCCTATAAAGAGAATTTTAGTGTTATATTTGTTTTTTCTAATAATATTGACAAAACGCTCTGATGATGCTGTGTCATGGGTCGTGAATATAATAGCCGCCTTGATCTTCTTATCACTTAAATCCAAAAGAATAAGCTCTAAATCCTTTTTCCATTTACTATTGCTACCATCAATAATCCCTTCTCTGTCGAGCGTGATGTTTAATCTTATTAAATCCTCACGCCACTGCCGTGAAAGCGTATTTTGTGGGGTTGCCACGATAGTCAATAAAGTTTCACTGTCATTAAGTTTGTCCAAAAGGCAACCAATAGCGGTTCTTGTTTTACCTGTGCCAGTTGCCATCTCCATTAACAATGAATAACCATTAGTCTTCCAAGCATAAACGGCACGTTCTTGATGTGGAAAAAGACTCAGTTTGTTTTCACTGATTTTTTTATCCTTTCTATATCGGCGCATTATATTAAGATCCCAGATGTCCCTAGGCTTAACCTTCACTATCTGTGCTTTTATCGACTCTGGAATATCATATACATCAGCAATGTCAGGGCGTTGATCTTTCCAATATGCCAAAAACTTAGTTAGGTCTGACTGAAGGTAATCTAGTTGACCAGGCTCCCAAGAGCAAAAAACTTTAAATTCTTCAATATTACTTATCCACGCTTGAGCAGTTTCATTGATGGAACCGGAAAAAGAAATCATGTCACCAGCATTGTCAAAAATAATACCGATTTTCTGATGGAATAAGCTATTACGGGATTTTTTCCCGACAACAATTTTAATTTCCAGTTTTCTGTTGTCTAAGAGCCAAGCAAGAGCCTTAAGGTTTTCATCTTGCGTTATTTCAAACGATAGCTCTGAAAAAACAGATGAATCTGCATTAAGACCATGTTCTTTAATTATTTTGTAGTCTTCTTCAGATATTTCTGGTGAAATAAGCAGATACATTTTTCCGCCGTTATTTACAAGCCCCTCAATTCCTTTGGCGGCAACAGAAAGTGCTGAAGAACTAAAAAAACCAGCAATTCGATAGTATTTACAAGCATTTTCAAGTACGGGAATATAAAAGTCATCCAAAAGCTGAGACTTGCTTTCTGTGGTTTCATAACTTGGTGATAGCTTTAGCTCTCTTAAACCCATTCAAATCACCTCCACTTCCCAATTAATGTTTGACAGATAAATTTCTCTCTCTGAGTCAATCAATATGAATTCTATTAGCTTTTTTACATTTGTGCGACGGCGTATCATAGTTGATGGTGATAAAAACGAAACTACATCTCTATAATTTACAGGTCCTATAAAGGCTTTTGATAGTATGCTTTTGACACACACATCTCGTAGAAGTAATTTTTTTAGTATGTCTGCTTTTTCAGCAAACGAATATCTGGTTAAAAATGACCCCCATGGAGTTGGCTTAACCACTATTGGTCGCGTGTTTGATATAATCACGAGACTCATCATAGCAGCAAGCTTTGAGTGGTTTTCACCATATTTAACTCTTGCACCTGACTTAACGGAATTCATTAGTTGGTAACCTATTTCCTCAAAAGTAGCACCTTCTGGAGAAAACTCTAATAATTCATTCAGTCGTGACGCACCATTTTCAAAACTGCTAAAACAAGGGATGTCTGCAGTAGTAAGAGATTCATTTCCAGTAATGTCAATAAAACGGTCAAAAAAACGCGGTAGTGGTGTTGACTTGATTATTTCAAATGCTGCATTTAGCTCTTCCTCCGAACTCTGCAGCAGGGCATTTACGGCATCCGTAGAAGGGAGCAAGAAATCGCATACAAAGTCTTGGTCATCATCATCGCATTCAAGTTTATTTTTCCACGTTATGTAAAAGCCCATTTCTTTCCTCCCATTCAGATTTCTTCAAATCTCAAATCAAAATATCGTGCTGCGATATTAGGATGTTTTGATTCAAAATCTATCAATGCTCGCATTGCTGAACAATAGGTTCCTTCAGTTTTATGTAGCGCTTGATTTGCTTCGCAAAACTGCCTAAAACTCATCTTTTTAAATATGTTAGGTTGATTGCACCAACGTGCAAGCGTAATATACATTCCATGATACTCTGACTCTTTCCATGGGCAATAGTTTTTATCCTGATATCGCATGATATATGGTAGACATTTATATTTCATCAAAAGTTCAACACGTTTAAAAGCGTTTGCAATGTCAGCGGCATCAGTGCTTTCAAATCCGACAAGCACATAAAATTTTACACTTTTAGATTTTGTATATTTACGGATCATTTTCAGCTTTTTATGTATAAGGTCATAATCCGCAACATTATCAAATGCAAATGTATAATCCCCATCGTAGTTTGCACTAAAAAGCAATTCACATTTTTCATCGGTGAGAATACGCTCATCCATGCCCTGTTTAAACTTAAAAGGCCTTTGGGTATCAATCAATTCTAGTAATAATGTTCGCCAATTTGGGCACCCAAAGAAGTTGTCATCAAGCAGACAAATCTTTGGCCTGCTCGGCTCGTAGAATTCGTTAAGACTGCTGTGTTCAAAAACATGATTGTACTTCTGGTTTACACAGAATTTGCATTTCCTAAAGCAACCTCGAGTGATGAAACCAATACTATAATCGGTATATTCCTTAAACTGCACCATAAAGGACGATTCTTTAAACAGCTTTCCGGCTTTTTGAGCTTCTGCATTTGCGCGGAAAACTTCTCCCTGAATCCACTCATCATATAAATGATAGTCGGGCATATGATGTTCAATTTCATCTGGAAGGTTAGGAGCTTTATCAAAATAGAATCCAGTTCCACCTATATGAACTTTTTCGGTTTCACGTACCCAATCGGGAATCGGAGTATCAGTAAAAACTTTAGATATATATATATGGTCATAATCGTCCGACCAATTGTAATTCATCAGGAGATTTACTTCTGCCCCTCGTTCCTTCCAATAGCCAGAAATTTTCTCGCATGCCAAATTAGGAAATCTATGTTTTTTTCGACCCAACAAGTCTGCATCTATAATTCCAATTTTCATTTGTTCCTCCAAGGTAGACGTAGATTTTATATATAGATCATTCATGGGCATTCATCCGGGACGAATTCCATAATATCAGATATATCACAATTTAATGCCTTACATATACGCAAAAGCACTTCAGTATTTACATTCTCGCCTTTGCCCAGTTTGGCAATTGAAGCGGAACTGATACCTGTCATTTTTCGCAAATCCTGTTTGTTCATCTTTTTGTCGATTAATAACTTCCACAAGTTATTGTAACTAAAATGCACGACATCACCTCATATCACTCATTTGGGGATAGTGGTAAATCAAATTTGCAATCATGCAAAAAACCACATTGTTCTTCTCCGACAACGCCCGTAAAGACGATTTGTTTTATTCCACTTTTATCATAATCGAGGTTTGGAAGCGTCCGTTCATTCTCCACAATTATCAGCTGTCCCATTTCACGACTATTAATGAAATACTGAAACAAAGCGGTTTGTATACTTTCCGATGTTTCATTCCTTGTTCCCTCATCAATTCCATGTAGCGGCGTGTCAACAATGCATAGCCCAGGATTGTAAACAGCATTTTTCAACATGAATTTGCGAAATGCCATGATCACAATCGTATTTAAAATGGAGCAGTAACCTTTACCTTGCGTTAAAGCTTTTGCTTGTCCGTTGATTTCTAAGTCGAAAGAGCTCTTTGAGAATCGCGCTGAGATAAGAGGCGTGTACTTGCACTCCGTCAATATTTCAATTAGTGCAGCATCCATCCCTTCCCAAAATCGGTCATCAAACTTGTCCATTGGCTTATATTTAATTTCGGATACATCTTCGTTCTGCATATCACGCAGGTCGCTATACCATCCATCAGCGAGGCGGTGTATTACATCGAGCTCATAGTTTAACTGTATATATACGCGATAAGCATCAATGGTCTCAGAAAGAGCTCTGGCTTGTGGTTTTAGATCTTTGGCTATCAGCTCTTCCGCACTGCTTTTCTGTTCTGTCAGCAGCGTAATCTCTGTTTGTAATTCCTGTATTTGTTGTTCGATATCTTTTTCTGCGCCAACAAGGTCGTTATATTGAGCAACTATCCTTGAAAGCTCGGAGCGGGCAGCCTCAATGTAGGATTTCGTATTCTGCGTCGGGATTTTCCCGTTACAAAACGGGCAGGTAGAATCATGCGACACATGTTTCATAACGGTTTCGCCATCAACGATAAAGGAAAGCCGCTTTATGTCTGCGCTGTACTGCGTTTTCAGTGCAGCGTAGCGTGATATAAGCATTTGGCATTCTGTCAGGCGCTCTTTCTTCGCTATCATGCTGTTGAGTAACGACTGGCTGTTTGACATCGCGGCTGATATTTTTTCTTCGATATCAGATAATGCCTGAACTGCACTGTCAATTTCTTTTTGGACGTCCAACCCGTCAAATGCACCAATCATATCAAGGATACATTGTTTCCGGTCTGCAACTCCGGAAAGCTCTTTGTTGATATACTTTTCTACTGCTGCTTTTCGTATAGCACGTTCTTTTTTGCTTTCGCGTTCATCAAAATCGGAGAAGTCATTGCCGTATATCAAAAACAATAGAGATGAGAGGAAAGCTGTGCGCCCCTGTATGCTTTTTGCACCGCCTTCAGGCATAAGGATAGAACTCTCACGTTCTATCTGACGTTCTTTTATTAGGATAATAGGCAGGATGGTGCGCCATGTCAGATGTTGTGGTCTAAAATTTTCGTTGGCAATTATGTCATGGTCATCTTCTATACCAATTAAAGCAAGCCAAACCTTGCTGATAGATTCCATGGTTTTTGTCGCGCTTCTGGCTTTATATGTACCGCTTTCGATTCTATCGTCAGAACTAACTACGTCAATGTTGTTTGATTCCAGTTTACGCGTAAATTGAATCGAGCCATTTTCCGTGCCGACAAAAAGCATAATAGTATCATAACCCGTGGTACTCGCAAACGGGAGATTATCACTACCAAAAATATAATCAATACAACGAAGGATTGTAGTTTTTCCTGTATTTGAGGGACCCGATATAATCGTAAGCTCTCTGTCAAACTCTGCAACAGCATCCTTTTTATTTACACCCTCGACTACAAGCTTTTTAATATGAAAATCTGCCAAGTTCACTCCTCCTTTCCTTTAAGCGCTCTTTTATTAATTTCTGCGAGAATTTCAACTTCTGACTTGCTTTCAAAGTATTTGCAAACCGCTTGAGACATGACAATATACTCTTCAGTATAGTCTGAAGTCAGCTCGTCACATATGTGCGCTCCTTGTGCTGTTATTTCGTATGTAAAGCCGCTTCGGTTTTGTACTGCCGATATGAGCCTATTAAGTACAAGCTGCTTAATTGCCTTGCCAACAAGCACTCTCTTTGACGCCACCTCACTAAAACTTAAGCTGTTGTCACCATTCAGGTTGTACGCGGCAAGGCCAAAATCACGAGAATAAATTGTCATAAAATCAGCGGCAGCAATTTTGTCCAATGTCATATTTTCTCCAAATACGCGAAGTGTCAGAAGAACGCGGAGCGAAGTTTCGAACGGGGTATTAAACAGCTCAGTCATTATCAAATACCCACTGGATTTTCCCGTCATTCACCAGCATATGGCAAATGCCTTTCTTTTCGCTGTTGTTTATAAGGTCTTTAATTTGCGTGAGAAAAGATTTTGTTAGCGTTATCTGCGATACCTGATTTAAAACAGCCAATAGGCGTTTAAACCCGTCATCAAAATCATTCCAACATACATCAATGATACCGTTGTAAGCATCTTCTTTTATCTTGCCGAATTCCACATCACCATTCTCGAATATTTCACGCACTGAACGCTCTACCCGAACAGCATTATAATAGTTTTCACGCTGATCCGAGTAATTACGACGATATTTGGCATTAAGTGAAGGCAAATCATCTTTCGTTACACATGCCATTCCGGTAGCCTGTGCGTACGCAGCAAATAACGCCTTAATGTATGGCAATTCCTCTTGAGCAATATCTTCGGGCGGCGTTATTTTTTTATGTAAGTTAAATACCTGACCGTTAATTGAGATTTTCCCATCCCTTACATATACAGTTGCTATTGGCACTCCTGTTGGTTTCTGTTTCTCATATGAAGCAACACCAGCGGGGGTGTCTTTTCTTTTTGTTCGCCTCGCAGTTTCTGTCAAAATCAAAACAAAAAGCTTAGCGCATTTATCGGCCACATCATAGCCTTGAATATCAATGTCCAGCCCCGTTAATTCCATTTCAAGATTTTCTGCAAGATCATCAGAAAGACAGTCATTTATATAAGCAGAGAAACGCATAGGGTCACTTACATCAAGGAGCTGTGCCGCAAGTGATATTGGAAACGGCTTCGCCCCATTATATATACGATTTTTATAATCTGCAGTTTTATCGGTCAAAGGGCTTCCTGTGAAGTTTGCATCATCCACAACAAAATTGCAGAGTAGGTCATCTAAATACTCTGCTGGCTGTTTGGCTTGTCCGATATACGGATACATCATTTTAAAATATTCATCCGGCTTCACAAGCGTCTCCCCTTTCACTACATAAAATCCGAAATGGTCCGAACAAGTCCGTTGCGTTCCGTGGCGAAATCAGATTATCAAATACAATTATATCGTCAGCAAGATAGTTCATGTCAGGACAAAAAAAACAATACGAGGCTTGTTACGACATTTGATGCAATAAACAAAGGTATTATATACCAGGACTTCGCAAATGTCAATAGTTAGTTCATCTTCGTAAACATACTAAATGCAAAATTGAACGCTTTTTGCTGAACAAATAAATCTCAATGCCTGAGATGCGCATTAAGGCGGCGGGATACATAGGAAGTTCCAAGCACGGCAAACGCCGTCTTCGGAGCCTCAGATGTACCCACCGTGCCTTGTCATGCCCATTTTCAGGCATAACGGTCGGTGTACATCGAAGCACCGGCTTTTTATGTGTCCTTGCTGCCCTGATCCGCACACAGGCGGAAAGGACACAACGCATGAAAATTCAATGGAAATTTGCAGACGGAACCACATCAGAAGTTGAGGTCAACGAGGAAATCGGAAATTACATCACAGCATCACGACGCGAGGAAAGCAATCTCGCCCGCAAAGAACGTTACCACTGCTATTCGCTCGACGCTATCGATTACAAGGGACCCGAGTATGCGACAGGTACTACTCCCGAAACGGAGTTGATACGTGAAGAAGAAGCCGCCCGTATCAATACTGCACTGGACAAGCTTTCAGAAACGCAGAAGCGTCGCTTATTTATGTTATCGGATGGCTTGTCGGTTAATGAGATTGCCCGTATCGAAGACGTCGCCCCAAACGCTGCGTGGAAATCAATTGAAGGCGCAAAGAAAAAATTTAAAAAGCATTTTTAGAATTGGGTGTATAAAACACCCGCCTTTTCTCCGTATACCGAGGGACACATCTGCAGCGTCCCTCGGAAAGGACGGAGATAAATAATGAAGCACAATTTAAAAATCAGTGTTTCGAAGAAGCCCCCTGAGGGCGGTGTCGTCAGATGTCGGCGTGTATCAATGCGCGAACGACTACTTCGACATTTCTTCGGTGAAAAGCGCCGTGTGATGGTAATCGTGCCAGGCGACAGCGTTGAGTGTGTGTCTATTACGGAAGTGCCGGGCGGGGGTGACATTGACGATGAGAAGCGACAATGCGCCAATGCTGACAATGCCAATTAAGGTAAAGCCTTATACTCATCAGATCACAGCTTTCAACTTTGTTTTTAGGAAATTCGGACTTCTGCCGGAGGGCGCGTATTCGCCAGCTAGCTATGGAGCTGCGCTTCTCATGGAAATGGGTACCGGAAAAACTCTCACGGCGATAGCTGTCGAAGGCGCTTTGTATCAAGCCGGACGTATCCGCAGAGCGCTGGTTGTATCTCCGCTTTCAGTTACGGGCGTATGGAAAGATGAACACGATGCATACGCAGATTTTGATTACACGCTGGCTGTACTCAAAGGAAGTGGCGAAAAAAAGCTCGATACTCTCAGGCATATGACCGGTCAGCCGCTTCAGATTGTCGTTGTGAACTATGAATCGGCATGGCGGCTAGAACGCGAGCTTGCGGCATGGAAGCCTGACCTTATCATCGCCGACGAAGGACACAAAATCAAAACGCATAATATCGCCGCTTCAAAAGCAATGCACCGGTTAGGATTAGTTGCTAAATATCGGCTGCTCTTAACGGGAACGCCTGTGACTAACAAGGCAATCGATGTATTCAGCCAGTACAAGTTTCTCGACCCACGTATCTTCGGTCAGAGTTTTTACAGCTTCAGAAACCACTTCTTTTTCATGACCGGTTACGGCAATCACACACCCGTTTTGAAAAAGAGCATGGAGGATGAACTCACTCGCCGTATGCACTCTATCGCGTTTCGTGCAACAAAAAAGGATTGCCTTGACCTGCCGGAAACGATCGACATTATCCGAAAAGTTGAACTGGAGCCGAAGTCACTGAAACTGTATCATGGCCTTGTCAAAGAAAGCTATGCCGAGCTGGCTAATGGTGAGGTCACCATCACCAATGTTCTGACCAAGTTACTGCGACTCTCCCAACTTACAGGTGGTTTCATCGGCAGTGACGAGAGCAGCACCACTGAACAAGTCAGCACTGCAAAACTGGACGTGCTTGAGGATATCATCGATTCAGCTTTGGAGGAGAACCGTAAACTCGTCATTATCGCCCGATTTGTGCCGGAACTGGATGCAATCTGCGCCATGCTTGAGAAAAAACGCATCAACTATTCGCTCATCAAAGGCGGTGTAAAAGACCGCGACGAACAGGTTGCAAGATTTCAGAATGACCTCGATGTACCTATCTTTGTAGGACAGGTGGCGACTGCGGGATTGGGCATCACACTCACAGCGGCAAGCACAATGGTGTTTTATTCTTTAGATTATTCGATGTCTAATTTCGAACAATGCAAAGCCCGTATTCATCGCGCCGGTCAGCGTATGCCATGCACTTACATCTATCTCACCGCGCAGGGTACAGTCGACGAAAAAGTACTGAAAGCATTAAAGAACAAGGCAAACCTCGCCAAGGCGCTGGTTGATGATTATCGCTACGGGAATAACCCATTTGTTTAATGAAGGAGATTTTTATTATGGACAATTCAGAAAAAATGTTTGAACTTGCAGATAAGCTTAAAGCTCTGCGCGATGAGAAAAAGGAAATTGAGCAAAACCTCAAAGATATTAATGCTGAACTGGAGGAGGTCGACGCTGCACTGGCTCAGCTAATGACTGATACCGAGACGCAGAATTTCACCCGCTCAGGCACTATGTTCTGTCTTATGGGTACCACACGTGCATCAGCGATGGCCAACCGCAAAGAAGCTTTGTTCGAAGCGCTTCGTACCGAAGGGCATGGCGGGCTGATTTACGAAACCGTCAACGCCAACAGCTTATCGGCTTTTGTAAGAGAACAGATATCAATAAACAATGACGTTTTACCCGATTGGCTTAATGGTCTGGTCAATGTATTTGAAAAAACAACCGTGGGTGTCCGCAAAGCTACCCGCAATTAATGAAAGGATGAAAATATCATGAAAAACAATGAAAATAGGACTCTTACCACCAAGAACAGTGCGTTTATGGCACTAAAGGACTTTGACTTAAACGATGCGCTCACTGAGGAGCTTTCCGGTTTATCAGGCAGCTTTGAGCGCATTAAAATTCCTGCAGCCGGTATGACGGTATTTGAAATTCCCGGTGAAAATCCCGACAGTCCCGAAACTGTTAAGGAGTTTTCGGCAGTTATCCTGCACCACCATCCGCTGTATGCCTATTATACTGACAAGTATACAGGTGGTTCAAATCCCCCTGATTGCGGCAGTTTTGACGGCATCACCGGTGTAGGTAACCCCGGCGGAGATTGCTCCAAGTGTCCGTTTAACAAATTCGGTTCAGGCGAGAACGGAGCGAAAGCCTGTAAAAACCGCCGCCGCATTTATCTGCTAAGGGAGGGCGAGATTTTTCCGATGATCCTCTCCCTTCCAACCGGATCGCTTAAGGACTTTACCCGTTACATTATGCGTCTGCTCTCAAAAGGTAAAAAATCCAACGCGGTAGTCACTAAATTCACCCTAAAAAAGGCTACCAACAACAGCGGTATCGCATATTCCCAAGCGCAATTCTCAGTCGACCGTGATTTAACCAATGAGGAATTTGCGCTTATTTCAGGACTTACCGAACAAGTCAAAGCTTTCTCCGTTCGTGTCGGCCACGACAACGAATCCTCCGTTGATGTAGCTGCAAACATTGACCCCGAAACAGGTGAAGTTATAGAGCCGCTCGCTTAAAGAATAAAGCCGCAGGTCGGGTGGTCATGTGCTACCCGACCCCATGCGACAGATTGGAGCAATTTATGGATTACAACATTATTTATACAAATAAAGAGATACACGATTATATCAGCGGTGCGGGCATCGTTGCATTTGACTTTGAAACAGCGCCGGACGATGAATGGCGCGACGAGCCGAAGGCGGCACTGGATGCGCATAAGGCACATATTATTGGCATTAGCCTTTCAGTCAAAGAGGACAGCGCTGTGTACATACCCCTCTCACATAAGGTTGGAATTAATGCCATTAACCCCACTGGAGTGGCGGAATACCTAAGAGAATCCCTGTTTGAAAATCCAAGAATAATCAAGGTGGCGCACAATCTCTCCTTTGAGGCAATGTTCCTATATGCGCTGGGTATCGTCGTATGCGAGCCTTGCTATGATACCATCGCGGCAGCGCAACTGACGCTTAAGAGTAAATTTGAGTTTCGCAACCTGTCGGACAGCGGTTTAAAGCTGCTTTCGACATCTTTATTCGGTGCAGATATGCCGTCCTTTGAAACGGTGACGGCGGGCAGGCATTTTGATGAGATGGACCCAGAAGATAAAGAAACCCTTCGCTATGCTTGTGCCGATAGTGACTACACCTTGCGGCTGTATCATAAATTCAACGAATGGTTTGCCAAAAACCTGCCGCATCACAGAGAAATCGTGGAGCGCATTGAATCGCCTACTGCAGTTTATTGCGGCATTATGAAATATAACGGTGTTCCGATGGATGTTGATACAATGCTGAAAAGACAGAAGGAAGCCGAGGAAAAGCTTACTGCCCTCCGTAATGAAATCGGCGAGATGACCGGTGGCGTAGACATCGGGGCAAACGCATCTACATCAGCGTTCAAAAAGTACCTCTTTAGTGACCTTAGTCTTCCGGTATTGAAAACAACAGAAAAACATCAGGAGGCGGCGGATGATTCGACAATGATAATGCTTGCCGAATATTGCAAAGACAAGCGTCCGGAGCTTGTTCGCCTGTTTGAACTGGTACAGGAATACCGTAAATGGGGCAAACTCAAAAGCACTTACATTGACGGGTACTTAACACATATCAATACGGCGACAGGGCGAATCCATCCTGACCTCATGCCCCTCGGTACAGAGACAGGGCGTTTTGCATCGCGTAACCCGAACTTGCAAAACTGCCCGCGCAAGGATAACGACCCGATAGGTGTGCGAAACTTCATCGCAGCGCCAAAGGACAGCTTTATTGTCTCTTTAGATTTTTCCCAGATAGAATTACGCGTCGGCGCTTTCTATTGTCGTGATGAACAAATGCTGCAAACCTATCGAGCCGGCGGTGATATTCATGCGTCCACGACTTCGGTCATATTTCATATTCCGTTCGAAACGGCGGCGGATAAAAATTCGCCACATTACAAGGAGCGCCGTACTATCGCAAAAAATTGTAATTTCGGAGTCTTTTACGGGTTATTTCCAAGTGGGCTTCAAAAAACGCTGAAATTCAAGGCGGGGCTCGATATGTCCAAGGAACAATGTGCAGGAATCATCGACAACTTAAAAAGCGGCTATCCGCGCTTGACGCAGTGGCAGGATGAAACAAAAAAGCGAGCCGCCATTACGTTATATGCGGAAACATGGCTTGGCCGCCGAAGATACATCGTTAGCATCCTCTCGCCTGACTGGGGCAAGCATTCTTTTGCCGAACGCTGCGCTATGAACACCCCGATTCAAGGTACTGCCGCCGATATAATCAAACTGGCAATGGGGCGCATAGTCCAAGGGATCAAGGCACGTCCGTGGCTCAAACCTTTTTTACAAATCCACGATGAGCTGGTATTTGAAATTCCAGCGGGCAAACTCGATGAAGCAGTCTCTTTCGTTAAAACTTGCATGGAAGAGACACCCTTTAGAGATTTCGACGTGCCGATCATTGCTGAGGCTGCATACGGCGCGAATTTCGGTAATCTGATTGAAATGGAGGGTGCGTGATGTGGATAGATAAATGTAATTCTGAAGGTTATTATGACCCAACGGCATACAAGGCCATGCGAAAAATACTGCGCGATGAATTAGAACGCTGTTATGGTACGGGGCACCGCCCTCTTGTATTCATATGTTCGCCATTTGCCGGAGATATAAAAGCAAATACAGAGCGCACTAAAAACTATTGCCGCTTCGCTGTGGAGCAATATGCAATCCCTGTCGCACCCCACCTGCTATACCCGCAGTTTATGGATGAGCATGATCCGGATAGCCGTAGCCTTGGTCTATTCTTTGGTCGTGTTCTGCTTGGAAAATGCCAGGAACTTTGGATCTTTGGCGATAACGTATCCGAGGGCATGAGCTATGAAATACGCAAAGCACGGAAGAAAAATATACCGATACGCTATTTTACGGAAGATTGTGAGGTGAAAGCGATATGCCCTACCCAAAAGAGCTGATGGAACGAAAGCAATGGGTCAACTGGCGGCTTGTCCCTGATAAGGATGGCGGCAGGGATAAAAAAATGCCGTTTAATCCGGTGTCAGGCAAGGGTGCCGCATCCAATAACCCGGCGACATGGACAGATTATGCAACCGCTTTTGACGCAGTAGGTCGCTATGGTTTTACGGGTGTGGGCTTTATGTTCTCTCGTGACGATGATTTTGTAGGCGTAGACATTGATCACTGTTATGACCCTAAGACAAAGACATTTAACGATATGGCAAAGGCTATCATCGCAAGACAACCAACATACATGGAATTTTCGCCCTCAGGCACTGGCGTTCATCTTTTTTATAAAGGCAAAATACCTGGTACCGGCAACAAGAATACTAAAACCGGCGTGGAAATGTACGAGCATACCCGCTACTTCACCATGACAGGTAATAAGCTTGACTGTGCTATTAATACCGTTGCTGAGGATTACGGAACGCTTAAATGGATTCACGAAACATATATCCGCCCCCCAAGAAGAAAAAATAAAAAGGCGCAAAGGAATATATCCGTACAACTTACAGACAATGACCTTTTAGAGCTTGCAAAGAATGCCGAAAACGGCGAGGCATTTACGAAACTATGGGAAGGTGACTGGCAAGAAAACTATGCCAGTCAATCCGAAGCGGATATGGCACTCTGCTGCAAGCTGGCATTCTGGTCTGGCAAAAATAAGGAGCAGATGGATAGGCTCTTTCGGCAAAGCGGCCTGTTTCGTGAAAAATGGGATACACGGCATCATGCAAGCGGGGCAACCTATGGTGAAGAAACACTGTCAAAGGCCTGCGACATCACCGAAGATGTATATGCTCTCGGCGGTGATGCACCTATATTTGAATATAAGGGACAATATTACCGCAAAAGAAACGATAACATCTACTTGCTTACAAACTTCGTGTTTGTGCCAGTTGAAATGATTGTTGCCGATGAGGAAACACAGCTTACTGCCGACCTTGTGACCATACGCGGCGAAAAACATCGGTTGACTTTCATGACAACGGATTTTGCCAACCAGCAGAAATTTAAAAATGCACTTAACAAGCGCACCATTGCTCTTAGCTACACCGGCTCTGATGGTGATTTGGAACTGCTCAAAGCATATATCTCCGACTTAGATTGGCCGGTAAAAGTAGGCGTTAAGGCAATGGGCATCTACGAACGAGGAAAAGAGATGGTATTTGTTTCTATGGACGGTGCGGTTGATGCAAGCGGCGCAGCAATCGATAACATCATTCAATTAGAAAAATACCGCAGCATTGACTCCGCTATACTCTCAGTAAAGCCCTTAACGGCACTCCAGCTTCAGAAATTAGGTGAAAGACTGATGTCTTACAATGAACCTGCAAAAACGATTTCTATATTAGCATGGATATGCGGTTGCTTCATAAAAGAACACCTACGAAAAAAGAACGTCAAGTTTCCTCATCTCATGCTCATCGGCGAAGCAGGCAGCGGTAAAAGCAATACACTGGAGCGGATCATTATGCCAGTGTTTTCAAGGACAAAAATCATCGCAGCCGGCCAGACAACGGCATTCACTCTAATGAAAGATGCGGCATCCTCTAATGTTATTCCGATGGCATTGGATGAATTCAAGCCGTCAAAGATTGATAAACATCGACTTGATGCGCTGCTAAACCATTTTCGTAATAGTTATGACGGGCAAGAAGGTATTCGTGGGCGTGCCGACCAAAGCATTGTAAGTTATGAGCTTCTTGCCCCGCTTGTGGTCGCCGGTGAGGAATCGGCTGATGAAGCGGCAATCAGGGAGCGCACCATCGAGCTTTTGTTTTCTAAGAGAGATCTAAAACCCGTAGGATATCGTATGAATTTTCAGGAGTTATGCCGATGCGCCGATTTACTCGGCAGCTTCGGGCATAGTTTATTGAATATTGCACTGAAAATAACTGCAAGCGAGTGCTATTCATGGTATAAAGAAGCGCTCGGATTCTTCAGCAATGAGCTTCCGTCGCGTATCGTTAATAACCTCGCCTGTATGCTAACCGGTCTGCGGCTGCTCGAAAAGCTATGCAAGGCGCTCGGGCTTTCTTGGCATGAGGCACTCCCATATAGCATCGAACACTGCACAAGGTATGTCGAATTTGCGGCAAAGGAATATTTGCTAGATGGCGGCTTAAGCAATAAAAGTGTAGTTGAACAGACACTCGAAATTATGTCGCGCATGGGGCTGGACCCAAAAAGTGAATACACCCTCTGCGATGGTGACACCGTGCTGGCGCTTAGGCTCAACCCCGTATACGACAAATATACTAAATACCGCAAGGATTACGCCGTTGTCGGCGAAACACTGACCTACGCTCAGTTTAAAAAGCAGCTTGCTCACTCGGATTATTTTCTTGAAAGCAATGTGCAAAAACGCATCGGATCAGAAAATCGGCGTGTTTGGACACTCAATTATGAGCTGATGAAAGCTCGATGTGATGTATCCGGGTTTGAGATCACAGATATAGAACCGTTATGAACAATTTAAATGTAACCTTACAGGCCAATACGCAACTTTCCGAAGAGGAAAAGTTACAAGAAAAGTTACGCCCAAAAACCGCTATATAAAAGCACAATTTGAGTTTTCTTATTTTTTGTAACTTTGTAACTTCTAAAATTATGGGTATACACGCGAAAGCAACAATTCCCCATCGCGAGCGCGTATGTGCGTGTAAATATATGCACACCTATATATTTTCAAGTTACGAGGTTATTAGCTGCAAATAAGTTACAAGGAGGTTCCAATGTCTGAAAAAGAAATTGCATCAAAAATCCTTCGTTATTTAAAAACCGTTCCGAAGTGCTTCGCTTGGAAGGAACACGGCGGTATTTATGGAACAGCCGGCATCCCGGATATCATCGCCTGCATCGACGGCAGGTTTTACGCCTTTGAAGTAAAAACACCTATTGGCAAAACAACAAAACTTCAAGAAGCAACTATTCGTAAAATCCTCGCCTGTGGCGGCGCCGTTTCGGTCGTCCGTTCAGTTGACGAGGTGCGAGCTGTTATAAACGGCTCCCTGCAATGATTTTGAAAATAATGCATCCGTGCTCTACGTATACAACGCCAACAATGCGGCAGCGCTTCTTTCAAGAATAAAAAATAAGGAGCGTGTCACACATGATTGACAATTATAATAATTTAGCTAACGCCATCATTCTTCAAGCTGTGAAGGATTATCGCAAGGAATTGCGTACCCTCTTTCGTCACCCCAACAACCGTTCAGCACAGTATGAGCGCAGGCGCATTGAACAATTCTTCCGTTCTGGCTGGTTTGGAGTGCTGACGAGCATCGACCCGGAAATGCTAATCACCAAGCTGAAAGCTGAGGTGATGTCATGACTGTTAAAGCATATCTCAGGCAGGCATACAGGCTCGACCAGCGTATAAATTCCAAACTGGAGCAGATTGCTTCTCTAAATGAACTGGCGACAAAATGCACCTACACCCTAACGGGAATGCCCCGCAATCCAAATCGCAGTACATCAACGATAGCCGATGCTGTGGCAAAGATTATCGACCTGCAAGCGGAAATCAATCGCGACATCGATAGGCTTGTCGACCTTAAGCGTGAAATTGTAAGGCTCATCAAAACCGTAGATAACACAGAACATCAGACGCTTCTGGAGCTGCGCTACCTCTGCTTTAAAACTTGGGAGCAGATAGCTGTTGATATGGGCTATAATGTACGCCATGTATACCGACTTCACGATGAGGCAATAAAAAATATTTCTGTTCCGCAAACTCAGCAGTAAATGTCACTGTTTGTCATGAACTCCTTTGTGATAGTATATATTTAGGAACGCATAATAAACCAGAGCCTCGAGGGAAAATCCCCCGTGGCTTTTTTTATGCCCGAGGAGGTGACTCTATGCCAAAGAAACCAAAGCGGCCGTGTCGATACCCTGGTTGCCCAAAACTGACGGATGGTTTGTATTGTGTGGAACATCAACGGCAGGCAACTCGCCACTATAATCATTTCCAGCGCGAGCCTGAAACCAACAAAAAATATGGCCGTGCATGGAAACGCATACGCGACCGTTACATCAAGGCACACCCGCTATGTGAGGAGTGTAAAAAAGCTGATCGCTTAACCCCCGCAGAAGAGGTACACCATATTCTCCCGCTCAGTCGCGGAGGAACAAATGATGTGAGCAATCTTATGTCGCTTTGCAAATCGTGTCATTCACGCATTACTGCAGAGAGCGGCGACAGGTGGGGGCGGTCAAATCTCTAAAACTATTTTTAGCGGACAGCGGCGTGGGGCTTCGCGTGTGAAATCGCGGTTTCAAACGGCGTATATCCCCCACCATTAAGGAGTGTGTTGAATATGGCAAAAGACGGCACCAACAGGGGTGGTGCAAGAATCGGCTCAGGACAAAAAAAGAAAGCCCTCGCCGACAAAATTTTAGACGGCAATCCCGGTAATCGAAAATTGACCATCATGGATTTTTCAAACACAGCGGATCTGACCGGAGACTCAATGCCAAAACCAAGAGGCTACCTTATAGCAAAACAAAAAGACGGTTCCACGACACTGGCGGCGGAAATTTTCAATAATACATGGCAATGGCTCAAGGAACGGGGTTGCGCGCAATTAGTAACCACCCAGCTTATAGAACAGTACGCTCAGAGTGTGGCTCGGTGGATTCAGTGCGAACAGGCAATCAGCGAGTTTGGCTTTCTTGCAAAGCACCCCACCACCGGCAATGCTATTCCATCCCCCTATGTTTCGATGTCTCAAAACTTCATGAAGCAGGTCAACAACATCTGGTTCCAGATTTATCAAGTAGTGCGGGAAAACTGCACTACAGAATATCGCGGTGCAACGCCCCAAGACGATGTAATGGAAAAGCTGCTCAATGCCCGTCGGGGCACACTGTTAAAAACGGAGGAATTTTAAATGACAACTTACAAAACAGCGGAAAGTGTTTGTAAAGGCCATCCAGACAAACTTTGCGATCTAATCGCCGACAGCATCTTGGATGCCTGTCTTAGAAAGGATAGAGCATCTCGCGTGGCTTGCGAGGTAATGGCGACTAAGGGAAAAATCATCGTAGCGGGCGAAATCACCTGTAGCGAAAAAGTGAATATTCGTTTTATCGTGCGAGAAGTCCTGCGAAAGGCCGGATATAGTCCTTGGAAATTTATAGTGTTAGTATTCGTTCATCGACAGAGCGCTGACATCGCAGCCGGTGTTGATACTGCGCTCGAAGCACGAAACGGTACCTGCGATCCTTATGGCTCTATCGGCGCAGGTGATCAAGGCACAGTATACGGATATGCAACAAAGGAAACCCATGAGTATTTGCCTTTACCATTGGTTCTTTCGCATCGTATTGCCAAGCGCATTGATGACTGCCGCGAAGGAAAGCTCATCAAGGGCATTTTACCAGACGGCAAGTGTCAGATCACGGTCGAATATGAAGATGGCAAGCCAAAACGTGTGAAAACCGTGGTTATTTCTGTCCAGCATGAGACGAACAAAACACAAGAGCAGCTGCGCACGGATATTATGAATAATGTCTTATGGCAATGCTTTGAAGATTTTCCACTAGACGATGATACCGAAATACTTATTAACCCCTCTGGCAGATTTGTCAAAGGCGGTCCCGCTGCCGATACGGGGCTAACGGGCAGAAAAATTATGGTAGATACTTATGGCGGGCTTGCGTCTCACGGTGGTGGTGCCCTCTGCGGCAAAGATCCGACGAAGGTTGACCGCAGCGGCGCATACATGGCACGGTACATCGCAAAGAATATTGTATGGAGCGACTTAGCTGAAAAATGCGAGGTCGCCCTTTCTTATGCCATCGGCAAAGCAAACCCCGTGGCGGTAGCAGTTACTTCATTTGGGACAAGCAGACTAACAGATGAACAACTTACCTCTATTGTACAGGAAGTCTTTAATTTGCGCCCTGCCGCCATCATCGAAAAACTGCGTTTGAGAACCGCCATATATGAAAACACTGCGGCATATGGGCATTTCAACTCATGTCTCTTTACATGGGAGAACTTGGATTGCCATAAGGAGTTAAGAAAGGCGGCTAAAGAATATGCTGATTGAAAAAATACCCGCAATAAAACTTAATCCATCTGCATATAACCCACGAAAAGATCTGAAGCCCGGCGACAAAGAATATGAAAAGCTCAAGCGCTCTATTGCGGAGTTTGGTTATGTGGAACCGGTCATCTGGAATAAGGCTACTGGTAACGTGGTCGGCGGTCACCAACGGTTGAAAGTATTACTCGACCTTGGTGTATCAGAAATTGATTGCGTAGTCGTGGAGCTTGATGACAACCGCGAAAAGGCACTCAACCTTGCTCTTAATAAAATACAAGGTGATTGGGATGAAACAAAGCTGGCCTCACTTATGGCGGAATTTGACGCGTCTACATTTGACGTATCCCTCACTGGCTTTGATGCCGACGAAGTTGATGCGCTTTTAAATAAATTTTACTCGAAAGAAGCCATACAGGATGACTTCGACGTAGACAAAGAAAGGGAAGCCATTGAGGCTGCTGGCGAAACACGAACTCATTCAGGCGATATATGGCTGCTTGGACAGCATCGGCTATTGTGCGGCGACAGCACAAGCGAGGTAGATTTTAACCGTCTGATGGACGGTGCTCATGCCCAATGCGCTGTTACCTCTCCTCCATATGGTGTCGGAAAAGAATATGAAAAGGCCGGGATTGAACCTTGGTTTGAAACTATGCGACCCGCTATAAAAAACATCTGTAAAAACGCAGATATCGTCTGTTGGAATATAGGAGACCTATATGCAACGGGAACCCAGTTTATTGAACCAACCGAAATGTATAGCATTGGGCTATTTGGCGACAACGGCTTTCGTCCCATTTGGATTCGCATTTGGAAAAAGCAAGGCATGAATTTCGGCAACGCACCCTATCACCTTGTGACAAATAAACCGGTGCAGCAGTACGAATATATCACGGCACTGGCTGCGCAGGTAACCGAGGAGTACAACGACCAAGAGTTCGCCTGGGTTTCAGCTTTCGCCGGTCATTCATATAAGTTTGTAAAGCGGCTCACCAAAGATGAACGTAAAAAATGGGGCTATGCCGGTATTTGGGAAATATCTACTGTGCGAGCCAATAAAGATCACCCTGCTATGTTTCCTGTAGAGCTTCCGTGGCGATGCATAAAAATGCACTCTGACCGGGGCGGTATTGTATTAGAACCTTTTGCGGGCTGTGGAACGACTCTCATCGCCTGTGAACAGACTGAGCGCAGGTGCTATGCGATGGAGATATCACCGGTATATTGTGACCTCATTATAAAGCGCTGGGAAACATTCACCGGTAAAACTGCCGTGAAGCTGGAGGTATGATATGGATATACAGAAATTACCAATAGAAAAATTAAACCCTGCGGCATACAATCCGCGCAAAGACCTCAAACCCGGCGATGCTGAATATGAAAAGCTGCGCCGCTCCATCGAGGAATTCGGTTACGTTGAGCCTATTATCTGGAATAAGCGCACGGGAAATATTGTTGGTGGCCATCAAAGATACAAAGTACTGGTGGCACTTGGGTATACGAATGCAGATTGCGTGGTGCTGGACATCGATGAGCAAAAGGAAAAGGCCTTAAATGTGGCGCTTAACAAGATATCCGGTGAGTTCGATATCCCGCTTTTGACCGACCTTTTGAAAGACATCGGTGCAAGCGGATTTGATGTATCTCTTACGGGCTTCGACGCTACAGAGATGGATGCGTTGTTCAGGGATAGTATAGTCGGAGGAATCAAAGAGGATGATTTTGACGAACCATTACCCCAAACGTCCATTTCTAAGCAGGGAGACATCTGGCTGCTTGGACGGCATCGCCTAATCTGCGGCGATGCTACAAAAGCGGAAACATATAAAAATCTGCTGGACGGCCAGCAAGCAAATCTCGTGATTACAGATCCCCCATACAACGTGAATTATAAAGGCACTGCGGGAAAACTTAAGAATGACAATATGGAAAGCACTAAATTTCATGACTTCCTGCTTTCAGCTTATCGGTATATGTATGATGCACTCGTAGACGGTGGCGGCATTTATGTTTTCCACGCCGATCGTGAGACCGTCAATTTCAGAACAGCATTTACCGAAGCAGGTTTCTTTTGTCACCAGACCTGTATATGGATAAAGAATACACCTGTCTTGGGGCGCTGTGATTATCAATACAACCATGAACCTATTCTCGTTGGCTGGAAGCCAACAGCCGGTCATAACTGGTATGCCGACCGTAAACAGCGTACGACATGGAATTTTGACAGGCCGACTAAGAGCAAACATCATCCTACCATGAAACCGGTAGCTTTATGCGCATATCCGATTATAAACAGCTCACTGCCAAATAATATCGTGCTTGACCCCTTTGGCGGCAGCGGCAGTACTCTCATTGCCTGTCAGCAGACAAGGCGCATTTGCTATACGATTGAATTGGATGAGCGTTATGCCGACGTTATTGTAAAACGGTACATAGAGCAAAAAAGCTCGGATACCGACGTTTACCTAATGCGTGATACACAAAAAACTGCATATAGAGATATCGAAAAACCTGTGAAATAATGCTTGCCATTCTACAGATTTTATGGCTCTATATGATCTGCGTATAACGCAGAAAGGTGGCAAATGCAATGGAACAAAACACATTTGAAGTCCGGTTTAATGTTACCGGCGATGAGCGTAAGCGTCTCGTCCGGGCAATGGGCGACATTTTGCAAGCTGCACCAAAATACTTGGGTGCTCCGAGCTTCGCTTACGAGATTGATTATTTCACTGTTGATAAAAATGGCACCGTTGTTTTTAATAACCGCAGTGATAGTTTGGAAATCGAAAAGCTCATAGAGAAGCTGCATGAATTGGGCTTTGAAGCAGAAAAGAACGGCGGTGACTCTAATGATGGCGACAAGCTTGTTATTGAGATGCCGCTGGCGGGGTTCACTCCTGAAAAGCTTGAGAACCTTGCTAAACTGGTCACCGCAAAGGGATCGCTTCTCAAGGCAGCATTAGATGCTGAAGATTTGCCTATTCAGCAGACAGAAAACACTATACGCTTCCCATGGTTCAAAGGAAGCTTAGACAGCAATTCGGTTCACGCCTATACTACACTAATAACGAAACTCTGTGAAACGGCAAAAGAAAAGCTGCGAGTCAATGCCAAAGAACGTGAGGTTGATAATCCAAAGTACGCCATGCGCTGCTGGCTCCTCTCCCTCGGCTTTATTGGTGACGAATACAAGGTTAGCAGAAAAATCCTGCTGAAAAACCTCTCCGGCAGCAGCGCATTCAAATCTCCGAAAGGTGATGCAGGCGATGAACAATAGATTTCCTTCAAGAGAAATCATCGAACGTATTCGCGCTCAATATCCCGTCGGATGTCGCGTAGAGCTGGTAAAAATGGATGACTTGCAGGCTCCTCCTATTGGCACAAAAGGCACTGTCACGGGTGTGGACGACATTGGAAGCATAATGGTTTTGTGGGATAACGGCAGCTCGCTTCATGTCGTATATGGCGAGGATAGTTGCAGAAAAATTTTACTATAGAATACACAATTACTGCTGCTTTATTAACAGCAAAAATTGTGTAGTATATGCCGATTTATATCGTGTGATCGTCTTGCTATGCTGTGTTTTCTATGGCTATATGTAACCTACCGAAAGGGAAAACACACTATAAGGAGGCCAACAACATGACAAACCAACTTCACCTGAACCAGACAGTTCGCAATCTCGGCGTCCTCGCCAAGATTATCGGTTTCCATGAAGTCACAGGCGACCCAATACTTCGCCCGCTTTGGAATGACGGTACCAAATGGCTTGCAAGCGCAGCCATGTGCGAACCGGCCGATGTGAATCCCGCCAAGATTTCACGACACAAAAGCGGGTTTATAAACCTCGATTAGAAAGGAGAAAAACATGGACTACCGAAAACTTATCAGCGAGCAGCTTGGCGGCGGATACACTTTTGTTAAGGTATACAACGCTTTTGAAAACGGAGAATTAAGAATTATCGCCAAAGATACGCAAGATTACGAACACCGCTACATTCTAGTAGATGGCAAACTAATGGAAAAACCTTAACCTAAAATCTTAAACATTCGAGAACACCCCGAAAGGGGTTGTCTCTCGTACAAACGGTTTTAGAAGGCTTGCCTATGGCAGGTCGTTTTTTATACTATTTTTAAAGGAGGCGGCTGGTATACGAAAGCTCAAGAAATACACTCCAACCCGTTTTATGGCTAAGGATTCCGTTTACTGTAAGGAAGCCGCCGATTATGCTGTCGCTTTCATTCAGGCCTTGCGCCATACCAGCGGCATATGGGACGGTCGGCCTTTTGAGCTTATAGATTGGCAGGAACAGATCATTCGAGATGTATTTGGTATTCTGAAGCCAAACGGCTACCGTCAGTTTAATACAGCATATATAGAAATACCAAAAAAGAATGGAAAGTCAGAGCTTGCTGCAGCAGTTGCACTTTTATTGACGTGTGGCGATGGCGAACAGCGCGCAAAGGTGTATAGCTGTGCTTCGGATAAAAACCAAGCAAAGATTGTGTTTGATGTCGCTATGGCGATGGTGCGAAAATCACCGGCATTGTCTAAGCGTGTCAAGATCACTGAATCGACAAAGACCCTTATATATTTGCCTACGGAAAGTACTTATCAGGTGCTCTCGGCTGACGTGGCAAATAAGCATGGCTTCAATACACATGGCGTTATATTCGACGAGCTGCATGCGCAGCCTAATAGAAAGCTCTTTGATGTAATGACCAAGGGCAGCGGAGATGCCCGTATGCAGCCACTGTATTTTTTAATAACCACTGCTGGTGACAATTCGAGCTCTATTTGTTATGAAGTGCATCAAAAAGCAATGGATATTCTATCAGGGCGAAAGACAGATAAAACATTTTATCCTGTCATCTTTGGAGCCGCAGAAACGGACGACTGGACGGATCCAAAGGTATGGAAGAAAGCAAATCCTTCCCTTGGTATCACAATAGGATTGGACAAGGTGAAGACAGCTTGTGAAAGTGCAATGCAAAACCCTGCCGAGGAGAATAGTTTCAGGCAGCTAAGGCTTAATCAATGGGTAAAGCAGGCTGTACGCTGGATGCCCATGGATAAGTGGGATACCTGCGCTTTTGCGGTTGACTCAGAAGCTTTAAAAGGGCGGGTCTGTTATGGCGGCCTTGACCTCTCCTCTTCCACCGATATAACGGCATTTGTGCTCGTCTTTCCACCATTGGATGAGGATGATAAATACACTGTTATGCCCTTCTTTTGGATACCGGAAGATAATGTTGACCTCCGCGTCCGAAGGGATCATGTAAATTATGATTTGTGGCAGAAACAAGGTTTCCTTAAAACCACTGAAGGCAATGTGGTGCATTATGGCTTTATAGAAACTTTTATTGAGGAGCTTGGAATTAAGTATAACATTCGGGAAATTGCCTTTGACCGTTGGGGAGCCGTCCAAATGGTGCAAAACCTCGAGGGCCTGGGCTTTACTGTGGTCCCTTTTGGCCAGGGCTTTAAAGATATGTCCCCGCCAACTAAAGAACTGATGAAATTGACCCTTGAGCAAAAAATCGCTCACGGAGGACATCCGGTACTACGCTGGATGATGGATAATATCTTTATCCGCACGGACCCTGCCGGAAACATCAAGCCTGATAAAGAGAAATCGACGGAGAAGATTGACGGTGCGGTCGCAACTATCATGGCTCTTGACCGGGCTATAAGGTGCGGGAACGACAACAGCGAAAGTATTTATGACAAACGGGGTATGCTAATTTTTTAGAAAAGGAGGTTGATATTATGGGATTTTTGCATGGAATCTTCAAGGCTCGTGATAAGCCTAAGGATGCTATTGGCGGCGGCCGCTACAGTTTCCTATTTGGAGCAACATCTGCAGGAAAAGCAGTAAACGAATACACAGCTATGCAAATGACAGCAGTATATTCATGCGTGAGAATACTGTCTGAAACATTAGCCGGACTACCGCTTCATGTATACAGATATAACGATTCGGGCGGAAAAGAAAAATACCTTAATCATCCGCTCTATAAATTAATCCATGATGAGCCGAACCCAGAGATGACTTCCTTCGCGTTTCGTGAAACGCTGATGAGTCATCTTTTATTATGGGGAAATGCATACGCACAGATAATTAGAAATGCGCGGGGTGAAGTGATAGCTCTCTATCCCCTCATGCCAAATAAAATGACGGTTGACCGGGATAGTAAAGGGCGGCTTTTTTATCTTTATTCCAGATCAAGCGAGGATGTGCCTACCCTTGGCAGTGACAGCCAGATATACCTTGCGCCTTCCGATGTTTTGCATATCCCGGGCCTTGGTTTTGACGGGCTTATTGGCTATTCCCCTATTGCTATGGCTAAAAACGCAGTGGGGCTTGCCATTGCCACCGAAGAATACGGAGCTAAATTTTTCGCAAACGGCGCCGCTCCAGGGGGCGTTCTCGAGCATCCCGGAACTATCAAGGACCCGCAAAAGGTAAAAGAAAGCTGGAACGCTGCATACCAAGGGTCGCAAAACTCCCATCGCGTGGCAGTTTTAGAGGAAGGAATGAAGTACCAGCCCATCGGCATATCTCCGGAACAGGCTCAATTTCTTGAAACAAGGAAGTTTCAGATTAATGAGATAGCCCGTATTTTTAGGGTGCCTCCCCATATGCTGGCAGACCTCGAGAAATCAAGCTTCAGCAACATCGAGCAGCAGAGTCTTGAGTTTGTGAAATATACGCTTGACCCATGGGTGGTCCGGTGGGAACAGTCCATGTGCCGTTCTTTGCTTTCGGAGAGCGAGAAACCTATAGTCTTTATTAAATTTAATGTAGACGGCCTTCTTCGAGGTGATTATGCAAGCCGCATGAACGGATATGCAACCGCAAGACAAAACGGCTGGATGAGTGCAAATGATATTAGGGAACTTGAGAACCTTAACAGGATTCCGGCTGAACTCGGCGGCGACCTTTATCTCGTGAACGGGGCGATGACAAAACTACAGGATGCCGGGGCGTTTTCAAAACAAACTGGCTCTACGGCTAACAAAGCAAGAAAGGAGGAAATTTCAGATGAAACTACCACAGCAAGCAGAACTGTCTAAACCTACACAAGGCAATACAACTTCGGCTGCTTCACGCAAATTTTGGAGATGGGCAAAAGATGAGGAAACCGGAATGCGCACTCTTTATATTGACGGCGTAATAGCAGAAGAATCATGGTTTGACGATGATATCACGCCGAAAGCTTTTAAAGCTGAATTAAATGCCGGAGATGGCGATATCGTAATATGGCTTAATTCGCCCGGCGGAGACTGTATCGCGGCAAGCCAGATTTACGCAATGCTCATAGATTACAAAGGCAAAGTAACGGTCAAGATCGACGGCATTGCGGCCTCGGCGGCAAGCGTCGTCGCTATGGCGGGAACAGAAGTGTTAATGGCCCCCACTGCACTTATGATGGTGCACAATCCACTGACGGTTGCTATAGGTGACAGTGAGGAAATGCAAAAAGCAATCGCCATGCTTGACGAGGTCAAAGAAAGCATCATCAATGCTTATGAAATCAAGACGGGGCAATCCCGCGCGAAACTATCTCACCTCATGGATGCGGAAACATGGTTAAACGCCAACAAAGCAATTGAATTAGGGTTTGCCGATGGAACTTTGGAGGATGAGAAAAAGAGAGTACAACCGGACGGTGTAACTTATGCTTTCAGCCGCAGAGCGGTAACGAACTCGCTGCTAAATAAGGTCAAGCCCAAGATACCTAAACAGAACAAAGGTACACCCATTGAGTCGCTTGAAAAGCGGCTTTCTTTAATTTCACACTAAAATTTAGGAGGATATCAATATGAATAAAATTCTTGAACTGCGTGAAAAACGTGCGAAGGCATGGGAGGCGGCAAAGGCCTTTCTTGACAGTAAACGCGGCACGGACGGAATTGTTTCCGCCGATGACACCGCCACCTATGAGAAAATGGAGGCTGATGTCGTAGCACTCGGAAAAGAAATAGACAGACTTGAAAGACAGGAGGCCCTGGACCGCGAAATGTCAAAGCCTCTTAACGCCCCTCTTACAGGGAAGCCTTCACTTCCCGGCTCAGATATGAAAACAGGAAGGGCTTCAGATGAATATAAAAGAGCCTTTTGGAATGCGATGCGCAATAAAAATATGCATTATGATCTGCAAAACGCTCTTCAAGTCGGCACTGACAGTGAAGGCGGTTTTCTCGTACCCGATGAGTTTGAGCGTACCCTCGTACAGGCCCTTGAGGAGGAGAACATTTTCAGGAGCCTTGCTAAAATCATCCAAACGTCAAGCGGGGACCGCAAAATACCCGTAGTTACAACCCATGGTTCGGCTTCATGGCTCGATGAAGAGGAACTTTACCCCGAAAGCGATGAAGCATTCGGCCAGACCTCCATCGGGGCGTATAAACTCGGCACCTTCATAAAGGTTTCCGATGAGCTTTTAAACGATTCGGTATTCGACCTTCAAAACTATATAAGCACCGAGTTTGCCAGAAGAATAGGTTCTAAGGAAGAAGAGGCTTTCTTTATTGGCGACGGTTCGGGTAAACCCACAGGGATATTTGCCGCAACCGGCGGTGCGCAGATCGGGGTCACAGCTGCCAGTTCAACTGCCATTACAATAGACGAAGTCATGGATCTTTTCTATTCGCTTAAATCTCCTTACCGCAAAAAAGCGGTATTTGTTATGAACGATTCCACAGTAAAGGCAATCAGGAAGTTAAAAGACGGACAGGGCCAATATTTGTGGCAGCCCTCGCTGACAGCAGGCACGCCCGATACTATCCTGAACCGCCCCGTTTATACTTCCTCTTTCGTTCCGACAATAGCGGCAGGCGCAAAATCCATGGCCTTCGGGGATTTCGGGTACTACTGGATTGCGGACAGGCAAGGCAGATCTTTTAAAAGATTAAACGAGCTCTTTGCCACCACCGGTCAGGTTGGATTTATGGCGACTCAGCGGGTTGACGGAAAATTAATTCTACCGGAGGCTATAAAGGTTCTCCAGCAAAAAGCGTAAGGAGGTCAAAACTGTGGGATATAACACGAAAAACCATATGGAACAAGGCGGCGAAAAATGGACTATCGGCGGTACTCTGGAAGTTCTCCCCGGAGCCTCCGTAACGGGGCTGTCCGCTGATCCCCTTTTGCCTGCTGCCGCAAACGCCCTCGGCGGCATAAAGGCGGCTGAAAAAACAAAAACCGATACCGTCCCGGCCAAAATAGGCGAAGACAATATTCTCTATGTCCCTGCCTATCCGGAGATCCCTGTTGCGGAAAATCAAGCGGAAAGTACAGCCGAGGACGCGGGAGGCCTTGCCGCAGATTTTAACTTACTGCTTGCCAAACTAAAGGCAGCCGGGATAATGGCCAAAGACGGAGAATGATTAAAAGGAGGCGGCAGCTATGTCAACTAACGATCTTCTTCCAAAAGTAAAGGCAAACCTCATTCTCACCCATGGCGAGGACGACAACCTGCTTTCGCAATATATAGGGGCTGCCGTCTCCTATGCGGAAAGCTACCAGCATATCGCTCAGGGATATTACAAAGAAAACATAATGCCGCCTACCACTGAACAGGCTGTAATCATGCTGTCGAGCCATTTCTATGAAAGCCGGGATGGCTCGACGGCAGGTTTTTACTCTGATAACGTACAGGCGGGTCAGCAGGTCTGGAGCACTGTGAATTTGCTGCTCCGGCTTGACCGGGACTGGAAGGTGTAAATATGAGTTTTGGAAAAATGAATACCTTTATAGATATTGTGGCCACGTCTCCCATTAAGGACCCGGAAGGCTTTGCCGGGACTGGCGAAGTTGTTCTTGCTTCCACCAGGGCCTACAAGGAAGATAAGCACGGTTCCGAGCGTTGGGCAAATATGGCCGTATTTTCCGAAGCATCGGCATTATTTCGTTTTCGCAAAATACCCGGAGTTGACGTTAGCGCGGCGCATATCATAACCTGCTCCGCCGGCAGGTACCGCGTTATTTCATCCGAGGATGTGCGCGGCCGCGGTATGTATGTGGAATGTGTCTGCGAAAAGTTTGAAGGGAGCGTAAAATAATGGCTAAGGTTGAATTCAAACTACCTGATGAATTTGAAATGCGTCTCTCTCGCCTTAACGAAAAGACTGACGAGATAATACAAAAAGTGCTTGAAACGGGCGGCGAAGTGGTGCTTGCCAAAGTTAAAAGCAATCTTTCCTCCGTGATTGGCAAAGACACAAAAAGAGAAAGCCGCTCGACGGGAGAACTTGAAAGATCCCTGGGCCTTTCCCCTGCCATGCAAAAGCGGGACGGTACGGGCTGGGATATCAAGATTGGCTTTAAAGAGCCGAGAAGCGACGGGGATTCCAATGCCAAGATTGCAAATATATTAGAATACGGCAGACATGGGCAACCGGCAAAGCCGTTTTTAAAACCAGCTAAGACTTCAAGTAAAAACGCCGCCATTGAAGCCATGAAAATGAGATTCGAATCGGAGGTCAATGATATATGAGCATACTGACCGAATTAAATACGATCTTGGCGCCCGTCCTTCCTGTTGAAACGGGCGTTTTTAGTGGTGTTCCTCCGGACGAGTATCTTGTTTTAACGCCTATGACCGACGAATTTGCGCTCTTTTGCGACAATGAACCGGCTATAGATGTTTCGGAGGTGCGGATCTCACTTTTTTCAAAAGGCAATTACCAGCAAATAAAGCAAAGGCTCATAGGCATCCTTTTAAATGCAGGCTTCACAATTACGGACCGCCGCTATATCGGCCACGAGGATGACAGCGGCTATCATCACTTTGCCATAGACGTGGCAAAATTTTATGAATTGGAGGAATAAATATGGCTACAATCGGACTTGACAAACTTTACTACGCCCCTATAACCGAAGAGCCTTTGACAGGTGCTGAGACCTACGGGACCCCTATGATGCTTGCAAAAGCCATAAGCGCAGAGCTTTCGGTTGAATTGGCGGAGGCCACTCTATACGCCGACGATGGTGCGGCGGAAGTTGTAAAAGAATTTAAAAGCGGAAAGCTGACCCTCGGAGTGGACAGCATAGGAAGAAGTGTGGCGGCGGCGCTGACGGGTTCTAAGGTTGATGAAAACGGCGTGTTGATCTCCGCTTCGGAGGATGGCGGAGCACCTGTCGCCATAGGATTTAGGGCTAAGAAAGCAAACGGCCGCTACCGTTACTTTTGGCTCTACAGGGTAAAATTCGGTGTTCCAAGCACTAATCTTGCTACAAAGGGCGACAGCATCACTTTTTCTACCCCGACCATTGAAGGAACGGTGCTAAGGAGAAATAAAGCGGCGGACGGAAATGATAACCTGCATCCCTGGAAAGCCGAAGTAGACGAAGACGACACCGATATCAGTGAAAATGTGATAAGCGGTTGGTATACGAGCGTATATGAGCCGACATTCTCACAGGATTAAGGAGGCAAATCTCTATGGATGGCGATAGAAGTGCAAAAATCCGCATAGGCGGTTCAGAGTACGAACTGATCCTGACAACGCGGGCTACCAAGGAAATAGCCAGACGCTACGGCGGACTTGAAAACCTTGGCGAGAAATTATTAAAGGCTGAAAATTTTGAGCTCGCACTGGATGAAATAATCTGGCTTATAACCCTCCTTGCCAATCAGTCTATATTGATTTACAACCTTAAAAGCAAAGAGGAGCCAAAAGCGCTTTTGACGGAGGACGAAGTTGAGCTGCTAACCTCGCCGCTGGAGCTGTCAACCTACAAGGCGGCGATTACGGAAGCTATGTTTAAGGGAACCGCCAGGAACATAGAAAGCGAAGAAGAACCAAAAAACGCATGAATCGGGTAACGGACGCTGAAGTCTTTACCCGACTTTTATATTTTGGAACTGTTCATTTAAACCGCACCGAGGAGGAGACATGGCTTACTCCGGTAGGATTTTTACTTGATCTGTGGGAGTGCCACAGACAGTTCCTCAGATTGGCAAAACCCAAAAGAGAGCTTTTTGTCGATGAAATTATACCAAGCGACCTAATTTAGGAGGTGATGTCGTGGCTGACAATTTTGGACTAAAAATAGGACTTGAAGGGGAAAAAGAGTTTAAAAGCGCCCTGCGCGACATCAATCAATCCTTTAAGGTTTTAGGATCTGAGATGAAACTCGTCTCCTCCGAGTTCGATAAAAATGACAAAAGCGTTCAGGCAATAACCGCGCGCAACGAGGTATTAAACAAGGCCATAGATGCGCAAAAGAGTAAAATCGAAACCCTCGAGGCAGCCCTTAAAAACGCCTCGGAAAATTTCGGAGAAAACGACAAGCGCACGCAAAGCTGGGCAATACAATTAAACAATGCCAAGGCTGAATTAAACGGGATGGAGCGGGAGTTAAACGATAACAATAAAACTCTCGAAGAAGGAGCAGAGGAATTTGATGAGGCCGGCAAAGAAGCTAAAGATTTCGGCAAGGAAATAACCGAATCCTCAAAAGACGCGGATGCCGCCGGGGGAAAATTTGAAAAGCTCGGCTCGGTAGTCAAAGGCGTAGGTATCGCCATCGGCGCCGCCATGACTGCGATTGGGACCGCCGCTGTCGCTGCCGGAAAAAAACTGTATGACATGGCAACTGATACGGCGGCGGCAGGCGATCGAGTCGATAAGGATTCCCAAAGGCTCGGGATGTCGGCAAAGGCGTACCAGGAGTGGGATTATGTTATTTCCCAAGCGGGGGGCAGCATAGATAGTCTCGGGGTCGGAATGAAAACCCTTCAAAAAACGATGGCGGGCCTTACGGAAGATGGCGACAGTTCAGTCAAAGCATTTAAAGCTATAGGCATCTCCTTTGACGATATAAAAGGCAAATCCCCAGAGGAAGCTTTTGATATGACAGTCAAGGCATTGCAGAATATGCCAGCAGGGGCTGAAAAAACCGCGGCCGCCCTTAAACTGTTCGGCAAACAGGGGCAGGAACTTATGCCCCTTTTAAATTCAACGGCCGAAAGCACAGACGCGCTAAAACAAAAGGCCCATGATCTTGGAATGATTTTAGATGATGAAGCCGTAAAAGCGTCGGTGGATTTCACTGACTCTATGGACACATTGAAAAGAACCTTTGCAGGCGTTAAAGACTCCATAAGCTCTCAGCTCCTGCCGGGGCTAACACAGCTTACGACCGGATTTTCCGAGCTTTTAAGCGGGAATGAAAATGCCGCAAAATCTATAAAGGAAGGCGCAAAAAGCATTGTTGATTCTATCTCTAAAATACTCCCCGGTCTGATAGATACGGTAAAAGCAATTATAAGCACTGTCGCAGATATCGCCCCCGACCTTATAAGCGCCCTTATATCCGGCATTACGAGCAACCTTTCATCCATAATAGATGCCGCGACCACCCTTGTAATGTCGCTTGTAAAAGGTATCGTTAAAGCTTTGCCTGAACTGACTAAAGGGGCTCTGCAGCTTGTGCTTGCACTTACAGACGGAATATTAAAGAACCTTCCTGCCGTTTTAAGCGCCGCGGCTGAAGTGATAACTACCCTTGTTAAAGGCATTGCCGATGCCATGCCAAATCTGGTGCCGGCGGCAGTAAATGCGTTAATGACGATAGTGCAGGGACTAATTGATAATCTTCCCATGCTCCTTGACGCAGCTCTAAAGTTAATACTCGGTCTGGCGCAGGGGCTTTTAAATGCCCTGCCACAATTAATAGCGGCTCTGCCGGCAATTATAAACGGCATCATAGCCTTTATAATAGGCTCAATTCCCCAAATTATAGACGCGGGTATTCAGCTTTTAGTGTCTCTTGTTCAGGCCCTGCCGGAGATTATTTCTGCAATCGTTGAGGCTATACCTCAAATTATAGAGGGCCTTGTAACAGCTATTCTCGGTTCAATCCCGCAGCTTATTGACGCCGGAATTAAACTGCTTGTTTCCCTTGTGGAAAATTTGCCGCTCATTATCACAACTATCGTCGCGGCAATACCACAGATCATCGCTTCTTTGATAAAAGCGGTGATAGGCTCTATTCCGCAGCTTGTCAAAGCCGGCATAGAACTCTTTGTTTCCCTTATAAAGAATCTGCCCGCAATCATAGTAGAAATCGTTAAAGCGGTTCCCCAGATAATTTCGGCGCTTGTTAAGGGCTTCACCGGCAGCATAGGGCAGATTGTCCAAGTGGGCGGTAATCTGATTAAAGGCCTTTGGCAGGGCATATCAGACGCAGGAGCTTGGCTCTGGAACAAAATCAGCGGTTTCTTCGGCGGCGTGGTTGACAAGATAAAGGGCTTTTTCGGTATACATTCTCCATCTGCCCTCTTTGCCGGCCTTGGAGACAATATGGCTGAAGGTTTAGGTGTCGGTTTTGAAAAAACTATGGCGCAGGTCAGCGAGGATATGCAAAACGCTGTGCCAACCGCTTTTGACGTTCCCGGAATCAAAGCCGACGGTTTTGGGGCGGCAAACTCCGCCTCAAGCTCTTGGCCTTCCCTTATTACCATACAGCAGATGATAGTCCGGAGCGAAGACGATATCCGCAAAATCTCGCAAGAGCTCTACAATCTGATGCAGACAGGTTCCAGAGCACAGGGAAGATTCAATCCTGCTTAATGGGAGGTTAAATTATGGGTTTTATTTTTAACGGAACGCCATCTCAAGATATGGGGATGAAAGCGCGGCTTGAAAAATGGATTGCCGTGCCAAACCTTAGAAATTCGTTTTTACAGATACCCGGTAAAGCCGGAGTAGCCGATTTCGGGAGTGATGGTGCGGAGCGTATAATCACTATAAAGTGCAACATATATCCAAGGCTTGTATTCTCCTCCCTTGTATCTGTTCTCGACGGCATCGCAGAATGGCTTAACCCTGATAATGGTTTAAGACAACTTATTTTAGACGATGTGCCTGACCGCTATTTTATGGCCCGGCTTTCAGACGCTTTGGACTGTGAAAGGCTCGTTTTATCAGCTGGCGCCTTTGACCTTAACTTTGTGTGCCCTGATCCTTACGGATATTCCATTGCAGACGAAACTTTCGATATAACCGCTGCAGGCAAATCAACTTTAACAAGGGTAAAGGGCAACACAGATTCTCTGCCTGTCTACCGTCTTAAGGCGAATATCCCTTCGGGAAATTCAACCTATGTTTCTATTGCCATAAACGGCGCTGAATTAAAGGTCACTGGCCCACTTGGAGCCGATGAAACCCTCATAATAGACAGTGCTCTTATGACGGCCAAGGTTGTGGACGATTCCGGCGAAACTTTAAGAAACGGCCTGCCTCTGCTTTTGGAATTGAGTTTTCCCGTGTTTAGAAAAGGTGCAAATGAAGTTGTAATTTCGGAAAAAGACGCTACCTTTTCGCAGCTATCCATCCAGGCAAAGAGCAGATGGAGGTAAGCTTTGAACAGGCTTCAGCAGTTTACGGGCCTATTTTATTTTATACCAAATTACACGGTGAACAGGAGGTGGCAAAATGGCGTTAAAATCTATTCTGACTCTGCAAACCGACTTTACCGGTGAAATTCCCGTAACACCAAAAACCTCTGCCATTTGGAGGTTCAACGAAACCGTGCCTGACAGCGAGCTGCGCCTTGCCGACTCCTCCGGAAACGGCAGACATTTTACTATTTCAGGCTGGAGCGGAACGACCGCCTCTCTCGTAAACGGCAGGCACGGGCGGTATTTCAAGCAGAATTTAAATAATCCCACATCGGAGAAAACATACTTAACCGCGAAAAACGACGGCTCATTCTTCTCCCATCTTGGTGAAAAAATAGCAGTCGGCGGATGGATCAACCCGACAACCTATTCCGTCGGCCAGACATACAGCCCTATTTTTAACACAAGACAGGGTCCGGGACAGCCCCTCATATATATATCCCTCTATCAGGGCAGGCCCCGCATGATGCTTTATAACTCAGCAGGCACGCTTGTCCTTGATGCGAGCGAAACGCCGCCGTTTACTCTCGTAAATAACGGTTGGTATTTTATAGGCGGTATAATCAACGTCAAAAGCGGCACTTCCCAAATGGTAGTATGTAACCGTTCAGACGGAACGGTTTGGTACGCACCTGTCCGTACGTTGACAGGCACCTTGAACCAATCATGCGTTGCCGATATAGTGATGGGAATGCTTGCAGATACTTATTATTACGCAGGGGGTTTTGACGACTGGTTTTTCGAAACCGACACCGATCTGACCGTGGAGGATCTCGGCAGGTATTTTAAAATGGCGATGATGGCAAATGGCGGTGATACCGCCGGGCAGGTGGATGCCGTTTCCGTCCGGGGCGCAGTCGTTCTCCGTAAAGATTCGTCGGGCAATTATCCGCTAAGCGGGCAGCTTGTGACAATAGCCGCAGAATGTTCCCTTTCGGGCAACGGGCGGGTATCCGTAACAAGCGAGTATACGGCGGGCGTCACATCGGTAAGCCTTATTGAGACTTCAACATCGGACGACTTAGGCGACTGGTCGGTATGGCAGTCCGTAGGTTCAAACGGTGAGCTTGCATCGCCTAACCGCAAATATATAAGGTACCGTGTGACTTTGTCTACAAACAACCCATCCTATACCCCGAAGCTCCTTGATATTTCGCTAAACGATATCCCGATTGCCCCTTATAAAAAACTTGGGTTTGCTCGGCCAGTGGTTTTAGATAAAACCGGCGCCTGGGAGGTAGTGCTTGAAAACGCCTATGATGTCGTAGTAACAGGCGAGGTCAACGGGGCTGACACATTGGAATTTAAACTGCCATACTCGGATGCAAAGCGTATGGTGCTGGACAACGAAAAACAGGTCCAAATAGCGGGTGAAATTTATCGGGTGCGAACTCTTACTGATGAAAAAGGATCTGATATCGACGGGGTAGTCACAACAGTTTATGCTGAGGCGGCATTTTATGACCTTACCTTTTCGCAGGAGAAAGAACAAAAGGAATTTAATGCGGCTTTACCCAATGAGGCTATGGAGTACGCCCTTGAAGGCACTGACTGGAAAGTCGGAAGGATAAACGTTTCAACGCTTCGGTCGTGGAGCTGTCAGGAGAAAAACTCTCTTGCCATATTACGAAAAGTCCAACAGATCCACGGAGGCGATCTCGTTTTTAGAAACGATAGCCGTACCGTTGATCTTTTGACGTTCAGCGGCAGTGACAGCGGCGCGCTTTTTTCATACAGGAAAAATCTAACCGGCATAAAGCGCGTTGTCGATACCAGGAGCCTTGTAACGAGGCTTTATGCCGTAGGCAAGGACGGCATGACATTTGCATCAATAAACGGTGGGAAAAATTATGTGGAGGACTATTCCTATTCAAATGAGGTCAGAGTTTCCACTCTCGATTGCTCATCGTTCACCAACCCGTACCAAATGCTCGAATACGCCAATTTACGCCTTGCGGAATATGCAAAGCCGAGGCTCTCTTATGTTTTAACGGCCATGGATCTGTCCGTTCTGACAGGGTATGAACATGAACATTGGGATTTAGGCGATATTGTGACTGTGAACGATAATGACCTTGATCTGACTGTAAAGACGCGGGTGATAAGACGGGCATATAACCTGCAGGAGCCTTGGAAAACGGTAATCGAACTTTCGACTAAGCTTAGGGAATTGGGAGATTCATCATCCGATGTGACTGCCGATCAGTTTGGTCAGTCAAGCCTTATGGGACAGGAAATCAAAGACATGGTCCCTTTTAACCTGCTTCGGAATTCCCGTGCCGACGACGGCTTTGCATATTGGCAAAACAGCGGTTTTGAAATAGATACAGAAAGCGGCGTTACAGGAGAGGCTTCTTTTAAAGCGTCGGGAGCTTTGGGAGTTACTAAATCTATGGCGCAGACGGTGGTTCCGGCATCACGCAAAAGCTTTACGTTATCAGCGCAGATAGGTTCGGATAATCTTAAAAAAGGTGAAAACGGGCAGGTAGGTATTGAGGTCGTTTTCGAATATGACGACGGGAGCACGGAAACCCGATTTATTGACTTATTTTAAGGGGGTTATGATGTGGCAGTATTTCAGTTGGTCGTAAGGGACGCATCCCCGAAAAGCTTTGAAAGGGTCGTGGGTATTACCATCCGTCCTCTGATACATGATTGCACAGGGGATGTATGGTTTACGGATTTTATGCTCCAGGCGGGCCAGATCGCAACAGGCTGGATCGGAAACGTCTCAGAAATACAATGGACGGAGGATGGATAGATCTATGAAAATTAATAATTTTATCCGCTTTGCTGATATCATAAGGCTAAAATCGGACAAACGCATAACGGCTGCGACGATTCGTCCTCTTATTGCCGATTGCACCGGTGAAATTTATTTCACCGATATCCAGCTCCAGGAAGGAGATAAACTCACAGGGTACACCGTATGCGCCTCCTCAATGTTAAAAAAAGCCGGCAATCCGCCCCGGTACCAGAACGGCGTGGTCCGCGGGGAGGAGACTGTTATACTTTTTAACACAGGCGAAACCTCAGCCGGTCTTGATATATTTATTTATCCAAAGGAAAACATGGCAGAAAATATGATTGAAGTCTCCCAGGGCATGGGTTCGCATAGCTGTCGATTTTTGACGAGCGTCAACGCAGGCGATGTGCTTGCGCTTAAAGCCTCTACCCGGGAGTCCTTAAAAAACGGTTTATTGACCCATAAAAAGGGATTTTTCCAGTATACCGCCGCCTATGACAGCAAGCATCATATAAAGGTTGAGGATAAAAAATCCGCACGGGTCTATCTTGAATATGCTGAAATGCTCAAAGGGCAGGTGCTGTAATGTATTTCGATTACCTTAAAGGCAAGAAAAACATGGTATGGACTTTCATGGGCAATACCCGCATGTATGACGCCATAAATGACTACGGGGACAGAATAGGCACCGTAGGAATGTTCTCTTTTAACATAAATTTAGACGGCACTATAAATGAAACGGGGGTCCCTGTTTCGAGCCTTTCAGCCTATCGCGCGAAATGGCCCCATATAAAATGGCTCTGTACGTGCATGAATAACGGCGATGCGGCTATTTTCACTGCCCTTCGCAATAACACAAACGGAGCGAGGGATACCTTTCTTTCGGAACTGATCAGGATAATGCAAAAATATCCGTGGTGCGCGGGGATTGATATAGACCTTGAGCGCGGCGGCGGATATGAAAACAAGGATGCAGCAAATCAGCTCTTCTCCCTTATTTATTCCACAGTTAAAGGCTACAGCGCCGCAAAGCAGGTCAACATCTGTCTTCCCGGCATGACGGGCGTGGAAGGTTCGGTAGGCGGCGAAAACTGGTGCGTATATGCTGACCTTGATGCTTATTGTGATACTGCGGCAATTATGTCATACGGCATGGCATGGGCAGGCTCGGCTCCCGGTCCTGTTTCTCCACGTGACTGGCTTGAAGGCATTTATAACTATGCGGTAAAGGCAATGGATCCAAAGAAAATCTTCATGGGCCTTCCGGGATACGGCTGGGAGTGGCAAATATATGCGCTACCTTCTGACCTTGGAAAAGAATACCGCGGCGTATCAGTGACCTACTATGCAGCTAAGCTCTGGGCTGAGGGCGGCTATAATTTTACCGGCAATGAGCCCCCGGAACCTTTTATACCATGGCTTGCCTATTGGGATGATTACAACAAAGTGCCATATATGTTCCCACACATATACGATTATGCCGAAGGCGGCGATGCATCATCGAAAGAACCGCCAATCATTAGCGACACCTATAATCGGCGCCGTTATCTTACCTGCTACGGCAAGGAACAAAAAGCGGAGTTCGGTACAGTTTTCATTGACAGAGATGGGACTCCGGATGATTATACGGACGGTATCATCGTAGGCAGCGGTATGGTTACATTGTCCGCAAAAGACGGTGCAGCCACATATAATTTTAATATTGAACAGGCAGGAATTTACGATATTGCCGTAAAACTATGTTTCCCTTTCTGGGACAGAAACGAGATAACGATAGAGCTTGACGGGATATCCCGCACCTTCACAGAAAACCGGCTGTGGTGGCCGTACTTTAGAAAAAATTTCTGGGCACCGCATTCCACCGGCGTTGAGCTTTCCGAAGGAGCGCACACCTTAACCATAAAAGGCGGCGCTTATGGCACCCAGTTCTATGGGTTCAGGGTCTGCTCCGCATTCTCTGAGAAGCCTTTTTCGGGTTCAGCGTCTTTTGCGCTCTCGCCTCGAAGCTTCAAAGATGTTGATGGAAACGTGGCTGTGCCTGACAAGGGATTTAAACTGACTACCGAAGTTCTTAGACGAAAACCTGATTCGGCGCTTATTTGGTACGAGGATTTCCGTGACCCTGTAACACTTCAGAACACCTACTGGAAAGTTATCTCGGGTTCATGGGCCGTATGGAGAAGCGATCAACATTCACAGGATCGTGTGTATTCCCAGCTTGAAGGAAGCGGCCAGCTTGCATGGAACTATGAGGGTTTTTCTGACGTTCATATAAGGGCAAGAATAGCGTTTCCTCAAAACGGGGGCGGCAAAGCGGGTGTATTCCTTGGCGATATATACTGCGCCATAAATATAGACAACCAGAGAATAGAGCTTTACCAAGGCGCATCTTTACTTGGCTCATGGCAAGGTTCATATTCTAAAACACCGGATAAGGATATCCATGATGAACCTAATATGTATCTGTTTGAGATGCGAAAACGCGGTAATAAAGTGCGGGTTTATTCCGGGAACAGCAACACTCTCAGGTTTACTGCCCAGGTCTCACCTTCAAGCGGCTATAGCGGACTTAAATCCGACGGACAGATTAAATGCGAACTTCTGCGCTTAGGGGACGCCTGGACGTACGAACCGTATGAAGCCTTCGATGTAAAAATGCCGGATGGCTCTACTGAAAGCTATGGCAGGATAGACCGTGCGAATGTTCTATGGGATAGCGAATTTCAGGTATTTACTTTACAAAATGACGTTGAAGAATCCGCTACCCGAAGCGAAGACATTTCAATGGACTACGATTTCGTACATTCGCCCATGCTTTCTATTCCATGCAATGCAGATTATACCGCTGTGTTTATCCCGCGGGATATAAATGTGTGGTGCTCAAGGCTTTTTCTCGGGGATGCGGACGGCTTTGGCATCGTTTATTACCAGGACGTAGACAGTCTTGTCTACTGGGCGAACGAGGCTGCGTACCGCTGGGGCCTGCGCGGCTTTGCACTATGGTCCCTGGGGCAGGAGGATCTGCGGCTTTGGGCAGCCCTTCCCAAACAAACTTAGCCAAGCAACCATATTTATTTAAACATTCAGCACGCCTTTAATATAACAGGGTGTGCTTTTTTATATACAAATTTTACGAAACGGAGGTATTACCTAATGAAAACGATCTGGTTATGGACACAAACAGCCATTGCGGGCGTAGGCGGTATACTGGGCTGGTATTTCGGGGGTGTTGACGGTTTTCTTTATGCCCTCATAGCCTTTGTGGTTGTCGATTACATCACGGGCGTACTGCGCGCCATCGTCGAAAGGAAATTATCAAGCCGAATCGGCGCTCAAGGAATTGCAAAAAAAGTGGCTCTTTTCCTTGTGGTAGGCATCGGGCACCTGATTGACGCCTATCTTTTAGGCGGTGAAGGCGCACCGCTTCGGACCGCGGTTATTTTCTTCTATATTGCAAACGAGGGCGTAAGCCTTTTGGAAAATGCCGCTGCCATAGGGCTGCCTGTGCCGGATAAGTTAAAAGATGTGTTGGCGCAACTTCATGGAAAGGATGGCGAATAAAATGAATCTTCATAAACTTATTTTAACGAACAATGCCTGCTATAAGGCGGGCAAACCTCTAACGCCAAAGGGCGTCATGGTCCATTCAACGGGAGCGAACAACCCAAATTTGAAACGCTATGTAGGACCTGATGATGGACTGCTTGGCAAAAACCAATACGGCAACCATTGGAACCAAGATAAACCGGACGGCAGACAAGTCTGCGTGCACGCGTTTATTGGCAAGCTGGCCGATGGCTCGATTGCCACCTATCAGACCTTGCCCTGGAATATGCGGGGCTGGCACTGCGCTTCAGGTCCTAAAGGTTCGGGAAACGATACCCATATAGGGTTTGAAATATGCGAAGACGGTCTGGCAGACCCGGTTTATTTTAACGCCGTATACAAAGAGGCAAGCGAGCTTTGCGCATACCTTTGCAAAGAATATAGCCTCGATCCTTTAAAAGATGGAGTCTTAATCTGCCACTCTGAAGGCTATACCCGGGGCATTGCCAGTAACCATTCCGATGTGATGCACTGGTTCCCCAAACACGGCAAGAATATGGATACCTTTAGGTCAGATGTTAAAAAGCTGCTTGACGCGGCTATTGTAAAGCCAGAGCCCCCTGCGCCTTCCGGCAAGCTCTATCGTGTCCAGATTGGCGCCTTTGCCGTTAAAGAAAACGCCGATGCCATGCTTCAAAAAGCGAAGGCGGCGGGATTTACCGATGCCTTCATTAAATATTCGTAATAGATATTGTAAGGCCCGCAGAGTATAAAACCTCTGCGGGCTTTTTTTATTTATGGGTGTATAAAATACTCCGCTTTTCTCCGTATAGCGAGGAGGGAGTTTTTATGATCAATGATCAAAATAATAATCTATTGGAAAACAGGCAACAAATTGCTGGCGAAAAAAGCACTATCCCGCATGAACAATTACAGCGCGAAGTTGATTATATACGGGCCCAGAGTATACTCGATTCCATGCTTCAAAATGGGCTTATCTCTTTGTACGAATTTAACAGGATAACTGCACTAAACCGCAAATCCTTCTCCCCCGCACTGGCGCAGATAATGCCTGAAAGGCGTTGATATTACTGAGCAGCAGAGGTAATATGTGACACTAACCAAGGAGGTGAGGATTTGAAAAAAGTAACAAAAATTGATCCAAATACAGCTGAAACAGCGGAGAATCCAAGGCTAAAAGTTGCGGCATACTGCCGCGTTTCCACTGACAGCAGCGAACAGATAGAAAGTCTTGATACTCAGATTAAGCACTATGAATCCTATATCAAGGCAAATCCTGATTGGGAATTTGCCGGAATCTATTTTGACGAAGGTATTACAGGCACAAAAAAGGAAAAGCGAGCAGGACTACTTCAAATGGTCTCCGACGGCGAAAGCGGGAAATTCAATCTTATTGTAACGAAATCAATCAGCCGGTTTGCAAGGAATACAACGGACTGTTTGGAACTTGTCAGAAAACTGCTTGACCTCGGCATTTTTATCTATTTTGAGAAGGAAAACATAAACACGGGGTCAATGGAAAGCGAACTCATGCTGTCAATCCTATCTGGGCTGGCCGAAAGTGAATCGGTTTCTATTGCGGAAAACAGTAAATGGTCTGTAATACGCAGATTTCAAAACGGGACATACAAAATATCTTGCCCGCCCTACGGATATGATACCGTAGATGGAAAGCTTGTAATAAATGAACCCCAAGCAGAAATCGTCCGCCATATTTTCACCGAAATTCTATCCGGCAAAGGTACGCAAAAAATTGCGAATGCATTAAATCAGCGGGGCATTCCCTCTAAGAAAGGCGGCCACTGGACGGCGACTACCATTCGCGGGATAGCCGGTAATGAAAAATATACCGGGGACGCCATTTTTCAAAAGACCTATACCGACGCACACTTCAGCCGCCATTACAATTACGGCGAAAAAGACCAGTACTTGATTAAAAGCCACCACGATGCGATTGTCAGCCATGAAGATTTCGAAGCTGCGCAGATGATTATAGAGCAGCGTGGTAAGGAAAAAGGATTGGAAAAACAGGATAAAAAGTATCAGAACCGTTACCCCTTTTCCGGCAAAATAATTTGCGGTGAGTGCGGCGGCAAGTTTAAGCGCCGAATACATTCTACCGGCAGACATAATATCGCATGGTGCTGCTTAACACATATCTTGGATATTGAAAGGTGCTCAATGAAATACATTCCGGAGACGGATTTTGAATATGCGTTTGTAACTATGATGAACAAGCTCATCTTTGGGCATCAGATTATTTTAAAGCCGCTACTCATGAGTCTGCGGGGTATCAAATCCGAAGATAGCATAGAAAAGCTTCACGACCTTGATGAGAAGCTTAAAGAAAATGAAAAACAACGGCAGGTGCTGATTGCTCTGCAGACCCGTGGTTATCTTGACCCTGCCGTATACAATAGAAGCAATAATGAGCTTATACAAGAAGCCGAGCGTATACAACGCCAAAAAGAATCCTTATCCCGCTTCATAAACAGCGACAATACAAACCTGCATGAAGTCAGCGAACTTTTGCAGTACGCTACGAAGTCGGAAATGTTGGATACCTTTGACGGCAAGCTGTTCACCCGCTTCGTAGAGCGAATTATTGTGTATTCCCGGGCGGAAATCGGGTTTGAATTAAAATGCGGCTTAACGCTAAAAGAAAGGTTGATAAGATAAATGAGCCATATCCCATACGGATATCTAATTGAAAATGGAAAAGCCGTTGTTGATGAACAAGCTGCTAAGAAAATAAAAACATTATTTCAATCTTATCTGAGCGGCGATTCGTTAACCTCGGCCGCAAAGAAGGCAGATATTAAGGCCTTCCACGCAGGAATCGGCAGGATGCTCAGAAATAAATACTATTTCGGTGATGGTTATTATCCGGCAATTATTGAACCCGACACTTTTGAAGCCGCTGAAGCAGAACGCATCAGGCGGGCAGAAAAACTCGGCCGAATCCATGAATCAGAAATAAAGAAGGAAATCGTCTACCCCTCTACATTCCGCATCGTCCAGGGTACAGAGCAATTTGATGATCCGTTCCAGCAGGCGGAATATGCCTACAGCTTGATAGAAAGTGAGGACCCGTAAAAATGGAAGAAAAAATGACTGTAACGCTGCTTCCGGCAAGGAAAAAAGCGTGTTCAGTAAAAAATGATGAAGAAAACCCAAAACTTCGCGTAGCTGCTTACTGCCGCGTTTCCACCGATAGCGACGAACAGGAAACCAGTTATGACGCACAAATTACGCATTATACTGCTTATATAAACGGGCATCCGGATTGGGAGCTGGCCGGTATTTATGCCGACGATGGTATTTCGGGCACCAACACCAAAAAGCGCGAGGAATTCAACCGCATGATTGAGGACTGCATGGCAGGCAAAATAGATAAGGTAATCACCAAATCAATAAGCCGCTTTGCAAGGAATACAGTGGATTGCTTGAACTACATTAGACAATTAAAAGACAAGAACATACCCGTATATTTTGAGAAAGAAAATATCGATAGCATGGATTCCAAGGGCGAAATTATGCTCACCATCATGGCATCCCTTGCCCAGCAGGAAAGCCAATCGTTAAGCCAGAACGTAAAGCTTGGGCTGCAGTACCGCTACCAGCAGGGTGAAATTCAAATAAACTGTGCACGGTTCCTTGGTTATACCAAGAATGAAAACAAGAAGCTAATCATTGTTCCGGAAGAAGCTGAGGTTGTAAAACGAATATACCGAGAATATCTTGAGGGCGCAAGTATGCTAAAAATTGCCCGCGGCCTTGAGGCCGATGGTATTCTAAACGGTGCAGGGAGGAAAAAATGGCACACCAGCAACATCAACCAGATTTTGCGGAATGAAAAATATATAGGCGATGCCCTTTTGCAAAAGACATATACTACTGATTTTCTAACGAAAAAACGAGTGAAAAACCATGGCATTGTCCCTCAGTATTATGTAGAGAACAGCCATGAGGCCATCATCCCGCGAGAAATTTTCATGCAGGTGCAAGAAGAACTTATCCGCCGCCGCATCGTCCACACCAGCCCAAATGGTAAGAAGAGGACCTTCAGCAGTACGCACTGCTTTTCAAATATGATTATCTGCGGTGGCTGTGGAGAATTTTTCCGCAGAATTCATTGGAATAATCGAGGGAAAAAGTCCATCGTTTGGCGCTGCATCAGCAGGCTCGAAAACACCGGCCAGTTCTGCAATGCCCGCACGGTACCGGAAGGCACCATTGAGCAGGTGCTGGTCAATGCAATCAACCAAACGCTATGCGATAAGGATTCCTTCCTCTCTGTTCTTAAAAATAATATTGAGACCGTCATAAGTCATGAAAACGATACAAAACTTGCCGGCATCGACAAACGGCTGGAGGAGCTTCAAACAGAGCTTGTGAAACTGGCCAACTCCAAAGCAGACTACGATAAAGTGGGCGAGGAAATTTACCGCCTGCGTGACGAAAAGCAAAAAGTACAGCTTGAGGTAATCGGGCGGGACGAACTGAAAAAACACATTGACGATATGAGTGAATTCCTAAAAGGGCAGCCCACAGCGATTACCGAATATGATGAGTCACTTGTCCGGCGGCTGGTTGAAAAAATCACCGTCTACGAGGATAAATTCACCGTGGAATTCAAGTCTGGCGTGACGGCGGATGTGAGAGAATAAGGCTGAAAGAGAGCAAGGCACCCTACGAATTATAACGTAGGGTGCCTTTTATATGGTTAATGAAAGTGAGGCATCGTTACCATGCAATTCCACATCGTCTGTATTGTAGGAAATCCCCAGTGTTTCGAGCTTTTGACATAAACATTTTTTACTATACAAGGGCGAATGATTTGTATTTTTTGCTTCAAGTAAAACAACTTGTTTTTCTTTGCGCATTGGAAAAATAATAATCCCATCAAATTCACATAATTTATGTCCAGGCTGATTTTTTTTATAAACGAGGATGCTTGCTGGTATTGTAATAGTAGTATCATTTTTTGCATCTTCACTTAATATGTAGCATAGATGATCCGCCTCATGGCGCTCATCTACGGTTCCAATCTTATTTTTTAGAAGTGCTTGTACTGCATCAATTCTTTGTTTTTTCCCTCTATTACATAGAACACAAATATTTTGATCAATAGTAGGTTTAATTAATATAGGGTATTCATTGAAAAAATATCGAAGAAAGAACTTGCTTGACAAGAGAAAACGAACATCATTAATGTTTATATTGGGAACAGCCCTCAAATAGATAATAACAGTTCGTAAAATATTGAGTGCTACATGCGTTTTGTCTTCACAATGCTTTTTTATTGACACCAGTATGGTTCTCTCACCTTGATGCCTATCATAATAACCTACACGGGATTTATTGATTCTTTCTAATGATTGAAATAGTTTTTTAGACAACCCGTTGTCAATAGCATCAAATGTCAGCTTTAATATGCCATCTTTGCAAAAATCCTTCTTTTGTGGATACGATATGTTAAAAGGGCTATTGTTATTTAACCAAAAATCCTCATAATATTTTTTCGGATTCTTTTGTGGGGTTAGAACCTTTTTTATAATTTTCTTGGAAATAGCATAATAGCAAATAGCATTTGAGATTTCATTATAAACAGTATCATTTAACATTTTACTAATTGAATTTAATAATTGCTCAGTTGAACTGTTATTATTATAAATCGATAACAATTCCCGAAACAGTATCAGAATTGTCTTGTCTTCGCATAAATCAATAGTAATCGGTGTTTTTGCTATTTGTAAATCGTAAGAAATATAAGAAACACTCCGGACAGAACGGAAAAGTTTGAAAATATAACTTAATTTTTTTTCATCATTGAATACTTTGTCATTTATATATGCATATATAAGTTCTTCGGCAAGAACTACAGATTGCTTGCTATGATCACATCGTTCGAGAACTAACAGCGAATTTAATAAGTGAAATCTCTGATAGTTATTATCCCTCAAAATTTTTTCAGCTTCAGCATGGAAGCGTTCATTATCCGAACTATAAACAATCATTTTATGAAAATCTGCTTTTTGGTCTGCAAGTAATACCGCTGAACGAGACGCGACGAAGGTGTTATAAAAATGACCTATATTATATACTATTGTTAAAATTTGAAGCAGATCTCCAATAGTAGGTATTTTACACCCGTTAGGATATTGTAAGTTCGTATAAAATTCTGATGATTTGACTGGATTATTATATGTATATTTTAATTGATCTTGTAATTCCCTTTTTATTAATTGATGAAAATACAATTGTAAAAATACATAATCATATCTACTTTTCAATAATTTATTTTCGACCCTTATAACACCTAATTGAGGAACAGCCTTCATGCGTTCAATTATTCCGATTGAATCTAACTCTTCATAGAGTTCCGTTGCATATGCATATAAATCAACCTTAACTTTTCCCGTATTTCTTCTACGCTTTTTTTTCCTGAGCAAGTCATTCACTATAATCATTATCTTCACCTTGCCTTAATAATACTTTAAATGTATAATAATGAATTACCAATTCTACATCCATCCTGACCACACAACCTCGCCATTTTCAAAAAAACATCTAAATTGACCACTCGCAAACCCATGTTATCTAAATCGACCACTGGTTAAACACTGACATCTAAATCGACCACTCGCAAGCATTTGATCCTGTTTTGACATGTTCCCGCAAAGCAAAAAATTCACATTTCCCCCCAATAAATTTTAGACTTAAATTTACGAAAAAGGCTTGTATCAAGCCTTTTTCACGAGCCATGTCTTAGGCCCTTGACATCAATACTACCGTCTCAACATGCGTTGAAGCGTCACCGATATGGAACACATGTCAGGTGGCAACCCCTCCGACATCCCGCAGGTCATTCCTGCCCGGCACGATCCCCTATACCGGTGACAATTGGCGTCGGTACAAACCCAAGATGATCGGCGGCGACAAAAATATAACGTGTCCCGCCCAGTTTCCCTTCAAAGGCAAGCTTCCTGGCTTCGGCATGCAAGTGGCCATATATACAGATCTTGACCCCGTAAGCATCCAGCAGCTCCGTGAATCCCGAAGGCTCTCTCTTGACATTGAAGGGGGGAAAGTGTAACGACGCTATTATCTGCCGATATCCGCGATCATGAGCACTCTTCAACGACAACTCCAGCCTTTGCGTCTCGCGAAGATATATTTTCTGGTCTTCTTCGGGGTCAAAACGTGAATCCCCCGGGCAGATCCATCCCCTCGTTCCACAGATTGCCCACCCTTGAAAGTAATAATGATCGTTCTGTATGGCCCACATTCCAGACGGAAGGGCAGCCCGCACCCTGGAAATCGATTTCCACCAGTAGTCATGATTGCCCCGCACCAGTATCTTCTGACCCGGGAGAGCTGCAATCCAGTTCAGATCACCCCGGGCACCCTCGAGGTGCATGGCCCAGGAAATATCCCCGGGAATGATAACCAGATCATGATCTTTGATGTTGGACTGCCAGCCTTGCATGATCCTGTCCGGATGATCTTCCCACTCCGGTCCGAATATGTCCATCGGTTTGTTATCTTCTCCGGGGAGATGAAGATCGGCCAATGCCCATATCGTTGTCATTTTTCACCACTCCATATATAAATAATTTTTTTTATTTCAATAGTTCACATTTTCTGAAAAGTGTGATACAATGAACAAAACTTCCCTTTCATAATCTTGGTAATGGCATCAATATACATATTATATACTTTTTGTACGGAATTATTGCAACAACGGTGAATGCATTCCGCTCCAGCTGAATCCGACAAAGGGAAAAAAGGAGGTTTCCACCTTGAGAGGAAAAGTTTATAAAAAAAGACCCTACCTTAGAAGCCGCATCACCCAGCAACTGATCATCGAGACCGCAGAGAAAGTATTTCTGGAATACGGGTACCACAAAGCCACAATAACCAGAATCAGTCAGGAGGCAAATGTGGGATACGGTACTGTTTACAGCCATTTTCGCGGAAAAGAAGATCTCATGAACAGGGTTGTTGATCGGGCCATGGAAAATTTCAACAGCTTGCTCAACATTGACAAGCCCATCAACAATCTGGAAGACCTGAAAGAAACTTTCCGGGATAAAATCCACGCCACCCTGGTCATGGCCGATGCCCGGCGCCCCCTTTTCAAAGTGCTGCAGAAATCACTGGGGCAATCCGATGCCGTATTTGAACACTGGGACAAAATCATCGATCACTTCATCGCTCGCATCAAGAGGGACCTTGAAAAAGGGAGGGAAATTGGCCTGGTATCCCGCAACCTGGACCTGCAATTGTCAGCCAAGGCAATTATCCTGATGCTGGAAAGTTTCCTGTGGGAGATTGTACATGACCGGGAATCCGAACTGGACCCGCTGACCGATACCCTGACAGAGCTGTTTATCCAGGGGCTGTCTGAACGGGAGAAATCGCCCCTGTTCAAGATATTGAGTTAGAAAGAGAGTACCCTTTCCTCGGTGACGATGGCGTCAACACGGCGATCCCAGGGATCCACCGGTACCTGTTCCACTATCTGGTGATCAAAAACCGTGGCCACGAGTGGGGTGTTTTCCTGCAGCCGCTCAAAAAATCGATCATAGTAACCGCCCCCGTAACCGAGCCTGTTCCCTGACAGGTCAAAAGCCACCCCGGGTACAATTACCATATCGATCAAACGGGGTTCCACAGGGCGCAATTTTTCGGGCGGGGGCTCGGGGATCCCGTATTCCCCGGGAACAAGATCATCATCCCAATTCAACAAAAGGGATGGAATAAGTTCTCTTTTTTCTTTTATGGTTCGCGGCACCAGTACCTTTTTGTGCAATTCCATACTTCTTTCCGCCAGATAACGGGTGTCCACTTCATTCCTGAAGGGAACGAAGAACATGATCGTCTCTGCTTTTCGGTAAGCCTCCAGTCCTACAAAATTTTCGGTGATGGCCAGACTTTTTTCCCTGATCTCGGCAGCCGTGAATAGATCCCTGATTTTCAGAATTTTGCGTCGCAATTGCTTCTTTTCCTGCGGCAACGGTTCCACTCCTTTCCTGGATAAAGACAATATACCATATTTTATCTTGTCGGCTTCCATGGGCAACCTTGGTTGCCCTGTTGTTCGTAAAGTTACAAATTGTCAACCCCGGCAATGGTATGCTTTGAATTCGCGTAGCCGGAACCCGACCCTTGCTGCATGAAGAGGGCGATGGCAAGGACCGGATCAGTAGGAACGCGCAAAATAAACCCGGTAACGCGCTTCCTCCCCGCAACAGAGGCAGGTGCGAGGTCCATCCCCGTTGTCCTGTTCGGCAATGATACACCTGATCGTCGCCCCGGTCTCTTCCTTGATACACTCCTCGCATGATTCCTTGCCGCACCATCCGCTCAGGACGAACCCCCTGCTGTCTGCCATATGGGTCTGGAATTGTTCATAATCGTCCATGGTAACCGTATGCTCGGAAAGGAAAGCCCGGGCCCGGCGGTACATATCGCCCTGTATTTCTTTCAGAAGTTCCGGCACCCTGGCGGGAACATCTTCGAAAGGAATTTCTTCCCGCCCGCCCGTGTCCCTGCGTACGGCAATCACCCTCCCATTCCTGATGTCCCGGGGACCGAGTTCAATGCGCAAGGGAACCCCCTTCATCTCCCATTCGTTGAATTTCCACCCGGGGGAATAACCTTCGCGGTCATCCACCTTGAGGCGCACGATATTTTCCAGCTTTGCCGCAATATTGCCGACTTCCGCCAGGACTGTTTCCCGATCCTTTTTGGTGATGATGGGGATGATCACGGCCTGCAGCGGGGCAATCGCCGGGGGAAGAACCAGTCCCCGGTCATCTCCATGGACCATGATCACGGCACCGATGAGCCGCGTCGACACCCCCCATGAAGTCTGCCAGACATATTTGAGCTGATCATCCATATCCATGAAAGTGATGTCAAATACACGTGCAAAATGCTGGCCCAGATTGTGCGAGGTTCCGGCCTGCAGCGCTTTGCCATCGCTCATCAGTGCTTCCACCGTGTAAGTATGCAGGGCGCCGGCAAATTTTTCCTTCTCCGTTTTCTGGCCGGTGTACACGGGAATGGCCAGTTCATCTTCGATGAATTCACGGTAAACATCCAACATCTTCAAGGCTTCGTCTTCTGCTTCCTCTTCCGCGCGGTGACAGGTATGACCCTCCTGCCACAAGAACTCGGATGTGCGCAAGAAGGGACGGGTTGATTTTTCCCAGCGGACGACATTGCACCACTGGTTGATCAGGACCGGCAGATCCCGCCATGACTGGATCCACCGGGAATACATGTTACAGATGATTGCTTCGGAAGTCGGCCTGATAAAAAGCGGTTCGGCGAGTTCCTCGTCCCCGCCCCGGGTTACCCAGGCCACCTCGGGGGCAAAGCCCTCGACATGATCGGCCTCCTTCTGCAGGAGATTCCGGGGTATGAACAGGGGAAAATAGGCATTTTCGTGCCCGGTGTCCTTGATACGCCGATCGAGCAACCTCTGGATATTCTCCCAGATTGCATAGCCGTAAGGACGGATGACCATGCATCCCTTCACCGGTGCATAATCCATCAACTCGGCCTTGAGGATAATATCAACATACCACTGGGAGTAATCCTCGGACTGCGAGGTGATTTCTTTTACAAATTCCTTCTCTACGTTTTTGTCAACCATCACTCTTCCTCCCCATCGCCCCGCCGCCCTTTCGTTGAACGGCGGTCTGCAATTTTTTCAAATTGAAGGCTTAACGGGCAGACCACCCGCTTCGGTTCCGTTATTCTATCTTTTCTATTATGGAAACGGCATGGTTTTCATCGCGGAGGTGTTCGCGGAGGCATCTGTTGGCTTCTTCCGCCGTTACCTCCTTCAACAGTTCCGGATAGGCAAAGAAATCCAACCCCCTGAAACGATATGCCAGGAAGTTGTTGGCGATATATTCAAGAGAATTGAAACGGCGCATGAAATTGCCCAGCTTGGCCCTTGCCAGCCGTTCCACCTGTTCACGGCCAAAGCCTTCTGCCTTCGTCTTCTCTATCCCTTCCATGATGCGGCTGTAAAGCAGTTCGGGATCCCTGGTTTCAGCACTGATTATCGTGTAAGCATAGTTTTTGTCCATCACGTACCCCGCTTCGAACTGGTCATTGATAAGGCCTTCCTCGTAAAGCTCGTTGTAAAAGGGCTCGCTTTCGGCAAAGATTATATCCATGACCAGATCGTTGACGATCTCATGTTTCAACGCCTCTCTTGCCGGTAGAGACTCCGGGGATCTGTCCTTGAAGCCGATATTGATAAGCGGCTCGGCCACGACCATGGATTGCACCACCCGGCGCCTGTTGATTTCCGACGGTTCCCGCGGATAACTGCGTCTGATCTTGCCGAGCGGGCTGTAATCACGGGCCATGTAATTGCGAGCTACCTGCCGCCCGATCTCATCGGGATCGATCCCCCCGCCGACAACGAAAAGGGCCATGTTTTCGGGATGGTAAAATGTGTGGTAACAACGGTAAAGAACTTCCGGTGTGATGCGGCTGATACTTTCCACCGTGCCGGCGATATCTATCTTGACCGGATGTTCACGGTAGAGCGCATCCAGAAGGTTGAAGAAAATACGCCACTGGGGATTGTCATCGTACATACGTATTTCCTGCGCAATAATCCCCTGTTCTTTCCGGACCGACTCTTCGGTAAAATAAGGGTCCTGAACAAAGTCCAACAGCAATTCAAGGCTGTCAGCAAAGTTCTGGGTGCTGGAGAACAGATACGCCGTCTGTGTAAAAGAGGTGAAGGCGTTGGCCTGCGCCCCCAGTGCCGCAAATCGATGAAAGACATCACCCCGGTCATCCTCGAACAATTTATGTTCCAGGAAGTGTGCCACGCCATCGGGAATTTCGACGTATTCATCCCTCCCGTTGACCATGAAGCGATGATCGATGGAACCGAAAGAGGTGGCCAGAACAGCATAACCCTTTTGGTACCCCTTCTTGGGCAGAATATACAGGTTCAGGCCGGGAGGAACCTCCCCGTGGTAAACCTGTTCCTTGAGCAGATCGTTGCGTAAAATGGTCCAATCAGGAATCATGGCCTTTCTCCTCCCCTCCGTCACCGTGCAAGAAGTAGACGGTGTCCAACCTAACTCTTCGGGCCGCGGCGACGACTTCTTCCATTGTAACCTGTTGTATTTTTTCGATCACTTCATCAAGCCCCCGGTGCCGCCCACCTATATCGGCATCAAGATGGAAATTGATGATATTGCCCGGATGGTCGGCCTGGGATCGCAGCTGGTTTATAAAACCGATGCGCGTATTCTCCATCTCATCCCGGGTGATTTCACCATCGGCAATGGCTTCAGTCTGTGCCTGTATAATCTCCAGGGACTTGCAGTAGTGCACAGGATCTATACCGGCGGCAATGATCATGATCCCTTTGTGCTTCTCCAATCGCGAGAAAACAAAATAGGCCAGGCTTGCTTTTTCCCTTACGTTCTGAAACAGCTTCGAGTGGGGGAAAACGCCAAGGATGCCGTTGTAAAAAGCCAGGGGATAGTAAAGTTCATGGTCAAGGGTAATGTTGGTACGATAGCCAAGAACGAGCTGGGCCTGATTTACAGGCATCAACTCCTCCCTGACAAGAACCTCCCGGCCATTGCCCGAAATCTCCGTGGGAGGCAATTCCCTGGGTGTCGTTTCCCGGGCAAATGAAAAGGTGTCGGCAACTATTTCCTCGATCTTCTCCCGGTCGCGTAGCCCAACCATGTAAAGATCAATCGGGTTCTCAACGAGTAATTCGCGGGAATAGCGATAAAGGCCCCGGGGTTCAATCGACGTCAATCCCCCCACGTAGCCCAGTTTGTATATTCCAAACCGCTCATGACTGCACATCTCCTGGATACAGCGTTCCAGCGCATAGGCAGTTTTGTTGTTGATCAGGCTTTTGATCTCCTGTCCCAGTTGGACCTTCTCCTGCTCGACATATGCAGACCGGAACCCGCCCTCTTCAACCAGCGGTTCACTCAGGATGCTTCTTAATATGTCCAGCCCCCTTCGCAAATGATTGTCCTCTTCCAGATAACCGGGGTGAACCATATCCAGCGAAATCTCCACCAGCTGGCGTTCCCCCTTCTTTCCCACACTGGTGGAAAGTTCAGCCCCGTACAGGTTCTCAAGCTCCCGCTGCAGGCAGATTGTCTCGGGATACCTTTGTGTTCCCCTTTTCAATACCGATGGCAACAGGGCAGTCCCGGTGGCCAGTTCCTTCCTGAGTTCCTGATGAATGTACATCTTCATGGTCACCGTTTTGAATTTGTCGGTGGGCAACCAGAAGAAACGTATGCCGTTGGCAAGTTCATTGACGATCGGCTTTCCAAACAAGTCTACACCCTCCCCACTGCTTTCAGTCAGTTTATAATGATACCAAGGATCTTAATTTCCATAAACAGTACCATATTTCCTGCTTGTACCTCCTTTTCTCTCAATCTGGAACCGGGCTTTCATCTATTTCTTCCCCCCGACAGTTGCCGATATCCAGATAATACACCAGCAACGGCGGCACGCCAAAAAGAAGGGTCATCGCGGCAGCCACCACCCCGGAATCATTGAACAGAAGGGCAGCCATGCTGCCGGCAACGATGGCCATGATCCCTGTAAAAAGATAACGGTTTCTTTCTTTCAATATCTTTATCCTTCCTACAGGATAATAGAAAAGGAGCGCCATCAGGCCCATGAAAGCAACCAGCGCATAGGACCAGACAGAATAACGGAACAACCTCATGTTCATGGCCAGTTTGCGGCCCAGAATCCCCTGTATCCCGGCCAGGTTTCCGCGGCTCCACATTTCACAGAATGACTGCATGTGCCAATGCAGACCCGGCCCCCGGAGGTAGTTGAAAACCCAGAACAAAATGATAGTCAGGGCGGAAATGGCGACAAGGAAAACCGGACTTGCTTTGAATTTCCCGGTCTTGCCGATAATGCCGCTGACAGCCAGGGCGAAAGCAACCGCCGCAGCCAGGGTGCCTCCCACATTGGCACCGTACGACGGGGAGGCCAGCAGGAAGATGATTCCGATGTAATAGAGGGTCACGGGGATGATGATGGGAGATACAACCGGGACCCCCCGGATTCGCGGTTCTTCGCCACTTCCTTTTTCTGCAGGGGATCTCTTCCCCATGCCGGTTGCCATTGAGCGGGACTTCAAGATTTCGAGCAGGGCCATGGTTCCCAGTATGGTCGACCCGATCATGGCGCCCATGTATTCATTTCCTATCCCGTAGAAGCGGGCCCCGGCAACAGGGTCGTAGCCCAGAAAAGAATATTGTTGCCAGGTAGCCCCACCGATCAGGTCGGCAACGAGTAGCAATGATGTGCAGGAACCCAGTACCGCCCAGAAAACATATTTTCCGGAAGGCAGCATTTTCAACAGGTTTGCCAATCCCAGAAGGATCCCGTTGCAGGCAATGACCAGCATGGCCGTCGTCCATACGGAACCGGGGGGAAACCCCCGGAATGCCGCCAGCAGAAGCAGGGTCACGGGAAAGATCATTGCCCCCTCGACAAGGACAACGATTGCTTTTTTGAATTTCATCACAAAACCGGAGATCAGGGCCAGGGCACCGGCAAGGAGAGTCAATGTAAGATAGACGAGATACCCCTTCAGCAGCGCCTGCCTCTGTTCGTATACAGGTGCTATGCGTTCGGCCATCATGATCATGTGTTCGCGTGGCTGCATATGGGAGATGCTGTGTAGAGGAAACCCGGCGATATGGGGCGGGATTTCCTTTATGCCGAGATGTTCCAGTATTGTAGCCGGAATGTCAATGTTGGCCACCAACCCCCCGCGTCTGGTCGTGGGACCGGTCAACACCCCGGGATCAAATCTCCCCCCGGCAACTATCAGGGGGGTCAGCTGCCGCCCCCCGTTGAGGTACTGCAGCGGAGGCGAGGGGGAAACCATCATAACAAGAAAATCGGGACCGACCCGGTCCATGTAATTGCCCAGGAATCTGTCCAGTTCCGTGAAAGCCAGATGCATCAGATCCTGCACACGTGCCGGCAAATAGTTGTTTCTATCTTCGTCTATCCTGGTCATGTCTCCCCAGTCCACAACTACCAGGGAAACATCCTCAAGAGAGGATGTGACTGCTCTGGCAAGGGCCTCCACATCGGTACGGCGGCCGTACGGGAATGCGGGATCCTCGATGAGCATTCTTTCACTTACATCGCCGACCGCTACCAGGCCACGTCGGTCCATGGCCGCGAGAACTCCCGGCCTCCGTACAATATCCGTGTCGGCATTGCCGAAAACGGCAATTTTCTTTCCGTGGCATGCCATCACATCGCCCAGGGCGCCCGGAACCACTTCATACCCCCTCGCTTCATTGGCCTTTCCAAGCTCCGGCAGGGAAAGGGTGAACACTTCTGCGGAGGGTTCCTCGCCCATGTAACGATAATACACGGTGGAAGCCGGTTGCCCGTTGAACTCCTCACCTCCGGTGAAAGAAAGCCTGGCGCTGCTGCCAGCCACCGCCCTGTTGCCGGTACCGATGCTCAGGTAGCCGCTTTCACTGCCGACACGCCCACCCTTGACATTGAGAAGCCCCAGCCCACCCCGATCAATCAGTTCATTCAGCGCCGGGCCCGCATGATCGATGAGGTCTTCCACCGTCAGACGATCCACGATCAGCAGCAGCACTTTTTGCTCGTGATCCCTGTCTTGAGCATGGCCGGAAGCGGGCGAAGCCACGAGGATGGTGAAAATAATCAACAGCGATGAGATGAGATATTGCGCAAGTTTTGACATGGTTTTCATCTGACGTCACTCACCTCCGTCAATGCGGGTGTATCCATGAATTTCCGGTACAATCTACCGGTACGCCTGAACATTTCTTCCCTGGAAAAAAGGGCTTTCACCCTGGCCTGTCCCCTCGCAGCCATCTCCCCGGCCCTGTCCGGGTCGGATATCAGTTCTTCGATAGCGCGGGCCAGGGCCTGGCTGTCACCGGGCGGTACCAATTTTCCGGTCCGGTCATGGGTAATTATCTCCGGAATTCCTCCCGTTCGGCTGGCCACCACCGGCCGTGAAGCAGCCAACGCTTCGAGTACCGTCAGGGAAAGCCCCTCGCTACAGGAAGGCAGAACAAAAATATCCAGCATCGGCATCAGCAAGGGCACGTCTTCCATCTGCCCGGTAAAGAAGACCTTCCCTTGCATTCCCAGTCTCTGCGCCAGGTCTTCGAGGTAGCCGCGCATCGGCCCGTCACCGATGATCACGAAGCGCAGATGGGGATGCCTTCCGCTCAGGATAGCCGCTGCCCGGATCAGATGCCGGATTCCTTTCTGGGGGACAAGCCGGGCCACGGTGCCCACGAGGGTGGTACCTTCTTTCTTGATAAAATCAAGGCATGTTTTGGCGGCAGGCATATCAGTTTGCAGCGCCTGTTCGAAGGGAGCTGTATTTATCCCGTTATGGATGATTTCAATTTTTTCCTCATCTATGGCCGTATTCTTCAGAAGATACCCTGCAAGGGCTTCCGATACCGTGATATATCTGCAAGCCCAATGGCCATGGGCATTTTCAATAGTACGGAAGAGGCGGGGCAGGACGAAGCCGCGGACGGGGTAAGCCGGATAGTTGTGAACGGTAACAACCACGGGTATGTCCATGATACGCCCGGCAAGGCGCCCCCACACCCCTGCCTTGAAACCGTGCACATGCAGCAGCCGGGGGCGTTCCCGGCGCAAGATGACCAGGAGTTGCCTCAGAGTGTAGAGATCCCTCAACGGGGAAATATTTTCCGAGAGGGGTAACTCATGAACATCGATGCCCAGCTGGCGCGCTTTTTTGACCAGCAGATTTCCCCTCGGAGCAACCAGAATCAGCCGGTAGGATTGCCGAAAATGACCGAGGAGTTCATCCACATGTTTCTGCATCCCCCCGCTACAGGGCCTTATCAGGTAACAGATTGTGCCCATTTTATGCCTTTCCCTCCTTTTTCAAGTTATTCTTCCCCTTTATCCCCGATTAATAAACAGGGAAAGGCACTTTCTCATCGCTGGCTTCGGACCGCCCGCGAACATGGCCTGGCGGCCCCCCATCCGCAAAATTTTTTCCCGGTCATGAGTGGCAAATCCGCGCTGAAAAAAAGAATCCCCGGGGCATTCAAAAACCGATGGGGGAAGGCCGTTGAAAATTGACTTAAGGATGGCCCCATGTTAAGATAATGATGTGATTTTTGAAGCTGTGCGCCCGTGGTGAAAGGGATATCACGCAGGCCTCCGGAGCCTGAAGTCGGGGTTCGAATCCCTGCGGGCGTACCATTTTTTACATGATGTTACTGTTTGGAATGCTTCGCAGACAGGATGATGCGTGAATGCAGGTCATGGTCATGAAATGAAACGGGGGTTTTCCGGCATTGGTGGAACACGGTGGCGGTGTTTTCCACCTTTTCCTTTTCACCGCATCCTGGAACAGATCATTTCCCGGCCGTCCAGAACTATTGTAACTCGGCCCTGACCGTGTAGACTCCGCCTTCCAACCTCTTCTTTACCTTGAAACCCACTTTTTCGATCAGACGCATGACAGCGGCATTGTTGTGCAGCACATCAGCCGTGAAACCCATCAAGCCCTGTTTCTGCGCCACCTGTATGATATAAAATAGCAACGCGCTGCCGATACCCTGGTTCTGATGATCATCCCTGACGACGATGGAGACGTCGGCATCCAGAGTTCCTTCGATGATCCGGTACTGGGCCAGCCCGACGATCAGCTCGATTCCGTCCTTCTCCATCACGGCCAGAAGAACCATCCCTCTGGTATAATCGATAACGACGAAGGATTTCTGAAGTTCCTGGTGGGAGATGTCCCTGCGCACGGAAAGAAAGCGTTTGTACATGGTATCATCCGAGAGCGAGTAGAAAAAGTTTTTGATCAGAGGTTCATCGCTGATCTTGACAGGACGGAACATGATCGCCCTGTTATCTTTCGTGGTTCTGTATGTCTCCAGTTCATGCGGGTATTCCCCTTCCTTCCCGGTAATGAACGCCTGGTCCCTGTAGATAAGATTTCTTTTTTTGGCTTCTTCGATCAGCCATGGGCGAAACCGGGGATGGGCAATGGCGATAAGCGACATGGCCCGCTCGCGTATGTTCTTTCCATGCAGATAGGCGATCCCGTATTCGGTTACCACATAATGGATATCCCCCCTGGTCAGGGTAATACCCGCCCCCTCCTGTATGCAAGGAGTGATCCGCGAGACCTTGCCGTCAGTGGTTGTGGATTGCAGAACCAGAACCGCCTTGCCTCCGGGGGCAAGGGCAGCGCCGCGCATGAAATTTGATTGGCCGCCAATACCGCTGTAAAATGAGTCGCCGATTGATTCGGCGGTACTCTGACCGGTAAGATCGATCTCCAGCGCACTGTTGATGGCGATCATCCGGTTATGCCGGGCAATCACCAGCGGGTTGTTCGTATAGTCGATGGTCCTGAATTCAATACCGGGGTTGTCGTGGATATAATCATAGGTTGACCTGCTGCCCATGCAGAAGGAAGCAATCGTCTTGCCACGATTGAGCGTCTTCAGGGTGTTATTGACAACCCCCTTTTTCATCAGGGCAACGATCCCGTCACCGAGCATCTCCGTATGGATGCCCAGGTTTTTTTTGCCATCAAGGCACGAGAGGATGCCATTGGGGATGCTGCCATAACCTACCTGTATGGTGTCCCCGTCTTCTATGATGCGGCTGACGTTCTGGCCGATCCTCTGCACGATATCTTCCGGGGCGAAGGTGTTGTATTCAAGTAGTTCCTCGTCATGCAAGACCGCATAATCGATGTCGTCAACATGGATAAAGGTGTCGCCGTGAACCCTGGGCATGCGTGTATTGATCTGCGCGATAACCAGCGATGCTTTTTCCAGGGCGGCTTTGACGGTGTCCGCACTCACACCCAGACTCATGTAGCCATGGTCATCGGGAGGTGATGTCTGGATCAGGGCCACATCCACCGTTACCAGGCCGCGCCTGAACAGCGCCGGCACATCGGAAAGGAATATGGGTGTATAGTCGGCATCTCCCCGGTTTACCGCATCCCTGGTATTGTGACCGATGAAGAAAGAATTGTGCCTGAAATTGTGCTTGAACTTGTCATAGGTGTACGGAGCCACCCCCAGGGTCCAGACATGGATGATCTCCGTATCATAAAATGCCTTGGGGTTTTCCTCGACATAGGCGGCCAGTTTCTTGACCAGATACTGGGGCTCACCACAACCGGTGCCGATGAAAATCCGGTCTCCGGCATGTATATGGCTGAAGATCGTCTCTTCGGAAACGATCTTGTGTTCATAACTGTTCCTGTTTCTGGTGTTGCTGCTCCCGGGATTTTTTCCGGTGTTGGTATATTTCAAATCCTTCCGCCCCCTGTTATTCATGTTGCCAGATCCAATATACCAGATACCATCGCGTCAATTCAAGACCAACGGGAAGGAGGCAAGCGGGATAGCGGGGTTACAAATGAACAACCCGGCGATTTTTTCTGCCGGCCGATCATCCAACATGTATTGCCCGGCGGTAGCCCCTGAACTCCTCTGCAATGATTTCACCCAGCTTGAAGATGGCGTCCTCATTGCCGACGCGGCTGATGATCTGCAACCCGATGGGCAAGCCATCCTCGTTTTCGGCAACCGGAACCACCAGGGCCGGAAGGCCCCAGGTGTTGGCATAGGCAACGAAGGGTATATAACGGCGATAAGTCATCAATAGCGAAAAAAGTTCCCGGAAAACCCGGCCATGAGGAGCAGCAGGGGTATGATAAACGGGCAGAACCAGCAGTCGGTGATCGAGGTAGGCCATCACTTTCGGGTCACCCTCGGCAATTATCTGCCCGATCTTTTTTGTTTTTTGCGGGCCCGGTCCAACAAGGCCGGCACCACAGAGCGCCCAGGTGAAATACCAGTGCAGATCCGATGAGCGGAATATTTTCTCCTTCAGGTACTCCATCATCGGCCGGATGGGGCGTTCTTCAAAAGCAGGCCTGGCATAGCCATGTGCCTTGTTGATGGACATGATCAGTTGCCACAGAACTGCAGATTGATGATAATAGGGAGGTTGCTCGTCAATCGTTTCAAAATTGCTTTTCAGGAACTCATTGACGGTGGCCAACGCCTTCAACGTGGCCCGATCAGCCGGATAAAAGAGTTGCCGGAGAGGCATGGTCAAGGTGAATGCATCCAGCTCACGTCTTGCCGGCTGCCGCAGAGCGATGATTTCATCGATCAGGCGCGCATCACGTACCGATCTGGCCAGAGCACCGATGCCCTGCATCCTTCTTTGCAGGGGATGATCTTCCCCGGGGAAAAAACCGTTGGAGGAGACCTGCCCGTTGCCGCTTCTGAAGCCGATCACCCCGTTGAAATGGCTGGGGAAACGGATCGACCCGCCGATGTCCGACCCGACCCCCACCGCTGCCCCGCCCGCGGCGATCAGCGCACCCTCACCACCGCTGGAACCACCGGCCGTCCGTTCCAGATTCCATGGGTTGTTGGTCCGGCCAAAGAGCTTGTTTTCGGTCTCCTGGCAGAAACAGAGCACAGGTGTATTCGTCTTGCCGAGGATGATCGCCCCTTCTTTTTTCAAGGAGGCAACCACGTCAGCATCCCTGTCGGCAACGAGGTTGCGCCGGTGGAGGAGCCCACCGGATGTCACCATTCCCGCTACATCAAATGATTCTTTCATGCTGATTGGCACACCGTACAATCGCCCTCCGGGAGTTCCTTCTTTCAACTGCGCATCAATTTCTTTCGCCTCGTTTCGCGCCTGTTCAAAACGGTTTTCCACCATGCAGTTCAAGTCGGGATTGACCTTTTTCAGCTGTTTGACATAAATATTGACCGCTTCCAGTGAAGACAATTCACGGGTGGCAATCTTCGCGGCCATCGCGGTGGCATCCAGATCCAGCACCTCCATGGAAACACCCCTCTCCTTCATTTTAACAGCAAATTGCCCGATTACCATCTTTTTACAAGCCTATCGCAGGAGGTCAAGTTCTGTCAACAAGGGATAGAGATGAAAACCTCTACATGCTCAAGCGGTGCTACACGGGGGCTGAAGAAAAAATCCTACCGCGGCGGAAAGGTGGAATTCCCCTGCCGGGTGTCAACAGGTCACGAATCAGCATGCATTCCGCGAAAATCCTGCCATCTTTCCCGGGCCATCCTGACATAATGCGGCGCAGTATCCTTGTATTGTGTGGTCAACAGGTCAAACCAGCGTATCGCTTCGCGGCCCCTGCCGAGACGCATGTGCAGTTCTCCGATGAGGTAGACCATGCGGGGTACTTGATGGGTGAGATCGCGATCCGTTTCATAAGCTTCAACATAATATTTCAAAGCATTTTCAAGGTTGATTCTCTCTTCATCCTCTTCATCGGCAAAACGATGGGTCCATGCCAGTTGCAAATAAAGTCCCGCCCTGATAACCGCTCTCTCCCGGTTCAAGACAGAACAGACGATAGCCCGTTGAAAGGAAAGAATGGCCAATTCAGGTGTGCGTTCCCCGCTGAAATCTTCCCCGCTGGGAAGTAGAACCGACCTGAGCTTTCTGTGCGTAGCCGAAGATGGCATGGTAAAATTCTTGGTGGAACTGTAGCCGCAGACAGGGCATACACTGACCGTATAATAGATCGGGTTGGGGCCATCGCAATGAGTAGCAAAATCTGTATCGACCCTGATAATCCGCTGCCTGCTTTTTTTGATGCGATATTCCCTGAATTTGTTCCGGCAGATCGGGCATACAAATGTTTTTCTGAAGAAGACCGATCGATTGATCCTCATCACCCCGGCTTTCGATTGCAGTTTCAAGGTATAATCTTGTTCAATGGATATTCGAAAATGCCTTCGGCCCCGGCTTCCTTCAAACGGCAGATCAGTTCCTTGACCTCCTTCTCTTCAGCAACAGTCTCCACCGCATACCATTCCTCCTGGAACAGGTTGGAAATGGTAGGCTTGCGCAGAGCGGGCAACAGTTCCATCACCCTTGACAGATTGTCAGCGCTGACATTCATTTTCAAGGCCACCTTCTGCTCGGCCAACAGCGCCCCCTCAAGCAACATGACCATGTTTTCTATTTTTTTTCTCTTCCACGGGTCTTCCCAGCTCTTCCGGTTGGCGACCAGCCGCGGCGTGGAAACAAGGATCGTCTCCAGAATACGCAGGTTGTTGGCTTTGAGTGAGCGCCCCGTTTCGGTGAGCTCGGCGATTGCATCGGCCAGAACAGGCGGTTTTACTTCCGTGGCTCCCCAGGAGAAGACGATGGTGGCAGCAATTCCTTTCTCTTTCAAATAACGACGCGTGGTCTCCACCAGTTCCGTGGCAATCTTCTTCCCCCCGAGGTCACCGATGGTGTTGATCTCCGAATCCTGCGGAACAGCAAGAACGAGCCGTACCGGTCTCAGGCCTGTCTTGGCAAATACCAGTTCGGCTACTTCCATGACATCCGCACCCGTTTCGGTAATCCAATCTTTCCCGGTCAGGCCAACATCCATGACCCCTTCCTGTACATAATCGGGTATCTCCTGGGCGCGAATCAAGATACAATCAATTTCTTCATCATCTATATACGGGAAATAAGATCTTTCCGTAAGGGTAATGTTGTAACCGGCTTTCTTGAATATTTCCAACGTGGAATTCTGAAGGCTGCCGGCGGGAAGGCCCAATTTCAATTTGTTCATGTGCATTTTTCCCCCAAACTTTGAAGAAATATTAACACGATATTATGGCAATTGTCAAACAAAAAAAGGTTATTCCACCTGCAAAATAACGGGAAAAAGGATATGGCTGCCCCGCTTCCCGGTATGAATCGATCCCTATTGGCAGGAAATTGTCCCCGAACAGCGAATCTATAATAGATGTCCCAAATATCCAAATATACTGTCTATATCACATAACGTATACTTAGGAGGTTTTATATGACTGTCAGTGAAATGAAACGCGCCAAAAGACACTTGCAGACGACCAGGAAAATCAAAGAACTTCTGCCTCGCTTTTTCATGAGAATGATGGCCAGAAAAGATGAAAACGAGCCTCTGGCCTGGTGTATGGTGGGAATCCCCCCGGAACTTCTGAAGGTTTTCGACCTGCTCTGGGAATGGCCCGAAAATTTTGGGACGATGTGCGCAGCATCCATGATCGCACTCGACTTCATCAAAACAGCAGAGGGGGAAGGGTATTCGCCGGAGCTGTGCTCGTATGTCACCAACACTCTCGGTTACTGTAAAAAATACGTTGACACGGGGGAGGTTCCGGAGGCACCCCTCGGTGGGATGGGCCATCCTACCATGCTGCTGGGTTCCGGTTTTGCCTGTGAACCCCGCTGGAAGTGGTTCCAGACCATCGCCACCAGGTACATAGATGTACCGGTTTACAGTTCGGACCCGCTGGCTCCCCCATGGGATGTTGACGTCGATGATCCCCGCATAATCGAGCATTACAAGGAACAACTGCGCAGAGATCTTTACGGCCAGATAGAATTTCTGGAAAAACAAACCGGCAAAAAACTTGACCTGGACCTGCTGCGGGAGTTGCTCAAAATGTCACATGAAGCCTTGAAATACTGGCGGGAAGTGGTATACCTGCGCAGGGCAAAACCCTGCCCGATGGGATCTACCGATTATTTCAGCGCCATCATCCCCCAGATGTACATGATCGGTGAACCGGAAGCGGTGGAGTTCTACAAGGAGATGTACGAGGAAGTCAAGCACCGTGTTGACAACAAGATCGGTGTCCTGGAGGAAGAAAAATACCGGCTGATCTGGTTCGGTCTTCCCCCCTGGTACAATCTTGGCATGTTCAACTATCTGGAATCCCTGGGGGCAGTTGTGGCCTTCGAGTCCCCGTACAATATCACCGAATGGATGGAATACGATATCAGCGACCCGATTGAAGCACTGGTGGAAAGAACCTGGTCACGGGCAAGGATGATCCATGCCTTCGGCACCGAGACAATGCCGGAAATATGCAACCCCGCCGTATTCGGGGGTATAACCGGTGGGAACTTGCTCAAACACCTTGTCGATGAATTCAGCCTGGACGGGGCCATCATGCATCTGACCCGTTCATGCCGGGTAATGTCCTTCGGACAGATTCATTCCAAAAATCGCCTGGCTGAACTGGGGATACCATCGCTGGTTTTCGAGAGCGACATGGCTGACCCCAGGCACTGGTCGGATGCCCAGATCAAGAACAGGGTGCAAGCATTCATGGAAACATTGGAGAAATCAAAAAAAAGTAAATAATACTTTTTTCCCGTGTAGTTGCTTCGGTTCGGTCAACGCGCAGTATTATTTACAGTAAAAAAGGAGCGATGGAATATGTCTGAACTCAAGGGCCTGGCCCGCGTAGCAGAGCTTTCCCGCAATCGCAGCAAAAGGGCCGAGGAACTTAAAAAAGAAGGTAAAAAAATATTTGGCTATATCTGTTGCTTTGCTCCGCCGGAGATAATTCATGCGGCAGGAATAGTGCCCTACCGGATCACCGGGATCCCGGGAGATACAACTTCCGAAGTTGACTCTCACCTGGAACCATACGGTTGCAGTTACGTCCGCAACTGTTATGCACAGGAAATGAAAGGGCGCCTGGAGTTCCTGGATGGGCTGGTTGTCTCACATAGTTGTGATATGGTCCAGAGGCTCTACGGCATATGGACCTACTACCGGCCGCTCGATTATTCACGTCTGGTAAATTATCCCCACCAGCTCTTCAGCTGGTCACAGGATTTTTACAGGCGGGAACTTGTTTTTTTCAAGGAAAGCCTGGAAGAGTATACTGGAAAAAAGATAAGCGAGGATATGATCAGGGAGTCAATAGCTGTATTCAATCGCAACCGCGCCCTGATCAGGGAACTTTACCGGATGCGCGGTGGCGACAACCCCACACTGCTCAGCAGTGAACTCATGGATATACTGGTCCTCGGCGGGGTTCTGCCCGCCGAGGAATTCGGGGAACTTCTGGAAGAGGTTATTGAAGAAGTAAAAAATCGCCCCGTGAAGGAGCCCCCACGGGCAAGGATCATGGTCTGGGGCTGTATCATCGATGATCCCACTTTTTATCGATTCATCGAAGAGGCGGGTGCCCAGGTGGTTTCCGACGACACGTGCATCGGAACACGGACCTGGAATCAGGATGTGCCCGACCTGGAGGATCCCTACCAGGCCTTGAAAGAGCATTATCTGGTCAATTTTGAATGTCCGCGCACCGACCGCGGCCCGGGCTGCAAACGTTTCGATTATATCGTCGATCTGGCCAGAAAATTCAAGGCGGACGGGGTAATCGGCTACACCATCGCCTTCTGTGATCCACACCAACTTGATTACCCCGACTTGCGGGATTACCTCAAGGAAAAGGGCCTGCCCATGTTGCATATTGATGATAATTACAGTTTCCAGCCGGAAGGAGCAATCAAAACCCGGATCCAGGCCTTTGTCGAACTGCTGGAGTAGAAAGAAAAAGGGTAAAAAAAAGGGGCCGCAATTCACTAACAAAAATAAACGGGCCTGTACCAGCTACCAGGTACAGGCCCGTTGCTATCCGCCTCTTTACTGACCGGCTGCCGGTTGTTTCTTGGAATCTGATTTGTTGGCCCAGAGTGCCAACGCCAGAGCTGCAACCAGAACCATTCTTACCGGCTTGAAGACATAGTCCCAGATATAAGCCGCGAAAGGAACCCGCGGATTGGTCGGCAAGCCGTACTTGGCTTCCGCATTATCCTTGCCTTCTTTCAGGATATAGAGCATTCCGGTTCCTCCCACTTCCTCAAGGCCATAAATGTCGGCTTTGGGGAAACTACCCTCCCGGAGTTCTTTCCTTCTTTTCTTGGCCAGACTGATAATCTCCTTGCGATCACCGAAGGTCAATGCACCGGTGGGACAGGTTTTTGCGCAGGCCGGAATCTCACCGTTCGAGAGACGGTCATGGCAGAAGGTACACTTGCGCGCAACGTTGGCAACCCGGTCAAACCCCACCACGTTGAAAGTACAGTTGGCAACGCAGTAGTTGCAACCGATGCATTTTTTATCATCGATAACCACCGTGCCAAAATCGGTATGACTGATCGCACCCGCCGGGCAAGCTTTTATGCAGGCAGCATCCGTACAGTGCATGCAGCCAAGTTTGGTAAATATCCATTGATCCTTGTCAAGTTCCTCGTTGTAGTATTCCCTGAATCCAATCTTGGTCCAGGTGTTGGCAGAAAAAGCAGGTGGGTTTTCATAGGTTCCTCTGAATTCTGTCTGCTCTGCCGGCAGCTGATTCCATTGTTTGCAAGCTACCTGGCAAGCACGGCATCCCGTGCATTTGGATGTATCGAATAACATGGCTTTTTTCATGTTCTACACCTCCCTATCGATCCGGAACAGAAATGCCTTCTAGCGGGCGCTTCCCCGGTCAGTTTCATTATCATGCAAAGTGTGATTTCCATAACAGCAACCCCACCCCCTGTAATTTGCCCTTGCTTGCTTTTGATATTTATGATAGCAATCGTTAACTACTCTTCTCCACCGGCTTGGCGGGAACGACCGTTGCCCCGCCCTCCTTGACCTCACCAAACTTGAGCCTTCTCGTGTAACGATCAATAAGCGGAACAAAAGCGTTCATGATCAGGATCGAAAAAGCCGTCCCTTCGGTGGGGGCAAGCCATAACCGGAAAATCATCAGTAACAGACCGATACCGATACCAAAAATGATTTTCCCTTTGGTGGTGATCGGGCTGGTAACCCAATCGGTAGCCATGAACAGAGCACCGAGCAGAACACCACCGGTCAGAACATGGTAAAAAGGCCCTTCCCAACCCAAGGTGGGAATTGTAGCCAGGCCAATGATGAATACGGTGGCCACGATGGAGATTGGAATATGCAAGGAAATATGTCCTTTGCGCAGCAAATAAAGCCCGCCCAGGATTACAAAAAGCGCTGTCGTCTCACCCAGTGCCCCGCCCGGATGTGCGATAAGGACCTTAAGAAGACTCGGCATTCCTTCGCCTTGAGCAAGAAGTGCAAGGGGAGTAGCTTGGGTCAGGGTATCGATACTGCCCAGATACGGTTTCAGGGGAGCAAAGCCCGATGTAACCAGCTGGAACAGGGGAACTATCAGGATGACCGAAACCCTACCGAACAGAGCCGGATTGTAACGGTTCCATCCCAACCCCCCCATCAATTCCTTGGCCAGCCCGACCCCGATAAAGGTAGCCAGAGCAGCCGTCCACCATGCTGTTCCCGGACCGAAACATAAAGCCACGAGCAGACCGGTAACCATGGCGCTGCTATCACCCAATGTTGATTTTTTTCCAAGAAGCTTGCGGAATATCAGTTCTGTAAGGACCGCAGTCACCAAACATACCGCAATCAGAAATACGGCGTTCAGTTTGTACAAAATAATGGAAACAACGGTAACCGGCAGAAGGGCAATAAGTACATCACGCATGGCGCCGGATACGGTTTCCCCGGAACGTAAATGTGGAGACGGCGATGTAACAAGCCTTAAATCTTTGTCCAACTCTAAATCCCTCCTCGAAAACAATTTGTCCATGATCGGATTTTACAGACAATCATTATTTTTTCTTGGCGGCCAGATACTGCTTGGTTTCGCGCACAAACTGCACAATAGGCCTGTTTGAAGGACAGACATAAACACAGACCCCGCATTCGAAACAGTCTATGGCACCCCATTCCTCCGCCAGTTCGTATCTGCCGGTTTCTGCATATGTGCCGATATAGTTCGGATAGAGTCCCATCGGACAATGGTCAACACATTTTCCGCAGCGTACGCAAGCTTCATGTTCGGTTTCAGCAATCATCTCCGTACCGAATACCAGTATACCGCTGGAGCCTTTTGTGATGGGTATGTCAAGACGGGTCTGCGCCCAGCCGGTCATCGGTCCGCCCATGATTACCTTCGCCTGGCCCATGGCCTTGATTCCGCCACATTGTTCGATGATATGATCGATGCATGTCCCTATCCTTGCCTTGATATTGCCCGGCCTGGCAATCCCGTCGCCACTCACGGTCAAGACCCTTTCATACAAGGGTTTTTCATACCTGACAGCCTCGTAAACAGCAATTGCCGTGGCCACGTTCTGCACGACAACGCCTACGTCAAACGGCAGTTTGCCGGGGGGTACCTCACGATCCATTACAGCCTTGATCAACTGTTTTTCGGCACCCTGTGGATATTTGACATCCAGTTCAACAACTTCCATGTTTTTCTCTCTGGAAATCCTGTTCCTGATCACTTCCATGGCATCGCCTTTGTTGGTCTCGATGCCGTAATAGATCATGGGAGCACCAACCGTTTTGGCGATCAGTTTGGTACCTTCGATCAATGCTTCGGGCATCTCCAACATGTTGCGATGGTCACAGGTCAGGAAAGGCTCGCATTCGCAAGCGTTGATGATTACTGCATCGATGGATCGGGGAGGGCTCAATTTGACATGAGTAGGGAAAGCCGCTCCTCCCATCCCCACAATTCCCGCTTCCTTTATATACTCCTTGATCTGGTCAGCGCTGACTTTGCTGATGTCATTGTCCTTCCACTGGGGCTCTTCCTGCTCGGGAGCCACCTTGATTACCACCGCATTGACATTCGTTCCCGTGAAATACGGCCGTGGTTCAATGGCAATTACCTCGCCATCCACGCTGGAAAAAATAGGCGCGCTGACAAAAGCATCACTGGAACCTATTTTCTGCCCTGTCTTTACCTTATCCCCAACTTCGACCATGGCTGAACATGGTGCCCCTGTATGCTGGTGCAGGGGAATTACCACTTCATCGGGCAGAGGTATGGTCGTTATTGGTTTATGTTCTGTGAATTCCTTGTAGTGTGAAATAAAAGCCCCACGTTCAAACGTTTTCGGTGTCACTCTTTACCACCCCCAAATTCTTCTTTTATAATATAAAAGCCTAGAAAAGATCTATTGACTAGCCAGAACCACCTCCTGTCTGAAAAAGTAAAGATCAGTACATCTTGTTTTATTCGTCAAAAACATTCGGTATTCCTTCATTGCAATAAACAAGACATATCATCTCCAGAAGCATCTGTGAAACTGTACGGAAGGTAACCTAGAACATTCCCCGGCCCCCTTAATTTAACAGATATCAAATAACAATACTTCAAAACGTTAACCTTCCTAAAAATAGATAGTTCTACAAAAAAGTCTATATTCCTTCTTGTTAAAAAACTATTAACTATCTTACTATTACAAAAATGCCCTCCCGTGGTTATTTTTTTTCCCCGGAGAGGGCGTTTAAACAGGGTTGAAGCCGCTTCCCGATTCATTTTCTGCCTTTGCCCGCTTTCACGGCCGCGGATGTTTTGAAATTAATTTAAAACTTCTTTCAATTTCTTCCTCGGGAAGGGAATAATCGGTAAGATTTCCATCCAGGTAGTTTTCGTACCCGCTGAGATCAAGAAACCCATGTCCACTCAGATTGAACAGGATCGTTTTGGCCCGCCCTTCTTCTTTTGCTTTCAGCGCTTCTTCGATCACCGCCGCAACGGCATGGGTGGTCTCGGGGGCAATTACTGACCCCTGAACTCGCGCCCAGGTTACACCGGCCCGATAGGTGGCCAGTTGGTTGTAAGCCCTGGCCTCAACAAGTTTGTCAATCAGAAGCTGACTCAGCAACGGTGAGGAGCCGTGGTAACGCAACCCACCGGCATGTATCGGCGCGGGCATGAAATCATGACCAAGAGAATGCATCGCCAGTAGCGGCGTCAGTTGAGCCGTGTCCCCGAAATCATAACCGAAGGGAGCCCGGGTCAAGGTTGGGCAGGCAGTTGGTTCAACTCCAACAATGTCAATTTCCTTTCCATGAATCTTGTCGCGCAAAAATGGATAGGCAATGCCGGAGAAGTTGCTACCGCCGCCCACGCATCCGATAACTATATCCGGATAATCGCCCACTGCCGCGAACTGTTTTTGCGCTTCCAGGCCGATGACCGTCTGATGGAGCATGACGAAGTTAAGCACACTTCCAAGTGAATAACGGGTATCCTCGGAATTGGCGGCGTCTTCGATCGCCTCGCTGATGGCAATTCCCAGGCTGCCGGCACAATCAGGATCTTCCTGCAGAAATTTTCGCCCGAAAGCGGTCTCCTCGCTGGGGCTGGGAAAACAATCGGCCCCCCACAATTTCATGAGCGCGCGGCGGTACGGTTTCTGATCGTAACTGACCCGCACCATGTAGACCCTGCATTCAAGTCCGAAAAGTTTGCAGGCCAGGCTAAGGGCACTTCCCCACTGACCGGCACCCGTTTCCGTGGTAAGCCTCTTGATTCCGGACACCTTGTTGTAATACGCCTGTGCTACGGCCGTATTCGGCTTGTGGCTTCCGGCGGGGCTGACGCCCTCATCTTTGAAGTAGATCCTGGCCGGCGTTTTCAGATATTTTTCCAGGGCATAAGCCCTTACCAGCGGGGTCGGCCTCCACAATAGAAGTTTTTCCAGCACTTCTTCGGGGATATCGATAAACCTTTCCACCGAAAATTCCTGCTCGATGAGGTTCATCGGGAAAAGGGCCGCAAAATCATCCGCGGTTGCAGGCTGACCCGTACCGGGATGAAGCGGCGGTTTGACAGGATTTGGCATATCGGCCCGTATGTTGTACCAGGCCCTGGGAATCTCTCTTTCGGGTAGAATTATTCTGTTCTCCTGCATCATGAACAACCTCCTTTGGAATTTTTTCGAGACGGTTGCAAGGACAAAAAGCGGTCAAAAACACCTCCTTAAAAAATTAACCCCCGCCCATCTTGGGACGAGGGGGTTTCTCGCGGTGCCACCCGAGTTATCTGTTGAAACAAACAGATCTCTTTATCAGGTGCGGGAGACTTCGCCGTGAAATTGCCATTGTCTCCGATACCTGCTTCCTTTTATCGGCGGAAGCTCCGGCCAGGCATACTCTTTGTAGAAAATCAAGATTCAAACAAATTTCAGCCGGCAAACTCGGGGATCCATTCGGCAATGCTCACAACACCGGGCTCACAGCTTCAGGTTACCCTTCAACCCGGCTCTCTGCGTTGTCAACAATTGCTTACTACTTCCCGTCATTGTTTACAATATTCAACTTGGGGATAACTTTAGCATACGATAATTATTTTGTCAATACCCGGTTTTTCTCGGAGTGAGTCAAAGTGATTCACATGCGATAATGTCCCATCAGAAGACAGGGGAAAATGTCCCGGTTTTTGGAAAGTTACCTCGTATTGATTTTATTAAAACGAGGTGAATCTGATGAGGAAAATTGAGCTAAATATGATGAAAGATGTCGCTGCCCGAACAAATTTAGCCCCCCGGTACCGGCAAATTCATTGAAAGCCGATAATGAAGCGGTATGATGGGCTTCCGCGGGACATTTTTTCTATTTTACCGCTCTTATCCTTTCCATCAGGGGAGGGTGGGAATACAGCAGGAATTCGATGTAGGGATGCGGTTCCACCTCGGACAGGTTGACATGGGCAAGGTTTCTGAACAGGGAAACATGAGCTTCCGGATCGCCGGTCAAACGTATCGCTTCCTGGTCGGCCTGCCTTTCAAAATGCCTGGAAACACTGTTTCCCACGGGCATGGCAACAAAGGAAAGGAGCGAGACGAACAGAAGCGCCAGGGGGATGATGCGCATGTCTCCCCCGCCGAGACCAAGTTTGATTGCAAGAATATGAAGGATGAACAGAGCCGAAAAAATACCGACAATGCCCAGTATGATACCCTTGAAAACATGCCCGTATCGCCAGTGAGCGATTTCATGGGCGATCACGGCCAGGGATTCTTCTGCGGAAAAACGAGTGGCCAGGGTATCGTAGATAACGACTCGCTTTGTCCCGCCCAATCCCGTGAAATAAGCGTTGGCCTTGTTGGTCTTCCGGCTGGCATCGGCTACCAGAACCTCGTCCAGATCCACTCCTGCCTCCGTGGCCATATCTGCAATGCGCGAACGCATCTGTTCATCTTTCAGGGGGTAAAACCGGTAAAAGAGGGGGTCGATCAGAAGGGGCGAGAGGAAGACGGAAACAATCAGAAAGATGGACAACAGCAGTCCGGCAATGATCCACCACCCGTCCGCGAATCTGTTCCTCAGCAGATACAGGATCCAGAATGAAAAGCCGGAGGTAACCAGGGAGATGCCCGCCGATTTGGCATGATCGCCCAACCAGTTTACAAATGTACTGGTAGCGAGCCCGAAACGATGCTCCATAACGAATCCACGATAATGATCAAGGGGAAATGTAAGGAGGAGCAGAGCTGTCAACAGCAGAAAAACAAAACCAAGAACCAACCATGGACTTGATGGCCTGTATACGGCGAAATATTTCCATGTGAAACCGATCAAAGCAGCATAAAACAGCCATATTATAAGCTTGTTGATGATAAAAACGCCTATGCTTGAGCGTTGGTAACGAGCGGCCTGCTCGAGGAATCCCTGATCAAAATAACGGATCGTATCCTGGCTTGATTCCCGCGGGAAAAAAGCAGATGCCAGAGCCAGGAGCATGACCAGTGCAATTGCCCCCAGGGCAAAGATGATGAGCACCCCCTGCGCATGCCCGTCCCCGAACCATATGAGCTTCAAACAGTTTACCCCCGATCTGCAGGTTCCCGCCTCTTGCAAGGCATCTCTTTCAGACACCGGCTACATCATGATCAACCTGACTTCTCCCCGTTCGATAGCCCCTGCCAGAACTGTTTTAACTTCATCCTTGGCGGTAAAGAATATCACCTGCCAGCCATGGGCAGCCAGGTCACGCAAAAAATTGATCTGGTTCACCAGGCGGCGGGTGTCCGATTTCAAGAAAGGATCATCCAGGATGAAAAAGCCTTTCTTGCCTGACAACAACTTCTCTCCCAGAGAAATCCTGATGCAGAGATACAGCTGGTCGTACGCTCCGCCCGAAAGTTGCCAGGCATTCAATCTCTGACCGTCGGAGCGAAGGACCTCGATCATGCCATTTTCCCGGTTCAGGGAGACTTCTGTATAGAGGTTATCCGTTATCCGCGCAAAATATTTGCTAACTGCACTGCCCGGGCCGAAAAGGTCCTGAACCTTTTTTTCCTCTTCTGCACCGATCTGTTCAAGTATATTTATAGCAGCATGGGTATATGCGCGGCGCTGCTGGTATGTGGAGATGAATCGCTGTAATTTTTCCCGGGCCACCCGAAGATCATTCGTTGTACGGCAAGAAATATATTCATTCTCCGCAGCCAGGCAGGTATTGATTTCCCTGCCCAGGATCTCCATTTCTCTTCCGTGTTTTTCAAGTTCATGAACCAATTCTTGCTTGCGGTTCCTCAACCGGTAACGTTCATCCTGAACCGATTCATGGTTGTCCCCGTCATACCCGGAGGAGACGAGCCCCCCCGTCGATCGAAGACGCTCGCCAGGGAGAGCAATTATTTCCCTCCAGAAAGAAATATTGGTGTTTATATCATCGGCATCCTCCACACCAAACAGATCGGTCAACACCCCTGCCCGGCCCTCCGCCTCCCGCTCGTGCTCCTCGCGGCGTCTCAACCGATCTTGATATTCCTGCAAAGTATCTACCCCGGCATTTTCTTTCAGTTCTTTGATCTTTTCTTCCGCATCCCGGGCAATGGCTTCGAGTTTTTCCATTTCATCGTTCAAAGTATCTATCTTCTTGCGGCAAAGGGCTATCTCTTCTTCCAATTCCCGTATCTTCCTGTTTTTTTCTGCACCGGCACGGGAAAATTCATCGATCTTTTCCAGCACGCCGGCCGGTGTCTCGGCTTTGAATTTCAATTCCCCGGCCTCCTCGATGATTCCTTTCATCAGGTCATCAAGAAGCCGTTTTTTTCCGGCCATGCGAAACAGGAATCCGGCATAGATCAACATTGCTGCCAGAGTTAGAATCGCCATGGTGAAAAACCATTCTCCGCCCTGTTCCCAGAGGAACATCCCGGCAGTGGAAAGCAGGAAAGATAATATGGACAGTGGCCCGAAAACGGAAAGAAAACTCCCCCAACCATGCGATTTTGCCCGCATGAACTGTTCTTTCCGGGTTTGATAGGCCGCTATCCTGGGCTTCAGATCCTCCTCGAGTCGATCCCTGCTGCGTATATACCCCTGCATCAGAAATTCTTCCGTTTCTTTCGACTTGCAGTAGCGCTCCAGTTTCCTTGATTCCTCTTCCAGACTTGCAGAGTGCAGATTCAGTTCAGCCCGATTACCGCTGACAACAGTCTCGTACTCCTGCCATTTCTGTTCATCGTCCCGGTTGAATACAGAAAGATCCTTGCAAGCCTCCATAACATTGCACAGGGAATCCAGTGCTTCACGGCCGGCAGACAATTTTTCTTTTTTTTCGGCCGTTTCATGCCACCCCGGTTCGTTTTCCAGCCCATCCAGTTTCTGTTCTGTTTCCCGGAGTTCATTTTCCATCTGTTCAAAACCGGCTCCCGTAAGTACCTGCTGCCGGTTGTCTATTTCACCCATCAGTTTCATCGCCTGCCGCATGCGGGTTCCGAGTCTCAAGGGAGGGGTGTCCTGAAAATCACCTTTCCGGGTAAGATGCCCTGTATGACGCAATTCACCGATGATGCGGTCAATTTCCTCCGTCTTGAGGCCCACCAGGCGGTCCGTCACATATTTGTAGAAGTCGCCCTCGTTGGCGATCGCCAGATCACTGTCCCGGATGACAAAGATGTTGCGGCACTCGTAAGCAGTCAACCCCGTAACGGTGGTCAGGGTGCCATCCCGCGGCAACTTGATTTCTCCCGGGCCATCTTTTTCCAGGAGGATATAACCCTCCGGTTCTTCCTCCACCCTGTTGATCCGGTCAAAGCCGCGGGAAGCTTTGCCAACGAGCATCTTGATCAGCGCATCTATTGTCAGCGTTTTGCCTTCCTCGTTCCAACCGAACAACAAGTTGAAGTTCCCCAGGTCAGTGTAGCTACCATGATCCAGGGGGCCGTACCGGGAGATGGAAAATTCCTTTATCTTCATGTATTTACCCCCATCATTGCTCTGACAAGCATTTCTCTAACCCCGGCCTTTTTTTCTTCCGAAAAATCCGCCTCCACGATTTTCTCGTTGAACTGGCGGAAGATTTCATTTTCCAGCACGGGGCGGATGTCCTCGAATTCATGATTTATTTCACCGTTGCAGCGTGGGGCAGCGACACGGTCAATTTCTTTTACAAGTTCCCTCCTGTCCATGCCCAACCTCCCCCCGTCAACAAATCCCTTCACAGACAGGATCACTTCTGCCGTGACGGGGAGTTTTTCCAGACACTCGCCAACAATCTCGACGGGGTTACGATCGTCACCCCAGGGGTCAAGATGGATTTTCACCTCTTCGTAGTGCAAGGTTGCAAGTTCCCTGGCGCAGGGCCGGTCTCCGACGGTAAAAATATTCACCTTCCGCAAACCTGTCTCGTGACGGGTAATCGAAACAGGTGACCCGGGATAAACAAAATAACCTCCGCACTCCAGATTCCATACCGCAAAACGGGAATGAAGATGCCCGGCCAGAATATAATCAAAGGGCAGGCCTTTCAAATAGGCCAATTTCAGGGGCATGTAATGTTCATATCCCTCATCCCCAAAATCCTGCCTGCTGAAACAAGAGTCCAGAAGCTCTCCATGATAAAGGAGTATCTCCGTATCCCCCCCGCCCGGTTCCTCCTTCCGGGAATAGAGGGCGGCGGCAATCCGTGCACTTCCAAAAACACTGCCGGACATTCCCCAGAACCTGACGCCCCCTATCTTGACCGGCTCATCAAAGTTGCGGATAACCTCTACCCGTTCTCCCGGAAAGAGGCCCTCCGGGTAACTGTCAGCATCGCAGTTGCCGGGCAGGATCAGAACCCGAAAGTCAGCGCCTGCCCATACCCTTTTCCAGAGCGGGTACAAACCTTCCACATCGGCATGCCTGTCAAAAAGATCGCCGCAGATGACCATAACATCGATCCGCTCCTCCCTGCCCAGCTTGACAATCTCTGCAAGTGCAGCCCACCTCTCCTCCCTTCCTCCATCAAGATGCAGATCCGAGGTATGCAATATCTTGATCACCCGAAAATCCCCCCTCTCCAATGAAGATGTGAAAACCGGCCGCCATCAGGTAAATTTGAAGCTGATACGGCCACCTTCTTCCAGAACCAGGCGCGCCCTGAATTTCTTTCCTTTTTTCGAGGTGAATCCCTCGATCAGGCCTGTTTCTCCTTCAAGAATCAGCCGTTTCACGTCTTCTATCCCTATCCGCCGCCCGAGTATCTGCCGCCCGATAAAAAAAGTGCACCCTCCCCGCCATCTGTTGCAGCCGTATCCCTTCGAGTTGGCGACTACCTCGCCTTTCTTGCAGGAAGGGCAACTACCCAACGATCGGCCCGTTGAAGCCCGGTGCCCGGTATTGTTTTCCCCTTCATCTTTTTCCCACGCCCCGATTTTCCCTGCATCCACCCGCCCGGCTTCCCCCACCACGTGTGCAGTATAATCCTTTATATCAACCATGAATTCCGTCGGCTTCAGAAGTCCCTTCTTGATGTCATTCAGTTTCTGCTCCCATGCGCCGGTCATCTCCGGAGATTTCAGCTCTGATGGAACCACACCGATCAGGCCAATCCCCTTTCGGGTAGGAACAAGTTTCTTCCCCTCCCTCGTCAGGTAGCCCACGGCAATCAAGCGTTCGATAATGCCCGCACGGGTGGCCGGGGTACCCAATCCCCTCTCTTTCAGGTGTTCCTTCAGTTCATCATCATCGACAAACCGCCCCGCGTTCTCCATGGCTGAAAGCAGGGTTGCCTCGGTGTAGTGAGCCGGAGGCCTGGTTTTTTTCTGGAGTATTTCCGTACTGCAAACCCTGACAGGGTCTCCCTCGTGCAGCGCCGGCAGTATCTGTTCCCGGTCAGTATCTTTCACGGAACGGGAATCGGTGCGGCTTTCATTTTCATTTCCGGTTTCCTCGGAAATATTTCCATGGAGACCCTTCCACCCCTCCTGTTCCACCACCTTGCCCCGTGAAACAAAATGTTCCCCCTCTATCTCTGCCGTGATCGACGTGATTTTATAGATATGCGGCGGGTAGAAAGCAGCCAGCAAGCGAAGGGCAACAAGGTCATAAATTTTACGGTCGGGCAATGGAAGATTGGCTGTCTTTCCCGTGGGGATGATGGCATGATGATCAGTCACCTTGCGGTTGTCCACGATCCGCCCGGTGATCGGCAGCTCGGGCAGGCCGAGCAGATAATCGGCATACTGACGGTAGGAAGGGTTGCCGGCCCCCATATTTTCAATCAACGCCTTCAGGCCGGGGACCATCTCTTCCTGTAGATAACGGCTATCGGTACGGGGGTAGGTGATCACCTTGTATTTTTCATACAATTTCTGGGCTATATCGAGAGTCTTCTGGGCCGGATAACCGAAGCTTTTGTTGGCGTCACGCTGAAGTTCATTCAGGTCGTAGAGTTGCGGAGGAAGTTCCCTTTTTGTTTCCTCCCGGACATTGCTGATAATGCCATTCTTGCCCTCTACCTTCGTTGCTATCTCCCGGGCTCTGTTCTGGTCGTAGGTACGGCTCACTTTCTTGCGGTAATCGTACCAGAGGCCGCTGAAACCGGGGTAATGAGCACGGATTTCCCAGTAATCCTGTGCCACGAAGTTGTCGATCTCTTCCTGTCGCTGGACCAGTAAGGCCAGTGTGGGTGTCTGCACACGGCCGACCGAGAACAGATGGCCCAGACGCACCGTGAAAGCACGGGTAGCATTGATACCGACAAGCCAGTCGGCTTCGGAACGGCAACGTGCGGAATAAAAAAGATTATCGAATTCATTCCCGGGCCTGAGGGACTGGAACCCCTTCTTGATGGCCTCGTCCACCATGCTGGAAATCCACAGCCGTTCAACCGGCTTCTTGCACCCGGCCAGTTCATAAATATAGCGAAAGATCAGTTCCCCCTCGCGTCCGGCATCGGTAGCGCAGATGATGGATGCAACCTGGGTACTGTTCATCAGCATCTTGACCGTATCAAACTGTTTCTTGTGCTTGGGGTCCACCTTGATCTTCATCCGGGGAGGGATCAATGGCAAATTGCCCATGCTCCACCTTTTGAATTTCTGGTCGTAATCACCTGGATCGTAAAGCTTGGCCAGATGGCCAATAGCCCAGGTAACCACATAATCGGAACCATCCATATACCCGTCTTCTTTCTTGCGGGATTTCAAGATCCGGGCCAGATCACGCCCCACCGAGGGTTTCTCCGCCACGACCAAAATCTTCCCCACGCTTTTCTACCCCTTCCCGGAAACCTACAGGCATATTTCGTTAAAAGAGCATTTATTTCCTTCTTTGGAAAACCGGGGACTTGCTCCCAAAACTGGTTGTACGAACAAATATTTGTCAAGGAGAAAATGCAGCCAGGTTGTATGCTAACCATGGTACGTGTGCACTCTGGATAAAGATGAAGGAGAAAAAAATGATACAGGTTGTTGGTATTGAAAATCGGTGAATGGTTTAACATTTTTTCCATAAATTTATTTGAGGTCAAGGCATTACCCGATAATATTTGACTCACTCCGCCGTTACGGCAAATTTGCAAAAGATGTACTCTTATGTTATATTGCTAAACGTATTGGTTGGGAAAACTAAATACAAATAGCATCGCCTAATTCTTGTTACAAGAAACGGGGGAACCATTTTTTTGGGGTGAATCAATCTGAAGAGCCGCCCTTTGCTCTAACCCGCCAGCTAACCTCGTAGGCGTGAAGGGAGTTCTGTTATGCTAACCTGCTAACTATGGGATTCCATAGTTTTTTTGTAATCTTTTTTGTATTTCATTGATTCCGGCGTGCCCAAAAAACGTGATTGACAAACATTTGAAGGACGGTGCTTTTGAATGAAAAAGATAATAAGTATAGTTTTGCTTTTTGCTCTTGCTTTGACAGGTATCGGTTGCTCCGAGGGAACGGAAACCGGGGACAAGGAAATTGTCTTCGCCAATGCCGGTTGGGAGAGTATAATGTTTCACAATGCTGTAGCCGGGGTAATAGCGGAAGAAGTATTTGGATACACCTGGACCGAGGTTCCCGGTACCACCGCAGTAATGCACGAAGGCATATTGAAAGGCGAAATAGACGTGAACATGGAAAATTGGACTGACAATATTGCTCCATATGAAGGAGACCTGGCGGCAGGCAAGTTTGAAGAATTGGGTATAAACTTTGATGACAATTACCAGGGTATATATGTTCCCAGATATGTGATTGAAGGTGATCCGGAAAGGGGCATCGAGGCTTCTGCTCCGGATTTGAAATATGTATGGGATTTGAAAGATCATGCCGAATTGTTCCCGGATGATGAAAAACCGGGTATGGGAAGGATATATGGCGCCATCCCCGGCTGGGAAATAGATGAAATCATGCATAAAAAATATTTACACTACAACCTCGATGACAATTTCGAGTATTTCAGGCCAGGTTCCGATCCCGCCCTGCAAGCAGCCATAACATCCGCATATGAGAGGGGAGAACCTGTCGCTGCATACTACTGGGAACCAACCTGGTTGATGGGCAAGTATGACATGGTGCTGTTGGACGATGAGCCTTACGACAAGGATACGTTCCTTGACGGCAAGTGTATGCCCCCGGCAGTAAAAGTAACCATAACTGCAAGCAACAAATTTGCAGACGATGAAACCAACAGGGGCTTCATGGAATTTCTAGGCCGTTACAGAACATCGAGCCAGTTGACATCGGAGGCCCTGGCCTACATGCAGGAAACCGGTACCGAAGACTATGTTGAAGTTGCCAGATGGTTCCTCGGGGAACATGAAGAGTTGGTGGATGCATGGCTGGATCCTGCAGACGCTCAAACCTTGAAAAATATTCTGGGAAAGTAGGCAACATTCAATATGAGCATGCTGTATGGTTTTCCCTTCATACTGCCCATAAACCTGGAAGCCATTGACGACGCCGTGAGAGCTTTCAGTATAAAATACGATGTGTTTTTTGATGGCATCAGGAACGTGTTGACTGTTTTTGTCAATTTCATTTACAACACTTTGAATTTCATTCCCTGGTACGTTGTAATTCTGCTGGTTTTTGTCCTCGGATGGAGGTTATCAAAAAAAATCAAGAATGGCGTGTTATATTGCAGCCTGTTGTTGTTCATAGGGGCTACAGGATTGTGGGGGATGATGAATGAAACCCTGTCCATAATCATAGCGTCTGTCATTATCTCGCTGATATTGGGATTCCCCCTGGGAATCCTGATATCAGCCAACGACAGGGCCGACGGAATGATCCGGCCCCTGCTCGACACCATGCAGACCATGCCTGTATTCGTATACCTTATACCGGCCCTGTTGTTTTTTGGTTTGGGTAAACCACCGGCAGTTATTGCCACCACCATCTATGCCATAGTGCCCATTATACGGCTTACGAATCACGGAATAAGACAAATCGACAAAGAAGTTCTGGAAGCTTCACTGGCTTTCGGATCAACAAATCTTCAATCCCTGATAAAAGTCAAAATACCGCAGGCCCTGCCTACAATCATGGCCGGGGTAAATCAAACGCTCATGTTGGCCATATCGATGGTTGTAACCACATCCATGATCGGTGCCACGGGTCTGGGGATGGAGGTACTGATAGGGGTACAGCGTATACAGATGGGCAGGGGGTTGTTGTCCGGCACTGCCATAGTGATCATAGCAGTTGTAATGGATAGATTAACCCAGGGGCTGGTGAAAAACAATGAAATGGCCAATGAATAATATTTTGTTAAATACAAGAAACGTGACCAAGCTTTATGGAACAGAAAAATCCAGGGCTATCAAGCTCAAAAAAGCTGGAGCGGACAAGGATACCATTTATAAAAAAACAGGGGTGACAATAGCACTTTGGGATGTATCCCTGGATATAAAGGAAGGAGAAATACTCGTTATAATCGGATTGTCCGGTTCCGGCAAATCCACACTGGTAAGATGTTTCAACATGCTCAACAAACCCACATCGGGGAGGATATTCTACAGGGGGAAAAATATAGGCAAATTCAATAGAAAGGAATTGAACAACTATCGTAGAAACCAGGTTTCCATGATTTTTCAACATTTCGGTCTGATGTCCCATCGAAATGTGCTGGGAAATGTGGAATACGGCCTTGAAGTAAAAGGAGTCCCCAGGGAAGAACGCCACACCAAAGCCAAAGAGATGCTATCCATGGTGGGCCTGGAAGGCTACGATACCGAGCCAATTTCCAGCCTTTCCGGTGGCATGAAACAGAGAGTCGGCCTTGCCAGGGCCCTGGCCAACGACCCGGAAATCCTGCTGATGGACGAGCCTTTCTCGGCCCTGGACCCGTTGGTCAGAAAAGATATGCAGTTCGAGCTCCTGACCATCCAGAGGAAATTGGATAAAACTATAGTTTTCATCACCCACGACATTAACGAGGCATTCAAGATAGGCGACCGGGTGGCCATAATGAAGGACGGGGAAATAATTCAGGTAGCAACCCCGGAAAAAATGAGTGAACACCCAGCCGACGGCTATGTCAAAGAATTTATAGACAATGCGGATAAAACCCAGGTGATCACTGTCAGCAGCGTGATGATTACCCCCAACAGTGTCGTTAGATTGAGGGACAGTCTTGGCCACGCCATAAACACGATGAAAAGCAATGGGGTCTCCAGCGCCTACGTGGTAGGAGAGAAGATGAGGTTGCAGGGAGTGATCACCATTGATGATACCATTCAAGCCAACAAGAACAACCTGAAGATCACGGATATACTGATACGTGATGTGAATACGACCAGGCCGGACACGGTCCTGACCGACATCATGAGCATGGCAGCAAAAACGCCTTTCCCCATTGCCGTGGTTGATGGCAACGGTAGCCTGAAAGGTATAGTGTCCAAGGTGCATGTATTGTCGTCCATGCTGTAGACAGCCGGAAACCTGGGCAGCCTATGATTTCCGGCTGTTACCTCCGGGGGTTTCTACCGAAATTGACGGCCTCGCCATTTCTCCGCGACATGCAGATAATATCCCTGTACATCCCGGCCCCCCGTTTCAAACAGGCAACGTGAATATACGGGGAGGATCACACAAGCGGCGACCGCTCCCCGATCTGCAATGCACATATCGGAAACAATCATTTCCGGAGGGCAGACTCCCTTGTTGCAGAAAGGCAATTCTTTTCCGATGCCGATGATCTATCAACTTCTATTTCCGTTGCCATGTTCAGTCCTTGCCGGCAAAAAAAAGCCCCTGGCAATACGGATATTCCCAAAGGCTTTTTGATTCGATTGCACGCTGCCAGTTGTTGTTATCTACCGTTCCCCCTCGCCATCCCGATCATCGTCTGTATCCCCGGAAATAGCATCATCATTGTTCTCTGCATCCCCGTGTTCGTGATCATCCATATCCCCCCTGGGACCTTCAGGTGGGCTGCGATCTTCATCCCAATCACTGTTGTCCCGGCCATCATCGATATACCATTTCCCGTCCCTCTTGATCACATCAACCTCGGTAACTGATTTGTTCTCATTGCCCCTGTACGCTGTCGTAACCTCCACACTTACCAGTGCCTGAGTCTTGTTCAGTTTTTCAACTTTCTCCACTTTGTAGCTTTTGATTTCAAAATCCTTCAGAAGCTCTTCCATATTCGCCAGGTATTCATCGTTCATCTCGTCATTCAGGGTATAGCCGATGGCCGTTTTCATATCTTTCTGTTGAAAGGCATCAAAATAGGCTTCGACCACCTTCGCCGGTGAACTTTGAACACCGCCACAGCCCCCAAGAATCATGCAGGCGACCAATGAAACCGCCAACAACAACAGTAAATTTCCCCTGACCTTCATCTCGATTTTCACCTCTTTCTTTTGATTGTTGACTGCAACAACCGATAACCGGTCAAATGCAAAACCATCCTGCAAATTTCAGATCATTTTCCTGCTGCCATTTCATTTTACTATAACGGTGACAGGCCTTCAAATACAAATACAAACAGCAAATTGAATAATGCACCAAACAGGATACAGTTAATGTATATCCGCATCTCCTTTATTTATTCCCGCCATTTGCCCCGGCCTTTTCGATACAACTTCCTGGCCGTGGGCCGCCCCGGTTCCTGACGGGGCAGGGAAGGCGGCAATTCTTTTTTCCCTCTATCCCGCTCCGGCGGCAGTGTCTTCCCGGGTTCCGGTTTGACTACCACATAGTACATATCTTCTTGCAGGCAAGCCCGGTAATCGGTCCCGTTGACACATAAAACGGTCTCCCTGGAGGGTACACCGAAAAACACCCTTGTTTCCGCCGCTGCCTCCCTGTCCATATCGAGAGTAACGCCATCCTTTTCTATCTTCACTTCTTCGATCTGTGCACCGGGGTAAATATGACCGGAAGCGCCCAGAAGGAAAGGTTCGCCATCAATCGGCACCACCTTTCGCAGGCAGAGGGATTCGTATGGCGACAACTGCACCTCGTCGTTCCCGTGAATGATGAATCGGCCCGGATTAAAATAAGTTCCCTGGCCCATCTTTACACGGCATGCTTTGCCTCCCAGGTTGATCAGGGCGAGGTATTCATCCCCGTTGACCCTGAAACGGATGCGATAGAGGTCACCTTGCGGGATCATATCGATGATTTCCCTCTTTTTTGCCGGATAAGCCTGCCGCAGAAGATTCATCTGTTCAACACTGTATTCCCCTATGTTGTCGGAAAGAAAAACGAGGCCCCCCAGCAGATGATTGACGAAAAAGAGGGTAAAGCGCTGTTGCCTGTTCAGTTTGTTGCGGTTGACTCCGGCCTTTCCATCGCGCAAGATGAATACATCGGGGTCGTTGCGAAAAGCATAACCGTCAAGCCTTGCCCTGCCAATGGTGTTGCGCAACGAGTTGATGGTGGATATTCTTTCGCGAACATTGATCAATTTGAGCAAGCGGTATTCCCAGAAAGGGGACACATCACTGCCGATGCGGCAATAATCAACTTTCCCCATTGCGGGTCCGAGCGGGACACCACACCCCAGCAGGCGGCAACGGCCGGCATTTTCATGGATAAAATCCATCGCCTCGCTCATGATCTGCCCGCGGCTGCGCCCACGGTGGGGCAGAATGGCAACTCCGTAAAGAAAATCAAGTTTGAGCAGCTCGAAACCCCATTCCTCGCCAACAGTCCGCAGAACCTCCAGCAGATAATCTTTGAATCCATCGGCATAGAAATCCAGTGCGTAAAAGAAACCACTCCACATGGGATTCCATCCGGCCCTGACGGGCTTGCCGCGGTCATCCCTCAGTAACCATTCGGGCTTCTCCCTGAACAGACGGGAATTTCGTTCACAGATGAACGGCGCCAGCCACAGCCCCGGCTTCAAACCCTGCCGGCGGATGCTCACAGCTACCGCTTTCATCCCCTGCGGGAACTTCTCGTTGGCCTCCAGCCAATCCCCCACGGCCCGTTGATATCCGTCGTCGATCTGAAAAACGTCAATGGGGATCTTCTCCTTGCGGATGGCTTCAAGATTCTCTTCGATTATATCCGCCGTGACATTGGTATAATAGTTGTACCAGCTGGTCCAGCCGGTACATCGGGGTGCCCCTTTCCGGGGTAGTGACCACCGGGAAAAATAATCTGCAAAAAGTTCTTTCTCATCGCCTTCACCAAGATATAGATTCAACAGGGTGTAGCTCTCCCCCTCACGAAGAAAAACACCCCGACAATCGCGGCTGATGACAAGCGTGCCGATGTCAAAATCATAATCAAAGAGGGTATAGCCTGGCGACTCATCCACGGAACCAAAAAGGTAAAATGGAGCGGATGGATTGCGAAAATGGGTATAGGTCCATGAGTGCAATCTTCCCCGCCGATGTGGATATCTGTAAATACCGTAATCCCCGTAAGGTTCGGTGGCAAAGCGGGAAAGGGAAAAAACGGGTTTGATCCTTTCGTCACTTGCCATCTCGTGGCTGGAGCTCCAGGATTGAAAACCATTTACCATCATCAGCGTATTTTTGTCTATCCCCAACGGACGCGCTTCCAGCCGAAAATCAACCAACTCCATCCGCGTGGTTGTCTGAAGGGTCAGACGGAGCAACGTGCCGGATGAAATCCGTTCCTCCTCCACCCGGATCTGCAATTCCGGTTTCCGGCAAGCCAGGTTCTTGAATTGCAGCGTTTTCTCTTCCCCGCCATCTGTACAGTAAATCAAGCAAGCTTCGTTGAACATGGTTTACCCGATCCTTTACTCTGTTTTTTTTCAATCACTCTGTGTCTTCCCATTTCAAGGAACGCTCCACCGCTGCTTTCCAGCGGCGGTAATGCTCCTTGCGTTCCACATCGCCCATTGCCGATTCAAAGCAGGCATCCTCTTTCCACATGTCGGCAATCTCTTCACGGCTTTTCCAGACACCCACCGCCAACCCGGCCAGGTAAGCCGCTCCCAACGAGGTTGTTTCCAGGGTGGCCGGACGGCGAACGTTCAGGTTGATCAGGTCGGCCTGAAATTGTAGAAGGAAATCATTGGCAGCGGCACCGCCATCAACACGTATCTCTTTCAGCGAGATACCCGATTCCCTGTTCATCAGTTCCAACACATCGCGGCTCTGAAAAGCCATGGCCTCCACGGCTGCACGGGCAATGTGTGCCCTTCCCGTTCCCCTGGTTATACCGATGATAAGGCCCCGCGCGTAGGGATCCCAGTATGGAGCTCCCAATCCCACGAAGGCGGGAACAAAGTAAACGCCGCCGGTATCCGGAATAGCACGCGACAGAGCCTCCACTTCCGAGGCTTTCTCGATGATGCCAAGCTCATCGCGCAGCCACTGGATCGCCGCACCGGTAATGAAAACGCTGCCCTCCAGGGCATATTCCACCTCCCCCTCGAGCCCCCAGGCCACGGTGGTGAGAAGGCCCGCGCGGGAAGAAACAATTTTTTTGCCGGTGTTCATCAGAAGGAAGCTGCCTGTCCCGTATGTGTTCTTGGCCATACCCGGCTCGAAGCAAGCTTGCCCGAAAAGGGCTGCCTGCTGATCTCCGGCCACCCCGCCGATGGGCACTTCCATCCCCAGGAAAGAATCCGGTGCCGTCATGCCGAAAATCCCGCTGCTGGGTAACACCCGGGGAAGAACCTCGGCCGGAACATCCAGGATCTTCAGCAGTTCCGGGTTCCATTCCAGGCGATGCAAATCAAAAAGAAGGGTTCGTGAAGCATTGGAATAATCGGTGGCATGAACCTTTCCGCCGGTAAAATTGTAAATCAACCAACTATCGATGGTGCCGAAGGCCAGTCTTCCTTCCGCAGATGCTTCCCTGACAGCCTCGATGTTCTGCAGTGCCCAGCTCAACTTTGTACCGGAGAAATAGGGATCAAGGATCAGGCCGGTTCTTTGACGAAATAGATCTTCGTACCCCTTCGCGCGCAATTCCTCGCACAGCGATGCAGTACGGCGACACTGCCAGACGATAGCCCGCGAGAGCGGCTTGCCCGTAGCCCGGTCCCAGAAAACACAGGTTTCCCGCTGGTTGGTAACACCGATGGCCGCAATCTGCGCCGGCCGGACAGCCGCTTCCTCCAGTGCCTGCCCGGCAGTATCAACAACGGCGCTCCAGATTTCCCCGGCATCGTGTTCAACCCAGCCAGGCTGCGGATAGAACTGTCTGTGCTCGCGGTTCACCCGAGCCAGAGGCAAGCCGTCCTCATCCCAAATGATAGCCGTCGTTCCAGTCGTGCCCTGGTCAATGGTCAACAGATACTTCAAGGCTAAAACCTCCCCTGTGATATATTTTAACAAACGATTCATGCGAAAAAATACTGTTTCTCCGGTATTGAATATTTCTCCATGGATCATTTGTAATCCTGCCCTTCCTTCCCGACAATGCCTTCGCCGGGAATCGGCTCGCGGCCACTGCAAAACACGAAGAAGGAACCTGAACCGGGAGACCTGTTTTTTGAAGGACAATCCTGTTTGTGGTCTGCCCCGCGACCCGAACTTTCGAAGGTTGAGGCAAATGAAAGGACACCTTTAAATAAAATATCTGTGGAAGATAGCAGGAATCTACTGAATATTTAACGAATTGTAGGAATCGTGTACATTGCTCAAGAAGGAGAGAAAGAATATCAAACCTGAATATATGGGTATAGAGGGGGTTTACAAGGTTACGTTTCCCCTGCCCTTTGATCTCGATCATGTCAACTGCTATCTTGTCAAGGGTGATGAAGGATGGTCCATCATCGATGCCGGTATGAACATCCCTCCCACACATGAGGGATGGACCCGATCAATAGAAGAACTTGGAATAAAGTGGGAAGACATTGGCAGCATATATATTACTCACTATCATCCCGACCATTACGGTGCTGCCGGATGGCTCCAGGAAAGAAGCGGGGCCCCTGTCTACATGTCCGCCCGTGACCTGTTCGATATCCAGGCGATATGGCAGGCCGATTTCGAAACGATGAGCAACATGAACGATTTCTATCTGGTTCACGGGGTACCACAGAAACTTCTTCATCAGATAGCGGACAATCTGGTAAAAACCAGCCTTGACATCTTTCCCGTCCTGCCCCGGATCAACACGGTAAAGGAAGGGGATACGGTGATGCTGGGAAACCTTTGCGTCAAAGTGGTCCACACACCCGGCCATGCCGATGGCCATATCTGTTTCTTCTGCCCGGACACCAACACCCTCTTCTCCGGCGACCACCTGTTGCCTGAAATTACATCCAATGTCGGGCTATGGCCCGGGGGTGAGCCGAACCCGCTGAAAGATTTTTTCTCCTCATTGCATAAAATCGGCCGCTACAATATCGATCTGGTTCTTCCCGCCCACGGGGAACCTTTCCGCGGAGCCGGAACCAGGATCGAGGAGCTGTTTCAACATCACCGCGAACGCCTTGATCTGATGGCGCAATATGCAGGGAAGGGGCAGACTGCTTTTGCGATCTGCCGTATGATTTTCGGTAGCGACCTCTCCCTTCATAATTTCCGTTTTGCCATCGCGGAGACGATCGCCCACATGGTTTTTCTTGAAAGTGAAGGCAGAATCGAGGTTGTCGAAAACAGCGATGCCATCACCTACCGGGCAGTGGTCTGAAATCAACTGTTTCTTCCGGCAACACTGCTTTTTCACCACGATCCGATTACATCAATTTGTTCCGGTATTTCTCGTCTTGACAAATTGGCTTTACCCTTTCAGTGCAACATGGGGATCCCCAGAAAATCATATATTCGTTCAAACATGGGAAAAAACATTCTGAAAGAATTGGGCAATGGAACACCCCGGGCAGCCAGGAAAGATAGGGTAATTGCCAGCAGCCATAGTGAACTGGAAACAGCAAGTTCACCCCACTGCTGCCGCCCGATCAGCGCCCGCCCCTGAATGAAAGCAACGATAATCATTGCCAAAATAACAAAAAAAACCATCGGTCCCTCCCCTTCCCCACCCTACTGAAGCATTCCCATGGGATTTTCCACCAGACCGCTACGAATCAACTGGAAACGTACATCCACATCAACAGGAAGATGGGGAAATATCTCATTCCAATCAGCCCCGATCTTTTTCCATATATCCGGCCTCTCGCGGTAAATCAGATACCCGAACCCGCAGACATCGCTTTCTAGTTCCTGCGACTTTCCGATCATGTCGTTGATCCGGTTGCGGATTGCCTGCGCGGATCTTCGCTCCGCCGCCCGCCTGAAATCCCTGTCCATGACATTTGTTTTGCAGGGTATATTCTCGATAGTCCCTCTGGCTTTTACTTTCAGCTTGATTCTTACTTTCCGGCCTTTGCTCGTAACCTTCATGCTGCTTTCCGGTTTCAGCACTTCAATGGCGATATGTCCCCCGGAACTTCCCGGACATTCAATGTTGAAATTGAAGGCGTAACCGCGTTCCAAGGCAAACAGCCACCCCTCGGTCTGCTGCTGACTGGCCCACCCCACCATGCGGTCCCCCTTGAAAATGGCACCTCCACCAACCTTTACCAGAGTGCTGCCCTCCTCCCCGTTTTCTTCTTCGCAAACCTTTACCTTTCCCATGAATATCTCCTTTCCCGGTTCCTCCAAGATATTGTAAAGATCGATAAACAAATTGGTGTTTATGACCGATTTTTCATACGAAACGGTGGCTATCATTTTTTCTAGCCCCTCGGCACCCGTCTCTTCAAAAGGGCATTCGGATTCCATCATTTTGCGGATATCCCCCTGGACCACCACGGGCCGGGCGGTAAGTCGGGTCAATCTTCTACGCTCGAGGACATCGAGGGCTTCTTTTATCCCGCGACGGGCCATCTTCTCCGAGAAGAGGATCACACGATTGTGCCCCCAGAAGACCATCCGGCAGGAAGTCTGCCCCAAGGATTGCATCGCTTCAAAGGGTGTTTTTCCGCAGGCCGAGAGCACTTCAAAAGATTTTTGTTTGCCTGCCGATCCTTCACCCGCGGTGGACATTACCCCGAGGGGGTTGGCCAGCTGGACGATAACGTTGAAAAGTTCTTTTTCATCATCATAATCAAAACCTGTGGCCAGAACCACGGCCAGATCCTCGGGTTCATGTAAATTCCAGCATCCGGTCAACGATGTGGAACAGATCATGACCACTACCATCAAGGCTGTCACTGTCCCGATGCGCATCATAGTTTTCTCCTTCTGATAAAATAGGCTCCCCACAGTACGGCAAAGGGAAACAGGATCAACCCTGTCCAGTAAGATACAAAAATATCCGGGCGGAAAGCCTCTTTGGTCTCGAATACGCTTCCCATGGAATACGTGGCAAGGGTGGACCATATCACCACCATGGGCGCAATCAAAGGGCGATGATCCTTCAACCCCATGATCTGGGAAAGACCCCTGGATCCGGAGTAAATTATAATGGAAAGAAGTATGAAAAGGCCGAACCCCCAGGTGGCCAGGGCAAGTATCTCCACCCTCTCGAAAGCCCTGCTGAGCAATACCGTCCTGATCATGCCGAAAAAAGGCAAGAATGTTCTGGAAGCCTTCCGCGGGCCCAGGACAGCGACGGTTACCACTGCGACAACGGCAATGGTCAGAGTGGAGGCACCCAGGGACCAGAGAGCCGTATTCAAACTTTTTTCGGGTTTGGTGACGGCGGGAATCAACACCGTCAAAACGAGGTGATTGGCAATCATGGCCGTGATAACAGCACTTCCCCCCAGAATCGGCATGATGCCGCGAGCCAGAACCGGCTGCAGGTTGTGTAACTGGTTGATCGCCTGTGGAAGGGGAATGGTTATGCTCAACACGATCATCAACACATAAAATGGGAATAACAGGTCGGCGGCCCTGCCCATGACAACCGGGCCCTGGTAAGCAGCCAGGGCAGAAACGGCCGCCACCGAGGCAATGACAAAAATTAGCGGCGTGTTCGGGAAAAAATTGGCGACGAGCGCTTCGCCGTAGATACGAATGTCCACGGCGGCTATCTCCAGAAGCCCCCACAGGAACGAAAAACAGAGAACCCGCCCAAACCAGGGACCCAGCAATTTCTGACTGTATTCAAAAACGGTCATCTGCGGAAAATGAATGCCCAACCTGCAAATGATGATCACCAGTACCGAGGCCGTGAAAAAAGAAACTATCACCGATGCCCATGCGTCCTGGAGGGTATTGAAAACTGTCACAACCGGCGGCAGAACGGCCACAATGATGGTGGTACGAATCATAAAGAGAATAAAAAATAACTGCCGATTGGTGAGTTTTGTTGTATTCATTGCTCAATCCTCCTCCTTTTCAGTTTCTTGTTGACCCCGGCAAGGTTTGGCCCCCTGCCCTGCCGGTTGACGCTGGGGTTCTTTTTCACCCAGAAATTTGGTACGGGTCAACATCGATGGCCACCTCATCCGGATAAAATCCTTCAGATCGCGGGTAATGAGCGGAGCCAGCGGGGCCATGTAAGGAAGCCCGAATGAACGCAGGGAAACGAGATGGACAACCAGAAAAAAGATAGCAACCTGCATTCCCAGCAATCCGAAGAGGGAAGCCGCGATGATAAAAACAAACCTCATGAGACGGATACTGATACCCAGGTAAAACGAAGGAGCCGTAAAACCGGCGATGGCCATGAGTGAAATCACGGTCACCACTATCGGAGACACCAGCCCGGCCCTTATGGCGGCATCCCCGAGGATCAGGGCCCCGACAATACTGACCGCCATACCTGTTGCTTTTGGCAGGCGGACGCCTGCCTCTCGCAGGATCTCAACGAGGACCACCATGATCACTACCTCGGCAGTAACGGGAAAGGGAACCCCCTGACGGGAGGCGATTATTCTCAATAGCAGTTCCGTGGGGATCATCTCCTGATGATAATTGATCAGCGCCACGTAGAACCCGGGCAGAAAAAGAGAGAAGAAGAGGGAAAGATAGCGCAGCACCCGGATAAAGGTTCCCCCCATCCAGTTTTCATAATAATCATCCGGCGCCTGCAGAAACATGAAAAAATTGGCGGGTGCCAGAAGGGCCTGGGGGGTGCCGTCGGTGAAGATGGCCACCCTCCCCTCCAGCAAGGCAGCACAGGTCCGGTCCGGCCTTTCGGTAGGGTAGAGCAGGGGGAACAGGGTAAAAGGTTCATCAGCTATGTATTCTTCCAGATAACCGGACTCCAGAACCCCATCTATATCGATGCGCTGCAGGCGGAGGCGCACCTCATCAACAAGTTTATCCGTGGCCAGCCCCTTGATATAGGCAAAGGCCACTTCCGTCCGGGTCAGGCGGCCGATAGTGATTTTTTCGATCCACAGGTCGGGCACCCGGATGCGCTTCCTGACCAGGGAAATATTCGTATGCAGGTTTTCCAAAAAACCGTCGCGCGGCCCCCTGATTGTCAATTCTGCATCGGGTTCCTGGATACCCCTCTCTTTTAAACTTCGGGTATCGCAGAGTAGCGCCGCGGGAGTACCATCAAAAATAAGCGCTGTGTCCCCGGAAGAAAGACTGTAAAACAATTCGGCTATATTATCGACTTCTTCAATATCGTTGACCACGGCAAGATGTTCCATGGCGGCGGAAATTATCTGTTCTTTACGGGCCTGCAACCGGGGCACTTCGGCAGTCTTGACCATCAAAACCTTGAGCGTTTCCTGTAGAATACTGTCATCAACCAATCCATCCAGAAAGATAGCGGCTACCGCCACCTCGTTGCCGGTCTTGAAACGCCTTATATTCAGATCGGCGCTGGAGCCGCTGACCTTCTCGATCATGGCGATATTTTCTGTCAGGTCGGAAACCAGCTTCATTTCACGAGCAGCGTGATACCTTTCGCTGATGTCTGCGTTGTCATCGAAAACCAGTTTCTTTTTCCCACGAAACAGGCGAGCAAAAAAATTCATGGTTTAACAATTCTTCTCCGCAAGTGAAATAACAGTACAAGTTTTTCCTGTACAGGGCTTACTATACTTGCCGAAATAATTTTCTGTCAGTCCAGATCGATATCCGGGGAACGGCTCGTTTCAGCATTTTTCCCGCCACGGTTCCGGTTGAATTCCGGTTGATCGCAAATTTCGGGGACCAGATTATTTTTTATCATGGCTTGCAACCATTCAGCCGTCCCATCAAAACAAACGGAAATAGGTTGGTTCAGCATATCATTGATAGCAGAAGGATTTCTTGCAAAGAAGAACAGGAAACCATGCAAGAATTGTACTTGCATGGCAATGTAAGGAAGGAAAACCACGGGTGGTCATGGTCAGCCGCCAGGTAAACCTGTGAAAATTGTTGGCAATCAAGAAGGTATTGTTGGCCATGCCCGGAGGTGAAAAAGGGGTTTCACGAAGGACAGAATACGGTTTATTGTTGGAGATCAATACTGGCCACGAAAGAAGCGAAGATTGCCCGCGAGGCATGATCATTCATTGCTTCGGGATGCCATTGCACACCCAGGATGAAGTTGGAATCCGTGCCTTCTATGGCCTCAATGATTCCATCGGCAGACCTGGCTGCCACGATCAGGGCAGCAGGCACATCACGGACGGCCTGATGATGAAAGCTGTTGACTTCCAGAACCGTCCTGCTGACAATTTCATGCAACAGGGTTCCGGCTACCACTTCAACGCGGTGAGAAGGATAACGGCGGGGAGCCCTCTGCATGTGCTGAATGTGCCCTGGGTGCTGATCGTTGACATCCTGAAATATAGTTCCACCGGCGGCAATGTTGATAACCTGCATCCCCCGACAGATACCCAGAAGCGGTACGTGATTGGCCAGGCATTGCCTGGCCAGATAAAGTTCCATCCGATCCCGCGGCGGAAATATTTCACCTTCCCCGGAAAGAGGCTCCTCACCCATGATCAGGGGGCTGACATCGCCGCCACCGGAGAGAACGAAACCATCAAACAATCCCATCAAAAAAGGCCAGAACCTTTCTTCAAGGTGGGGAACCAACAGCGGAACGCCCCCTGCTTCTGCCACCTTTTCGGAGTACGCCTCCTCAAGAAAAATTCGGCCCCTGTTTTCTTCCCAATCACAGGTGATGCCGATAATCTTTCTTCTCAATTTTCCACCACACTCCACTTATCGGCAGAACCCGTTATGTAAGTCAAAAATCGATCAGGCCAAGGCTTATCTTCAAAGCCTCGTTTATATCAATCAAGGCATCCTCATGAAGTTCGGCCACCTTTTTTTGCAGCCGCTGTTTGTCGATGGTGCGTATCTGTTCCAGCAAAATAACCGAGTCTTTTTCAAGATTGGATGCCCGAGCGCTTATCTCCACATGAGTGGGTAGCTTGGCCTTGTCGATCTGCGAGGTAATAGCCGCTACAATGACAGTGGGGCTGTAACGATTCCCGATATCATTTTGAATTACAAGGACCGGCCTGACCCCCCCCTGCTCGGATCCAACCACCGGGCTCAAATCCGCATAAAATATATGGCCTTTTTTTATTTCCATGTTTATTATCTTCTTTCTCCACGTATCATTTCTTCGGCAACCTGTATCGATTCGTTTTCAACCTCCAGGGACTCCCTGGCAAGAGAAAGGTTGATCCCGGCCATTTCAAGGTATCCCTTCTCCATCCTTTCACGGATCTGCTGTTTCTCTCTTTCCCTCAGATATAGCCTCATCGCTTCACGGATAAATTCGCTGCGGGTTCGTTTTTCTCTGGCAACCACTCCATCGACCTCTCGCAACAAATTGTGGGGCAAACTGATCATGATCCTTTTCGTTTCGGTCAAAACAAACACCTCCCAAGAAATGCCTTCACGCTCGAGTTGATCCCTTATATTACAATCGCGGCCCCTGTCAACATCCCTTCATGGATTACTTTTTACCATTCTGCAATTCAATAATCCATATCCGCGGATTTTTTTGTGGGGCCGTCAGCCAGATAATTGCGTCCCAGAAGATTGCGGAAAGATACCACCCGGTCTTCTTCCATGTAGAAGCGGGAAACCCTCTTGTGAACCGCGCACAACAATTCATAGGGGATCGTGTCCAGTTGGGTGGCAACCTCTTCCACGGTCACCTCTTCCTCCCCCTGGCGGCCATAAAGAACCACCTCGTCACCGATCCGGACCCCGTCCACTCCGGTAACGTCGACCATGGCGTAATCCATGCAGACCCTCCCCACAACTGGCACCCGGGTTCCCTTCACCAGAACACGGCCCCGGTTGGAAAGAAGGCGGTTGTACCCGTCGGCATAACCGACCGGAACAGTGGCGATCAACGATTCGCGTTCCGTGACAAAAGTACCGCCATAACTGACAGAAGCCCCCGCCGGCACTTCTTTGAGATAGACAATCTGCGTTTTGAAGGACAGAGCTGGCTGCAAGCTGATGTGATCGGCAATGGCTTTTCCCGGGGGATAGTGTCCGTAGATGGAAAGTCCCAGGCGGACAAGATTGTAATGCGATTCCATTACATTGATTGCCCCGGCACTGTTGGCCGCGTGGATCAACGGTATCTCTATTCCGGATTCCCGACATGAACGTATCGTTTCGTTGAAAAGCTTGATCTGCTGGTAGGTATAGGACAGATCCTCTTCATCGGCCGAAGCCAGGTGGGTAAGCAATCCTTCAACTGTTATTCCAGGATACGACGAGATTTCTTTGATGAATTCCAATGTATCCTGCGGTGCTATACCAACACGCCCCATGCCGGTATCTATCTTGACATGAACAGGTTTCTTGACCCGCTGCTTGACTGCTTCAAGGGAAAGAGCCGCGGCCGTTTCCCGTGAAAAAATGGTCTGGGTAAGGTTGTACTTTATTACCGCCGCCACCTGCTCCGGGGGAGTCGGGCCAATCAGCAGTATCGGGGTTTTTATCCCCGCCAGTCTCAATTCCACTCCCTCCTCAAGGAAAGCTACGGCAAACCAATCCACACCCCCCCTGACCATGGCCCGGGCAACCTCCACCGCCCCATGCCCGTAAGCATCCGCCTTGACCACGGCCATGATCTTCACCCCGGAAGGAAGTATGCGCCGGAATTCCCGGATATTATGAATGATGGCATTGAGATCAATTTCCGTCCATGTTGGACGGAAAGACAACGGGGATATATTCAAAAAGATCACCTGCAATAGTATTTTTTTACGGGCTATGGCTCTCAACTATATACTGTAATATATACAACTGTTAATCAATATTATATTCCACGTTGTCGGAATTATTCCTGCCTGTTACGGGTAGAAGATAATGGCAGGGCAAGCATACAGTCGATCATGGAGAGCGGAGATGGATCGCCAAACCGCCTGGATCAGTCGCCATTTTCCTTGTTGAGAACCCGGAAAACACTGTTGATCTTGCCAATTGGGGGCATACGTCCGATATGGTCCAATGCCCGGAAAAAATCGTCCTCGTGAACATCATGGGTAACCAGAACGATTTCGGCTGTTCCCACTTCACCGCGTTTCTGCAAGATCATGTCGAGGCTCACATTCTCATCCCCGAATGCAGTAGCTATGGATGCGAATACTCCCGGCCTATCCTGGGCCTGCAAGCGCAGATAGAAGCTGGAATAGATTTCTTCTTCAGGTACAATGCGGACATCCTTTGAAGGCGCCGTGTAAATTCCATTGTTTGGCCCGTAGGAAAGGCAGCGTGCAGCATCGATGATATCGGAAACCACGGCGCTTGCCGTGGGCAATGCCCCGGCTCCTTTTCCATAAAACATGAGCTCTCCCGCCGCATCACCTTCCACGAAAAGAGCATTGAATTCATTGTAGACAGAGGCGAGGGGATGTTTCAGGGGCAGAAGGGCGGGAAAAACGCGAAGTGAAAGGCCGTCGTTGACCCGCTCCCCTGTGGCCAGAAGCTTGATGGTATAGCCCCACTGGTGCGCATAGAACAGATCCCGGGCAGTAACATTTTTTATGCCCTGAACATGAACGTCATCGATATTCACGAAACTGCCAAAAGCCAACCCGGAAAGAACTATCAACTTGTAAGCGGCGTCCCGGCCTTCCAGGTCATTGGAAGGATCGGCTTCGGCAAAACCCTTCTCCTGGGCCTCCTTCAAGGCCTGATCCAGTTCCAGGCCGGCAAAACTCATCCGGGTCAGGATATAGTTCGTGGTTCCGTTTATGATCCCCATGACCCTTTCAATACGGTTGGCAGAAAGGCAATGCTTGAGAGGCCTGATAAGGGGTATCCCGCCACCGGCGCTGGCTTCAAAAAAAATTGCCCTGTTATTTTCCCCGGCTGTTGAAAGCAAATCCGCTCCGTGGTGGGCCATAACATCCTTGTTGGCGGTAACCACGTATTTTCCTTGCTTCAAAGCTTCGTCCATATAGCTATGGGCAGGCTCGATCCCCCCGATCAATTCCACAACGATGTCTATCCCGGGATCAGAAAGTATCTCCGCAGCATCACGGGTGAAAATCGAGGAAGGCAAGCCATCCACGGCCCTTGCCTTGGAGGGATCACGAACAAGTATCTTCTTTATATTCAAATTAACCCCATTCTTGGCCCGGATATATGCCCCGTTTTTGTGAAGCAGGGAAACAACCCCTCCCCCGACCGTTCCCATTCCCAGCAGCCCGATTTGAATTTCTCTTTGTTCCACGTACCCTGTCTCCTGTATTTTTTGCTCATTATACCATTTAATTTGTTCCAAAAACAAGGGCGCCTTCCCCGAAAAAGGCATCACGAAGACGGCAGTTCTTCACGACAAACCCTGATCTTCGCCGTGCTGTCCGTACTCCATTCCCCACCGAACGGCCTCCTGTCTCCGGCAAGGGCAAACTTTCCTTCATAATATTCTGCAGTGTCAGCGAGGCGAGGTGGAAAAATCACGGCCAGGGCAAATATGGATAGCATCCAACGCCCTGTTGCCATTACGGAAGTAAATATTGCACCCCGGGTTTCATTTACCGTGTTGCGGGTACGTGCAAAATCAAGGGAAAACGTGAGTAACCGAAGATTCCCGATCCCCTCGTTTCGTCTGCCAATCGAGGCTGTAGCACCCGGCCCGGGGTCGTTATTTTTTTCCTGGTTAACGGTTTTTTTGTTTTTGAATATTAACAAGCACAATTTTACATATATATATTTCAGGACTGGCTTCGAGCAAGGATAGTCTCACCCCGGAATAAAACCCGCCGCCTGCAAGGAGGTCACAGATGCATTTTCATGCAGATCAAAATTTTTCCCCGCTCCGGCCATTGATAGTCATGGAACCGGGGAAAAGTGCTACCCTTTTTTTTCTTGGAAAAAATAAAGAACTGTACTGCAAGCGTTACCACCTTTCCTCCGGGTGGTCCACCGTGCAGAAGCTCTCCGCAGAAGTCAGCATCTACACCGCTTCCCGTGGCATGGGCAACACAATTTTTCTTGTGGCCGCAGACCATCGTGGCAATTTGAAATTGAGGACAAAAACGGGCGCGGCATGGGAAGAAAGCTTTTTTCACCGGGAAAATAAAAATCGCCGGATAAACCAGATTCAACTGGTCGGCGACTACCGTGGCACCATGCACCTTCTCTATTTCCTTTCCTCTGCAAGGGAAGAACAGTGGTGGCTGAAACATCATTATTTCCATGACAATAGATGGAGGGGGCCCGGAATAATCGATTTTGGTGGTGGAGGGAATACCAACCACGGGCATGCCGTCATCGATAAAAACAACGAGTTGCACATCGTTTATAACTTCAGGGAAAGGGGGCGTACCCCCCTCTGTCACCGCACCTTCTCGCTGATAGAGAAACGCTGGTCGAAAGCAACGATCCTGGCAGGGGGACAGAACAATTTCTATCCCTTCCTTGGCGAAGACGCCGACGCCAATTTGCATCTGGCCTGGTGCAGCGGATACCGAAAATGCCATACTCTCAATTATTGCCGCAAGATCGAGGAGAAGCGCCTCCCAGGCCAGAAATGGTTGCCGACGATCGAATTTCCTTTCTCTGCCACCGACAGGATATTTCCTTTCCTGGAGATTGACAGAAGAACACTCAAAATAAACTGGATAACGCAGAATATACTCCGGCAAAGGATATCCTACGACCGCGGCAGTCACTGGGAAAAGATGCCGCGCAATATGCAGAACCGCAAAACCCTGCTGTTAGCACTCATCTCCCCCACGGACTGGAATGGCCTGCCACGTTTGCAGTGGGCGGCTTTCAACAGGGGGTCAAGCGTGGAACATTTCGTGGAGGAGCATCTCCGCTTTCGCAAAAGAAACAACCCCCGTGGAATATTCACAGGTTGATCATCCTGCCGGGGGAAGGAATAAAACGCATCATTTTTTGCCCCCGCAATATGATAATTGTTTATATTGATCGTCCCTTCCAGTAACTACTTTGACAGCAAGGTGAAATCTGAAGCCCGGCAGGCAAGCAGTACAAGAACAGGGAAGGCACACCCCTCCATGGTGCGCCTCCTCGAATTGACATACCTGAACCGCCCCGGAAATAACCGATTTACGGATAAAAGATCTGCCCTTGATTCAATTCACAGCAGATACCGCGGGTTCCAGGCAAAGTTTATTCATAAATTTTCTCTTCCTCCCTGCCGGCCTCTTCAGCATCGTTTTCGATATCACGGGCTGGAGACGGATCGGCCAGAAGTTCACGGTAATACTCATGCTGGATAATCAAATTCATGATCTCGTTGGTTCCCGTCCAGATCATGATCAGACGGGTATCTCGCAACAATTTTTCCAGCGGGTATACATTGGTATAGCCAATACCGCCCATGATCTGCATGGCATCGTTTATTACTTCCCAGGCATAGGTGGTGGACATTTTCTTTGCCTCGGAGACCAACCTCCGGGAACGGCGCGGGTTGTCGCCGCCATCAACCGATCTGGCCGCAGCATAAACCAGGCCGCGTGCTGCATCAAGACGGGAAATACTTTCGGCAACCTTGAAACTTACCCCCTGAAAGTTTTTGATCTCCAGTCCGAAAGCCTTGCGGCGAGTGCTGTAGCGGGCTGCAACCTCCAACGCAGCCCTGCCCATTCCCACGGCTCCCGCGGCGCTGGTCATCCGCTCCGGAATCATCATGCGGTAGAATATCTCCCGGCCCTGATTCTCCTCGCCGACCATATTCCGGGCAGGCACGCGCACGTCGCGGAAAACCAACCTTCCGGTCCCCCCGCCCCGGGTCCCCATCATTCCATATACATGATCCACCCTCACGCCGGCAGCCCGATCCACGATGAACGCACTGATCGATTTGTGCGGAGGACCATCCGGATCCGTGCGTGCGTAAACCAGAAAGTAGTCGGCCCCCTCGGCACCAACCACGAACCTTTTCTGACCGTTGAGAATGTAACCGTCTCCTTCACGGCGAGCGGTCGTGGTCGTGCCAAAAAAGTCAGAACCTCCCCGCGGCTCGGTCAGGGCCTCTGCAGCTGTCAGTTTCCCTTCTATCGTGGGCTTCAAATACTTTTCTTTCAATTCTTCCGTGCCAAAGACAGCAATTGCTTCTCCCACGATACTGACCAGGGAATAGAGACAGGCCAGGGATGTCCCCAGCACGCCCATCTCTTCAAGAACCACGATCTCCGAGGTCCATGGCAGCCCCCTCCCACCGTATTTGCGAGGAAAACGCAAACCCAGCAATTTCCGCGATGCCGCTTTTTCCATGAACTCCCGCGGATAAATGATTTCCTCTCTATCCATACTGATCAACAGATCCCGATCCACATCTTCCCTTACAAATGAGCGAGCTTCATCTCGCAGCTCTTTCTCCTCCGCACTCATCAGGGCGTCCAGCACTCGAATTCCCCCTTTCTAGGAGTAAAACCGTCTTATATTTTTATTATACACCCCTCCAGGGGGCTCAGTTTCAACTCGTTCCCCGTTGTTTTCTCCATGCGCGTCGAATCGGTAGTTATGAGGATGTCAAATTCCCTGTCCTCTTTGGTCAACATGATTTTCTGATTTATATCAGAGAAATTCAGAGCAACGATCAATCTCTCCTGACCGAGCTCTCTCAGGTACATGTAACAGTTGTGGGGCACACCCCTGGTCAGACTCCGATAACTTCCTGTCTGCAATGAAGGCCAATCCTTGCGCAACCAGATCATCTTTTTGTAAAAAGAAAGCATCGAATGCGGATCGTTTTCCTGTACACTTACATTTCGTGTATCCAGTTCGGGGCCGATGGGCAACCAGGGCATAGCGGTGGTAAAGCCACCGCCATATCTGTCTTCCCATTGCATCGGGGTTCTGGCCCCATCGCGTCCCGGGAAAACCGGATACCATTTCAAACCCACCGGATCCCGGAGTTCATGCCTGGAAAGCGTCGCATTCTTCATCCCGATTTCTTCACCGTAATAAAGAAACGGCGTCCCCCTGAACGTCAGCAATGCCAGGGCCATGAGACGGGCACGTTTATCCCCCCGATTGGCTGTGTCGTATTTGCTCAATGCGCGGGCCTGATCATGGTTGTTGAAGGTATAGGCCGGCCACTTGTCGCCTTGCAAGATTTCTTCCCATCGGTCGATGGCCCGGCGGAAAGAATCTGCACGCCAGCGACAGAACATCAGATCGAAATAAAAATTCATGTGCAGTTCATCATTTTCACCATAATAAGAAGCCGTCACCCTCGGGTCTTCATTTTCGATCTCCCCCACGCTGGTCCTCCCCGGATAACTGTCCAGGATACGGCGGAATTCTTTGAGGATGTAATGAGTCTCGGGATGATGCTTGTTGTACCTGTTGATCTGAAACTCCGGCAAGCTCAGAAGGTAAAACAGGTTGTATTCCAGTCGGCGGTCAGTCCAGGACAACTTGTCAGGCACTCTCTCCCTGAAATAAAAAGGGGGATTGTCGCGCAGCAGCACATCCTTGCAATAATGATGGGCCACATCGAGACGGTAGCCATCCGCACCCCTGTCGAGCCAGAAACGTACCACGTCGAAGATCGCTTCCTTCACCTCGGGATTGTACCAGTTCAGGTCGGGCTGTTCTTTCAGGAAAGAATGCAGATAGTACTGTTCAGTATGCTCATCCCATTCCCAAGCCGAGCCAAAGAAATTATTCCTCCAGTTATTGGGGGGCTTGTTGTCAGGACCCCGCCCATCACACCAGATATACCAATCACGCTTGGGGTTATCCCGCGAGGAACTGGACTCCAGAAACCACGGATGTTCGTTTGAAGTATGGTTTACAACAAGATCAAGCATCACCCTGATATTGCGCTTATGACACTCGTCAACCAGCCGGTCAAAATCCTCAAGTGTTCCATAGCGCGGATCGATGTCATAGTAATCGGAGATATCGTAGCCGTAATCGTGGTCCGGACTTCTAAAAAAGGGGCTAAACCAGATGGCATCTATGCCCAGTGAATCGGGCGTGCCGTCGTTGAGATAATCGAGCTTGGAGATAATACCCGGTATGTCGCCGATTCCATCACCGTTACTGTCCATGAAACTTCTTGGGTAAATCTGATAAAATACCGCCTTCTTCCACCAATCTTTGTCGGTGTTGTTGTTCTTCTTTCCTGCCATCAGGCTACACCATCCTTTCAATAACTTTTTTGAATAACTTGATCCCATGTTCATACAGGCCATCTGGCTCTGTTTGTGAAAACGTACATATCATGTATATGATTCAAAATTATTTTTGAATTCTTCCCGGCAACTCTCTGGTTATTTCTATAATCGGGCGACGATTTCCTTTTTTAAATGGGTGTACTTTTTGCACCGTAAAATTCATGCAGTAGTTAATCTTGAGGAGGGGATTCTTCGGGAATTGAAGCTTTCTTTTTGTTGGTATGCGAAAAGATAAAACCCGGGAAATGGCTTCCCCCCCTGAGTAAGTGGTATTAGCAAGGGTCTCCTCGGCCGCCCACGTTTTCTTTTTCTTTTTGTTATATGTTGGCTCGGCGACCGGTCCAGGAAAAAACAGGAACCAGTTTATTCCGGCACCAAGGTGTGTACGAGGAGGGGATTCTTCGGTCGCCCCAAAAGCAGGGCTTCCTCAGAATGACAGGTAATACTCTGTCACATCACGTCGGCAGTCCCGTTTCGCTTCCTCGCCTTCACCGGCTATGGCAACCATTCACTCTATGTCGCTGACGCCAACATATCCGTACGGGGAAAACGGGAACCAGTTTATGCCGATAGTAAGGGGTGCTTGAGGAGGGGATTCTTCGGTCGCGGCAAACTACAGCCGCTCTCTCAGAATGACAGGTTGTACCTTTTCTTTCTCTGGCAGTAGGGTGAGGGGTAGATGAAATCCACCGTCAGGTTGTACAAAAACCACACGACCATGTCAAGGCATTTCCCTTCTGGACATACCTGTAACCTTCGGGTTGGGGGAATTGCAGCTGTTTTCAATGTCGGGGGCAACATGCTTGAGCAATATACAGGGGCAGATAAAATATCTTTCATGGATATATTTGCGGTTCAAGCCCTTGCGTTCATCATCATCGATCCATTTAACATTTTTCAGGATGGCCGGAACCTGCCCGTCATAACTGACATCAAAGTGAAGGTGTACATTCGTGGATCTGCCGCTCGTGCCCATAAAACCTATGATTTCCCCCACCTTGATATTTCCGGTAAGGGCACGTTGATGAAAAGGTTTTCTTCCATCGAGATGAAAATAGCGGTGTCGTAACCCGTTCTTGTCGTCAATCTCCAGATAAAAACCACGGGGTGAACCGTACCCCCCCCGGGCACGAATCTTTCCGGAGGCCGATGCCACGAGGATATCCCCCGGCCTCCCCTTGACCATGGGAGCAATATCCAGGCCCGTATGGAATTCACGGCGCCCACCGCCAAAAGGATCCGGCCGCCAACCAAAGACTGAACTCACTTTTCGTCCGCCTTCCAGGACTGGCCAGGCATGACCGTAGTGGCCGATCATGTCAAAAAAATTGAAACCGTAGGTCAGTTCCTGGGCAATTTCCAGGATCTTTCTCTTATCTTCAGGCGTAACAAAATCCCTGGCTTTGACCCCGGTCGAGACCAGTTCTTCTACCAGCCCGGCGTGCTCGACGATGGCTTTCTTGAAACGACTCCAATCCTCCTCGTAATTGCTGTCCGTGAGTACCGGCCCTCTGATGTGAATCATTTTCGCAACCCTTCCCTCATCGTCGTAGCCTGCAACATGGGAATAATCTTTTTCCGTGTAGCGATAGGTGAAAGTTCCCATATAGGTATCGACTTTCAAGGGAAAGACAACGTTTGTTTCCGTGGTCTTTGCATCGTAATGGCCGAGATTGACCAGGTCTTCCGGGTTTCCGGGAAGGTCATTGCCGATGCCATCTTCCGGCATTTTGCCACCCTTCCCCCTGTATTCTTCTTTCAAGATATACACGGTTTCTACCACTTGATATGGCTCCTCTTCAAGAAGCACGGGCCGGAGAGCATGGGCAAGTTCATGTATATTGAAGTGAGGATACATTGCAGATTCAAAAACATCGAATTCGCGTATGAAGCTATCCCTGTTGAATTTTTCGGTGGTGATGAGCAAAAAATCTATGGCAGCAAGCAACCCCCAATCCAGTTGATGGGCAGCAGCGATACCTGTCAGTCCCTGGTTGGCTTCGGCCGCGGCTTTGCGATACAATTTTTCACGTCCGGCCAACCATTTTTTTTCTTCGGAAAATTTTTCGCTGCCTGCTTCATGGGATTGGAGTGTTATCGGTTCCCACAGTTTCAAGGCCGCCCCCCCATAATAGATCATGATCATGATCAGAAGTATGGAAATGCCCCGGTATATGAAGCGACTCTTTTTTTTCAAGACGATCACCCTTTCCTGATAGAGAATATGAAATCAATTCCCTTTTTAGAAATAAAATATGGGGATCATCCCTGTTCAGTACAGAAAAATAGCGGGGCATGCTTTCAGAAAGTGATTTGTGGGTGAAAATCAGGCTTGATTCCGGGAACTCCCGGCCGCGGGGAAATAAAATTTCAGGTAAGCATAGGCCAGCACCAGACCATAAATACCATCCGTTATTATATCGGAAAGGGCTGTACAGGCACCGATGGGTTTCAGGGCGTTCATATCAAACATAAAAACCATTGCATTCGTAAAAAAACAAACCATATAGGCGAAGGCAATAGCTTTGAAATACAGATATTTGCTGGTAACGCCAACCACCAGGTAAGCAAATATTACTCCTGCCATACCGCAAAAGAGTAGATTACCCCACTGCCCCAGAAGGGCCTCCCCGATGTTTTCAAAACGATGCCCCAGAATAAATACGGATGCCCAGTCGATATATAGCAGTTTGGTTATACCAAGGCCATATGAAATATAGTCCAGGATGCTTGCAACCGCACCGCCGATAATTCCGGCTATGAAACCGGCTGTAAACCTGTCGTCAATCATCATGTTTCCCTCTTTTTCCAAGGGTTAACCGTATGGCGATGGCATTAGTATTACCAATGATTTCGGCAAATATAACCGGTTCGTTATTATTTCGGCGGTTCTAACAGTTCATACAGGTCACGATCATCGGCATGGATGGCGTTAACGGGATTGCACCGGGCAGCATATCCTTCTGCACCGGGCAAAGTAACCATGTATCCGGAATCCCCCGAAGATGGAAAATCGGTGCTGATATACTGCGCTCCGCTGTTGAAAGCGGCCTCGCATCGTTCCGTGTTTCCGGCAATTCCTTCCACAAGGTCGGCATCGGCACGCGTGCGGACAATATAGCCCTGGCGGACATATTCGCGTATCAGTGCCTCATTCTGCCCCATCGGGTCATTCATCTTGATGAATGCGGCCGATGGCTGACCTGGAGGTGAACTGGTGAACATGATCTTGCCCTTCAGCGTCGGGGCACCTTCAAGGTACAGTTCACGGACTTCATCCTCATTGTCGAGGGCGAAGAAAACACGCCCCCTGGCCTCGCCCAATGTGGGCCAGCCTTCGGTGAGCACTGCCTCCTCCAGCGTAAGGTAATCGCCACGGACATCGTCCGGGGAAATGATATGTTCCCGGTCGAATACGGAGAGAATCTCCTCTTCAAGGGCAGCAAGGGCCTCTGCCCCTACAGGTTCGGGCAGGGCAAAAGGAACCTTGAACAGATGCAAGAAAAATTCGGCCACGGCAATAATGGCGCGCAGGGGAAGGCTCAAGCTTTCCACCGGCAATTGCCCCTTTACCTCCATCAGGATCATGATCGGCACATGGTTGCCATTTTCCAGTGACCAGTCCCTGACCGTTTCCAGCGCCTCCTTCAATGTATGGGAATGTGTTCCATAATCAATATGGGGAACATGCAATACCTTGAAACCGGGCCTGTCGAGCGCCGGGATTCCGGCCTGGATATCCTTTCCAACCAGAAGCGCACCGGCCCTGTTGGCATACAGCCCCCCCTCGGGATCGAAATAAACGTCGAGTTCGATCTGCCTGATATTCTGGCATTCAAATTGTTCCGCCAAGGGCAGATGGGTATAATCCCATGCAGCGGCATCTTTGCTAAAAAAACAGATTCTTTTCAACAGGTCCGCTTCGGGAGCTATGTGATAACTGTTATGTGTGCCCACCATCTGGAGCTGGTTCATCCGCAGATAATCATCGATCTGGCCAGGGGGAGGCAAGGAAACCGTCCCCCCTTCCTGAAGCACCAGCCCCGTCGCAGGGGCAGCAATTACCGCTCCGGGGAAAGCCAGAATCAAAGCAACGGCTAGCATGAAAACCAGGAGTCGGGCAAAATTTTTCACCTGCTTCACCTCCACCCCGATTGGGGTCATTTTGATTCCTGTTTTTTTATCCTTGTTTCCCGGCATCCGTTTCCATCAGATGGCTGATGCCGACCACTCTTTCAACCTTGATGACAAAGGCAATTCCTTTACCGGGCCGATTCAACTGAATTTCATCAACAATGGCCTCCAGGACCCGGGAAGTCAACTCATTTTTTATCAGGGTTAACACCAGTTCCTTCTCCGGTTCGATGGTCAGGCCGAACAGTTTTGCCTGCTCATGGATCCCTGTACCGCGCCCGGACAGGATGGTGCCCCCTTCCGCCCCTGAATTTCTGGAAGCCTCGACCACCTTTTCAGAATCGCCTTTATTGACGATGGTCACGATAAGATCATATGAACATTCCTGTTCCATTGTACGCCTGCTACCTCCTTCCATCCCTGTTACCGATCGATGCACAATCCCCGCCGTCCTGGATGCATCGATGACAAAGGCAATCCCCCTGCCCTTCTCGTTCAAGCGCCCGGTCCGACCGATGGCAGACAGAACATCGTCCAGTTTCTGTTCCGCTATCAAGGTGATTATCATCTCTTTTTCCGGTTCAAGAGTAACCCCCAGAAACTCCTCTGTCTCATCTTTTCCCGTACCCAGTCCAAAGACGACCGTACCGCCTTCCGCTCCCGCCTCCCTGGATGCTTTAACTATCCTGGCAGCTTTCCCTTTCCGGACAATCGTAAAGATGATCTTCTTGCTGTTGTTCACTTTTACGCTCATACTCTCTCTCCTTTACAGAATAGAGCAGTCCCAGAACCAACACTGCTAGAATTGAAAACAGGTAAACCATGGCTACCATGCCGAAACCGTCCATCAAGGGAATACGCCCCTCTATGGAGGAAGCCGCCCCGATAGCAATAGCCATGATAAAAGTAACTGTCATCGGCCCCGTTGCCACACCCCCCGAATCAAAGGCAATCGATACAAAAGTTCGTTTTGTATAGTAAATCAGAATAAAAGCAAGCAGAAAACCGGGGATAACAAAATGCCACAGCGAAAAACCATACAATATTCTGGCCATCGATAGAGCTATGGCGGTGGCTACTCCGAAAGAAAGGGTGAAAAGCATCGCCTTCTGGGGGATATAGCCGCCGGATGCTTTCTCCACTTCGTAGTTGAGGATATGGACCCCCGGTTCGGCCAACGTGACTACAAAACCCAACAGGAAACCTATGGGCAACAACACCCAGTTGTAATGCAGATTGCCCAGTTCAATCCCCATCTGTCTTCCGGCCGGCAGGAAACCGATCTGTACCCCATGCAAAAAGATTGAAAGTCCTGCAAAGGAAAGCCCGAAACCGAGCAGGATGCGGCGCAGTTTTTTTCGTGACAATTTCAAGGATAGGAACTGAAAGAAAACAAAGACCAGAACCAGCGGAATCAAAGCCATGGCTACTTCGAAAATTACGTTGGTGAACCCTTCAAAAACCTGAAAGCTTTTCAAAAATAGATCACCCCCAGCAGAAGAACGGCCAGGATGGGTCCGATGGCGGCCAGGGCGACCAGTCCAAATCCATCCACGGAGGTTTTATCGGACAGGACCGCACTTGTACCCACCCCCAGGGCCAGGAGAAAGGGAACGATGAGCGGCCCGGTGATCACTCCGGCTGCGTCGAAAGAAATCGGTGCAAATTGAGGGGGTGCAAGAGCGGAAAGAAAAAAAACCAATCCATACCCCCCGACGAGCAGATAGGCAAGTGGAATTTTCAGGATGATGCGCAACATGCCCAGTCCAACGAACACAGCCACCCCCAGGGCCACGGCAAAAATGAGTACGTTTTTATGGATCACCGCGCCGGAAACCGCATCCACCTGGTAAGCCAGTACCTGCACATTCGGTTCGGCCACGGTGGCTACCAGTCCGAGTACAAACCCGAACAGAACCATCAGCCAGGCCTTGCCTGTTCCGGGCAGGGCTGCACCGATCAATTCACCTATGGGCAGTATCCCCAGCCGCATCCCCGCCAGAAAAAGGATCAGGCCCAGAATGACCATGACCACCCCGGCCAGGAAACGTAAAAAAATATCGATGGGTAATCCGATAAGGGAAAATTGCAAAACTACAATCACAGCGGTGATGGGTATAATGGAATAAAGAACTTCCAGAGCTATTCCTTTGAAATATTTCATGCATACCTCCCCGGTTGAATCTACAGCCACGGACTGCAAAACCTGCAATTGACATAACAATTATATCACAGGGAAAAAGCATTGGCATTTCCCCCACCAATTTTGACGGTGTCAACCTACTTTAGGAAAAAAGAGAGAACCCCGTAATTTTTAACACACTTTTTTATCTATCAAACTTTTAATAGCTTCCCTGGTGAAACTGAAGCCTCCCTGCAGTAACGGCATGTTTCC
>FZPS01000173.1_pt27 | contig 170793 bp, 163 predicted proteins | sample 1817821 | NCBI WGS metagenome assembly FZPS01 (sample SAMEA104158645, study PRJEB21678) | metagenome | place: Germany | collected 2015-04-21 | reverse complement strand
GAGGCCGGGAATAAATATCAAGGGGCAACAGGTAACCTGAAATTCTTAGTAAATGCAGAACAGTATGACCATAACCCAGAACCTTTTGAAGATGATGAACCGCAGGAGCCGGATAATGAGGTTGGATCATGACAGGGGACGGTTCCCTGTCACACCGGAATAAACCTTAACGCGGAAGGGCCCGGCTGCCGCCGGCACTCCCGGCGGCAGGGGCCTGACCGTTGAAACCGGCCCGGGGGGAGGGATGTGGATGTTGTATAAACAGATAAGCTCGGTAACTACCATCCTGCTGGTGGTTATGACCTGCGGTGCCCTGCTTATGCTGGGCCAACCTGCCGGCACCTATGCCTCCCGGGTAGAGGTGGAGGTAATCGGCGGCAAATATGAACTAAGCGTGACGGAACATGGAAGTGCCGGCATGGAGAACATGGCTCCGGGCGATTGGGAAGAATCCATGGTAACTGTCAGGAACGACGGAGACGAGGAATTTGCCGTGGCCGTCTCGGCGGTGAAAACCGGGGGAGACGACGAATTCTTCCGTCATCTCAAGGTCACCGTCAAGGATGGGGATACTGTTCTTCAGGAAAGCTCAATGGCCGAAGTGCAGAACTTGCCTCTTGGCACCTTTGCCGCAGGGGAATCCAGGGACTATACTTTCCTGGTGGAGTTTCCCCGGGAGGCGGGGAATGAGTTCCAGGACGCCGAGATTACCATGAAGTGGGTCTTCACCGCTGAATGGCCTGATCCCGCGGAACCGGGAGAAGAGCCTGGTGGCGAGGAACCAGGTGAAGAGCCTGGTGAAGAGGAACCAGGTGGAAGTCCCGTGGGTCCTGGGCCCGAGGATGAGGGATTGATTCCCATCGAAGAGGAAGAGGTCCCGGCGGCACCCTTAGAACCGGGAGAGGGTGCACCGGAATGGGAACCGGAGGATAAATCTGAAGAGGAGAAACTTGTCCCCCTGGAAGAGGAAGAGGTTCCCGGGGGCCCGGTGAAAATGCCCAAGACGGGTGAAAGGCCGCCCCTGCTTTTCTACGGCCTGGGCCTGACCCTGGTGGCCGGCGGCCTGGCCCTGGGCAGGAAGCGGGCGAAACAGTAACACAGGAGCAAAACATAGGCCGGGGGTTTCCGACCCCCGGCTTCTACTTGGGTACACAGGGGACTGTCCCCCTGATCTAGGAGAGAAACGGAAAATCGTTCTTATACCCAAAACTGTTAGCGAATGAACATGCTTTCTCCCAACGGGGGACTGTCCCCTTTACACGACGGGTTACTCAACCCGTAGGGGCGACCTGTGGTCGCCCGAAGGTATAGGGGGAACGTCCCCTCCACACGACGGGATTACACTAACCCGTAGGGGCGACCTGCGGTCGCCCGGGAGCAACAGGGGACTGTCCCCTTAACGGATTGTGCCAACCCGTAGGGGCGACCTGTGGTCGCCCGGGAGCAAAAGGGAACTACCCCCCTGATCCACAGTCCCCCCATCAGACAGCATATTTCAGGAGCTGATGTTAGTATGCGCAGAAGAAGGCTGATTTCCATACTGCTGATCACGGCGGGGCTTCTGGTATTCCTCTACCCCCTCTACAATCAGGTCTACTCCTGGTACTGGCAGCAGCTCCTCCTGGCCGCCTGGGAGGGAGAAACGGTATACCAGGAATACCATGGCTTTACAAAAACCTTAGCTGCTGTGGAAGGGGAAGAAGAGGAGGGAGTAGGAGAAATCTTTGCTGACCCCGCCTGGGAAGAACTTCCCCTTCTCGGTATTATCACCATCGAAAGGATCGACGCCCGCCTGCCCATCCTGCCCGATGTAAAGGAAAAGTACCTGCGGGTCGGGGTTGGCCACCTGCCGGAGACGGCCCTGCCGGGGGAGCCGGGCAACTGCGTCCTCACAGGCCACCGGAGCTACACCCGGGGCCGCATCTTCAACCGCCTGGATGAAGTGGAGATTGGCGATGATCTAGTTATAGAAACCAGGGAAGGGAAGTACACCTACCGGGTTACCGATGTCTTTATTGTGGATCCCGGGGATCCGGCCATTTTGGAGTTTGAGGAGGGGGAGGAAGTTATCACCCTGGTCACCTGTCATCCCATTTACGTGGCCAGCCACCGGCTCATCGTCCGGGGCACCTTAGAAAAACCCAAATGAGCTACCTGTGAATAACCCCGGCGGTGCCGGGGAAATAATCCTGCAGGGTTAGAAACAAAATTAGGGGCGGCCTGACTGGGGCCGCCCGTTAAAATATACCCGCATAGGGTATCTACATTAATTTAAAGAATTGAAGATCCGGGTGAAGGTTTTCACCACCTGGCTGCGGCGGAAGGGTTTGATGAGAAAATCTTTAGCCCTGGCCCGGATAGCCTCCATGATGACATCCTGCTGGCCGATGGAACTAACCATGACCACCCGGGCGTTTGGGTCTAGGGCCTTGATGACCTTCAGGGCCTGCAGGCCGTCCAGGCCGGGCATGACTATGTCCATGGTCACGATGTCGGGTTTGAATTTTTGGTAGAGGGACACGGCCTCCACTCCGTTCTTTGCTTCGGCGGCAACGGCATAACCGGCAGACGAGAGGATCCGGGCCAGTATCCGCCGCATGAGCTTTGAGTCATCTGCGATTAGGACACGTTTGTGCATTAATTGCTCTTCCTCCCATTGCTAATTCCGATGATGTATTATATACTAGGAAAAAGGGAAAGGCAAGATGTCATTTAGGAGGAATTGTCGAAAGGATCAATCTTAGGAGAAGGTTCTTTTGTAGAAGTCTTGCCGGCACCTAAAAAATTTTGCAAAAAATTATTTTATTGGCAGGATTTTTCCTATTAATGTCGAATGGAGAAGTAGGGGAAAAGTTTGAACCACTCTGTGGGTGAGGAATGCTTCCTTGCCCGCGGCAGAAGGGAATAGGTATTTTAGCAAAACCTTTCCTCGATAAAGGCAAACCATCCGCGAGGGTGGGGCGCAAAGCAACGGGACTCTCCCGAGAGAGTCAGCCGGGCTGCCGAAAGGGAGGATTTTTGTGTTCAGAAAGAGTGCAATTCTGTTGGTCGTGCTCCTTTTCGTTGGATTTGCTGCCGGAGAGGGGGCTGCCAGGGAAGTTGCCGCCATCGATACGGGCCAGGCCCGCCAAGGGCTGATAGCGGTGGAATATGATGCCGTCCCCAGGGGCCCCTTGCGGCTGACTGTGGAAAACCAGAGCCGGGAAGGGCGCCGGTATGTCTACCATCTTGAGCCGGGTGTAAAGGAACGCTTTCCCCTCCAGCTGGGGAACGGCCAATACCTGGTGACGGTTTTGGAGCAGGTTGAAGGAAATATGTACAGGCCCCTGTACCAGGAAGCCTTTGCCGTGGAGCTGGCCGGGGAACAGCAGGTCTTCCTCCAACCGGTCCAGAACATTCCCTGGGACAGGGCTGGGGCTGTGGTGGCCAGGGCCAGGGAACTGGTCGCCGGGGCAGGGAGTGAGAAGGAAAAGGTCCAGCGTATCTATGACTATCTGGTACAGAACATGAATTATGAATACGAAAAAATGGACAGGCTCTCCGCCGGCTACCTCCCCAACCTGGAGGAAACCCTCAGGACAAGCCGTGGCATCTGCTATGATTTTGCTGCCCTCTTTGCCGCCATGCTGCGGAGCCAGGGCATTTCCACCAAACTGGTGATGGGCTATGCCCCGGGGGTCAGCGAATACCATGCCTGGAATGAGGTCTATCTGGAAGGCAGGTGGCAGGTGATTGATATCACCAGCGACATTCAGCTGGCGGCTGCCGGCCGGCCCTACAGCATGATCAAGGACGGGTCTGCCTTTGTAAAGGATCGGGAATACTAAGGAGAAAAGAAGGCCTCCCCTTATAGGGGAGGTTTTTTTGTTTATGGGCGGCAAAGGCCGCCCAATAATCTTATTCATAAATGAGTTTATTCCGGTAATTCTTTCTTGCCTGAGGGCGGGGATAATTGTGGCGGGAAAAGGCCCTTCCGATTACACCTCTGCCGGGGCTTTGGAATAGGATGATAGAGAAAAATTGTGCCGGGGTACATGGCGAAAAGGGAGGGTGCATCTTGAAGGCTCTAATTATTAGCTGGGCAGGGGGTGAGGCCCTGCGTTCCCTAACCCAAGACCGCAGCATATTGCTGCTCCCCGTTGCCAACCGCAGCCTCCTGGAACACCAGGTCGCCCTCCTTACAGGCTGCGGGATCAGGGAGCTTTTTGTGGTGGCCAAGAGGGGGGCGGAGGAGGAGCTGGGCCCAATCCTGGACAGCTGGGAAGATTTATCCTACCGATTCTTTACCCCCGTTGCCGACAATTTGCCCGTTGTCCTGGATCCCGCCACCCTGGTGGTTTTGCTGGGGCCCCTGATCACCGACCTGGACCTGGCCCGGGCCCTGGCCTTTCACCGGGAACGGGGGGCAAAGGCGACTCTCATCCTCCACGCTGTCCGGCAGCATCCCCGCTGCAGCCTGGTTCTGACCGATGGCAGGGGGCGGGTGACCAGGGTTCTGCCCCGGGTGCCGGCCGGGGGTGAAATGGCCCGGACTGCTGGCGGCCTCTATATTTTGGAAGCCGACCTGCTCCCCTACCTGACCGAAATGCTGGTGGCGGGGAAGGAGGAGGAGATCTGCCCCCGGCTTTTGGCGGCAGGTATCCCCGTCTATGGCTTTCCCGTGGATGAGTACTGGCTCCAGCTGGAGGATCCGGCGGCCTACCTGCAGGTACACCGGGATACTTTGCATGGGAGAACCAGGCTGAAGCCGGAAGGGACGGAGCTCAGCCCCGGGATCTGGTGCGGGAGGGGGGTTAAGCTGGCCTCCGGTGTGAGGCTGGAGCCGCCGGTAATCCTGGGGGATGGGGTGGAGTTGAAGGAAGGGGTCCGGGTGGCGGAATCGGTGCTGGGGGCGGGGACCTATGTTGATGTGGGCACAGAAGTTTTAGGGTCGGTACTCCAGGACAACTGCTACCTGGGGAAGGGGGTCCAGGCCAGGGGGATAATCATGGGGGAGGGAACCATTGTGGCCGGGGGGGCTGTCCTGCGCCCAGGGATCCTCCTTGCTCCCCAGAGTGTCATCAGCCGGGATAGCCTCCTGGGCGGGGCCTTTAATCATTTTTCCTGCCTGGGGGATTAATCCAGAGCTCAGCGGTTTTCACATGCTGAAGGGCCCCCAGGAGGTTGCGGCGGATGCGGGGGATTTTTTTCTCTGCGATAGCGATGAATTCCTTTATCTCCTGGCGGCGGGAACTGCCGCTGTGGGGGCAGGGGCTGGGAATAGCAGGCAGGTTCAATTTGGCTGCGGCGGCGGCAATCATTTTTTCTGGGAGATAAATCAGGGGTCGGATGACCGTCACCTGTGTCCGATCTAGAAAGGTGACGGGGAGAAAACACCTGGTGGTCCCGGTATAGAACATGTTGAGGAGGAGGGTCTCGATGGCGTCATCCATATGATGGGCCAGGGCGATCTTGCCGATACCCAGCCTCCGGGCCGTGGTGCAGAGGGCGCCCCGGCGCATGTTGGCACATAGGGAACAGGGATTCTTTTCCTTCCGATGGTGAAAGACAATGGGGCCGATGAGGGTTTTCTCGACGATGAGCTCCACCCCCAGGTCCCGGCACATTTCTTCAATGGGGGCAATATCCATATTCCAACCCATATCTATATGGAGGCCGACAAGGTCGAAATCTACCGGGGCATGGCGCCGGAGCTGGGCCAGGAGGTAGAGGAGGAGGCTGCTGTCCTTGCCCCCTGAAAGGCCAACGGCGATTTTGTCACCGTCTTTGATCATCTGCCAGTCGTGGATGGCCCGCCCGACTTTGCTGGTGTAGTACTTCATCGGCGCATCCTCCCTTTACATAAGGTCTACAAGGCAAATTATACCACAGGAAGGGCCAGGGAAAAAAGCAGGGGCCGGGGCCTTTTTGCCCGGGGACCGGTGGCGCCTCCCCGGCCCTTTTTATAAGTTCAGATCTGGGTTTTGTAACATCTTTTCCTAGGGGTGCATATTTTAGAGTGAGAAACCCGTAAAGGAGGGAGAGCAATGAAGGACCATTACAAGCCCAAACAAATTGAGGTGGAAAGACGCCTCCTCAAGGTGCAGCGGGTAGTTGGGGAAAATGTGGAGCAGAAAACCATCGAAGCCAAGGTAAATTTGCCGGTAGCTGCCATCAAGGTGATGGATGTCATTGCCACCCTGGAAAATGTCCGGGGCGAGGTCAAGGATGACGGCGTTCTGGTCAAGGGTGTTATTCACAAGCAGGTTTTCTACGTAGATCAGGGCAATCTCGTCCGCCATCTGGCAGAGGATATACCCTTCCGGGTCTTTGTCGATGTAGAAGGCGCTGAAGAACACATGCGGGCCCAGATAGATGCCAGCATCGAAGATATCTCCTGGTCTGTCATCCACCAGGGCATGGCCATCAAGCAGGATATTGTAGTGCGGGTCTTTGCCAAGGTCACCGAGACGGAGCAGGTGGAGGTAGTGACCGATGTACCTGGTGTCGATGTGGTCACCGAACTGCTCCGGGTCGAGAGTGTAGTTGGCGAAGACACGGTGCGGGAGACCATCAACCCCACCGTGGAACTGCCGGTGCCGGCCATTAAGGTCTTTGACATCCGGGCTGAGGTGCAGGATGTGACCTTTGAGATCAAGAGGGATACGGTCCTGGTCCGGGGGACCATCCACAAGCAGATCTTCTTTGTCGACAAGACCAATGTGGTCCGCCATTTCCCGGAAGATGTGACCTTCACCCTCGGGGTTGACATCCCCGGCGCCACCCCCGACATGGATGCCCAGGTAGATGTGGATGTTATGGTAGATGATTGGCGGATCCTGGGCGTGCCCGATTCCAAACATCATCACGATCATAAGGGACATGACAAGCACGACTTTCCCCATGATCCCCACAAGCCCCACCACCCACCCATCCCCGATCATCCCATGCCTCCCCACATGTACGGCCAGACCCTGCGGCAGACCCTGGTGATAGAGGCCTTTGTGAAAGTAGTAGAACCCCTGCAGCTGGATGTGGTTGTCGATGTGCCCGGCTTTGAAGTGGAAACCATGCTCCTCAAGGTCGATGAGGTTGTGGCCCATGTCAAGGATACCGAAACCATCGATGCCGAAGTTGTCCTGCCCATGGATATCATCAAGGTCTACTCTATTATGGCCAGCATCAGGAACCTCCGCTATGAAATCCGCAACGGTTCGGTCGTTGTCCGGGGCGTAATCCACAAGCAGATCTTCTTTGTCGACAATGCCAACCTGCTCCGCCACTTCCCGGAGAATATCCCCTTCAGCATTCCCGTCGATGTACCGGAGGCGGAGGAGGGTATGCGGGCCCATGTCCGGGCCAAGATCGTGGGCGATATCGACTGGACCCTGCGGCGGGGCAATGTGGTCATGCAGACCATTTTGGTCGCCGTCGATGTGAAGGTTACCCAGGAGGTGCAGCTGGAGGTTGTCACCGATGTCATCGGTGCGGGGGAAGTTGTGGGTGAATGCCCGCCCCACAGCCGGCCCTATATTGTAAAACCGGGGGACACCCTCTTTGCCATTGCCCAGGCCCATCACGTGACGGTGGATGCGATCTTGCGGATTAACCCCCAGATCAAGGATCCCGATGTCATCGATGTGGGCATGCGGATCTGTATCCCGGAAAAGAGGGATTGGAAGGGTTAAAACTGGACCGAATGAAACCACGGAGCAATTCCGTGGTTTTTTGTTTGTTTATCCCGGCAACTATATCCACTAGTTATTCTCATTTTCTGCCGGTGCTCCAGACCGGCACGGGGGTCTACTATGGCATTTGCTCCCAGGGGGGCCTGAGGAAAACCCAGCCGCCAAATTAAAGCCGGGCAGCAATAAAAGGGGGGAGCAGGTCTTCCCCCCTGGGGATACGGGGCAATATGCCCTCACCGCCTTTTTGTTTGAAATTACTAAAGCAGGTATAATTTAGTTAAGTAGGCCAGCATTTGGAAAAAGGAGAGAAAGGAGCGAGAAGGTAGATGAACAGGTGGCACAAGTCTTTGGCAGTTGCACTGCTGGTTATCCTCCTGGCGGCACTGGGGACAAGCCCCATCGCCGCAGCAGCACCAAAGGTGAACATCTCCGTCCAGACGAATTTCGGCAGCTTCAAGTTGAGTATAGCAGCAGATACTCCGGAAAACAAGCTGGCCGCTGTGGTCTCTGAGCAGGTCTGGGGGCAGCTGGGCACCGTTCTGACCCAAAGGTACGGCTCCAGCCTGGCCCGGGCCCTTTCCGACACCCTGGCCCGCCAGCTGGTACCGACCATCAAAACTATTTTACAGCACTACGCCGGTGTTTCCCCCCGGCCCGAGCCCAAACCTGCGCCGGAGCCGGAACCCAAGCCTCAACCCGATCCTAAACCGGAACCCAAACCCCAGCCGGAACCTAAGCCCCAACCCGATCCTGCTCCCAAAGGTCTGACGGCCGACGAAGCCCGGATGCTGGAATTCATCAACCGGGAACGGCAGCAGCGGGGTTTGGCTCCCCTGGAGGTGGATCTGGCTGTAACGGCCGAGGCCAGGAAGAAGAGCCAGGATATGATTGACAGGAACTATTTCGGCCATACCTCTCCCACCTATGGCAGCCCCTTCCAGCAGCTCTCCCGGGCGGGGATCTCCTACCGGGCCGCTGGGGAAAACCTGGCCGGCGCCCCCACGGTGGAACGGGCCCACACCTCCCTGATGAACAGTTCGGGGCACCGGGCCAATATCTTGAATCCCCGCTATACCCATGTGGGGATTGGGATTGTCGACGGCGGTCCCTATGGCAAGATGTTCACCCAGATGTTTATCCAAAAATAAAGAAGGTCCCTACCGGGCCGGGATTTTTCCCGGCCCTTTTGTTTTAGGGCTTGCGGTTGAGGACTATATTGTCCCAGGCCAGCCGTTCCCCGCTGTGGATGAAGAAGGCAAAGTGGAGGCGCTGTTTGTAGAAGTAGCGCCTGGTCAGGGTAAAGAGGTGGTAGGCCCCCGGGATCCTTTTTCCCACCAGGTACACGGTGTGGGCCCGGTACTTGACCTCATCTATGTGGCCGCCGGTAACCAGGACAAGGACCCGCTCGTTAAAATCGATGGGAGTAGTGGGCAGGGGAAAGGGCTGCCGGGAAAGATCTTCTTCCATGCTCCTTTGGTCCTGCCAGACCCGCACCTGGGTGCTGTTGCTGCTCCCCATTGTATCCCTTTCCAGGGTATATATGGCCAGGGGAATGTACTGGACAGGGGGGTATTTAAAGATTTTTTCATTAAAGGCCAGGGCTTCCATCAGCATTTTCTCCTCCTTTGGGATATGGTTTACTATTTTTTTTCTAGTAAATGATATGTCCAGAGGAGGGGAAAGGTGCCTGCCGGGAGGCTGCCTTCCTTTAGAGGATTCTTGCCAGCAGTGACGAAGTAAATAGGGTTATTGGATCCAAATTTTCGGGAAATAATGCCAAGAGTATTTGGAGGAGGGAATAACAGTTGCAGGGTGGGCAGAAATCAACAGGAAAGCGGATAATCATAACCGTTGTGGGACAGGACCGGATCGGCATCATTGCCGGGGTTACCAATGTACTGGCCGATGCCAGGATCAACATCCTCGACATCAGCCAGACCATCATGCAGGAGTTTTTCACCATGATTCTGGTGGCCGACATGACGGAGAGCACCGTGGAACTGGGTGAACTGAAGGAAAGGCTGGCCAAAAAGGGTGAGGAACTGGGGGTTCAGATCCTGGCCCAGCACGAAGATGCCTTTCGCTACATGCACCGGATCTAGGAGGGATGGAAAGTGTTTTCGCTGCAGGAGATTTTGGAAACAATCACCATGATCCAGGAGGAAAACCTGGATATCCGGACTATTACCCTGGGCATCAACATCAGGGACTGCTGCCATCCCGATCCGGCAGTGGCCCAGAGGCAGATCTACGATAAGATTACCAGGCTGGCCCGGAATCTGGTCCGGGTCGGGGGAGAAATAGAAGATGAGTACGGCATTCCCATCGTCAACAAGCGGATTGCCGTAACCCCCATTTCTATGGTGGCCGAGGCCAGCGACACCGAGGATTATGTGGATTTTGCCCGGACTCTGGACCGGGCGGCGGCAGCGGTGGGAGTTAACTTCATCGGCGGCTTTTCCGCCCTGGTGGAAAAGGGCATGACCCGGGGAGACCGGCGGCTCCTGGATTCCATCCCCCGGGCCCTGGCGGAGACGGAGAGGGTCTGCTCCTCCGTCAATGTGGCCAGCACCAGGGCGGGGGTCAACATGGAGGCCGTGGCGGAGCTGGGCGAGATCATTGTGGAGACGGCCCAGCTGACGGCGGAAAGGGACGGCCTGGGCTGTGCCAAGCTGGCCGTCTTTGCCAATGCCCCGGGGGATAACCCCTTTATGGCCGGGGCCTTCCACGGGATCGGCGAGCCGGAAGCGGTGATCAATGTGGGGGTCAGCGGGCCGGGGGTGGTGAAGAGGGCGGTGGAGGCTGCCGGCGATGTGGACCTGGGCCAGCTGGCCGAGATCATTAAAAAAACCGCCTTTAAGATAACCCGCATGGGCGAGCTGGTGGGCAGGGAGGCGGCCCGCCGCCTGGGGGTGCCCTTTGGCATTGTGGACCTTTCCCTGGCGCCCACCCCGGCGGTGGGAGACAGCGTGGCCGAGGTGCTGGAGGCCATGGGCCTGGAGCGGTGTGGGACCCATGGGACGACGGCGGCCCTGGCCCTCCTCAACGATGCGGTGAAGAAGGGGGGCGCCATGGCCTCCTCGGCCGTGGGCGGCCTTTCCGGCGCCTTTATTCCCGTCAGCGAAGATGCCGGCATGATCCGGGCCGTGGAGGAAGGGGCCCTGTCCCTGGATAAGCTGGAGGCCATGACCTGTGTCTGCTCCGTCGGCCTCGATATGATTGCCGTCCCCGGGGATACGCCCCCCGAAACCATAGCGGCCATCATCGCCGATGAGGCGGCCCTGGGGGTGGCCAACAACAAGACCACCGGGGTGAGGATTATCCCCGTCCCCGGCAAGGAGCCCGGGGACATGGTGGAGTTTGGAGGCCTTTTGGGCCGGGCCCCGGTGATGCCGGTCCACGGCTTTGCCAGCACTCGCTTTATCCGGCGGGGGGGCAGGATCCCCGCCCCCATCCACAGCCTCCGCAACTAGAAAAATTAAGGCAGCCAGATCTTCTGACCGGGGTAAATTAGGTCCGGCCTCTTGATGCCGGGGTTGAGCCGGAGCAGCTCTTCGATGGTTGTTCCGTGGCTGCTGGCGATGGACCACAGGCTATCCCCCGGCCTGACATAATAGATCCTGCCCCCGGGCGCATCCTGCCTCCCTCCCGGGCCCGGCCCGTGCCAGGCTTCGGCCTGGCCGGGGATGCGCACGATGGTCCCCACCTCAACCCGGGCATAGACCTCTTCGATGTGGTGGTTGTACATGCGGACACAGCCGTTGGAGACGGCCTGGCCGATGAACTGGGGGGCATTGGTCCCGTGGATGCTGTAGTAGGGTTTGCTGAGGGCAAGGAGCTTGGGCCCGTACACTTCCCCAGGATTTTCTACCTTCTCCACAATGGTGAAGGTTCCCCGGGGGGTGGGGGTTGAGGGTTTGCCCACGGCAACAGGGTAGGAACGATACTGGCGGGAGCCCTGGAAAAGAAAGAGGGTCCGGCCCGGGACATCGATGACAATGGAATATTCCCTGGCCACTTTCCCAGCCACCTCCTTAACTTTTTGCTACAACTACTATTAGTCTATGAAGGAGGACTGGTTCTGGGAAACCCAGGGGTGAAAAAGGCGGGTAAATTGCTAGCGCTGGGGATAGTAGCCCAGGGGAACCCCGGTGATTTTGGCCGTTTCCGGATCCAGGGCAAAGAGGTCCTCCCTGCTGACCTGGTCGAGGGCGGTTTTGCCCAGGCCCCGGATGGCCTCTTCCATCTCTTCCTTGCAGGAATTGAGGAAGCGGGCCAGGCTCTCGGCCCCCTTGTGGGGGTCGAATTTTTTGCGGAAGACCCCATCGTACCAGGCCACCTGGGTGGGGGGTTCCCAGGGGAGGGCCTGGAGGGATTGGGTGTGGGTGACATTAAAGAGGGCGGCAGTGCCGATGCAGACGGCATCGGCCCCCAGGGCAATGGCCTTGAGGAAATCCCCCGGGGTGTACAGGCCCCCCGAGATGAGGAGGCTCACCTTCCTTTTTGCCCCCTTCTGCTCCAAAAAGCGCACCGCCCGGCAGAGGGCAAAGATGGTGGGCAGGCAGAAATCGTCGGCCAGGATGGGAGGCCCTCCCTTGGTGGCCGCCTGGGCCCCGTCGATGGCTATGAAGTCGATCCGGCCCTGGAGGGCAAAGTCCAGGTCCCTTTCCAGGTATTTTCCCGGGGCGAGCTTTATCCCGATGGGGACACCGCCGGTGACCTCCCGGAGGTATGCCACCAGCTCCCGCAGGTCGGCGGGGGTTTCGATGCCCGTCTGGCGGGATTCGGTGACGGCATCCTGGCCCGGCTTTAGGCCCAGCTGCCGGCGGAGTTTATTGTCCATATCCCTGGCCTTCATCAGGTGGCCCACACCGGCCAGGGCCCCCTGGCCGAACTGGATCTCGATGGCATCGGCCTGGCGGAGGATTTCTTCCTCCTTGCTCCAGGAGCTCCGGTTGTACTGGAGAATCAATTTCTCCGCCGCCGCCCGTTCTGAAGGGAGGAAGGGTCCCTCCCCGGTGTTGACGGCGGTACCGGCTAAACTTGCCCCTTTGGCCAGGGCGATCTTAAAGGCTTCCGTCAGGGCCTCCCCGTAGGCCATCCCGGAGATGATAATGGGAATTTCGATGACCAGGGGTCGGGCGGCCTGTTTGCCGATGACCACCCGGGTGTTAATCTCTGTCCCGATGGGGGTGGGCAGGGTGTGGAGCTGGGCCGCATTGAACATGAGCCCGGAGAAGTCGGGAAAGCGCTTGGGGCTGCCCAGGGGACGCTGGAGAACTTTTCCCTCATGGGCCCGGAGGGCGTTTTCCTGCTGGTTGTACAGCCCCATCCGGGAGATGGCGGAAACCAATTCCCACAGGTTTTCGGTGTAGGCATCGGCCATGAGGCGGTGGAGGAAGTGATCAAAGGTGATGTCGGCCGCCCGCTGGAGAAGCCATTTCAGTCCCCGGGGCAGGAGGAGAAGAAGACCGGCCGCCCCCAGCCAGGGTAAAATCTTTTTGCCTTTCATGCTGACACCCCCGGGAGATACAAAAATTTTCCCTTACCCCTTTAGTTTGGGAAAATCCGACTTTATTTATAGCTGGCGGGCAGTGGAAATGAAAGTAAAGGGAAAAGGGGCATAGGGAGGCAAAGGGAGGCTTCTGTAATATATTTTTATAGATATTGGTCCTTGTGTGGAGGGGGCAAAGGGGATATGATTAAAGTTGTTTAAAGCAAGATAGACCTGCAGTATAGTCCGGAGGGAGGTATAAAGGGCGGTGCAGGTGATAGTAATAGGTGCCGGTGATGTGGGGTATGAGCTTGCGTCCCGCCTATCCCGGGATAATCATGATGTGGTGGTCATTGAAAAGAACCCGGCCCGGGCGGAACGGGTGAAAAATCATCTTGATGTTTTAGTTGTCCAGGGCAATGGGGCCAGTGCCCGGGTGCTGGAGGAGGCAGGGATTAAGAAGGCTGAGCTCCTCATAGCTGTGACAGGCCTTGATGAATACAATATTATGGCCTGCATGCTGGCCAAGCGTTACGGCGTGGAACTAACCGTGGCCCGGATCCGTAACCAGGAATACGGGGCGAAAAATTCGGTCCTGTCCAATGAAGACCTGGGTATAGACCTGGTCATAGATCCGGAACGGGTGGCGGCTATGGAAATCGTCAGGCTTTTGAAAAACCCGGCGGCCACCGATGTGGAATATTTTGCCCAGAAAAAGGTACAGATGCTGGGTTTTCGGGTCGATGCCGAGGCCCCTATTGTGGGCAGAAAGCTCTCGGAACTCTCCCTGGGTGTCCTCATCGGGGCCATTGCCCGGAATGGAGATGTGATCATCCCCGGTGGGAACGACATAATCCAGGCCAATGACACAGTTTTTGTCATCGGAAAAACAGGTTCCATGTCAGCCATGGGCTTTTTGACGGGCAAGAGCAGTGAGCGTATCCGCCGGGTTATGATTGTGGGCGGGGGCAATATCGGTTACCAGCTGGCGGACATGCTGCAGCGGTACAAGGACCTGGGGATTTCAGTGAAGCTCATCGAGCAGCGGGAGGACCGCTGCCGGGTCCTGGCGGAAAAATTGCCCGATGTCCTGGTCCTCAGGGGCAGCGGTGCGGACCTGGAGCTCCTCCGGGAAGAGGGGATAGGGGAGACCGATGCCTTTGTGGCTGTGACGGGAAATGATGAGGTGAATATTGTCTCTGGCCTGATAGCCAAGCATTTGGGTGTGGGCAAGGTGATCGTGGAGGTTAACCAGCCCAGTTACGGCCCGGTAGTGGATACCCTGGGCCTTGACCAGGCGGTGCACCCGCGGCTGGTCACTGCCAGCACCATCCTTTCCCTCCTCAGAAGGGAAGCGGTTCTTTCCGTCTCCTTTCTGAAGGACGATAAGGTGGAGGTTATGGAATTGGCCATCCAGCCCGGTTTCCCGGGTGCCAATAAAAAACTGCGCTTCCTCAAGCTTCCCCGGGGGATACTCATCGGCAGCATCTGTCGGGGGAAGGAGGTTATCATTCCCCGGGGGGACGACGTCCTCCTGCCGGGAGACAGGGTGGTAATCTTTACCAGGCCGGAAATGGCCGACACCGTGGCCCGGTATTTTAAGCCAAGGGGTTAGGAGGAGAGCCAAACCATGCGGGTTGGGGTAGTAGCAAACATTGTGGGCAGCCTGCTCGTTTTTTTGGGGTTTTCAATGCTGGTGCCCCTGGTTTTTTCCCTCTATTACGGCGAGGATTTAGCACCCCTGGTGCTGTCCAGCGGGATCACCCTGGGTTGTGGTTTAATTTTGCGTTACTATACCGCTCCGGTCACGGAATTGAATCACCGGGAAGGATATGCCGTCGCTACCCTGGGCTGGGTGGCGGCGGCTGCCTTTGGTTCCCTGCCCTTTATCCTTTCCGGGGCGACCCCCACCATCATCGATGCTATATTTGAAACCATGTCGGGTTTTACCACAACGGGGGCCACCATTCTGGCCGATATTGAGGCCCTGCCCAGGGGCATCCTCTTCTGGCGCAGCCTTACCCAGTGGCTCGGCGGGATGGGAATTATTGTCCTTTCGGTGGCCATCCTGCCCCGGCTGGGGGCCGGGGGCCTGCAGCTCTTCCAGGCCGAGCTGCCCGGCCCCGTTGCCGACCGCTTCCTACCCCGGGTGGCCGCTACCTCCCGGGTTTTGTGGTACCTCTATGTGGGGATGACCCTCCTGCAGACGATCCTGCTCCTTTTCGGGGGAATGACCTTCTATGATGCCCTCACCCATGCCCTGGCCACCATGGCCACCGGGGGCTTTTCTCCCCGGAATTTGAGTGTGGCCGCCTATAATAGCCTGTACCTGGAGGCGGTGCTCATCGTTTTTATGTTTTTGGCCGGTACCAATTTCACCCTCCACTATCAGCTTTTGACGGGCCGGCGGGGGGCCCTGTGGAGGAATGCAGAGTTTCGCTTTTATACCTTTATTGTCCTTGGGTCCACCCTTTTGATTTCTTTCAACCTCTGGCACCACTATTATGGCAGTTTTTTCCCTGCCCTCCGCCACGGCGCCTTTCAGGCGGTTTCCTTTACCACAACCACCGCCTTTACAACGGCCGATTTTGACCAGTGGCCCGCCTTTTCCCGGGGCTTACTGCTGCTTTTGGCCACCTTCGGGGCCAGTGCCGGCTCCACCAGCGGCGCCCTGAAACAGATCCGGGTTTTGGTCCTTTTAAAATACAGCTACCGGGAACTGCAGCGCCTCCTTCACCCCCGGGCCGTTGTCCCCTTGCGTCTGGGGGAGAAGACCGTCCCGGAACAGGTCATTTCCGAGATCGTCGGCTTTGTCTTCCTGTACCTGACCATCTTTATCCTGGGGGTCCTGGTTTTAACGGCCTTCAATATTGATCTGGTCACATCCCTCTCGGCCGTGGCGGCCAGCCTGGGGAATATTGGTCCGGGCCTTGCTGCCGTAGGGCCCATGAGAAATTACCTGGCCTTTCCCCCGGCCCTGAAGCTCTTCCTCAGCTTCCTGATGCTCCTGGGGAGGTTGGAAATCTACACCGTGCTGGTCCTTTTGGTCCCCGATTATATCCGGGAGGTCCGGCTTTTCTCTGACCGACAGCCTTCCCGCTATCAGCGATAGAGCATCAGGAGGGCGCCCCCGGCCAGCAGCACCATTCCGACCAGTTTTAGCCAGGTAAAGGGAACGGCCTGGAGGCCAAATAGCCCCAGATGATCGATGAGGAGGGCCGTGGAAACCTGGGCCACAATGATGGCAGTGGTGGCCACGGCCACCCCCAGCCGGGGGATGCTGGTGGCCACCAGGGCAATGATGGCCACGCTCAAAACCCCGCCCAGCAGGGTGTACCAGGGGGCATCGCCAAGTTTGGTCAGGTCCCCCTGGTTGAGGGGGGTAAAGAGAATAACGGCCCCCACCGTGGCGGTGCCGATGATATGGACCAGCAGGGTGGCTTCCCAGAGGCCGATTATTTTTCCCAGGGCCGAGTTGAGGGAGCCCTGGAGGGCCATGGCGGCTCCCGAGATCAGGGCGACAAGGAGATAAATTGGGTTTAGGATTGCTTACACCCCTTTTTTAAATAGGGGGAAGTGCTGGTCACTTCCCCCTGATCTATGTGAAGTTCCAGGAACTTGCGAGAAGGGTGGCAAGGTTTTGCGACCTGCCAGCGGCTCTCTTTCTCCTGATAGCCTTCCCTGGATTAGGGAAGTTAAACTATTGAAATTCAGGCAGGGGGAGAAGAAAATTACAGGAAAAGGATTTTTCTATTTTTTGGCGAAAACAATCAAAAATGGTATATTTTTGGAAATATCGAAGGGGAGTTCAAAGGTGCTGAAGAGAAGACGGGTGATGGGCTTTTTGCTTCTTATTCTGTTATTAATTAGTTTCCCCGGCTGTACGCTCTTGGAGGGAGGGGAAAATGTTCTCCGCTACAATCTGGGTCCCGAACCGGAAACCCTGGACCCGGCCTTGGCTGTAGGGGAGCCGGAGCTGACGGCCATTTTGGCCGCCTTTGAAGGTTTAACCCGCCTCGCCCCCGGCGGGGAGATTGTTCCGGGAGTTGCGGAAGACTGGCAGGTGTCCCCCGATGGCTGCACTTATACCTTTCATCTCCGGGAAGAGGCCCGCTACTGCAACGGCAGCCCGGTGCAGGCGGAAGATTTTGTCTACGCCTGGCGGCGGGTCCTGGCGCCCGAGACGGCTTCCCGCTATGCCTATCAGCTCTATTACATAAAAAACGCCGCCCTCTACAACAGCGGTGAGCTTACAGACCCGGAGCAGGTCGGTGTCCGTGCTTTGGATGAGCATACCCTGCAGGTTGAACTTGAGCACCCGACGGCTTATTTTTTGTCCCTGGTTGCCTTTCCCACCTATTTTCCCCTCTGCCGCGAGATTGTGGAGGCGGATCCCGAAGGCTGGTGGCTGGACCCGAAAACCTATGTGGGGAACGGCCCCTTCAAGCTGGATGCCTGGGAAGGGCGGCAGCGGCTGCGCTATTCCCGCAATGAAAACTACTGGGATGTGAACAATGTAGCTTTGGAAGGCCTGGAATTTACCTTGGTGGAGGAGCCGGCTACCGAATTGGCCCTCTTTGAGAGTGGAGACCTGGACCTGGCCAGCCACCTGCCGGCCGGGGAACTGGTGCGGCTTTCGGAAGAGGGAAGCTTGGAGAAGGTTCAGGACCTGGCCGTCTCCTTCTACTTTATCAACACCACCCGGACGGCCCCCCTGGCCGATGCCCTGGTGCGGCGGGCCCTGGCCCAGGCCATTGACCGCCGGGAACTGGTCAGCTATGTCACCAGGGGTGGGGAGGAGCCGGCCCTGGCCATGGTTCCCCCTGGTATTGCCATAGGGGGAAGGGATTTCCGGCAGGAGGGTGGAGCTTATTTCGCCGACGGCGATGCCGAGGGGGCCAGGCGGCTGCTGGCCGAGGCTGGCTACCCGGGCGGGGAGGGTATTCCCACCCTGGAACTCCTCCTTCCCGACGGCAGCGATTACCGGCTGGTGGGGGAAGCCATCCAGGAGATATGGCGCCGGGAACTGGGGGTGGAGGTTACCCTGGTAACCCGGGAATGGCAGTCCTTTTTCGGCACTATGCTGGAGGGAGATTTTGATCTGGCTGCCGTGGCCTGGAATGCCGACTACATTGACCCCAGCAGCTTCCTCGAGGTTTTCTTGTCCCAGGGAGGGAACAACTTTACCGGCTGGGCAAACAGCCGCTACGATGAATTGCTGGCCCAGGCCCGGGCTGCCCTCGACCCTGCCGCCCGCAGGGATTTGTACCACCAGGCCGAGGAGCTTCTCCTGGCCGAGATGCCGGCCATTCCCCTTTTCTTTCCCGTGCGCCACTACCTGCAGGTGGAGGATCTGAAGGGGGTCTATTTCACCCCCCTGGGCCTGGTGGATTTCAAAGGGGCTGTCCTGGGCGGACAGTGAAGGGCTGACGAGGTATGAGCCGCCCGGGGGGCGGATCTTGGGGGAGGTTTTGCCGTGTTAGAGTATCTTGCCCGCAGGCTGGGGCTCTCCCTGCTGGTCTTGTGGGTGATTGCCACCATCACCTTTTTCCTGATGCACAGCCTTCCGGGGGGGCCCTTTACCGGTGAGAAAAGCCTGCCAGAGGCCATCCAGAAAAACCTGGAAGAACGCTACCAGCTCCAGGCTCCGGTCTGGCAGCGCTACCGGGCCTTTTTGGGAAGGCTGCTTCGCTTTGATCTGGGCCCGTCCTACCGGTATTTGGGCAAGGGTGTGAACCAGATCCTGACCGAGGCCTTCCCCGTTTCTGCCACCCTGGGGGTGCTGGCCCTGGCCCTGGCCTTTGGCCTGGGGATCCCCTTGGGAATCCAGGGGGCCGTCCGGCAGGGGACTTTTTTTGACCAGATCCTTTTAGTCTTTACCGCCCTGGGGATGAGTCTGCCCACCCTTGTCCTGGCCCCGGTCCTCCTATACCTCTTTGCCCTCAGACTGGGCTGGCTGCCCCCTGCCCTGTGGGGCGGTCCGGCCCATTTGGTTTTACCCGTTGTCTCCCTGGCCCTCCTCCCTACAGCCCTGGTTACCAGGCTGGTCCGGAGCAGCATGGCGGCCGTCCTGCCCGCCGAATACCTGCAGCTGGCCCGGGCCAAGGGACTGGCGGAGAGGGCTGTTTTGTACCGGCATGCCCTGCCCAATGCCCTGATCCCTGTACTGGCCTATCTGGGGCCCCTGGCGGCAGGGGTTCTGACGGGGAGTTTTGTCATCGAGCGGGTCTTTGCCCTCCCCGGTCTGGGGGAACACTTTGTGGCCAGTATCTATAACCGGGATTACGGGCTGATCATGGGGGTGACCCTTTTTTACAGCAGCCTGCTGGTGGGGTTAAACCTCCTGGTGGATCTGGTTTGTGCCTGGCTCCATCCCCGCTTTGCCCTGGTGCGCCAGAGGGGGGGAGGCCATTGAGGCTGGTTTCTGCTTATGGGCTGGAGAGGACAAGGAGAAGGGCCAGGCTGAACCTGTTCCTGGGCTCCGTCCTGGTAATTGGGGTTGTTGTCCTGGCCCTGCTGGGCCCCTCATTCAGTCCCTATTCTCCCCGGGAGCAGGTCCTGGCCCACAGCAACAGGCCCCCCGATAAAGACCACTGGTTTGGCACCGATGCCCTGGGGCGGGATCTCTTTACCCGCACCCTGTACGGGGCCCGGCTATCCCTGGGCATAGCCCTGGCTGTGGTGCTGCTCAACCTCCTCATCGGCCTGCCCTATGGGGCCCTGGCCGGCTGGTACGGCGGCCGGGTGGATATGTTTCTGATGGGTGTGTTGGACATTCTCTACGGGATACCCCCCCTCCTCTATATAATCTTTTTCCTTGTGGTTTTGGGCCCGGGCCTGACGGGTGTCTTTCTAACCCTGGGCCTGGCCTACTGGTTGGACCTGGCCCGGCAGGTCCGGAGCCAGGTCCTGGTATTGAAGGAGGCAGAGTTTGTTCTGGCTGCCAGAGCCCTGGGACTTGGCCCCTGGCAGATTTTTTGGCAGGAACTCCTCCCCAATATGCTGGCCCCCCTGGCCGTTACCCTGACCTTTCATATTCCCCAGGCTATTTTCCTCGAGGCCTTCCTCAGCTACCTGGGCCTGGGGGTGCAGGCGCCCTGGGCCAGCTGGGGAGTGCTGGTTGCCGAAGGGGTGGCCAGCATGCGCTCCGCCCCCTGGCAGCTCCTTTTCCCTGCTTCTCTGCTTTCCCTGACGATACTTGGTTTTAACCTTTTGGGAGAAGGGCTGCAGCAGTTGACAATGGACAATTGACAATTGTCAATTGACAATGTTCAGTGTTCAGTCAGGACACGGGTATGTTCAGTCAGGACATGGGTAAAAAAATAGTTCAAGAGATAGGTAACACTTCTTTAAAAAAAGTAAGGATATAGTGTTACCTATGTCTTGAACTTGTAACCCGACTACCGACAACCGACTGCTGACAGCCGAAATTTACTGATCTAAAACAGCGGTAATAATAAGGCGGGGATGTTCCAGGAGGGAAAGGTCATAGGGGTACTTGAGGGTCCGGCCTGCCCTATCCTTCAGGATCCTGAGGACGGGGCGCTGGGGGGCCTGGGGCGGGATCTGGATGACAATTCCCTCGCTGCCGTCACTAAGGCGCACCCTGGTCCCCAGGGGATACATGGCCACGCAGCGGATAAATTCCTTCACCACTCGGAAATCAAAGTGGGTGTTGCTGCCACCCAGTATGTACTCCAGGGCTTCGTGGGGAAGGAAACGGCATCGGTAACTCCGGTCTGAGGTGAGGGCATCGAAAACGTCACAGACAGCCGTTATGCGGGCGTAAGGGTGTATCTCTTCCCCCCGCAGCTTGCGGGGATAACCGGAGCCATTATAGCGTTCGTGGTGCTGGTAGGATATGTGGGCGGCCGGCAGGGAAACCTCATTGCTCCGGCGCAGGATCTCAAAGCCCAGGGAAGTGTGCTGCTGCATGAGTTCCCATTCGCTGGTGGTAAGGGGGCCGGGCTTGGCAATAATTTCTGTGGGAATGTGGATTTTGCCGATGTCGTGGAGGAGGGAACCAGCGCCCAGCTCCTTTAATTTCTCCTTCGGCAATCCCAACCGCATGCCCAGGATCAGGGAGAGGGCACAGACATTGACGGAATGGAAAAAGGTATAGTCATCGGCGGCTTTAATTTCGAAAAAATCGAAGATAAGTTTGTTGGAATTCAGGAGATCATTGAGGATTTCGTCGACGATGGAGGAAATCTGGGACAGTTTATCTGCTACGACCATGGTGCGTTCCAGGCCCGTCTCGATCTCCGTCATGACCTGCCGCACGGTACTGGCAGCCCGGAGCCTGGTCTCATCCCGCAAGGGGCCGCGAAAATCCAGGTCTGCCGTCTGTTCATCCCAGATATAGACGGTAGAGATTCCTAGGTTTTTGAGCCGGCGGATATAGCGGGGAGTCAGCTTCACCCCGGCCGCGAGGAGGACGGTACCTTCGGCACTGAGAATGCTTTTGCCCAGGATCATCCCTGGCTGCACCTTGTCTAAAGAGGTTATGTGCATGGTGTAGTATCTCCTCAATATTTGACTTAGATATTAGTTTTGGCTTGTCCACGGAAAAAAGACAGGGATCAGGCTTCAACCAGCAATCTCTGGTCAAGTCTAACCCCTGTTTGCTGTTTTCCCCGGACTAAACAGACTGGACTTCCTTTACTTCCGGTATTTCCTGTTTCATGATCCGCTCAATTCCCTGTTTGAGGGTTATGGTAGACATGGGGCAGCCGGCACAGGCTCCCTGGAGTTCTACCTTTACAATACCATTCTCTTCATCTACTTCGACCAGCTCCACATTGCCCCCGTCGGCCTGGAGGGCGGGACGAATCTTATCGAGAACGGCCAGTACCTTCTCCTTCACAAGGTTCACCCCCTTGCTCCTCAATTGTTACCATTATAACACAGGATCTGGAGAAAATTCTAGAGCGGGAGGGAGCTGTCCTGCTATTTTCCCCCTTGCCGGGATTATTTATGTCCAGGGGGTTGTCACCGCATCTTCCCAGTGCTATAATGTCTTTCATCGGGAAATATTTGTCTACCATGGGGAGACGGGAGGTATAGGTGTTGCAGAAAAGGATTAAAGTTGGTTTATTGGGCCTGGGAACGGTAGGTTCCGGTGTCTACCGGATTTTGACGGAAGGAAATACCACCCTGGGGGAGAAGGCCGGGGTAGACCTGGAGCTGAAGGGGATCCTGGTACGGGATCCCAAGCGGCAGCGCCTGGTGGATGTTGATGCCAGCTTGCTGACTACTGATCCCGGGACAATCCTGGGGGATGAAGATATAGATATAGTGGTTGAGGTGATGGGTGGGGAGGAACCGGCCCGGAGCTACATTGAAGAGGCCCTCCGGGCAGGGAAACAGGTAGTTACGGCCAACAAGGAAGTAATGGCCAAGCACGGGGCGGAACTCCTGCAGCTGGCCCGGGAAAGGGGTGCAGACCTTTTTTTTGAGGCCAGTGTTGCCGGCGGCATTCCCATCCTGCGGACCCTGCAGGAATCCCTGGCGGGGGAGGAGGTGGAGGCCGTCTATGGCATTGTCAATGGCACCACCAACTATATCCTCACGGCCATGGACAGCAAGGGCCTTGATTTTGCCGAGGTCCTGGCTGAAGCCCAGGCTTTAGGTTATGCCGAGGCCGATCCTACCGCCGATATTGCAGGCCACGATGCCACCCGGAAGCTGGCTATCCTGGCTTCCCTGGCCTTCAACATCCAGGTTCCCCTGGACCAGGTCCACTGTGCCGGGATTGAGGAGATAACGGCGGCAGACATTGAGGCCGCCAGGGAACTGGGCTATGTGATCAAACTGCTGGCCATCGCCCGCAGGGACGGGGAGCGGGTGGAGGCCCGGGTACATCCGGCTTTCTTGCCCCAGGGCCATCCCCTGGCGGGGGTCGATGGTGTCTACAATGCCGTTTTGGTTGAGGGCCGGGCCGTGGGGACTCTGATGTTCTACGGCGCCGGGGCCGGGCAGATGCCGACGGGGAGTGCCGTGGTGGGGGACCTAATTGCCGCCGCCAGGAATCTGAGGGCGGGGGCCCGGGGCAATAATGCCACGGGTTTTGCCCGGGAAGGGAAGATTATTCCCATGGAAGAGGTGGAGACCAGGTATTACCTCCGCCTCCGGGTTGCCCCCGAACCGGGGGTTCTGGGCACTGTAACGGGCTGCTGCGGTGCCGAGGGAGTAGAGTTGGCTTCCCTGGATGTGAAGAATTGGGGGAAGGATAGTGCCGATTTGCACATCAGAACCCAGCGGGCCAAGGAAAAGGCCTTCCGCCGGCTTTTGGCCGCCCTGGGCCGGGAGCCCCAGATTTATGCCGTCGAGTCAGCGATACCCATTGAGGGGGAAGGCTAAGTCCCCCCTGGCCACCGGTCCTTGACTGCCGGTGGCCAGAAAGTTATAATGAAGACAAACTGACCCTTGGGTCGGATAGAAGGGGGCGGCGGTATGGAGGAAATTGGCGCCCAGCCAGGAAAGGAAAAGCAGATCTTGGCAGCTGCCCGCCGGATTTTTGCCGCAAGTGGCTATTACCAGGCCCGGGTGGAGGACATCGCCCGGGAAGCGGGAATAGGGAAGGGTACCGTTTACGAGTATTTTACCAGCAAGGAAGAGCTCTACCTGGAAATGCTCCTGGAGATAGCCGACAGCTATGTCAGTGGCCTGGCAGAAGTTCTCGGTCAGCCGGGGGACCTCAGGGAGAAGCTCCTGGGTATTGGCCGGCACCTGCGGGATTTTTTGCTGGAGCACGGACAGCTGGCCCGGATGTTCCTGCAGGATCCGGGGCCCGTCAACCGCAAGCTGCAGAAGCACCTCTTTAGAATACGCAGGGATACGGTGCAGCAGGTGAAGGAGCTGTTGGCCGCAGGGGTGGCAGCCGGGCAGATACGCCTGGTGGATACCGATATGGCGGCCCGCTTTTTCCTGGCCGGTTTGGCGGGGGTACTCCTGCCCGGGCTTATTGAGGAACTGGCCCCGCCGGAGGCCTTGGAGCTGACGGTGGATATCTTCCTGCAAGGGGTAACCAACAATTGACAATGGACAATTGACAATTAACAATTAACGGTTATTGGTATCTGGTAGGGGCGACCTGTCGTCGCCCCTTTCCAATTAATAGTTGAGTGCGGACTGCTTAAACAGTTGATAAAGAAAACTACTTGGGAAGATTCCTGGCTGTGGGAAGGGAATCCTTTTTTTTATGGAGAATTTAGCCATGAAGAGGAAACAGCAGACATCCAGTGGAGGTAGAATTATGAAAGGGACAAGGGGAACGGAAAAGATAGTAAGTGTTGTACTGATTTTCCTTTTCCTTTTCAGCTGCCCGGCCAGGGAGGCAGGGGCCCAGACAAGTGAAGAGCAGGCCTTGGCCCAGCTCCAGGAGCTTTTCCAGCAGATCAAGGCCAACTACGCCGGTCCCGTAGAGGATAGGGCCCTGTGGGAGGGTGCCCTCAAGGGCATGGTGGAAGCCCTGGGCGATCCCCACTCGACTTACCTCAACCGGGAGGAATTGGCCGCCATTACCGCCGATCTGCTGGGGACCTTTGGTGGGATTGGGGCCGTTGTCACCGACGTACAGGGGACCGTTGTGGTGGTGGCCCCCCTCCAGGGGACACCGGCAGCCAGGGCCGGCCTTTTGGCCGGGGACCAGATTATCGCCGTGGACGGTGTGGATGTTCGGGGCCTGTCGGCAGACAGGGTTACTGACATGCTGCGGGGGCAGCCGGGCAGCCGGGTGGAACTGACCCTGCGGCGGGGGGGAGAGGAGTTCAAGGTGCATTTGACCCGGGAGCTTATTGAAGTAAACCCGGTGGCGGGGCAAATACTGCCCGATGGCATTGGCTATATCAAGCTTGCCTCCTTTAGTGAGCACACAGAGCGCCGGCTCCTGGAGACCCTGCGCCGGCTGGAGGGGCAGGGGATGAAGGCGGTTATCCTGGACCTGCGCAACAACCCCGGGGGTTTCTTCTCCCAGGCCCTGGCGGTGCTGCGCCAGTTTGCCCCCCGGGGGCCCATCCTGGAAATGGTGGAGGGGAACGGGAGGAGGCAGGTCTTTTACTCTTACCAGGACCGGAATCGCTGGCCCCTGGTGATCCTCATCAATGGGGGCAGTGCCAGTGGGGCAGAGATCGTTGCGGCTTCCCTCAAGGATCTGGGCGCAGCCACCCTGGTGGGGACACCCTCCTTTGGCAAGGGCACCATCCAGACGGTGCTGCCCCTCCAGGGCGGGGCGGCAGTGAAGCTTACTACCGCCCGCTACTTTACCCCCAGGGGGAACCCCATTACCGGGGCAGGCCTGCAGCCCGATGTCCTGGTGCACCAGCCCACCGGTGGGGTAGGACCCCTCAGGCTGCAGCGGGTCCTTTCCCGGGGAACGGGGGGACTGGATGTGGCCCGGCTCCAGGAGGCCCTGGGGGCCCTGGGATATTTTGGCGGGAGGGTTGACGGGATCTTTGGTGCTGAAACGGAGGCGGCCGTCCGGGCTTTTCAGGCCGGGGTGGGGCTGCCGGAAACGGGGGTAGTGGATGGGGAGACGGCAGCGGCCCTGGACCGGGTGCTGACGGGGGGCAGCGGTGGCCGGGATCTCCAGCTGGAACGGGCCCTCCAGCTTCTGCGGGAGGGTATGGGTAAGGTCGGGGGTGACACCGCAGACCGGAAGTAGACATCGGTTTCTTCCCTGGATTAATTTTTGGCCGGGTAAGTCCCGGCCCTTGTTTTTGCCTATGCCTCCTTGTTGATCCCGTACAGGAGGGTCAGGCGGGTGGCGTGTTCCTGCTCGTCGACCATGATGGCAAAGATTTTGTCCCGGATCCCGTTGTTAAAGGTGGACAGGTACAGGTCCCGGTAGTCCTCTGCCGCAGCCAGCTCATCCCTTACTGCCTCCTGCAGCCCCGCCAGGTAGGAGGGCAGTTCCGGTGTTTCTACAGGAAAGGTCACAGGAGGGCGGCCCGTTAAATCAAAGTAGAGCTGGCTGAGGAGCCGCGCATGTCCCTCTTCATCTTCCCTGACATGGCGGATGTCTTCTCGGTCTGGGGCTGGGGCCAAATCCAGCAGGGCCTGGTAATAGGCAATGGCTTCCAGTTCCCCCTGCAGGGCCTGCTGCAGGTCATGGATGAACTGGTAATAGTTACGAAACATTTCCTCACCCCTTTTTGGCTCTCTGCTTTAGCAGCTGGCTTCCAGCCTAAATGCTCATAATGGGAACTTAATCCAGTTGTCGGGCGTCTATAAAAGAAATAACTTGCCTGATTTTGCCAGCTGCCAACGACGGCTGTCCTTTTTTCCCCTTCCTCTACATACTATGCAGACGGGGGAGCTCCTGGTTCAGCGGTCGAAACCTGCCATACCTGGGCTGGGCCCCAGGGGAAATTGCCGGGCAAGGGAGGATTTTGTTTCCCTAAAGAGAAAATCTTCCTGGAAAGGGAAATTTTGCAGGAAACCTTAAGGAGGCTGATAAAAGTGGGTGGTGGGAGAAGGGTCCTGATCTGGTGCCTGGTCCTTTTACTCCTCCTGGGAAGCAGTGGAGGAGTACTGGCGGCACCGCAATTTACCGATATGGAAGGCCACTGGGCCCGGGAAGCGGTGGAAAAACTGGCAGAAATGGGGCTGTTGCAGGGTTATGGTGATGGGACCTTTCGTCCCCAGAATCCCATCACCAGGGGGCAGTTTGTCAGGCTGCTGGTGGTAGCCGCCGGGCTCCCCCAGGAGGTCCAGTACCCCCCGACCTTCAGTGATGTCAATATCACGGATCCCCTCTACAGCTATGTGGAAGCAGCGGCCCGGGCCGGTATCGTCAGCGGGGACGGCGGCCGCTTTCTGCCCAACCAGTTTCTCAACCGGGAGCAGCTGGCGGTGATGGTCGTCAAGGCCCTGGGCGAGGATGGGAAGGAGGTTCCGGCCGGCGTTCTGGCCTCCTTCAGTGATGCAGGCAGCATCAGCAGCTGGGCCCTCAGTGCCGTGGGCAGGGCGGTAGAGTTGGGCATCTTGCGGGGCCGGGACGGCCGCTTTGATCCCAAGGCCATCACCACCAGGGCGGAGGCGGCCGCGGTGATCTGGAACATCTGGCTCAAGGAGCGGGGAGACAGGGAACTTCCCGAACCGGAGCCCGACCCGGGGGATGATAAGGGCAGGGTGATTGGCGATTCCCTGGCCGTTATCTCACCAACCAAATTGGAGCTCACCTTCAGCCGCCCCGTTGATACAAAGGCCCTGAAAGCAGGCTTGACGGGCAACTTCACTTTACTTGAGCGCAATACGGCCTTTTCCCCGGGGGCTGTCCAGAAGGTGGAAGCCATCAGCGATACCCAGGTGATCCTGACGGTGCCGGAACTCTACCGGGACCGGGAGTATACCCTCCTGGCCCGGGATATCCGCACTCCTTCCGGCCTGCGCCTCAGCAGTGAACCCCTGGCCTACCACTTTAAAGTTGATCTGGGCCGGGAGACACCCAACTACACCTGGAGCGACTTTCCCCCGGAAGTTACAGAGGTGAAGCATCTCTCCGGACCGGCCGATAAGGTGGTAATCCTCTTCTCCAAGGCGGTGACCCCGGAAACGGCGGGAAGGACGCGGAATTATGAGATTACCCTGGCCGAGGATCTGAGCCGGAAGATAGATATCGAGGAGGCTACCCTGGAAGAGGACGGCATGACCGTTACCCTCACCCTGGGGGAAGTGCTCCTTTATGAAGAGGGCTACCGGCTCTTCGTCAGTGGTATCCAGGATTATGCCGGGCGGAAAATGGTGCCCCAGGCTGAATATTTCCGGCTGGGTCAGGAAGCAAGGGAAGACCAGGGAGACCGGGCAATGGTTCGCAGCCTCTCGGCCCGGGAAATTGAAATAGTCTTTCCCCAGCGGGTTCGCAACCAGTACCAACCCTCCAACTACGGGGTGGTGGAGGTTTCCACCGGAGCCGTTCTGCCCGTGGTAGCAGTGGAGGAGGGGAGCCGGCCCAATTCGGTCCGCCTGTACTTGCGGGAGGACATGATCAGGGGCGAGGACTACCTGGTCAGTGCCGGCAGGGGCATCCTGGATATGGATAATGAACCCATCGGCACCTTCACCGACCGGATTACCGCCGAATATGACCGCTATGGCCCCAGGATAGAAAGGATCGAACCCCTGGATCGCCGGAGTTTTTCCATAACCTTCGATAAACCCATCTACCGCCTCGAGGTGGAATTGAGCGGTTTTGAATTTGATATAGACTTGCACGGCCGGGGAGCCATTGTTGAAGCCGTGAACCGGTCCTTTGCCACCGGGCAAAGCTACCGCCTCCGGATCTGGGCGGAGGGGGATGGGGGCACTACCTCCCAGACCAAGACTCTGAAGTTCACCAGCAGTGCTGAACCGCCGAAGGTAGAGGATATCAAGGCGGCCACCAGCCACCTGGTACTGGTGGAGTTCAACAAGCCTGTCCAGGAAAGGACGGCTACCAGGGTGGAAAATTACCGGTTGACCAACCGGGACACCGAGGAGACCTTTTACCCCAGCCGGGTGGAATACGATCCCGTTACCTTTACCGCCAAATTGACACTGCCGGCCAACAAGGCCCTGACCGATACCCGTTACTTCTTGCAGGTAAGGCGGGTGGAAGATCTGGCGGGGAACAGCATGGAAGAGGAGACCTACCGCTTTATCGGTGTCGATACGGTGCCTCCCCTGGTCTTTTTGCCGCCCCTGACCAATAATAAGAGCTACCTCCTGGTTCTGGTCGACGAAATCTCTCCGGGGATCGACTACCTGTACGGGGAAGCGGGTGCCCTGGAGAAGAACGTCTATGTTAAGGTGTCCATCGATGGGGAGCTGGCAGCCGTGGGACAGGCAGGCAGCGATGGCAGCCTGGAAAAATTGGTCCTGGGAGACCTCTCCGGTTCCCATAAGGTGACTCTCCAGCTCATTGACGGGGCTGGAAACTATGCCAGCAGTTCCCGGACCTACAATTTCCGCTAAGGGAAAGGGGCGGGGGATTGTTCCCAGTTGTTGGGGACAATCCCCTTTTTTTATCCCTGGGCCTGGCTCCCTGGAGAAAAAATTGTAAAAAACGCAAAATCCTGGAAGGAATTGGGGAAGAAAGGGAGAAATAACCCTATTGTGTTGACAACTGTTAAAAAGGGGGTCAGGCGGGGCTATGCCTTCCCGGCTCATTCAGGAAAAAACCCAGTACAGAAATGGCAGTCTCAAGCAGGTCTTTGCCACGGCAATGGAACTTTTGCTGCGGCTCACCAGTGCCGCGGGAACGGCCTTTCTCCTGCAGGAGGGAGAGACCATGAGACCCCTCCTTTCCCGGGGCCGTTTACAGGTAGATATCGGCCGGGAAAATCCTTATCTATTGTTGGAGACCTTTGCCGGCCGGGTCAAGGGGCAGGGCACCGTACAGTCGGGGTCTGGCTCTATCAGCCAGGAGGGGGAAGAGACGGTCCTTTATTTTCTGGGGGCTCCCGTTACCCTGTGGGGGCAGGAGATTGGGATCCTGCTGGTGACCAAAGGGGGAAAGGGCTTTACCCGGGAAGATAAATATATTTTTAGCCTGGTGATCGCCCATCTGGAAAGGGTTGTCCTCACCACCGAAGGCCGGGAGTATAAAAACTTCCTGGATAACAGGCTGGTTTTGGCCGACCTGCCGGTCCCGGTGCAGAACCTCAAGTTTTCCCTGGATCTCCGGGAGCTCTTATTTTCGGTAGCCGATCTCATTGGAGAGACCCTGGGCGCCGATGTCTGCCTCCTCTTTTTGCCCGAGGATGCCGGGGATTTGCTGCGGACTGAGGTCCTGGGGGTTAGGCTGCCGGAATGGGAAGAAGTCCTTACCTCCCGCTATCCCGCCGACAGCTATTTATTCTCCCTGGTCTATGGAAGTGGGAAGCCCCTCCTGGTGATGGATATCAGCAAAGATCCCCATTTTGCGGGCTGGGAGCTGCAGAAAATTGTCACCTCCGTCATGGCGGCACCTATCCTGGGCGGAGGGGAGAAGCTGGGGGTTTTGCTGGTGGGCAGCCAGGTCCCGGGGAATTACGTTCAGGATGATCTGAAGACCCTGTGCGCCTTTGCCTACCAGGTGGGGGTTCTTTCGGAACTGGCAGCCAATGCCAACTACTGGGAGGGCTACCAGTACCACATCATCGAGAGTGTCCCGGCGGCCATCATATCCGTTGACAAGAGGGGTTATGTCACCACTTACAACAGTGGGGCCAGGGACCTTTTCGGCCTACCCGAGGATGAGGTCAAGGGCTACCACTACCGGCACCTGCTGGATAAAATTGGCGAAAGTATGGGACTGGCTGAATTTATCCCGGAACTGGCAGGGAGGATGGAAGAAACCCTAATAAAGGCCCTCCCCTATGAAAAATGGGATCTTCAGCTTTCCCGTCGGGGGGGAGACAGCCTCTTTGTCCATATCAGCCTTTCCCCCATCCTCGATTGCCGGCAGCGCATCCTGGGGGCTACCCTGGTCATTGAAGATGTCACGGAAAAAAGGCAGCTGGAAATCAGCCTCCAGGAAGCAGAGAAGCTGGCTGCCCTGGGGGAACTGGCGGCGGGCATTGCCCACGAGATGAGGAACCCCCTGACGACCATCAAGGGCTTTACCCAGCTGATCCGCCAGAATAATTATTCGGCCGAGGAACTGGCCGGCTACACGGAACTGATGCTGGCGGAAATGGAACGGATGGGGGAGATTATCAAGAAACTTTTACTTTTGGCGGATACCACCCCGGTGTTGGTGGAAGCTGTGGACGTGAATGAAGTGCTGGCAGTCCTCCTTTCCCTGATCAATGGCGAGGCAGTCCTCAGGGATGTGGAGATCCAGTACCGGCCAGCCCCTTACCTGCCGCCTGTCAGGGGGGATTTTAATGAGTTAAAGCAGGCCCTCCTGAACATTGCCACCAATGCCCTCCAGGCCATGGCCTATGGCGGCATCCTTACCATCAGTTCCGAGTACCGGGCCGGGGAGGGGGAGGTGTGGATCCAGATCAGGGATACGGGCTGCGGCATTGCCCCCGATGCTTACAGGCGCATCTCCAACCCCTTCTTCAGCACCAAGGAAGAGGGCACGGGTTTGGGCCTGCCCATTGCCTACAGGATTGTGCAGAAGTATGGCGGTGAGATCAAAATGGCCAGCAGGGTGGGAGAGGGTACGGTCTTTACCATTAAACTGCCGGTGGAGGAAAGGAGGGGGGAAGCCGTTGGGCAAACATGAGGGGGTGACAGTATTGCACAGAATTCTCATCGTCGATGATGAGCCGGGGATACGGCTTCTGCTGGAGGAAGTTTTCCGGGATGACCGCTATCAGGTTATCTGTGCTGCCAGCGGGGAAGAAGCCCTGGCCAGGTGGGAGGAATGGGAACCGGACCTGGTCCTCTTGGATATGAAGATGCCGGGGATGGATGGCCTCACAGTCCTCAGGAGGATGGCGGGGGAAAAGCTCCAGGTCCCCGTGATCATAATGACGGCCTACGGGGAACTGCCCGTTGTCGAAGAGGCCCTCAACCAGGGGGCCAGGGGCTATGTGACCAAGCCCTTCGATGTCCTGGAACTCAGGCACATGGTGGACAAGCTGCTGGCAGGTTGATCTTTCCGGCCCTTGGCTCTCCAGGGCAGGAGGAGAATGGCGGGAGGAGGGCGAAGTAGTACGGGCAGATCATACAATGGGAGGAATAAGAGATGGGGCTGATTTTCGTTGCACTCCTTGCAGGAATTGCCATGGGGTACTTGCGCCTTCTCCCCGACCGGCTGTTCCAGCTCACTGGTAAATTGACAACGGCGGGGGTTATGCTGCTTCTCTTCCTGATGGGAGGTCAGATCGGCAGTGATGAAGAAATCCTGGCAGGATTGGGACAGATAGGGGTCCAGGCGGTTTTATTTGCCCTCGCTGCCATAATTGGCAGCGTTCTTGCCGTTAAGGCCCTGGAAGCCATGGTGCCCCTTAAACCGGCAGAGGAGGAAAGGGGGAGGGGGGTATGATTGCCCTTATTCTCCTTTCCCTGGCCATAGGGATAATCGCCGGCTATACCGGCCTGATCCCCGCGGGGGTCCAGGCAAATATTGATTTCCTGATCAACTTTGCCCTCTGCCTTTTGCTGTGGGGCATTGGCCTGGAAATTGGCGGCAATCGGCAGATCTTGCGGCAGGTTGGGTCCATGGGCTACCGGATTATACTCCTGCCCCTGGTAGTGGCGGCCGGGAGCATCGCCGGCACCCTTTTGGTCGGCACCCTGCTGGGCATGGCCCCCGGCGAAAGTGCCGCCATTGGGGCCGGCTTCGGCTGGTACAGCCTCTCCGGGGTTTTACTGGCCAAATTGCATTCGGTAGAACTGGGTGCCCTGGCCTTCCTGACCAATGTTAGCCGGGAAACCCTGAGCATTATTTTAATTCCTCTGGTGGCCCGCTATGCCGGCCCCTTTGCGGCCGTGGCCCCGGGGGGAGCAACCACCATGGACGTTACCCTGCCCCTGATCGTGAAATTTGTCGGTTCCGATATGGCCCTGGTGGCCTTTTTCCACGGCCTGGTGCTGTCGGCCCTGGTGCCGGTTTTAGTTCCCCTCCTGGTCTAAGCCCGGGGCCAGCTACCGAAATCTGTCAGAAACTGCGGCGGCGGAAAGGCAGGAATTTCTAAGTGGATGGCGAAATAAGCGGCAAAGGGAGGAGGTCCGCTTAATGCTGATTGATGCCGCTGCAGCCCTGGTTATGCGCTGTGCTAGATGTGGTAAGCTGGTTCTGATTTCCGAATCCCTCTTCAACCTCAGGAGGGCTGTCAAGGAGGTCAACTGTCCCTGTGGGGGTTCCCTGGCCCGCCTGTACCTGGGCAGAGGAGGGGTCCTGAAACTGGAGATTATGTGTTTTATCTGTGAGGACTGGCATTCGGTTACCCTGCCCCTGGCGAGTTTTTTGCGGGGGGATGTGGAATATTTTGCCTGCCCCGAGAGCAGTTTGGAATTGGGCCTTACCGGGCCCCCCGACCTTCTGCGGGAGAGGATGGCTGCCGGCGATCTAGAACTCATGGGCCTTACCGGCGACCTGAATCTGGAGGAATATTTCGTCGATCCTGACATCATGTTTCAGGTATTGAACTATCTCTATGAACTGGGCCGGGCGGGAAAGATTTTCTGCCGGTGCGGACAGAGGATGCTGGAATTCAACCTCTATGCGGACCGGGTTGATATCCACTGTAATTATTGCGGCAACCTACTGCCGGTTTCCGCCTCCGCCCGGGAAGACCTGGAGTATGTCCGGGGGCTGGTAGAATTGGAGCTGGATACCAATCTTTACATGCCGACCAATTTGGGCAACCGGACCAATGGCAAAAAAAATACCTGATCCTGCTAAGGGTGGTAAAGGTGTCCAGAAGATGAAGGACCTGGGATTTAGCGTTGACACTAGCAGGCCGGAAATGATATAATTATAGTGGCAACAGATTGAAAAAGCTTTAAGAACAAATCCTCCTCGGTGTGTCCTGCCGGCAAGAATCTTCGCGCAAGTCGAAGATTCTTTGCTTTTTATCCCCCTATCAAGGTTTTTCCCTTCTTCTTTGCCCTTCTGTTTCCCTCGTACCCACGTTGTCCCCCTTTGGAAAAACTGTATAGATAAGGAAAATAAGGGGTATGCTACTAAATACTGGCAGAAAATGGGGTGATCTGTTGGATCTAGCCCAGCTGGAAAAGAAGAGTTTAGCCCAATTGCGCCAGCTTGCCCGGGAGTTGGAGCTCAAGGGCTACAGCCGTCTGAAAAAACGGGACCTGATGGTGGCTATCCTCAAGGCCCAGACGGAACAAAAGGGGGGGCTATTCGCCGAGGGCATCCTGGAGCTGCTTCCCGAAGGCTACGGTTTTTTCCGCACCGAGGGTTATTTGCCGGGCAACAATGATGTCTATGTCTCGCCTTCCCAGATTCGCCGTTTTGACCTCCGCACTGGGGATCTGATCTCCGGTCAAATCCGCCCTCCGCGGGAAGGGGAACGCTATCCGGCCCTCCTGCACATTGAGGCCATCAACGGCGATCATCCCGAAACCATCGGCCGGCGCCCTTCCTTTGACGCCTTGACCCCTATCTATCCCCAGGAACGCCTGCGTTTGGAGTTTTCCCCTTCGTCCATCGCTACCCGCCTGATGGATCTCATCGCTCCCATCGGCAAGGGGCAGCGGGGGATGATCGTGGCACCACCCAAGGCGGGCAAGACTACCCTCCTGAAGGAAGTTGCCAACAGCCTGACCAACAACTACCCAGAACTCTACTTACTGGTCCTTTTAATCGATGAACGGCCGGAAGAGGTAACGGACATGGAGCGGTCGGTGGCGGGGGAGGTTGTCAGCTCTACCTTTGACCAACTTCCTGAGAATCACGTCAAGGTGGCGGAAATGGTTTTGGAACGGGCCCGGCGGTTGGTGGAGCAGGGCAAGGATGTGGTGATTCTCCTGGACAGCATTACCCGCCTGGCCCGGGCCCACAACCTGGTCATCCCCCCCAGCGGCCGGACCCTGTCGGGGGGGTTGGATCCGGCGGCCCTCCACAAGCCGAAACGCTTCTTTGGTGCGGCCCGGAAGCTGGAGGAGGCGGGGAGCCTGACCATCCTGGCTACGGCCCTGGTTGATACCGGAAGCCGGATGGATGAGGTGATTTACGAGGAGTTTAAGGGGACAGGCAACATGGAACTGCACCTGGACCGGCGCCTGGCTGAGCGGAGGGTTTTCCCGGCCATCGACATCCAGCGGTCGGGGACCCGCAAGGAAGAGCTCCTCTTCGAGCCGGAAGAGCTGGAGCTCACCTGGAACCTGCGCCGCTCCCTGGCTGCCAACACCGCGGGAATGGCAGAATACACGGAGTTTTTGATCAAACGCCTGGCCAACACCCGCTCCAATGCTGAGTTTTTGGCCTCCTTTGCCGCCAACAGCCGGTAGAGGCTGCGGGGCGATAATGTATAATTAGCGGGAAATGGGCACACACTTTTCATACCAATTCTTTCTTGAAATGGGGTGAAAAGGTGTGCCCAACACCTTTCCGAGTTAGGGTAATGGGCTGGTTCCTTATCCTGGTGCTTTTCGCCAGTTTAGCAGCAGCGGTTTCGGCAGGGGTGCAGGCGGGTACACAATATATCACTTACACCGTGCAAAGGGGCGATACCCTCTGGGCCATTGGCCAGAGATATGGGGTGAGTCCCCAAACCCTGGCGGCAGTCAACGGCATCGCCAATGCCAACCGGATTTATCCCGGGCAGCTCCTGCGGATCCCCAGGGGGACGGGAGGAGGAGGGGGAGGGATCCACACTGTGGTCCGGGGGGATACCCTCTGGGATCTGAGCCGCCGCTATGGGGTCTCCCTGGAAGCCCTGCAGCAGGCCAACCCCGGGGTTGACCCGCGCCGCCTGGTGCCGGGGAGCACCCTCATCATACCCGGTGCTGAACGGCAGCTGGCCAACAGGGCGGCTTCCGCAACCTTTATCTGGCCGGTGCGGGGACGGATTTCCTCCTCCTTTGGGCCCCGCCAGGGAGGCTTCCATTACGGGCTGGACATCGCCTGCCCCCAGGGCAGCAGTATCAAGGCCGCCCGCTCCGGCCGGGTTGTCGCCTGCGGCTGGCAGGGGGGCTACGGGCGGGTGGTGGTAATCGACCACGGCAATGGTATCGAGACCCTGTACGCCCACGCTTCCGAGCTCCTGGTCCGGGCAGGCCAGTGGGTTAACCAGGGAGAGGTAATTGCCCGGGTGGGCAGCACCGGGCGAAGCACCGGACCGCACCTGCATTTTGAAATCCGCATCGACGGCATCAGGGTCAATCCCAGCCGCCACCTGCGCTGAAAAAAGGTGGAGGAAGGGGAACTGTGTCCGGCTCCAGGGAAGGAGGGCGGGGCGGGCAGGTTCCCCTTTTCTTCTGGTCGTCGCCTTTTTATTCGGGGGGTGTTGTCGCCCCTGGCCCAGTATGTTATAATGTAAAAGTTAGTATGGTCTTTAGAAAGAGGTGAACTAAGGTGAAAAAGGGTGTTCATCCCGAGTACTACCGTACCACAATAACCTGTGCCTGTGGTGCCAGCTTTGAGACGGGTTCGACCAAGAAGGATCTCAGGGTTGAGATCTGCTCCCAATGCCATCCCCTCTTCACCGGGCAGCAGAAGATTGTTGACACCGGCGGAAGGGTTGAGCGTTTCTTGAAGAAGTACGGTCTGGATAAAGATAAAAAAGAAGAATAGGTGTAGTTTTTATTATCTATTTACAAGTGGGGGGCAGAGCGGGTGCTCTGCTTCTTTTGTCCCGGCAGCTGAACACGGCGCACCAATTCACTTCGCCCTGGCCAGGCAGCTAATTCCTGGTCAGAAGAAAGGGGGGTTGGCCCATGGCTAAGAAAAGCTTTGGCGGGCAGGCGGTCATAGAAGGGGTGATGATGCGGGGCAGGGAGATCGTCGCCATTGCGGTACGGAAACCCAACCGGGAGATCGTGGTCCACAAAACCACCATTTGCCCGGCTGCCCGGCGCTGGCCCATCTTGAAGCTGCCCATTTTGCGCGGGATTGCGGCCCTGGTGGAGTCCCTGAGCATCGGTATCGGGGCCCTGACCTATTCTGCCAACCAGGTGGCAGAGGAAGAGGAGGAGCAGCTGGGTGCCGGGGAAATGGCCCTTTCGGTGGTTATTGCCCTGGTCCTGGGGGCCGGCCTCTTCATTGTCCTGCCTACGGTCCTGGTCCGGCTCTTAGCCCCCCAGGCTGCCCAGGGCAGCCGGGTAATCTACCTGAACCTGCTGGAAGGGGCCTTTCGGATTGGGATCTTTTTGCTGTATATAACAGGGATATCCCTGCTCAAGGATATCCAGCGTTTTTTTGCCTATCACGGGGCCGAGCACAAGGTGATCCATGCCTATGAAGCCGGCAAACCCCTGACCATGGAGGAAATCCTGCCCATGAGTCCCCTGCACCCCCGCTGTGGGACGGCCTTTCTCCTCTATGTCATGGTGGTCAGCATCCTGGTTTTTTCCCTCCTGGGCTGGCAGAGTCTCCCGGTGCGGATTCTTACCCGCCTGGCCCTCTTGCCCGTGGTAGCCGGACTGGCCTATGAGCTCATCCGCCTGGGAGGGAGGGTGAGGTCACCCCTCCTGGATCTGGTTCTGGTGCCGGGGCTGCTCCTGCAGCGGCTGACGACCAGGGAACCCGATGTGGGGCAGATAGAAGTAGCAGTGCGGGCACTGGAGGCAGTACTGGCTGAGGAGGGTTAAGTAGTGAACTTGCTCTTTGACCTATTTTACACCTTTTTTAAAATTGGCCTTTTTACCATCGGTGGAGGCTATGCCATGCTTCCCCTGATCAAAAAAGAGGTCATCGAAACCCATGCCTGGCTTACAACGGAGGAATTCATGGAGGTCCTGGCAATAGCAGAGATGACCCCCGGCCCCATTGCCGTCAACACGGCCACCTTTGTGGGTTATCGCCTGGCCAGGATACCCGGTGCCGTGCTCGGTACAGCGGGGGTAGTATTGCCTTCGCTGATCATTATTACCATCATCGCCGCCTATTTTGTCCAGTATAATATCAGTGAAATCCCCCGGCTCAAGGGCGCCTTTACGGCCCTGCGGCCGGCAGTTATTGGCCTAATTGCCTCGGCCGTTTTCAGCCTGGGGAAAAAGGGTATCATCGACCTGAGGTCTGCTTTGATCGCCGGGGCTGTTTTTGTTGTACTGACCATTACCGATATCCACCCTATTTTTGTTCTCCTGGTAACGGGAATACTGGGGGGGGTGTTTTTAGTTTAGCTTGTCTGTCAATGGGGGTGAGGATGAGATGTTGGAGAAGCTGGCTGCCCTGGAAGAACGCTATGAAGAATTGAGCCTGCTGCTGGCAGATCCGGAGGTTATCGCCAACCAGGCCGAGTGGCAAAAGCACGCGAAAAACCACGCGGCCCTGGAGGATATTGTCAGCACTTACCGTGTTTATAAAGGTGTTCTAACCGAGTTGGAAGAAAACCAGGAACTCCTCCAGGACAAACTGGAGCCCGATTTTCGCCAACTGGTAGAGGAAGAAATTAAGGATTTAACGGACAGGAAGGAAGAATTGCAGCAGCAGTTGAAAATCCTGCTCTTGCCCAAGGATCCCAATGACGAAAAGAACGTGATCATGGAGATCCGGGCCGGGGCGGGGGGCGAGGAAGCAGCCCTCTTTGCCGGCGACCTTTACCGGATGTATACCCGCTATGCCGAGGCCCAGGGGTGGAAGACCGATGTCATCGAAGCCCATCCCACGGACATTGGCGGCTTCAAGGAAATAATCTTTGTCCTTGAAGGTAGGGGGGCATACAGCCGTCTCAAATACGAAAGCGGCGTCCACCGGGTCCAGCGTATTCCGGCTACGGAATCAGGGGGCAGGATTCATACCTCGACGGTGACGGTGGCTGTCCTGCCGGAAGCGGAAGAGGTGGACGTGGAGATAAATCCCAACGATCTCAGGATAGATACCTTTTGTTCCAGCGGCCCCGGGGGCCAGAGCGTCAATACCACCTATTCGGCCGTCCGCATCACCCATATCCCCACCGGCCTGGTGGTATCCTGCCAGGATGAAAAATCCCAGATCAAGAACAAAGAAAAGGCCATGCGGGTCCTCAGGGCCCGCCTCCTGGACCTGGCCCAGGAAGCCCAGCGGGCCGAGGTCGACGAAGCCCGCCGGAACCAGGTGGGGACGGGGGACCGGAGTGAGCGGATCCGGACCTATAACTTCCCCCAGGGACGGGTTACCGACCACCGGATTGGCCTGACTCTGCACAAGCTGGAGCAGATCCTGGCCGGTGAACTGGATGAAGTCATTGAAGCCCTGGTCACCAACGATCAGGCGGAAAAACTGAAAAGGATGGAGTAGCATCATGGTAACGCGGCGGGAGGCTTTGAGGCAGGCCACGGGCTTCCTCAGGGCCAGCGAGCTGGATAACCCCCGGCTGGATGCCGAGGTCCTGTTGCGCTACCTGCTGGGAATTAGCCGGACGGAGCTTTATCGGGATCTCGATGAGGCCCTTCCGGCTCTTGTCTTATCCCGCTACCGGGAGCTCCTTTCCCGGCGGGCGGCCGGGGAACCCCTCCAGTACCTGACGGGGCAGCGGGAGTTTATGGGCTTGGAATTTCTTGTCAGCCCCGCCGTCCTCATTCCACGGCCCGAGACGGAGATAGTGGTGGAAAGGGCCGTGGAACTGGCCCAAAAAGAACTGTCCCCGGCCCAGGTCCAATCCCTCACTATTGTTGATCTGGGAACGGGAAGTGGGGCCATTGCCGTCAGCCTGGCCAAATTTCTGCCCCGGGCCCGGGTCTATGGGGTGGACATTTCCGGGGCGGCCCTGGCCGTGGCCTGGGAGAATGCCAGGCGCCACGGCGTTGCCGGCCGGGTTACCCTCTGCTGTGGCAACTTCCTGGCCCCCCTGGCGGCCCTGGACCTGTTTGCCCGGGTCGATCTCCTGGTTTCCAATCCCCCCTACATTCCCCGGGAGGAACTGGACAATCTCCCCCGGGAGGTGCGGGAATTTGAGCCCCGCCGGGCCCTGGATGGGGGAAGGGATGGGCTGGACTATTACCGGCGCCTGGCCGCCGGGGCCCCCGCCTTCCTCCGGCCGGGGGGCTGGATGGTCCTGGAGGTGGGTCAGGGCCAGGCGGCGGCAGTCCAGGAGCTCCTCGGGAAGACCGGCTCTTTTTCTTCCTTCCGGATTGTACCGGATCTGGCCGGTATTCCCCGGGTGGTGGCGGCAAAGGGGCTTTAACCGCGGCTGGCAAGGAGGATGAGGGCGATGCCCACCAGGAGCAGGCAGATCTTCTGGGGGGCGATATGTCCTATGAGGCCGGCAAAACCCAGGGCACTGACGACCAGAAAGATTACTGGCCCCACCATTCCCAGCAGGGCGTTGATGCGAAAAGCGCTGTCCACCCTCTGGAAGGCCAGCATGAGGAAGGCCCCGGCCAGTTCCAGGCTGCCTGCCAGGAGGCGGGTGAGGGCCATGGCAAAGACCAGTTTTCCTTGCTTTTCCATCTTTTTTCCTCCCTGGCGAGACCGTGTTTTTCATTTTATTCGGCCGGGGGAGGTTTTAAGCCCCTGTATTAAATGGTAGGTGGGGACCAAACTCCAAAAGCAGTCGCCGGCTTTGCAAAGTGGCCAGTGCCCAAAACAGCTTTGGTGCCGAGTGCCGGAAGTACTCCCACACCTTCTCAACTGTCCACAGTATAGAAGCTGCCAATTGTCAGCTGTTGAGGGGCACAGTCTCCCCTCACCACGGTTATCGGTAATCGGTAGGGGCGGTCTTTGACCGCCCGCGGGCGGCCACAGGCCGCCCCTACTCCATAGTTTCCCACCCTGTCCCCCCAACCGTCAGTTCTTCTCCCAGGCGAACTGGGAAAGCTATTTTTAGAGTAGACATTGGGAATTGCCAATAAATAGGCCATGGGATAGAATAAGGGAAGAACAGGTATCAATGTTGCCAGAGAAAAGATATAATACTGACAGACAGGGGATGCACTTTGATGTCGAAACAGGAGACCAGGGTCATCAGCGTTTCCCGGCGGGAGGATCTGCCGGCATTGGCCGAGGCGGCCCGGGTAATTCGCGGGGGCGGGCTGGTTGCCTTTCCGACGGAAACCGTTTACGGCCTGGGAGCCAATGCCCTGGATCCCGCGGCGGTCGGGAAAATCTTTGTCGCCAAGGGCAGGCCGGGGGACAACCCTTTGATTGTACATATCGCCAGGGAAGGGGAACTGGACCGGCTGGTAACCCGGGTACCGGACCGGGCCAGGCCCCTCTTGGCCAGGTTCTGGCCCGGCCCCCTGACTCTCATCTTCCCCAAACAGGATCATATCCCGGCGGAAACGACGGCGGGGCTCCCGACGGTGGCCGTGCGGATGCCAGCCCACCCGGTAGCCCTGGCCCTAATTGACATGGCAGGAGTGCCCATTGCCGCTCCCAGTGCCAACCTCTCGGGACGGCCCAGCCCTACCACGGCCCAGCATGTCCTGGCTGACCTGGCAGGGCGGGTGGATATTGTCATTGACGGGGGGCGGACCGATGTGGGGGTGGAATCGACGGTCCTGGATGTTACCGTCGACCCGCCCGTTCTCCTCCGGCCCGGGGGGATAACCAGGGAGGAACTGGAAGAATTTCTGCCCGATTTGCAGGTGGACACCGGCGTGGGCGGCCTCCCGCCCAGGGAGGATTTCCGGCCCCGCTCCCCGGGGATGAAATACACCCATTATGCCCCGGAGGCAGAAGTGGTGGTCGTGGAAGGGCCGGTAGAGGCGGTTCAGGAAAAGATCAGGGATCTGGCTCGATTTTACCGGGAACAGGGGCTGAAGGTGGGGATTATGGCCAGCCGGGAGACGGCTGCCGCCTATGGTGAAGGGGAAGTCCTGGTAGTGGGCGGCCGGGATGAGCTGGCTTCAGTGGCGGCTAACCTCTTTGCCTCCTTTCGCCGCTTCGATGCCCTGGGGGTTGACATTATCCTGGCCGAGGGCTTTGAGGCCGTCGGTCTGGGCCTGGCTATAATGAACCGCCTCCGCAAGGCGGCAGGCTACCGGATCGTCAAGGCCGGGGAGGGATAACGATAGCCGGATAGTACAGTCATCCTGCCGTTGCGGGAACTGCTGAAAAAGGGGGAGAAATATAGGATGTGGAAGGTGTTTTTTACCACCTTTGGCCTGGTCTTCCTGGCGGAACTGGGGGATAAAACCCAGCTGGCGACCATGCTGATGGCCACCCAGTGCAAGGCCACCTGGGCCGTCTTTCTGGGGTCGGCCGCGGCCCTGGTTCTATCATCCCTGATAGGCGTTTTGGCCGGTTCCCTCATTGTCCGTTATGTCCCCCCCCATTATCTGCAGACGGCGGCCGGCATCGGTTTTATTATCATGGGCGGGCTGCTGCTCTGGGGGAAGATCTAGGGTTAGCCAGGAGTTTCAAGGGAGGTTAGAATGGGAGAGAAAAAGAGGATCCTTTTTATCTGTACCGGCAACACCTGCCGCAGTCCCATGGCTGCCAGCTATTTTTACCACCTGGCCCAGGGGGAGGGGCAGGATGATCTGGTTGTGGAATCGGCCGGTTTGGCGGCCTGGCCGGGAGCACCGGCTTCGGAACAGGCCATCCAGGTGCTGGCAGAAGAGGGGATTGATCTGAGGGAGCACCGGGCCCAGCAGGTAACCCGGGAAATGATAGAAGATGCCGACTTGATCCTGACCATGACCTGGGACCAAAGGGAGGCGGTGCTGCAGCTGGTTCCCCAGGCCCAGGGCAAGGTTTTCACCCTCAAGGAAATGGACCCGGGTCCCGATCTTAAAGGAGTATTGTCCCAATGGGAGGAACTGGGCCGGCAGCTTGAGGCCAGGGAAGAAGAATTTTTCCAGGAACACGGGGAGGAAATTACCCGGCTTAAGGAGCGCCGGGACCGGTTGGCCGGGGAGCTGGCAGAAGTGGAAGGGCATCTCCAGGATTGGGAGGCCAGGCTGAAGGCGGCGACGGCAGAGGAGAGACGGCAACTGCAGAAAATGGCGGCGAGCTTGCGGGCCCTGGATATCAGGGATCCCTTTGGCCAGCCGGTAGAGGTGTACCGTGCTACCTTTCAGGAAATCCGCCGCTATCTGGCAAGCCTGCTGGCCAAATTGAGGGGGGGCAACGGCCGGCGGCAGGGTTCCTGACCTGGTTATAGTGGGGAGAGTTTTCTTTTTTCCTGCCGGCAGGGAAAAGGGACCGGCAACTAGAATGAATAGGATTTAGAAAGCAGAAGCTAACAAACGAGGTGATTAGGGAATGAAAATTGCCATAGCTTGTGATCACGGCGGCTACCGTATGAAGGAAGATTTAAAGAAATACCTGGAGGAATTGGGTCACAGCACAGCCGATTTCGGCACCGACAGCGAGGAATCCGTTGACTACCCCGACTTTGGCCTCAAGGTGGCAGAAAGTGTGGCCAGGGGGGATTATCCCCTGGGGATCCTGATCTGTGGGACGGGTATCGGGATGTCCATCGTGGCCAATAAGGTGCCGGGGATTAGGGCTGCCCTCTGCACCGATACCTTTATGGCCAGGTGCAGCCGGGAGCATAACCATGCCAATATCCTGGTCCTGGGAGAGAGGGTCATCGGCCTCGGCCTGGCCCGGGATATTGTCAAGAGCTGGCTGGAGGCGGAAACGGGTGGAGACCGCCATCAGCGGCGGGTGGAAAAGATCAAAGCTATTGAGGAAGGCCGCATGGGGGGCGGAGGATGTTGTTCGCAAAGATAAGTGCCGATACAGAGAAGGCTGCCCGGGAACTCCTGGCCAGGGCCAGCTTGCGCCCCGGGCAGATCTTTGTACTGGGCTGCAGTACCAGTGAAGTCCAGGGAAAGGTCATCGGCAAGGGTACCAGCATGGATGTGGCGGTGGCTATCCTAAAACCCCTGCTCAAGGTAATGAAGGAGAATGAGCTGCATTTGGCGGTCCAGTGCTGCGAGCATTTGAACAGGGCCCTGGTGGTGGAGGCAGCCCTGGCAGAGGAGTACGAGGATGACATTGTGCAGGTCTATCCCGTACCCGGGGCCGGGGGTGCTGCTGCTGCCATGGCCATGGAGCTTTTTTCGGAGCCGGTGCTGCTGGAAAGGATCCGGGCCCACGCCGGGATGGACATCGGCCAGACCCTGATCGGCATGCATTTGCGGCCGGTGGTGGTCCCGGTCCGCCTGTCCATTGAACGCATTGGGTCTGCCATCCTGACGGCAGCCCGGACAAGGCCGAAACTCATCGGGGGCAACCGGGCCGCATACTGTAAGCCTGGGAGCCTGCCACCCGGGCCGGAAAAGTAGATTTAAGGCTGCTGGGCACAGGAGATTGCCTCAAGAAATAAAGGGTATTTAATACTTCAAAGGAGTTATCAAAGGCAAAGGGAGGTCACACCGATGGAAGCTTTAAAACTAGTTGATCCAGAAATTGCCGATGCTATTGGCTTGGAATTAGCCCGCCAGCAGCATAACCTGGAATTGATTGCATCGGAGAATTTCGTAAGCCGGGCAGTTTTAGAAGCCGCCGGTTCCGTTTTAACCAATAAGTATGCGGAAGGGTATCCGGGAAAACGGTACTACGGCGGCTGTCAGTTTGTCGATATGGTGGAGAGGCTGGCCATTGACCGGGCCAAGGAATTATTCCAGGCCGAACACGCCAACGTACAGCCCCATTCGGGAGCCCAGGCCAACACAGCCGTCTATTTTTCTATTCTGGAGCCGGGGGATACCATCCTGGGGATGAGCCTGTCCCACGGCGGCCATCTTACCCACGGCCATCCCATTAACATTTCGGGTAAGTACTATAATGTGATCTCCTACGGTGTGAGTCGGGAAACGGGGCGCATCGACTACGAGGAGGTCAGGCGCCTGGCTCGCCAGCATAGGCCCAGGGTGATTGTGGCCGGGGCCAGTGCCTACCCGCGGGTCATCGATTTTGCCCTCTTTAGCGAAATTGCCCGGGAAGTGGACGCCTATTTGCTGGTAGATATGGCCCACATCGCCGGCCTGGTGGCGGCGGGCCTTCATCCCAACCCCTGCCCGGTGGCGGATTTTGTCACCACCACCACCCACAAGACCCTGCGGGGGCCCAGGGGCGGGATGATTTTCTGCAAGGAGCAGTACGCTGCCGATATCGACAAGGCTGTTTTCCCCGGTATCCAGGGGGGACCCCTGATGCATATTGTCGCTGCCAAGGCCGTCGCCCTCCGGGAGGCCATGGCACCGGATTTCAAGGCCTACCAGGAACAGATCGTCAAGAATGCCCGGGCCCTGGCCGAGGGCCTTTTGGAGCGGGGCTTCAACCTGGTTTCCGGGGGCACCGACAATCACCTGATTCTGGTCGACCTGCGCAGTAAGGGCATCACCGGTAAAGAGGCCGAGGCAATCCTGGAGGCCACAGGGATTACCATCAATAAGAACACCATACCCTTTGATCCCGAGAGTCCCCTGGTTACCAGCGGTATCAGGCTGGGGACGCCGGCTGTGACCTCCCGGGGGATGCAGGAAGGGGAGATGGAGATAATTGCCCACCTGATCTACCTGGCCCTGACCAAGCGGGACGATGAAGGGGTTAGGACCCAGATCAGGCAGCAGGTCAGGGAACTCTGCGAGGCCTTCCCCCTCTACCAGGACCTGCAGTGCTTTGGGAGGGACTGAGGAGAAGGCCGCTTAAGATCCTGATTCCCTGGAAAAGGAGGAAAGGTTATGGAGAAAGCCAAGCTAATGGTCCTGGATCACCCCCTGATTCAACACAAGCTGACCCATATCCGGGACAAGAGGACGGGGCCCAAGGAATTCCGAGAGCTGGTGGAAGAGCTGGCTTTGTTAATGGCCTATGAGGTGACCCGGGATCTGCCCCTCCAGGAGGTTGAGGTGGAGACCCCGGTAGCCCCGGCCAAGGGCAGGACCATCGCCGGGAAAAAACTGGCCGTGGTACCCATCCTGCGGGCCGGTTTGGGCATGGTCAATGGTATCTTAAAGCTCATCCCTACGGCCAAGGTGGGGCATATCGGCATCTACCGGGATCCGGAAACCCTGCAGGCGGTGGACTACTACTGCAAGCTGCCGGAAGATATTGAAGAACGGGATATCATTCTGGTTGACCCCATGCTGGCGACGGGGGTTTCGGCCGTGGCTTCCATAAAATTCCTGAAGGAGAAGGGGGCCCGCAGCATTAAACTGGTCTGCCTCATTGCGGCGCCAGAGGGGATTGAAGCTGTGAGCAAGGCCCATCCCGAAGTGGAGATCTTTGTCGGGGCCGTGGATGAGTGCTTGAACGAACACGCCTACATTGTGCCGGGTTTGGGCGATGCAGGGGACAGACTCTATGGCACCAAGTAAGCGACCCTCCTGGGATGATTATTTTATGGAAATTGCCCGGGTCGTTGCCAGGCGGTCCACCTGCCTCAGGCGGCAGGTGGGCGCCGTCCTGGTCAGGGACAAGCACATCCTCGCCACCGGCTACAACGGCGCCCCGGCCGGGGCACCCCACTGCCAGGAAGTGGGCTGCCTGCGAGAACAGCTGGGGGTGCCGCCGGGGGAACGGCACGAACTCTGCCGCGGGCTCCACGCCGAGCAGAATGCCATTATTCAGGCGGCCCTCCACGGGGTTACCACCATGGGCGCGACCCTGTATGTCACCTGCCAGCCCTGTGTTGTCTGTACAAAGATGTTGATCAATGCCGGTGTCAAGAGGATCCTGTTCCAGGGCCCCTATCCGGATCCCCTGGCCCGGGAGATGTTAAGGGATTCTGGCTTGCTGCTGGAGCGCTATGGGAAGGATGAGAAGGGTGAAGAAAAAGGAGATTAGCCTGCCGCGCCTCAATCGCCTGCAACCTACACTGGAGTCAACGGTCCTCAAGCTCTTGGAAGAGGCGGGAGAACTGGCCCAGGCCGTGGGCAAGTTTCGGGGTTTGAACGGTGAGTGTGTGTCCATGTCTTCCGATGAGGTCCTGCAGCTGATTACCAGGGAGCTTTTGGATGTGGCCCAGACTACCGTTTCCATGATGTTTGTCCTGGAAGAGGAGTACGGTATTGACCTGTCAGCTGCCATAGACCAGCATATAGAGAAACTGATCGCCAAGGGATATCTGGAAAGAAATGGCTAGAATTGACAGGGGGACAACCCCTGGGTTACAATTAAGGCTAGAATGACTTTGCCATCAGGTAATGGTGTAAGGGGGAGAGTACAATGCCAAGATACCCACTGGCATTCATTTTTGCCTTTCTCACAAGCTATTTCCTCACTCCCCTGGTGAAAAAAATAGCCACCCGCACGGGGGCAATGGATATTCCCGATTCTGCCGGGGAGGGCAGAAGGGTCCATATCCGGCCGACCCCTCGTCTGGGTGGTTTGGCTATATATCTTGGCTTTATGCTCCCGGCCCTTACCCTCCTTCCCCGAGAGGGGGAGCGCCTGTTCGGGCTGCTGCTGGGGGCAACCCTGATCCTCCTTCTGGGTATTGCCGATGACTACCGGAACCTGTCGCCGCGGGTAAAATTGGCGGGCCAGGTTTTGGCTGCCCTGGTCTTTATCTATATGGGGAACAGGGTTGTCTGGCTGTCCAATCCCTGGGCCGATGGTCCCCATAACGCCATGTGGTATATCGGCATCTGGTCGGTGCCCCTGACCCTGCTCTGGGTGGTGGGGATTACCAATACCCTCAACCTCATCGACGGCCTCGATGGCCTGGCGGCAGGGGTTACGGCCATTGCCTCGGTAACCCTGCTTCTGGTCGCCCTGCAGGAAGGCCAGGCAAACATTGTTTTTCTCACTGCGGCCCTGGCCGGCAGCACCCTGGGCTTTTTACCCTATAATTTCAATCCGGCCCAGATCTTTATGGGGGACACTGGTTCCCTCTTTCTGGGCTTCGTCCTGGCGGCCATTGCTGTCCAGGGTGCCCTCAAGAGCGCCACGGTGATTGCCCTGGCAGTGCCTATCCTGGCCCTGGGCTTGCCCATCCTCGACACTTTCCTGGCCATTGTCCGGCGCTTTCGCAACGGCAGCCCCATCTTCCAGGCCGACAGACAACATTTGCACCACCGGCTCCTGGAACGGGGCCTGAGCCACCGGCAGGCAGTGTTGTTCCTCTATTCCGTCAGCGGGGTCTTCGGCATGGGCGCCCTGGCCATTACCGAGGCCCGGGGCAGGTTCGGCCTCTTTGGCCTGGCCTTTGCCGTCCTTGCCTTCATCCTTAACCTGCGGCGCCTGAGACAATTGGATATGCGGGGCAAGGACCTGGAAGGCTGAGAAATCCTTGCAAGGGCTAAAAGCCCTTATTTTTGTTGTTGGCCCCTTTAAATGTAGATAATATTGTAATGACGAAAAGTGTATTAGGAGTGACGCCAGTGTCCAAAATAAAGATCCTCTCCATCTTTGGGACCAGGCCCGAGGCAATAAAAATGGCCCCCCTGGTACTGGAACTTAAGAAAAGCAAATGGTTCAGCAGCCGGGTGGCGGTGACCGGCCAACACCGGGAGATGTTGGACCAGGTACTGGATCAATTCCAGATAACCCCCGATTATGATCTGGACATCATGCGCCAGGGACAGACCCTCTTTGATACTACCATCCGGGTCCTCCAGGGGCTGGAGGATGTCCTGGGCAGGGAACGGCCCCAGATGGTTTTGGTCCATGGCGACACCACCACCACCTTTGCCGCCGCCCTGGCTGCCTTTTACTACCGGATCCCGGTGGGCCACGTGGAGGCGGGCCTGCGCAGTTTTTCCCGCTATTTTCCCTTCCCCGAGGAAATTAACCGGTGCCTGACCGGCGTCCTGGCCGATGTCCACTTTGCCCCTACGAAGGATGCCCGGGAAAACCTGCTCCGGGAGGGGATCGATCCCCAGCATATCTTTGTCACCGGCAATACAGCCATCGATGCCCTGTTCATGACTGTCCGGCCCGATTATGAATTTATGGAACCGGCCTTAAAGGAGCTGGATTTTGCCCAACAGCGGGTCATTGTCGTGGAAACCCACCGGCGGGAGAACTGGGGTGCTCCCATGGCTGCCATTTGTGAGGGCATTCGTAGCATTGTCCGCAAGCACCAGGATATAATCGTGGTCTTTCCCGTCCATCCCAATCCTGCCGTCAAGAGCGTTGTTTACCGGCACCTGCAGGGCGAAACCCGGGTACTGCTCCTTTCCCCCCTGGCCTATTCCGATTTTGCCAACTTAATGAGCCGTGCTTACCTTATTTTGAGCGATTCTGGCGGGGTCCAGGAGGAGGCGCCTTCCCTGGGGAAGCCGGTGCTGGTTCTCAGGGATGTGACGGAACGGCCCGAGGCCGTTGCTGCGGGTACAGTGGCGGTCATCGGCACCACCAAAGAGGCGGTAGTATCTGCCCTTGACCGCTTGCTGCTGGAGCAGGATTCTTACGAGGCCATGGCCCGGGCCCGCAATCCCTATGGCGACGGCCAAGCCTCGCGGCGGATAGCGGCCGGCCTGGAGTATTATTTTAAAATACACCCGAAGAGGCCCGAGGAGTTTGTCGGGAACTAGAGGTGGTGATGGCAAGATGAAGGCTGACAGGAGGCTGCGGCTTTTGTACCTGGCCAGTTCCTTTACCTTTGTCATGGCCGGGTCCATCGCTGCCGGTTACTTCCTCGGCCAGTACCTGGACCGGCAGGTGGGAGGCGATGGCCTCCTCACGGCTCTCTTTATCCTTTTGGGCATCCTGGCCGGTTTCTACAATTTATACCGTGTGGGGAAAAGGGAATAGGGTGCTGACATTTTTTTGTAATTATTTCCATTGTCATTTCCCCCCCCTTGCTTTAATATTTAACCTGGATAATGGGAATCCCATCTCCTCCCTATCCCTTCTTTTTTCGTGTCCCTTCTGATTTCTGGCCCCAAAACCAACAATTACAACACATATTTGGGAAAAATATGGAAACAGTAAAGAATGAGGGCTGGCAATCGGGCCAGTCGGGGATGATAGACAATATTTTTGTGTCAAAATGTGGCAGGCCCAGGCTGGGACCGCTGGCGGTTGAAATGCGTATGCTAAAAAGAATTAGAAGTCATCATTCTTAGTTCTTGCGCCCAGGGCAGTGGCAGTTTTGAGGAGGCAGATAAATTGGGAAAATTTATCATTGAGGGTGGTGTCCCTCTCCGGGGAAGGGTAAAAATTAGTGGTGCCAAAAATGCAGTATTGCCCATCATAGCGGCCTCATTGTTAACTGGAGACAAGTGTACGATCATGGGGATGCCAGATCTGGACGATGTGGGGACTATCTGCCAGGTCCTGGAAGCATTGGGGGCCCAGCTGGAAAAAAGGGGCAATACAAGTATGACCGTTCATTCCAGGGACCTGGTATCCTGTGAACCCCCCTATGAGCTGGTACGAAAAATGCGCGCATCCTTTCTCGTCATGGGCCCCCTCCTGGCCCGGATGGGGAAGGCGAAGGTCTCCCTCCCGGGGGGATGTGCCATCGGCACCAGGCCCGTTGACCTGCACTTGAAGGGTTTTGAAGCCCTGGGGGCCAAAATTAGCACCGGCTACGGGACGGTGCAGGCCGAGGCCAGGAGACTGAAGGGTGCCCGCATTTATCTGGATTTTCCCAGTGTCGGGGCGACGGAAAATATCATGATGGCTGCCACCCTGGCCCAGGGTGAAACCATAATAGAAAATGCTGCGGAGGAACCGGAAGTTGTCGATCTGGCTAATTTCCTCAACGCCATGGGGGCCCGGATTAAAGGGGCGGGGACGAAAATTATCAAGGTCACCGGGGTTAAGGAGCTGCATGGCACCACCTATACGGTGATTCCGGACCGGATTGAGGCGGGGACCTATATGGTAGCTGCCGCCATAACCCGGGGCGACCTCCTCCTGCAGAATGTAATCATCGAACATCTTAAACCCCTTATAGCCAAACTCCAGGAAATGGGAGTCAAGGTGCAGGAGGAGGACGGGGGCCTGCGGGTGAGGATGAGCCGGCGCCCCCTTGCTGTAGATGTCAAAACCCTGCCCTATCCCGGCTTTCCCACCGATATGCAGCCCCAGATTATGGCCCTCCTGTCCCTGGCCCGGGGGACCAGCATTATCATCGAAACGGTTTTTGAGAACCGCTTCATGCATGTGGCGGAGCTAAAGAGGATGGGGGCCGATATCCGCATTGAAGGGCGGAGTGCCATTGTGGAAGGGGTGCCGGGGCTGACCGCTGCACCGGTACGGGCAACGGATCTGCGGGCGGGGGCGGCCCTGATCCTGGCCGGTTTGTCGACGGAGGGCACGACTGAAGTCAATGGGATAGAGCATATCGATCGGGGCTATGTGGCCATGGAGGAAAAACTGGCCGCCGTCGGCGCCAGGATTAAGCGGGTGGCAGCAGCGGAAGAGGTAATTATATAAGGATTCTCAAGGGCTGGCATTATAACATAGGGACGGCAGCCCTTATTTTATGGAAATAATTGGCCAATTTTTTCCCTTGACCTGGCCTGTTCTGATTGCTATAATATTGCGCAAATACCTGAACAGGCGAGGAAAGGGACCAGTAGGGTGGAGGTAGGTCTCCAGAGAGCCGCCGGTTGGTGCAAGGCGGTGTCCGATACCCCCGAACTCACCCTGAAGCCTTCAACCGAAACCCCTTGGGAGTAGGTTTGAACGGTACTCCCCCGTTACAGGGAGGGGATGATGTTATATCATCCGACCGAGGGGGACCCTGTCGGGTCCAATTAGAGTGGTAACGCGGAAGAGCCTTTCGTCTCTAAATTAGAGGGGAAGGGCTTTAATTTTTCCAAAGGGAGGTGAAAGAATGCCAGAAAAAGATTCCCTGGCGGAAATGGCCCTCTTTACCCTGGAACAGCAGGGGCAGGACGGACAGAGGGCAGTTGTTCAGCGGCTGTCTGCCCTGGAATCGGCCCTTCGTTCCCTGGGGAAAAACGGCTTGGCCAGTAATGATGATTATGATTTCTTTCTCTGAAGGTTTTTCCCCGTGCAGGCGGGGATTTTTTTTGTTGCCGGAATAGAGGGCGATTTCGGCTGGAAGGCTGTTGAGCAGAGGGGCTGGGGGGATCCCGGCTTTAGGTTCTAAGTTTGTCCCCTCCCTCATATAGATAGGGAAGAAGGGGGGGGTTAAGATGCGGTCCTTACTCCTGGGAACCTTTGCCTTCCTGCTCTTTACAATAATTGTCCTGCCGGCCCTCCTTGTCAGGGGCTTTGATCTGGTGGGTCCGGTGCCGGAGCCCCCGCAGGAGGAGACCTTCGGCCTGACCCTGGGGGTATACCGGGAAGAGACGGGGGAAATAGAGGAGATGTCCCTGGAAGACTATGTCCTGGGCGTGGTGGCGGCGGAAATGCCGGCCGAGTTCGAGGAGGAGGCCCTCAAAGCCCAGGCGGTGGCTGCCCGCACCTTCGCCCTGCGAAGGTTAAAGGCCTATGGCGGCCAGGGATGTGATAAACACCCGGGGGCCGATGTCTGCACTGATCCTGCCCACTGCCAGGGCTGGCTGTCCCGGGAGGAGCAGCAGCAGAAGTGGGGGCTGGTAAACTACCCCCGCTTCCAGGAAAAACTGGCCCGGGCCGTCAATTTGACCCAGGGACTGGTCATCACCTATGACCACGAACTTATCGATGCCGCCTATCACTCTACCTGCGCCGGCCACACCGAGGATGCCAGCCTGGTGTGGGGACAGGAGGTGCCCTACCTGGTAGGTGTACCCTGCCCCTATGACACAGCCTCGCCCCGCTACAGGGACCAGGTTTTCTATCCCCTGGCCGAGGTAGCTGCCCGCCTGGAAACCCAGGTGGCGGTGCCGGCGGCAGGGGGCCTGGGCATTGCTGTGGACATGGCCGTTTTGGAAGAGAGTGAAACGGGCCGCATCCTCAAGCTCCAGGCGGGGGAAAAGACCTTTACTGGCAGGGAGGTCAGGGAAAGGCTGGACCTCCGGTCGACTAAATTTACATGGCAGCTGGAGGGGGAGAATTTAGTTTTTACCACCCTTGGCTATGGCCACGGGGTGGGCCTCTGCCAGTACGGGGCCAATGGCATGGCCAAGGAGGGGCGGTCTTTCCGGGAAATCCTCCAGTATTACTACAGGGGTGTTGAAATAGAGGCCCTGCCTGGCAGGTAGTACTGAGGGAAAATTACAGACACAGAAAATTATAAAAATAATTCCGGGCAAGGAGGAAATTAATGGGGTGGCGTCGAAATAGTGGGACAACTCAACTTGGGCTGTCCCTTTTATGGTTGTGGGAAAGGCGGGGGGTAAATTTTTTATCCCATTGCAGCAATTCCTGCAGAAAATTATTGTTCTGCTGCAAGATTTGCATAAATTGGGGAGGGGAAAACCTGGTGGCAGTTTCTGAAGACCTGCTCCAACGAATCAAGGTTAAGTATAGCGACTTGAGCACCGCCCAGAAGAGCATTGCCCAGTTTCTATTGGAAAACTACGAAAAGGCTGCCTTTCTTACGGCCGGTCAGTTGGGGACCCTGGTCGGTGTCAGTGAATCGACGGTGGTGCGTTTTGCCAACACCCTAGGCTACCGGGGTTATCCCCACCTCCAGAGGGAACTGCAGGAACAGCTCAAAAGGGAATTGACCACGGTATCCCGCCTGCGGCAGTCCCCGGGGAAGCTAAAAGGTCCTTCCCTGCTGCACCAAGTTTTGGAAAACGATATCGAAAACCTGCGCCGGACCATGGAGGAAATATCCCCCGAGGTCTTTGATCGGGTGGTAGAAGAAATTGGGAAGGCGTCCCACATATTTATCATCGGGAATCGCAGTGCCCACTGCCTGGCCCTGTTTTTGGCCATGTATCTGGAACTATTGGGCAAACGGGTGAAGGCTGTGCCCACGGGGGTGACCAGTATTTTTGAGCAGTTGGCCATTGTCCAGCCGGAAGATCTGGTAATTGGCATCAGCTTTCCCCGCTATACCAGTATATCCGTTGAGGGTTTTGAATTCGCGGCCCGGATGGGGGCCTGCACCGTGGCCATTACCGACAGTGTTATTTCCCCCCTGGCCCAGCTGGCCGATTTAACCCTTATTGCCAAAAGCGACCTGAATTCTTTCATCGAAGCCTTCGCTGCACCCTTGAGTCTGATAACGGCCCTGGCCACAGCCGTGGGCATGCGGGAGCGGGAGAATGTCCTGCATTCCCTGGAGCAGCTGGAGGAGATTTGGGACAACTACCGGATCTTCTACCATGGTCTGGAAAGGGGGTGGCAGGAAGCCATCGAAAAATAAAAAAAGGACCGCGTGGGGGTGCGGTCGCAGAGTGGAAATGGTGAAATATTATATAATGCTGCTGTGTCTATTCTAGCGAAAAAAACCTTCTGTGTAAAGGAAAATCAGGGAGGTGTGTCTTTATGATCAAAACGGAAGCAGAAAAAAGGGCCATTGCCCTGGAAAGGGCCAAGGAGTTAAGGGAAAAAATTGAACCTTTCCTGGAAGCCCAAAAGGATATTGAAACGGGCTTTAAACTGGCCGATAAGTTTGCGGCCCGCAAGGAGAAGGTAAAGGAGATTTTCGGGGCCACGGAAGAACAGTGGAATGACTGGCACTGGCAGGTTGCCAACCGGATTACCGATCTTGATACCCTCTGCAAGGTCATCAACCTGTCGGAGGAAGAGAAGGCGGCCATAGGAAAGGTGGGTGCCACTTACCGGTGGGCTATTTCCCCCTATTATGCCAGCCTGATGGACGAGGATAGTCCCCGCTGTCCTATCCGGATGCAGGCAGTTCCCAGCAAGTATGAGATCGATGATCCCTATGGGATAGCTGATCCCATGGCCGAGGAGTATACTTCCCCGGCTCCCCGCATCACCCGCCGCTATGCCGACAGGCTCATCATCAATGTGACCAACCAGTGTGCCATGTTCTGCCGGCACTGCCAGCGGCGGCGGAACATCGGTGAGGTGGACCTGCCGGCCAAAAAGGAAGAGATCCAGGCGGCCATTGACTATATCAGGGAGAATCCGGAGATACGGGACGTCCTCATTACCGGCGGCGATCCCCTCACCCTGTCCGATGAGACCATCGACTGGATCCTTTCCGAGCTGGATGCCATTGAGCATGTGGAGATAAAGCGCATCGGTTCCCGGACGCCCGTCACCATGCCCATGCGGATTACCCAGGAACTGTGCGACATGCTGGAGAAGCACCATCCCCTCTATCTCAATACCCACTTCAACCATCCCAAGGAGGTTACTCCGGCTGCCCTGGAAGCCTGCCGGCGGCTGGCCAAGGCGGGGATTGCCCTGGGGAACCAGGCGGTCCTCCTGAAGGGGATAAATAATGATCCCCATGTCATGAAGAAATTGAATCACGAGCTCCTGAAGATCCATGTCCGGCCCTACTACATCTTCCATGCCAAATCGGTAAAGGGGACCTCCCATTTTGTCACCACCGTCCAGGACGGCATGGAGATTATGGAATACCTCCGGGGCTACACCTCTGGACTGGCCATTCCCTGGTACATCATCAATGCCCCTGAAGGCCACGGCAAGACTCCCATTGTGCCCAACTACCTGGTTTCCATGGGCAAGGATTATGTCCTGATCCGCAACTGGGAGGGGAAGGTTTTCAAGTATCCCAACGGTTATCCGGATAGGGGTTAGGTCTGGCGGAAACCGGGCAAAGGGAGGTGGGAGGGGCTAAAGAGGGACAATGTTTTGTGGTTGTTCCTGGGAGAGAAAATTATCACTGAGGGGGTAGCGCGCGATGAAAAGAAGAAAGCTGGTGGTATTCCTTACCCTTGCTCTGGCGTTTATTTTGGTCATGGCCGGTTGCAGCCAACCGGCGGGGGAAGTTGAGGGCAACGGCGAGGCTGCAGGCGAGGTAATGGAACTCCTCATGGGGACCGGTGGTACCGGCGGCACCTACTATCCCCTGGGTGGGGCCATTGCCAACGTGATGAGTGAATGGGTCGAGGAAGTAAACGTGACTATTCAGGCCACGGGTGCTTCGGTGGAGAATATCCGGCTCCTGTCCAGCGGTGAGGCGGAATTGGGGATGGCCATGAATAATATTGCCCATTCGGCCTGGCATGATGAAGGGGACTTTGAAACAGAGCCGGTGGAGAAGAATTGGGGCGCCATGGGTGTGGTCTATCCTGAAATCATCCAAGGTTTCGTAGCCGCCGACAGTGGTATTGATAGCATTGCCGATCTGGCTGGAAAACGGGTTGCCGTAGGACCTCCTGGCAGTGGGACCGAAGTGACCACCCGGGCGATCCTGGCTGCCTACGGCCTTTCCTACGACGATATTGAGCCTAACTTTGCCACCTTTGCCGACGCTGTGGATCTCTTCAAGGACGGCCATATCGACGCTGCCTTCAACGTGCTGGCAGCACCGGCGGCGGCTATCCAGGACGTGATCACCGTCCGGGATATTAAACTTTTAGAAATTACCGGGGAATATCTGGAGAAGCTTCAAGAGGCATATCCTCTGGTAGCACCCCATACGATCCCTGCCGGGACCTACAAGGGCCAGGATGAGGATGTCCAAACCGTTGCCCTGCAGGCAGTGATGTACGTCCGCAACGATATTCCCGAAGATATTGTCTACAAACTGACCCAGGCCATGTATGAGGGGCAGCCGGAGATTGCCAAGGCCTACGCCCGGGGCGACCAGATCTCCTTGGAAAAGGCCGCCGATGGTGTTACGACGCCCTTCCACCCCGGAGCCGAACGCTACCTGAAGGAAAAGGGAGTTCTCAAATAAAAGAACCTTTTGGGGGCCGGCTGCCCTCACCGGCCCCCTCCTAGTGTTTTCCTGCGGCAAGGCAAGGTAGGAAGGCAAAGGCCATTGCCGATTTTGTTTAAGGATTACGCTGTAAAGGAGGTTGAAGTATGGCTGCAGAAGATGTAAAGATCCCACCGCAGGAGGGGGTAATAAATGAAGAAGAGGTTTTGGCTAAATATGACCGGGAGTACGATTACCGGCGGCTGACAGGTCCGGTGGGCAAATTGGTTTTTGCCGTGGCCGTAATCTGGTCCCTGGGCCAGCTGTACACTGCCGCCTTTGGTGTCTTTCCGCCCACCCTGCAGCGGGCCCCCCATGTGGGTATAGCCCTGTTCCTTATTTTCCTTCTGTATCCCATGAAGCGGGGCTCCCGCAGCGATACTATCCCGTGGTATGATTATATTCTGGCTGCCCTGGGTCTTGTGGTGGCCCTCTACCATGTAATTTTCTACCGGGATCTGCTCATGCGGGCCGGTGCCTTTACCAGGCTGGATATGATCATCTCCATTATTGCCATCTTGCTGGTCCTGGAGGCTACCCGCCGGCTGGCCGGTCCGGTCATAGTGGTCCTGGCCACCTTCTTTCTGTTATACGGCTATTTCGGACCTTATTTTCCCGGCTTTTTGTCCCACCGGGGTTTTTCCATCCTGCGCATTACCACCCACAGCTGGATTAGTGCCGAGGGCATCCTGGGTGTTCCCATCAAGGTCTCCTCGACCTTCATATTCCTTTTTATGCTTTTCGCTGCCTTCTTAAAAAGCACCGGGATCGGCGACTGGCTGACGGATTTGGCAGTAGGGCTGACGGGACATGCCACCGGGGGACCGGCCAAGGCGGCCGTCGTGGCCAGTGCCGCCCAAGGAACGGTATCGGGAAGCTCCGTGGCCAATGTGGTGGGAACAGGTTCCGTTACCATTCCCCTCATGAAGAGCATCGGGTACCGGCCGGAGTTTGCCGGGGCGGTGGAAGCGGCGGCCTCCACGGGAGGACAGCTCATGCCTCCCATCATGGGGGCGGCGGCCTTTATTATGACAGAGTTTACCAATATACCCTACTATCAGATTGCCCTTGCGGCGGCCATTCCTGCCGTTTTGTACTTTACCGGCATTTTTATAACTGTTCATTTTGAAGCCAAGCGGACGGGGTTGGAAGGCCTGCCCCGACACCAGCTTCCCAACTGGCGTAAACTCTTGAAAGAAAAGTGGTTTTTGGCTACCCCTATTGTTGGTATTGTCTATTTCCTGGTAGCGGGCTACACTCCCATGAAGGCGGCATTTTATGGCATTCTCCTCTGTATTCTTGCCAGCATGGTTTTGAAGGAGACCCGGATGAGCCTCTGGGATATTATAAAAACCCTGGAGACCGGGGCCCGGTCGGCCCTGCCCGTTGTGGCCGCCTGTGCCTCGGCCGGGATCATTGTCGGGATTGTGACCCTGACGGGGCTGGGGGTTAAACTGGCCGGGGGGATTGTGAAGCTGGCCGGGGGCAATCTTTACCTCACCATGCTCTTTACCATGTTAACTTCCCTGGTCCTGGGTATGGGCGTACCCACCACGGCCAACTACATTATTCAGGCAACGGTTTCCGCCCCGGCCCTCATTAGCCTTGGTGTTCCCCCCATTGCCGCCCATCTCTTCGTCTTCTACTTCGGGATTGTGGCCGACATTACCCCGCCGGTGGCCCTGGCCGCCTTTGCCGGTTCCGGGATTGCGGGCTCGGAACCCTTCCGTACCGGCTTTGAGGCCTTTAAGCTGGGTTATGCCGCCTATCTGGTGCCCTATATCTTTGCTATTTCACCGGAACTGGTGCTGGTTGATGTCACTCCCTTCGGCATAGTCAGGGCCCTTCTAACGGCCATTATCGGCATGCTGGGAATTGGTGGGGCGACAACAGGGTTTTTAGTCACCCACGGCAAAGCTTGGGAGCGCCTCCTCCTCTTTATCGGCGGGGTCCTCATGGTGGATCCAGGCTTCTATACCGACCTGATCGGCTTTGCCCTGCTGGCCATGGTCTGGTTTTTGCAAAAGCGCCGGGCCCAGGCACAGGATGCGGCCAAGGGGGCAACGGCCTAAACCACAGGTGGAAGACTTGGTGATAATTCAAAATTCTTGACTTATCCCGGGCCAAGGGCCCGGGAATATTTTTTGGTGTGTCCAGTAGACACTATTGCCGCTCATTGCTTGCAATATTGCTATGCTAGCAATGCTGTTTTTAGCAAGGCTGGCCACTTTGTCGCCGGCTCCGCGAGCGCGGCCGCCCTTTGAACAGACGCCAAAAAACGTCGGGCGGCCGTGCTCAGTCGCCGGCTTTGCAAAGTGGCCAGCCCAATATGAAGATAGATAGAGTCATCGCAGTGTCGCTTTGCTTGAAGTGTTGGATTGTTAGTTTTCATCCTTTCGTTGGTGTTGTAAAGGGACGCATAGGAGGTTGTCAAATTGGCAAAGGAAAACTGCCCCTTGGGGTCGAAAGGAAGAGGGAGGAGGGATTGCCATGGGACTGCCGGTAGTAGCCAGAGTCTATCGGGGTAATATGGTAGAAAGCAGCCATTACGGCAGTGTGGTGGTTGTAAACCAAGGAGGAGAAATCCTCTACTCGGCTGGGGAACCGGCCCGGCTTACCTATTTGCGTTCCGGGGCCAAGCCCCTGCAGGTGCTCCCCCTCTTTACTTCCGGTGCGGCAGGAGCTTACAAGTTTTCCCTGCCCCAGGTGGCGGTCATGTGTGCTTCCCACAGCGGCCAGCCTGTGCACCAGGAACAGGTAGTGGCTATTTTGGAGCGGGTGGGACTGACGGAAGATCACCTCCAGTGCGGTGTTCACCGGCCCTTCCACAGGCCCACAGCCCAGGCCCTGGCAGCGGCGGGGGAAAAACCGGGACCGCGGCACAATGCCTGCTCCGGGAAACATGCCTGCATGCTGGCCATCAGCCGGTACAAGGGCTGGGACATTTCCAGCTACACCCGGCTGGAACATCCCGTGCAGCAGGAGATGCTGGCGGCCGTCGCCCGGCTGACGGGAGTGGCGCTCGAAGATATAATTACCGGGCTGGATACCTGCGGGGTTCCCGTCTTTGCCGTGCCCCTCTACAATATTGCCCTGTCCTATGCTAAACTTGCCCGGCCGGAGGGGGAGAAAGGGAGCTGGCGGGAGGGGATGGAGGCCATTGCCGCCGCCATGGCCCGGTATCCGGAACTTTTGGCCGGTGAAGGGCGCTTTACTACTGCCCTGCTGGAGGCCTGTGCAGGTAAAATAGTGGCCAAGGACGGGGCCGAGGCCCTCTTTTGCCTTGGGATTCCCGACCGGGGCTGGGGCATAGCCGTTAAGATTGAGGATGGTTCAGACCGGGCCCTGGCACCGGTGGTTATCCAGCTCCTCCGGGAGCTGGGCCTGCTGCCTGGAGATTTGCCCCCAGCCCTGGCCCGGTTTGCGCAGCCGGAACTCTACACCCATCAGGGGGAGGTAGCGGGGCGCATAGTGCCCGTTAAGTTGTTCTCGTAACAGGAGACGGTGATAAAAGGAACTTGAGCGTGCGAAGGCACGCTTTTTTCATTTTCTAAATGGACTTTCATATCGGTAACCGATACTAGTGCTTTGGTTCCTTGTTTAGCGAGTTCAGGAACCTTTGGGATTTCATACCGCCGTTTGCCGGAAGTACCCCTCCACGGGGTACTTCCGGCATTCGGCACCAAAGCTGTTTTTAGCACAAGGCTGGCTACTTTGCAAAGCCGGCGACAGCCTTCGGAGGTTGGAAGTTGGAAATTGGAACCTCCAACCTCTAACTTCCAGAAAGGGCGGCCGCGCTCGCGGTGCCGGCGGCAAAGTGTCCAGCTTTATCTAAGAAAGCATTTCTGGCGGAGCGTATTTAGGCAATGATCGATTTTATAGTGCTGCAACGATATTTGCAGTTACTGCTGGTAGCAGGCTATAGAGTGTCGGAAGTTATTTTCAGAGTATTATGGGACTTTTGCAAGGAAGGGATGGGACAAGTATATTGTCCGCCAAATTGGACAAAATATAGGCGGAGGTGAAAAATATGGCAATTAAAGTTAAGTATTTCCGGGAGTGGCTGGCCGACAGGCTGCCCTTCAAAGGCTACCGGGAAAGGTGGCAAAGGGGGATGAAGGCAGCCCGGGTCTCCCTCCGCTCCGTCTCCAAACGCCTTCCCTGGAGCAGGTCCTTAACCCGCAAGGGCATACTCTATCTTTCCCTGCTTCTGATGGCCGCCGTTACCGTGTCGGGAATCTTTTATCTTGCCTACGGCATCAGACCCATGGGTGAGCCAGAGCCCTGGGAGGATTTAAAGGAACTGGATGCTGTGACGGGAGCGCCCCCGGGACAGTTGGAACAGTCCGGGGAAGTAGAAGTCCAGCTGCCCCCGGAAGAAGGGGCGGCGACAGGGGGCGAGGAGGTAGAAGCTGTCACGGCTGAGCCTGTTCTTGTTTCCGAGGAGTCGGTGGAAGGGGAAGAAGAAGCTGCCGGGGAAGTAGCGGCGCTGGTCGAGGAAGAACTGCCTCCCCTGCCGGGGAAGCCCATTAACCCCGTCATCGCCCCCCTTGCGGCAGACTTTGGCTGGCGACAGCATCCAGCCCTTGGCGATTGGCGTTACCATACCGGCATAGATCTGGCTGCCCCCCTGGATACGCCCGTCCAGGCGGTGTTGGATGGGGTTGTGGCTGCTGTCTACCAGGACCCCCTCCTCGGCCAGGTGGTAGTCCTGACCCATGGTTCCCACTGGGAAAGCAGATACAGCCACTGCCAGGATGTCCGGGCAGAAGTCGGTAGCTATGTAGCCCAGGGGGAGGTAATCGCCCTGGTGGGGGAGAGCGACTTATACCCGGAATCCCATCTCCACTTTGAATTACGCTGCAATGGACAGGCTGTTGATCCCCTAGAGTACCTGCCGGACCCGGAGCGGATGGATGGGAGCTGATAAGGTCCTTTCCGGGATGCCGGCCGCAGGGGCGGGAGACATTATTTCCCTGCCCCTGCATATACATTAATTAAAGTTTGCGAGGGGGGAAAGGAGCCATGAAGGATCATATCTACCAGAGGGTGCTGGAGATAGCCAAATTTTTGGTGGCAGCACAGGCTACAGTGCGGCAGGCAGCCAACGCCTTTGGGGTCAGCAAGAGTACAGTCCATAAGGATCTGACGGAACGCCTTCCCATCATTAATCCCCAGCTGGCCGAACAGGTCCGCCACATCCTTGATATAAACAAAGCGGAACGCCACATTCGGGGGGGAGAAGCAACCCGGAAGAAATATCTGGATCTTGGCTCCTGAAAAAAGAGGAAAAGAAAGGAAAAGGTAGAATAGAATACTGGAAGAGGTGGGAATATGGAGGAAAGGGGTCGGATTGATGTTTTTTCCCATGGATATAGGCATAGACCTGGGGACGGCCAGCATCCTGGTCTATGTGAAGGGTAAAGGAATAGTCCTCCAGGAGCCAACGGTCGTTGCCATCGAGAAGGATACCAACCGCATGCTGGCTGTGGGTGAAGCCGCCCGCCGCATGATCGGGCGCACTCCGGGCAACATTGTTGCCATACGTCCCCTGCAGAATGGTGTCATCGCCGATTACGATATTACCGAAGGCATGTTGAAGCATTTTATCAGCAAGGTATGCGGCCGCCGCCTGTTTTTACGACCCCGGATCATGGTCTGTATTCCCTCGGGAGTGACCACGGTGGAAAAAAGGGCCGTGGTGGAAGCTGCTATGCGGGCCGGGGCCAGGAAAACCTATTTAATAGAAGAGCCCCTGGCTGCAGCCCTGGGTGCCGGTCTCGATATTAGCGAGCCCAGCGGCAATATGGTGGTGGATGTGGGTGGAGGCACCACCGATATCGCGGTGATGTCCCTGGGCGGGGTTGTCTTGAGCCAGTCCCTCCGCATCGGTGGCGATGATTTCGATGACAGCATTATTCGTTATGTAAAAAGGGTGTACAACCTTATGATCGGGGAGCGGACTGCCGAGGAAGTGAAGATCAATATCGGCACTGCTGATCCCCATGGCCGGGACGGCAGTATTGATATCAGGGGGCGGGATCTGGTCACAGGCCTGCCCAAGAATATCCGGATAACCTCGGAAGAAACCCTGGAGGCCATGGTGGAGCCCCTGGCCAGCATTGTCGATGGGGTGAAGGCAGTTTTGGAGAAGACCCCGCCGGAGCTGGCTGCCGACATTATGGACCGGGGTGTCATGATGACGGGAGGGGGAGCCCTCCTCCATGGTTTGGACAGGCTCTTGGCCCAGGAGACGGGGCTGCCCATCCATGTGGCCGAGGACCCTATTTCCTGTGTAGCCCTGGGTACCGGCAAGGCCCTGGATAGTTTTGAATCCCTCAACCTGCGGGGCAATGTCAGAAGCCTGCACCAGGTTGTGAGCAGCTAATTCGGAAAGTTTGCCTTTGAAAGTAGATGGTCCTTGGACTTTGTGGAAAGGAGGTGACCTGAGGGTGATTCGTGGCCTCTACACTTCAGCCAGCGGCATGGTAGCCCAACTCCGGGCCCAGGATGTCAGTGCCAACAATCTGGCCAATGTCAATACCCCCGGCTTTAAGAAGGATATCCCCACCTTTGCTGCCTTTCCCGAGCTGTTTTTGTACCGGCTCAACGATGGTGCTCCCAGTCCGATGGGGACAAGCCCTCCCCCGGCTCCCGTCGGCACCCTGGGGACGGGGGTTTTCCTGGAAGAGGTGGTGACGGGCCTAGGCCAGGGAAACCTGCAGGAAACCGGCCGGGAACTTGATTTTGCCCTGGATGGGGAAGGCTTTTTTGTCGTAAACACCCCCCGGGGCCGGCGGTACACGAGAAATGGCAGCTTTAAGGAGGGGCCCGGTGGTGAGCTGGTGACTGGGGCAGGCTACCAGGTAGTGGGCAGGGAAGGAACCCTGGTCTATGCCGGGTCGGGGAACCTGGTGGAGCAGCTGCTGGTGGTAGACTTTCCCCCCGGGACAGAGCTCACCAAGGAAGGGGACAGCCTCTACACGGCGTCCACACCGGGATCAGCCGTAGACCAACCCCGGATAATTCAAGGGGCCCTGGAGCAGGCCAATGTAAATGCCGTCACGGCCATGGTGGAAATGATCGCCGGTATACGGGCCTATGAGGCCAACCAAAAGGCCCTCCAGACCCAGGACCAAACCCTGGAGAAGGCCGTCAATGAAGTGGGTAGGGTACGATAAGTTTGCGGGGCTGGACTGCTTGACAGAGGCCCCTCTGCTGCCGAAGGACGGAGGCAGCAGTTTCAAAATAGCGCAAAAATGGTGGATTTGGCTGTGAAGAAGGGAGGAAGGGGTTATGATGCGCGCCCTCTGGACGGCTGGTTCCGGGATGCGGGCCCAGCAGTTGAATATAGATGTGATTGCCCATAACCTGGCCAATGTCAATACCACGGGCTTTAAAAAGAGCCGGGTTGAATTCCAGGACCTCCTCTATGAAACCCTGCGGGCAGCAGGGGCGGGGGAGGGCATTGGCGGTGCCCCGGTGGGGCTGCAGGTGGGCCATGGGGTCCGCCCGGTGGCTACCCAGCGGTTATTCAGCCCCGGCAGCCTGCAGGAAACGGGGAACCCCCTGGATGTAGCCATCGAAGGGGTGGGTTTTTTTGAGGTGGAACTCCCCGACGGCTCCACGGCCTACACCCGGGACGGGAGTTTTAAGTTGGATGCCGATGGCTATCTGGTTACCAGCGATGGCTATTACCTGGTGCCGGAAATAATGATTCCCCCCGAAGCCCAGGATATCAGCATCGGCCCCGATGGCACCATAACCTACCTCCTGGACGGGGAGCGGGAAGAGGGGGATCAGATTACCCTGGTCACCTTCAGCAATCCCGCCGGCCTGGAAGCCATCGGCCGCAACCTCTACCGGGATACTGGAGCGGCAGGAACCATGGAAGAGGGTTTGATACCAGGGGAGAACTGCGGTACCCTAGCCTCGGGCTACCTGGAAATGGCCAATGTGCAGGTTGTGGAAGAGATGGTGAACATGATTATTGCCCAACGGGCTTATGAGATCAATGCCAAGGCCATCCAGGCCGCCGATGAGATGCTGGGGATGGCGAATAATCTCCGCCGTTAAGCATATAGATAAGGTAGTGGCCTTATCCCGAGGGTGAGCTAGCCGGTGCGATGCGAGGTGGCGGACGGTGAAGGCACAGTTTATAACCCGGACGGCAGTACTGGCGGCCATAACCCTGGCCATTCAGGCCCTGGGCCTTCCCCCCCAGTGCCGGGGGCCGGCATTGAATGCCATGCTCCTCTTAAGCACCATATTCGTGGGACCGGCTGCCGGGCTCCTCATGGGGGTACTGGCCCCCTGGGTGGCCCTGGCCTGGGAACTGATGTCCCCGGTTCTGGCACCGGCCCTACCCTTTCTGGTCCTGGCCAATGCCGCCTATGTGCTCCTCTTTGCCTGGCTCAGCCCCCTGGCAGGCCGCTATGCAGCCCTGCTGGCCGGGGGCATAGGGAAATATGCCATACTGGCGGGAGGGGTGAATTTTCTCCTGCACCTGCCCCGGCCTCTGGCCGCTACCTTGGTGACACCGGAACTTTTTGCGGCCCTGCTGGGTGGCGCCGTCGCCCTGGTAATTGCCCAGCTTTTGGCCAATGTGGTTGTAGGATCTGAGTTTGTCCTGGGAAGGAAGGTAAAAAACCATGACCGTTAATTTGCCACCTGCCCTGTATCCAGCCGGTGAAGGGGCAAAGGTTGCCAACCAAGGGGTGGACAAGCAGAGAAAGGGAAAGGAAAAACTCCTGGAAGCCTGCCAGGAGTTTGAAGCCATCTTCTGGCAGCAAATCCTGCGGCAGATGCGGCGCAGTATTCCCAAATCGGGCCTGCTGGATGGGGGAACGGGGGAAGAGATCTTTCAGGACTTCCTCGATGGGGAATACGCCCGGATCCTGGCCCGCCAGGGAAGCGGTTCCCTGGCCCACATCCTTTATGAACAACTGGGTTTGGGGGAAGAATAGGAGGAGGGGTTAAAGCTGTAGCTGGCCTGGGCCATGGTTGGCAAAGGCCGCTGACTGGAGCTTAAGATATAAGCAGCTCGAAGGGTGTAGTAGGGTTTGGGCGCCCGGGGCTGCTGCCTGACAGTGACCGCCCCCGGAGAAGGTAGGGCGGCCATGTTTTTCTTGCTGGGCTGGCGGCCGGCAGTACCTTCCCGTTCCATTGCTCCTTAAACTGGGAGGTTTTTTATTTATTTGGCTTCAGCAGGGAGGGAAGGGGCCGGCCAGTGCAGAAATGTAATCTGCAGCAATTGGGGAATATAGGGTGTAGTTTTTGGCCTTAGGGGAAGTAGAGAAATTTTGCGAGGGAGGTTTTTACCGTGGAACACAGGTTGGCAAGGAGGGCGAGGATGATCGGGGATTCCCCGACCCTGGCCATGAACGCCCGTGCCCAGGAAATGCGCCGCCAGGGAATAGACATTATTAGTTTTACCGTTGGTGAGCCGGATTTCGATACCCCGGCCCATATCGGCGAGGCGGGTATCAGGGCCATCAAGGAGGGTTTTACCCGCTACACGGCTGCCGCCGGTATTCCGGAACTGCGCCAGGCCGTCGCTAAGAAAATGAAGCGGGACCATGGCCTGGACTACGAAATGAACCAGATCATTATTTCCACCGGGGCCAAGCAGGCCCTGGCCAATGCCCTCCTGGTATTGGCCGATGAAGGGGATGAGGTTATTATTCCTGCCCCCTACTGGGTCAGCTATTCGGAGCTGGTCAAATTGGCGGGAGCCACCCCCGTCATCGTGGACACCCGGGAGGAGGACGGCTTTAAGCTAACCCCCGCCCAGCTGGAGGAAAATATAACTGAGCGTACCGCGGCCCTGATCCTCAACAGCCCCAATAACCCGACGGGGTCTGTATACAGCCGGGAAGAATTGGCGGGCCTGGTGGAGGTTTTGAAGGAGCACAGGGGTGTTTATATTATCTCCGACGAAGTTTATGAAAAGCTCATCTACGATGGCCTGGAATTTGTCAGCATTGCCCAGCTCGATGCAGAAATAAAGGGGCGGACGGTGGTGGTCAACGGGGTCTCCAAGAGTTATGCCATGACCGGCTGGCGTCTTGGCTATGCGGCTGCCGATCTGGAGATTGCCAAAGCCATGGGCAAGATCCAGAGCCATGTAACCTCGGGAACCAGTTCCATAGCCCAAAGGGCGGCCCTGGAGGCCCTGGAAGGGGATCAGGGACCGGTCGCTGCCATGGTCGAGGAGTTTGTGAAGCGACGGGATTACATGGTTGAGGCCCTCAATGCAATCCCGGGCATCAGCTGCATCCGGCCCCAGGGCGCCTTCTACATCTTTGCCAATGTCTCTGCCTATTTCGGGCGCACCATCAGGGGGAAGGAAATTACCGACAGCTTAAGTTTTGCCGAAGCCCTGCTGGTTGAAGCTCAGGTGGCTACCGTGCCGGGCGTAGCCTTTGGTGCCGATGCCTATATTCGTTTTTCCTATGCCACCTCCATGGAGAAGATTGTCGAAGGGGTAAAACGCCTGGCCGACTTTGTGGCCCTGGCCGAATAAGGGTCCGGAAAAGGGAACAGACTGCCCCGCTGCACCAGGGCCCGAACAGGATTGCCTGCTGGGCAAGGGTTTCCGTTGGGATGGGGAGAATTATCCTGGTGGCTGGGAAGCAAGACACCAGGCGAGGAGTTGGTAGCTGTGGCGCTTACCGGTGCCAATACCTTAATTGGCAGGCTGGAAGAACGGATGGCAGACAGTGGGCCGCTAAAGGGAGCGGGAAAAATTAAGGTGGGCGTTGATCTGGGAACGGCTTATCTGGTTGTTACGGTGTTGGATGAAGCCAATCAACCCCTTGCCGGTGCCATGACCTTTGCCCAGGTGGTTAGGGATGGCGTCGTCGTCGATTATTGGGGGGCGGTGGAAGGGGTAAGGGCCTTAAAGGAGGAAATAGAGAAGAAAACAGGTTTACAGCTGGGGAGGGCGGCTACAGCCATTCCCCCCGGTACCGGGATGGCAACCCACAAGAGCCACGCCTATGTGGTGGAAACGGCAGGCCTGGAAGTTACCACTGTGGTCGACGAACCTACGGCAGCCAACCAGGTCCTGGGGGTTGTGAACGGGGCGGTGGTCGATATCGGCGGCGGGACCACGGGGGTGGCTGTGTTCCATGGGGGAGAAGTTGTCTATGTCGCCGATGAACCCACCGGCGGCACCCACATTAGCCTGGTCCTGTCGGGCCGCTACGGCCTTTCCTTTACCGAAGCGGAGAAAATGAAGCTGGACCCTGCCAGGAGAAGGGAAGTAATGGCCGCAGCCACACCGGTCATCGAAAAAATGGGAACCATTGTCAGGGAACACATCCGCCGGGCAGGGGTGCCGGTAGAGGCAGTTTACCTGGTTGGCGGCACCAGCTGCCTGGCCGGGGCAGAGGATATCATTGCCCGAGAAACAGAACTGCCCGTTTATAAACCGAAGAATCCCCTCCTGGTGACTCCCCTGGGGATTGCCATGTGCTCCCAGACATAAAAAAGCGAGAATGACTTTTAAAGCTGCTCCCCTTGTGGTAAGATATCTATCTAGATTTTCTGTAACGGTGACATAATCTGGGCGTAGAATATTTAGGGAAGGGACACTGTCCCAGGAAGCATTTACTCCCCCCAGGAAAGGAATCGGGATCTTTCTGCAGAAGTATAGTAGCTAAAAGGGGAGTAACGGGGAGATTACCGAAGGGAGCGGTTGGTAATGAAGTGGGGGCGCAATGATCCCTGCCACTGTGGCAGTGGAAAACAATATATAGATTGTTGTCAGGAAAACAGGGTAGCAGATTTTCAGAAATACAAGTGGCAGCGGCTGGCCCATGATTTGCAGGATAAACTTTTGAATTATGCCGAAGAAGAACGGTTTATTCCCGATAGTGAAGAGGCCTTCCAGCTCTACCTGAACACTGTGGCCGATGACCTCTTTGAACCCCTGGATGAGCCGGTTTTTGTTTCCTTTGTCGATTGGTTTATCCATGATTATACCCTGAGGTCCCAGGGGAAGAGCCTGATTCAATGCTACCTGGCTGAGAAGGAAGGGGAATTGGGCCCTATGGAACGGGAGCTTTTGGAAGACTGGGCCGCCTCCCATATATCCCTCCTCCGGGCCCTGGCCGTCGGCGAGGAGTGGCTGGTACTGGAGGACCTTTTGGTAGGCGGGGAATACCTGATTGAGGAAAGACACCTGGCCCAGGGGATTGTCACCGGTTCCATACTGCTGGGCCGGCCCATCAAGGTGGGGGATGCTTACCAGCTTTCCGGGGCGGCCCTGGAGTTTACCCCCCTGCTCCGGGAGGAAATCCTCGCCCTGGTAACCAGCTATTATCTCTCCTGGCAGGAAGAAAAGGGAGAGAAGGCATGGAAGGAATTCCTGAAGCGGGAAGGGTATAAAATTCCCAGCCTCATTGCCGCCCTGATGGAGGATGAAGATATATCCCTGCCCCAGTTCGGGCTCCAGGGTCAAGATAAGGCCGGGGGAGGGGAAGAACAGGAATGGCCCCTGGCCCAGGAGTTGGTCAACCAGGTTTTGGAACAGTACTACCGCCGCTGGGTTGACCTGTCTGTACCCGCCTTTTCCGGCAAGACCCCCCGGGAGATGTGCCGTACCCCCGAAGGGAGGCAGAAGGTAGAAAGGCTCCTCAGGGACCTGGAACGGTTGGAAGAAGAAAGGCGGGACAGGGGGGAACCCTATTTTGATTTTGACAATGTCCGCAGCCTCCTGGGCATAAAGGAGAACAAAGGCAGCCGCCCAAGGCTTTTTGACCCCTCATATAGGGAAGTAAGCCGCCTGCTGGCGGAAAACGGGGCCAACAAGGCCTGGGTAACTACTGCCCAACGGGTCTGGTACGATTTTTGCCAGCAGGCCCGTCCCCAGGTGAAGAAGGCCAGTGCCTGGGCGGCGGCGGTGATCTATACCATTGCCCGCCTCTTTTCCGAGCAGGGTGTAACCCAGAAGGATTTGGCCCGCCGGTACCAGGTGGCCCCGGGTACCATCTCCAGCCACTACCGGACCATTTGGGAGACCTTAAACCTGGAAAGGTTTGATCAGCGCTATACCCGCTAATGGCTCCAGCGGGTCAGTCCCGGCCCGGCCAGGAAGGGGGAGGGTAGGATGGCCCATGGCTATATAGGGGATAAGGAGAACCTCCTGAGTCGCTTGCGGAAAATTGAAGGACAGGTGCGGGGTATTCAGCGGATGATCGATGAAGACAGGTACTGTGTCGATATCTTAACCCAGATCGCCGCGATAAAACAGGCCCTGAACAAGGTCAGTATTGCCCTGCTGGAGGGCCACACCAAGGGGTGTGTAGCCGATGCCATCCAGCATGGACATGGGGATGAGAGGATTGAAGAACTGATGAAGGTTATTTTCCGCTTTCTGGGGTAAACCTTTCTGGGCTCCCGTTTGTCTCCGATGAAGTATAAGGGCTGGGGGAGAGGAAGCCATGCAGATTATACGTACTTTCCTTGGTTTTATCGGTGGTGCCCTGGTGGCTGCCCTGGGGCTGCAGTATTACCGGACAGGAACCGTTGACTTTCCTGCCCTCGTCCAGTCCCTGCTTCCCTTTGTGGCGGGGGCTGCTATCTGGCTTCTGGTCTTCCTACTGGTGCCCGTCATCCGGGGCCGGAGAAAATGAGGCTGGCCCTATGGCCTTCCGGGGATAAAGAAGAAGGTGTGCGCAGGATTTCCTAGCCGGCACACTTTTTTACTATCTACCTATCCACCATAAGATTAAGGAGAAAGGGACCGGGTGGGGATTAATGTCATACAGGCAGGCAAAAAAGGGATATCCTAACAGGGGAGCCTGTGACCTTTTTGTCTTCAGGATAGTATTGGGGGAGTTCTCCCGGTGACTGCCCTTCTTGCAGGGCTGTGGGGGAGAACTTTCTCTCTTAGGAAGGGGGAGGAACTTGGCGCAACCTGATGTAAGGAACGAAGTAATTACTGCCCGCAAACTGCTCCTCATGGTCCAGGACGGCATCGCCCTCAGCCGGGGTAGGAATGCCGACGACTATGGGGTGGTAATCAGGGACTGTGCTCGGAAACGCTACTACTACCGGGTAGATAAGGCCCTGAAGGACCTGGAAAAACTCCTGATGCTTATTCCCACGGAGGTGCAGCGGGTAGCAGATAAATCGGAAAGTACTGTTATAAGGAATTTCCTTACCGACCTGAGCATTGCCCTGAGCAAGGAAAAGCCGCCGGCAGAGTTTTTCCGGGAGCAGCGCCAGAAGCTGGAGAAGGTGATAACGGAACTGCGCCTCCAGGCCCTGGAAGAAGCGGTCTTTGGCGGGGAAACGGCCGATTATTAAAAGCAAAGGGTGGGGAACTTTCTCCTTTCCCAGAAAGTATAATTTTTTCTCCCAGATTAGCAGGAAAAAAAGTTAGCACAGCAAATATAATGTAGTAGGAGAAATGAAACACATTAATGCAGCAAGTAGTATGTTAAAGTTACTAGAACAAGTTCTTTATGTTATCATAATCACGGGAAGGGGGAGGAGAAGTGGAGAAGGAAAAAATTACCCTGAGTGTGATTAAAGCCGATGTGGGGAGTTATACCGGGCACAGCAAGGTTCACCCTGAACTGCTGGCTATGGCCAGAACTTCCCTGCAGGAGGCCTGTGAGCAGGGGACCCTTATCGATTACTATGTGGCGGCTGTGGGTGATGACCTGGAGCTCATCATGACCCACCAGAAAGGTACCGACAACAGCGAGATTCACCAGCTGGCCTGGGATACCTTTTCCCGCTGTGCCGACAAGGCCAAGGAATTGAAGCTCTACGGGGCTGGGCAGGATCTTCTGGCCGATGCCTTTGCCGGCAATGTCCGGGGTATGGGACCCGGGGTGGCGGAGCTGGAATTTGTGGAGCGGGGCAGTGAGCCGGTTGTTATCTTTATGGCCGACAAGACGGAACCGGGGGCCTGGAATTACCCCCTCTTCAAGATGTTTGCCGATCCCTTCAACACCGCCGGCCTGGTCATTGACCCGAAAATGCACAAGGGCTTTGTTTTCGAAGTCCACAACCTGAAGGAGAAAAAGAAGATCCTGTTCTCCCTCCCCGAGGACATGTACACCATGCTGACCTTTATCGGGGCGCCCAGTGAGTACTGCATAAAGGCCGTGTACCGCAAGGAAGGCAATGGAGAGCAGGTGGCCGTCTCCAGCACTGAGAAACTGGCCTTTGTAGCCGGCCGCTATGTGGGCAAGGACGATCCTGTCTGCATTGTCCGCTGCCAGAGTGGTTTACCCGCCGTCGGCGAGGTACTGGAGCCCTTTGCCACTCCCCATCTGGTGGCAGGCTGGATGCGGGGTTCCCACTGTGGTCCCCTGATGCCCGTCGGGCTCGAAGATGCCATGCCGACCCGCTTTGACGGCCCGCCCCGGGTAGTGGCCCTGGGCTTCCAGCTCAATCGGGGGAAATTGGTCGGCCCCGTCGACTTCTTTGCTGATCGGGCCTTTGACCGGGCCCGGGAGCTGGCCAACAAGCTGGCCGACTACCTGCGCCGTTTAGGGCCCTTTGAGCCCCACCGTCTGCCTTCGGAGCAGATGGAGTATACCACACTCCCAGTCTTGTTAAAGGAACTTGATGCCAAGTTTACCGATATTTAAAATAATACCAGCGAGTTCCTCCCTAAAGCGTTGGCACCGCCCTCCGGGGCGGTGCCTATATTTTGGTGTATAAGCCCTGGCCAGGTGGAAATAATAACCACTAGGACGGGTAGAGCAAGGGAGGGATTTTATGGCCAGGGTGCTGGTATTTTTCCTCATAATTGTGGTGGTATTGGCCGGAATAGGGCCTGTCAACCAGTCCGGGCAGGAGGTGCCCCGGGATGTCCTCCGCCTCCACATCAGGGCTAACAGTGATGCCCCCCAGGATCAGGAAACAAAGCTGGCCGTCCGGGATGCTGTCCTGAAGGTCCTGGCTCCCACCTTGAGCCAGGCTACTTCAGCCGCTGAAGCCTGCCGGCTGGTAGAGGAGCAGATGGATGCGATAGGGGCAGCGGCAAGGAGGGAACTACAGCGCCGGGGTCATGGGGGGCCCGTTGCCCTCTGCCTGGGTCCCACCTACTTTCCCACCCGGGAATACAGGGGCATTCCCTTTCCCGCCGGGGAATACCTGGCCTTGCAGATCTTCCTCGGAGAGGGTGCAGGGAGCAATTGGTGGTGTGTTCTTTTTCCTCCCCTCTGCCTGGTGGACGGAACCTCGGCCAGGGCGGTCAAGGCCGAGGAGGGTCTGGTTGAAGATGGGGAGGATGCCCCTTCAACCCCCGAAATCCGTTTCAAAATTGTCGAGTGGTTTTGTTCCCTTACAGGAAAATAGTTCGGGGCAACCCGACCTATTTTCCTCTCCTTATGGTATAATTGGGGAAAAACAAGGGGTGGTGTTCCTATGCAGTTTCGGGTAGCTCCGGAAATCTTTGCCCAGTTCCCAGAGGTTTGCATAGGTGTTGTGGTTGCCCGGGATGTCGACAACCAGGGAGAATCTTCTCCGCTAAAGGAATTGCTGGCAACCCAGCTGGAGGCGGCCTACCGGGAACTGGCCGGCGGTGATGTGCGCCAGCACCCCCTCATTGCCCCCTGGCGGGAGGCCTTTCGCAAGCTGGGGTATAACCCCAATCGCTTTCCCCCCTCCATCGAGGCCCTGGCAAAGAGGGTGGCCAAGAAGCCTGTCTTGCCCTCCATCAACAAGGCGGTGGACCTGGTCAATGCCCTTTCCCTCAAGTATATGCTGCCCATGGGAGCCCATGATCTGGATCGGCTCCAGGGGGACATGCAGGTCCGTATGACTGTTGGGGGGGAAGTCTTTACCCCCTTTGGGAGTCAGGAGGCCGAAGTGGTCGAAGCTGGCGAGGTGGTCTATACCGACGACCTGGAGATCCGTACCCGGCGCTGGGTCTGGCGGCAGGGGGAAAAGGCCAAGGTGGTACCAGAAAGCCGGACCATCTTTTTCCCCATCGACGGCTTCCGCGGCATCAGTGATGAGAAGATCCTGGCGGCCCGGGACGAACTGGCGGAACTTTTGACCCGGCACCTGGGGGCAGAGACCCGCTGCCTGTGGGTTGATGCTGATACTCCAGCCGTTGACCTATTTTAAAGCTATTCTATGGCCGGATTGCTCATGGTTTCCAGGTATAGCTCCAGCCTGTAATGGGGGTTATTCTCCCGCTGCCTGATGGCGTCTTCCTCCCAGGCCCGCAGGAGCTCAATAATTTCTTTAATATTATCAACTTCAGGCAGGATGAGGGTATCACCCTCGTCCTCGATTTTTATGGCCAGTTTCTGGTTGGCCAGGAAATGGATCAAGCGGAACTTGAATTCCATTCCATGGGGGTCGGTGTAGCCGATAAAGATGGCTTCCCGCATGGTGCATATCTCCCTTCCTATAGTTTTCTAAGTTAAATCCACTATTTCTCCGCCGGTTATGGTGGCCAGCTGGTCTAAGGTTATGGGCAAGGCCGAATGGGGGGTTCCGGCCGCGGCGTAAACCACATCGTATTTGCCCAGGCTGGTGTCCAGGAGAATCCGGACCGGCCTGGCCAGGGCAAAGGGGCAGACGCCACCCACCGGGTATCCCGTTACCTCTAATACTTCCTCGGGTGTAGCCATTTTGGCCTTGCCCCCGGCCGCAGCCTTGAGCTTACCGGCCTTTATTTTGACATCCCCCGCTGCTACTACCATTACATATTCTTCTCCCACGCGAAAGAGCAGGGACTTGGCAATCTGTCCCACCTCGACTCCCAGGGCCTGGGCGGCCAGCTTGGCCGTTGCCGTATCTTCGTCCAGGGCAATTACTTTAAGGCCCATATCAAACTGGTCTACATAGGCCTGCACCCGTGCATGGGCATCCATAGGTTTTCAACCTCCTTTGCCATTCCCCTACACTATACCCCAAAAAATCTGGGCTGGCAATCGGAGACCCAGGTTGAGGCGAGGACACAGGAGCAAAAGGGCAGAGACCCTCCCCTTATGGGGTACCAGAGGGTCTCTGCCCTTGGAGCTGGGTAAACACCGGGAGTATTTTACTGGCTGCTGGGCAGGGGGCCAGAGATGGCGGCTTCGGCGAAGGTAGCCATCTCGCTGAGAATTTTTAAAGAGGCCTCCACCAGGTTCATGGCCAAGGCGGCACCGGTCCCCTCTCCCAGGCGCATGTCCAGGTGGAGGAGGGGCTTGAGGCCGAGATACTCCAGCATGGCTCCATGGCCCGGTTCCGCCGACAGGTGGGAGCAGATGAGGTATTCCTTGACGGTGGGGCAGAGGCCGGTGGCAATGAGGGCAGCGGCGGTGGAGATGAAGCCATCGGTGATGACGGGAACCCGCCTGGCGGCGGCGCCCAGAATGACTCCGGCCAGGGCGGCGATTTCCAGCCCGCCGACCTTGGCCAGGACATCCAGGGAGTCTGCCGGGTCAGGCCGGTTGACAGCCAGAGCCTTTTCAACAACCCGGATTTTTAGTTTCAGCCCCTCGTCGTCTAAGCCTGTCCCGCGGCCGACCACCTGGGCTACCGGCCTGCCGCTGTAGGTGGCAATGATGGCGGTACTGGGTGTGGTGTTGCCAATACCCATTTCCCCCAGTCCAACCAGGCCGGCACCCCGGGCAATGCGGTCCTGGACCACCTCGATGCCCACCTCCAGGGCGGCTACGGCCTCTTTGCGGCTCATGGCCGGCCCGGCCGCCATGTTGGCGGTGCCATAGGCGACCTTGCGTTTTATGAGCCCGGGCATATCGGGAAGATCTGCCGCCACCCCCACATCGACGATGAGGAGCTCACTGCCCACATGGCGGGAGAGGACATTCATGGCTGCCCCTCCCCGGAGGAAATTGAGGATCATCTGGACGGTAACCTCCTGGGGGTAGGCACTGACGCCTTCGGCTACGACGCCGTGGTCCCCGGCCATCAGGATACAGGTTTTCTTGGGCAGGGGGGGACAGACCTGGCCGGTGATGCCCGCCAGCTGGCGGGCCAGCTCCTCCAGGACCCCCAGGCTGCCCGGCGGCTTGGTCAGGCTGTCCAGCCGTTCCTGGGTCCTGGCCACGACCTGCCGGTCCAGGGGCTTGATCTGGGCCAGGGTCGCCTGCAGTTTTTCCATACTACCAGCCTCCTTGGAGTAAATATTTTGTCACCGGGGTATTACCTTTCGCTAAAAAAAGTCCCCAGCCGCAATGGGCTGAGGACTTTTCCATCATCCTCATCATGCTTGGCCCCTGGACAGGGCCGACATGATACACAGACCGGCAGGTTTCCTGGCTTCCGGCTCCTTGCGCCCCTGCCCCTTCCCATTTTCCTTACCCCGCAGGGATGAAAAACAGTGGTTACATGCAGGTTTGCTCCCCGGTTACAGTGGCGGGACCGCTGGGGACTTGCACCCCATTCCCTTTTACCCCCTATTCGGGCACCGGCCTGCTCTATTCAGCTTTAGCCCTATTTTAGCAGGAAAAAACAGGGCCTGTCAAGAATTGGTTCCCGCCCCTGGAACAAATTACCGCTGCTGCCACGTCTAAATCAGTAATGGAAGGGAAGGGAGAAGGGATCTGTGGGGAGAAATATGGTTACGAAGGGATTAACTAGCAGAGGAGGTAGAGTATGGGGAAAAGAAGCATTATGACAGCAAAGCCTTGGACAGCAGTCCTTGTCCTTCTTCTCCTTCTGGGACTGGCAGTGCCTGCTGCTGCCGGTGATGTAATCTATGAGGAAAGTATGTCGGAACCGGTAGGCAGGGGGGTAACCTACCGGCAGACCTGGCGTTTTACCAGGGATGGCTGGCTGCGGGTCCATGTCCTGGAGGTAGATCTTAGCGATCCCGAGGTGACCCTCGACCTCTTGTATAACGATGAAGGAGTGGCGGTTCCCCGCCCCCTGACGGAAATGGCAGCCAAAAGGGGAGTTGTGGCTGCCATAAACGGTGATTTTTTCTACCGGCAGGGCTCCTACTATGCCCCGGTGGGCCCGATGGTCCAGGAGGGCAGGCTGGTGACCAGCCCCGGTGCCGACGGGAGTATGGGGGTCTTTGCCCTGAACAGCGCCGGGAGGATAGAATTTGGCCCCTGGCGTGGTGAAGGCTATGTATACCATCCCGGCGGGGAGTCCTTCCGCCTGGCCGGGGTCAACAAGCCTGGCACCGACTACGCCTGGCCTATCCTTTACACAGCGGACTGGGGCAAAACCAGCCCGGCTACACCCTCCGGTGTTGTCACCCTGCTGGGGATGGATGCCCGGGTAGTCCGGGTTTCGGAAACGGGGGAGCAGGAGATTCCAGAGGGGGGCTTTGCCCTGGTGGCCGGCGGTGCCGCCGCCGATTACTTCCGGACTCTGCGCCCTGGTGATGTCATTGAAGTTAGCTATACCACCGTGCCCAACTGGCAAAACTACCTCACGGCTATGGGGGGAGGGGGCATCCTCCTCAAGGACGGGAGGATTGTAACCGACGGGCATCAGGTGGAAGGCCGCCATCCCCGCAGCGCTGTAGGGGTTTCGGCCGATGGCAAGACCCTCTATCTGGTGGCTGTAGATGGCCGGCAGGACGAGAGCCGGGGGATGGAGCAGGTAGAACTGGCCCGGCTGCTCCTGGAACTGGGAGCGGCCAATGCCATTAACCTGGACGGGGGCGGCTCCACTACCCTGGTGGCCAGGCCCCTGGGTCTTTCCCGGCTGGCCGTAAGGAATAAACTGTCAGGAACCAGCCAACGGCCTGTTCTCAATGGCCTCGGTATTCGTACCGCCCAGACCCAGGGGCCGGCGGCGGGACTGGTCTTGTCCGTCCCTGGGAAAAATGTCCTCCTCAATGGCACCAGGAGCCTTGACCTCCGGGCCTATGATGCTGCTTATAACCCGGTGCCTTTGCCGGCCGGGGAGCCGGTGTGGGAGGTAGTGCCCGGGGATCTGGGCCGGGTGGAAGCCGGCCGCTTTGTACCCCGGCGCAGCGGTTCAGGCCAGGTGCGGGTGCGGCTGGGAGAGCTGGAGGCAGCGGTTGACGTCCGGGTTATTGGACCGGCGGTGGAACTGGCAGTAAGCCCGGAAAGGATAAACCTGGAACCGGGCAGCCGGCAGGCCTTTACCGTGGTTGGTACCGATGCCCGGGGCTACCGGGCCCTGGTGGAGGCGGAAGACATGAGCTGGGAGGTTAAAGGGGAGATCGGAAGCCTGCAAAGGGGGATTCTCACGGCGGCCGGCAGTGGCGGCAGCGGTGCCGTCCTGGTCTATCTCGACGGCATCGGGGCTGGGGCCCAGGTCACCGTGGGCAGAAAAGAGCTGCTTTTAGATCAGCTGGTTTCCCCCGCCGGGGTAGATTTCCTCAGCTGGCCCCAGTGGGTAGGGGGAGGTATCGGCTTTGCGGCGGCGCCCCAACCCCTGCCGGCCCGGGAAGGTCCGGTCCTGGCCCTGCACTATGATTTTACCCCCCTGGAGCCAGCTACCCGGGCGGCCTATGTGGTGCTGGACGAGGCCGGTAAAGAACTGCCCCCAGAAGCCCAGGCGGTGGGTCTATGGGTGTACGGCGACGGCAGCGGTCACTGGCTGCGGGGCCTGGTGGAGGATGCCCAGGGGCAGCAGTTCCCCATGGATTTTGCCCGCCAGGTCGACTGGGTAGGCTGGCGCTATGTGCGGGCCAATCTTTCCACCGATGGGGCCAGGCCCCTGACTCTAAAGCGAGTCTATCTGGCGGAACCCGATGCCAGTTCAGGTGGGAAGGGAACTATTTACCTGGCCAATCTCACAGCGGAACTGCCCCTGGCCTGGCCGACGGACCTGGTGCCGGAGGCGGTGAAAAGGGAAGACCCGGCCCAGCTGGCGGCAGGGAAACAACTGCCGGCCGGGACCAGGCTTTTGGTGGTGGGCAATATTGCTGCCGAAGTGGATAAGGAAGCCCTGGCTGCAGCCCTGACGGCGGAGAAGGAGGGCCAGGGGGCCGCCTTTGTCCTGACGACGGGGGCTCTGGCGCCGGCAGAGGCGGGCTCCCTCCCGGTCCTTACCGGCAGCCATCTACCCACAGCCCTTCAGGGGAAAGGATTTTCCGCCCTGCACCTCAGGGCAACCCAGGGGGGCTTGCGGGAGACCGATTTTAACCAGTGGCACTACTTGAAAGGGGAGCTGGCCAGGGTGCCGGCTGCTTCCCCCCTCCTGGTTCTCCTGGACCGGGCCCCCTTCAAGGGGGATGTTCCCGGCGCCGGCTTTAACAACAGTGCCGAAGCCGCCCTCCTCCGGCGATACCTGACTGCTTTTCATGAGGAGACCGGCGGGGAGGTCTGGGTCCTTTGCGGCGGCACTCCCGCCGGGACCAAAGGCTGGAAGCGACTGGAGGAAGGGGTACGCTATCTGGGACTGCCCACCGTTACTTCTGCCGAAAGTTTCGACTACCTGCTGGTCACCCTGGGTCCCGAGGGCCCGGTGTACAGCTGGCACCAAGCTGGTAAATAATCATTACGCCGGGGGAAACAGGTAGATCCTGCTCCCCCGGCTTTTACCTTACATTTTCCGTTTTTGCCATTAAGGGGGGCAAAGCTGGCGAGGATAGAGGATATTCCCCCTGGATGTCCAATAATACTCTATTGAGGGGAAAATTTCTGTTATCAGGCCCCGGGTGAAGGTAAACCTCCCCGGCAGTGCCCGGGTATCGGGTCGGCCGGGGTTGGTCCCTTTGTCGGGGCGGCAAGGGGGAGACGGAAAATGGCAAAATTAAGGGGCAAGTATGGCCCAGTCCTGGCAGTGCTCCTGGGAATTATCCTGCTGCCCATCCAGGTCCTGGCGGCAGAACTGCCCTTGGAAGCTGACCTTCAGGAAGAAATGCTGGCCCTGATCAACGGAGAGAGGGAAAGGGAAGGGCTGTCCCCCCTGTTTTTACAGGACGAGCTTACGGCCGTTGCCCTGGCCCACGCCCGGGATATGATTGCCCGGGACTATTTTTCCCATATAAGTCCGGACAACCTCTCCCCTGCCGACCGCCTGCACCAGGCGGGCCTTACCTTTAATGTGATGGGGGAGAACCTGGCCGGGAGCACCTCAGTGGGCCGGGCCCACGACCTGCTGATGAAGAGTCCGGGGCACCGGGCCAATATCCTGGATGCCCGCTTTCGGGAAGCCGGCATTGCCGTGGTCAGGGGCGGTCGCTACGGGCTGATGATGGTTATGCTCTTTAAGGATTAGGGAGGTTTGTCTACACCTTCCTTTTCTTTTCCCCAGGAAAACAGGGACAGGTTGCCTTAACTTTAAGGCACCTGTCCCTGAGTGTTGTCGGTGGTTGTTGCCAGTGTTGGGTGAAATACGGGAGCTCAAACATGGTGTCGCTGCTTTTCCTCACCCGCCTGCCCTCTTTTATCCTGTGTCTCAATGCTGTTTTTGGGGTACTTCCGGCGGCACCCGGCACCCAAAGCTGTCTTTAGCAAAAGGTTGGCCACTTTGCCGCCGGTCTCCACGAGCGAGCTGCCCTTTCTGGAGGTTAGAGATTGGAGGTTCCAACTTCCAAACTCCAAAGGCAGTCGCCGGCTTTGCAAAGTGGCCAGCCTTGTGCCAAAAACAGCATTTCTTGCGAAGTAGGGTTACAATGAGATTAGTAGCCTTTGTTGTCCCCATCGTTTGAGCAGTTGCAGCAGTTACCGCTCAACAACTGACTTCAGACCACTGTTATTTGGCTGGAGATTGGGAAGGCCGGGTCCTGACAAAATCCTCGGTCCAGTGGCCGGCAGCAAAGCGGTGCATGATTAATCCTCCCCGGAGATAGGCCTCCAAAACGGCGGCGGCCCACAGGCCGGGCAGTCCCCAGCCGAGGGAGAGGAAAAGCAGGGTCAGGGCAAGGCGCACTCCCAGCATTCCCAGGGCAGTGACATACATGACGTAGCGGGTGTCACCGGCGCCCCGGAGCCCTCCGGCCAGGATCAGGGCCGTGGCCAGGGCCGGCTGGGCAAGGCCCAGGACCCGCAGGGTTTTACTGGCCAGGGGGATGACCTGCTGGTCTGAGGTGAAGGCCCGGATCACATAGCCGGGTGCCAGGAAAAATAGGGTGCCGACCAGGGCCGTAAAAAGGACTGCCCAGCGCAGGGTTTCATAGCCGCTGGCCCGGGCCCGGTCGATGTTCCCGGCTCCCAGGTTTTGTCCCACCAGGGTAGTGGAAACGGCGCTGAAGCCGATACAGGGGTGGGTGATTATCATCTGGGCCGTCATCATGATCTGATTGGCGGCAGTGGCCATGTCACCCAGGCTGGCGGCCAGGACCGTGTACAGCATTTGACTGCCCTGGACAACGGCCTGCTCCAGGGCGGCCGGGACTCCCAGCCCAAGGATATCCCTTATCACCGGCAGCCGGATCCGGAAATCATCCTGGAGGGAGAGTTGGATTAGGCACCGGGGGTGGAAGAGGCTGGCGATGCCCAGCAGTCCCCCCAGGACACCGGCCAGGGCGGTGGCAATGGCTGCACCGGCCACCCCCAGCCGGGGGAAGGGGCCAATGCCGAAGATAAGAAAATAATTGCCAACGGCATTAAAGACATTGGCAAATATTACGATAAAAAGGGGGGTTTTCATATCCCCTGTTCCCTGGAGGATGTTGCTTATCACCATCATATAGAAGCGCAAAAAGGCGGAGGTAGAGACTATCCGCAGGTAGGTGGTCGCAAGGTGCAGGATCTGGGGATCGGGGTTATCGTTGAGGATCAGGGCAGCGTTGATGAGGCTTTCGGCGCCGAAATACCCGACCAGGGTAAGGATAAAGGTAGAGATGCCGGTGAAAATCAAGGCCTGGCGGGCTACCTCCTTGCCCCGGGGTATATCGCCCGCCCCTACAGCCTGGGCAATGAGGGCAGTGGCACCGACGCCGAAGGCTGAAACTACGGCAATGGCGAGGAAAAAGATCTGGTTACTTACACCTACGGCGGCAATGGCTGCAGCCCCAAGGCGGCCCACCATGATCAGGTCCACGACCTGTACCAGCATATTGAGGCTCATCCGGGCTACGGCAGGCCAGCTCAGGGAAAGGACAGTCCGGCGCAGGTTTCCTTCGGTAATAGCCATAGAATCACACTTTCTCATAAAATAAATAAAGGTGCCGAACCGGTGGTCGGAACCCAAGAATCGGTTTCGTCAATATTATAATTAATATTGAAGGCCTTGGCAATGGGAAGGGTTCCTTAGGCGGAATACCCACCCCAGGCCTGGCAACAGTCCCCTTTGTCTGTTATACTAACAAGCAATGATAACTTGACAGGGAGGATAACCCTATGCTCTGGCGTGGAACAGTCTATGTCCTCATGTCGGCAGTTTGTTATGCCTTTCTCTCCATCCTGGCCAAGACAGCCTACGGGATGGGTTATACCCCCCTGATGCTCCTCTTTATGGAAAAGTTTCTGGCAGGGGCTGTCCAGTGGGTAATACTTTCCCTTTTTCAGAAACGGCTCCTTAAGGTCAGCGCCGGTCAGTTCAAGCACCTTCTCCTCATGACCCTCTGCGGCTCTGCCTTCAGTTCCCTGGGCTTTTTTTATGCCCTCCACTACCTGGATGCCTCGGTGGCCACCATTCTCCTCTTTACCAATCCCGCTGTGGTTATAATCCTGGCGGCTATCTTTTACCGGGAGCCCTTCAGACCCCTTCAACTTTTGTCCCTGGCGGCCTGTATTACTGGGGGGATCCTGGTAGTTGGCCTGTCTTTTTCCGGTGATCTGGCCCTGCCGCCCGTGGGAGTTGCCCTTGGTTTATGGGCCAGTTTTGGTTTGGGTTTCCACACCTTTTATGCCCAGAGGGTCCTCGGGGAGGGCTTGCACCCCTTAACCATAACCACCTATACCAATTCCATCGCCTGCCTGCTCTTTTCTTTCCTGGCCCGGCCTGTCTTCCTCTTCAATGGCCAATTGACTGCCTCCATGTGGGGGCTGGCTGTGCTCCTTGCCCTCCTTTCCTCGGTTTTGCCCAACTTCTTAAGCCTGCAGGGGATCAAACTCATTGGCGCCAGCCGGGCTGCCCTGGTGGCTTCCTTTGAACTGCCCTGCAATGTCTTCCTTGCCGCCCTGTTTTTAGGAGAACGGTTGACCTCAACCCAGCTCTTGGGTGCTCTGCTGGTATTGGCCGGCGTGCTGTTAGTCCACTGGGATAAGGATTGGCCGGTGGTCCGCCCTGCCGTCGGCACTAAGGTGGAAACCTTTGAAATACCAGAGGGCAGGTAGCCCAGAGCTAACCACAATTAACAGAAAATGGCGAACAAATTTTAGAAAAAAGTTCTGGCTGGCAGTTTAAAAAAAGAAAACCCGGGCATACTGTAGATAGAAAAAGCCTTGGGAGGTAGTCGGGATGTCCGGGAGGGCGACGACGGCGAGGGAGATGTCCAAACGACTGCAATTATATGCCCTCTGCCGCCGGGTGGCAGCGACGATGGAGGGCAGCCATAAAGGACAGGGATTGAAGACAGGTAGGGTTTAGCTTCCATGCGCCAGAACGGAGGGGCCTGGTAGTGACCCATTGGATCCGCTATTGAGTCCCACAAAAAAGAATAGCCAGGTTTCCTCCTGTTCTGAGCCGGTACCTTCGGGTGCCGGCTTTTGCCTTTCCTAACGGGGATCCCGCCAGTTTCCCCTGGGCCGCTGGTGTTTTTCGCAAAAAAAACCTAAAAACCTACAGGTTACCATTGACCATCCCTTTTGTAAATGATATCTTAGGGCAAAGAGCGCGAAAACTGTAAAAAAGGGGTGGCAAGGTGGCGGAAAAGATTGCTTTATTAACGGACAGCACCAGTGACCTGAATCCAGAGGTAATCGAGAGATATAATATTCATGTTTTGCCCCTCAAGGTGGTTTATGCCGACCGGCAGTATGACGACAGGGTTGATATTACTCCGGAAGAGGTTTGTGCCACCTTGGATGAAGAAGCCCCAAAAACTTCTGTGCCTACTCCCTACGAGGCCCAGCAGATGTTGGCCAGGCTTCAGGAGGAAGGCTTTACCCATGTCCTGGCCGTTCATATTTCCTCAGGTTTGAGTGGAACGGCAGAAATGGTTAGGATGGTGAGCCAGGATTTTAAGGATTTGGTGGTGGAGGTAATCGATTCCCGCTCCCTTTCCATGGGCTTGGGTTTCATTGTCCACCAGGCAGCCTGCTGGCTGGAGGAAAAAAGGCCCTTTGCCGAGCTGGTGGAAAAGGCCCGGGCTTTGGTTGACCAAATGAAGATCTTCTTCGTCGTCGGCACCCTGGAATACCTCAAGCGGGGTGGCCGGATCGGCAAGGTATCGGCGACGGTGGGTGAATTATTGAATGTGAAACCCATCATATCTATTAATTCTGAAGGCGTCTACTATACCTACCGGAAGGTACGAGGACGCCGGCGTTCTATTGACGAATTGTTTGAGATAGCGAGGACCTTTATTGAAAAGGAAAAATGCTGGGTGGCGGTAATGCATGGTGCGGTTCCGGAGGAAGCCCTTTACCTGAAACAAAAAGTAGAGGGCCTGGCCAATGTGGACAAGCTGGTTACAGGCCAGATCGGCCCCGTCATGCTGGTCCATGCCGGCCCGGGGCTTCTGGGAATTGCCGTCTGTCCGGCACTGGACTAAAATAGGAAAGAATTTTTGGGGGCAGTCCGCGGTGACTGTCCTTTTTGCTAGTTGACAATTGACAATTATGGGGCCTCCGGTAGCAACTGGCAGTGTGGTGAACCATTGGCTTACACACCGATGGACAAGGAGAGACAGTATACTCTGCGAGGAGTATTGGGTTCGAAACCAGGAGTGCAGCCTGTGTGATTTCATAAGTTTACCGCTGTCGGCTATACAGGAAAAACCCCTTTAGGTCCCGAATAAATCAGTATTTGGATGAATTCCAGTAGGGAAGAATATTCCTGGTAAGAAAGGGAAATTTGGAGGTAAAGCATGGTAGTTAAGGGCATTGGCATCGACCTCATCGAGGTGGAAAGGATCCGCCGGGCCATCAACCGGCGGCCGGTGGGCTTCCGGCGCCGGGTCTTTACCCCGGCCGAATGGGAGTACTGCCACGGGGGTGGGAAGGTTGACTATGCTGCCCTGGCAGCCCGTTTTGCTGCCAAAGAGGCGGTTTTTAAGGCCCTGGGGTGCGGCTGGCGCCAGATCCCCTGGCGGGAAGTAGAGGTCCAGAAGGGGGCCCTGGGGGAGCCCCTGGTCCGGCTGGGACCCCGGGCCCAGGCCCTGGCCCGGGAAAAGGGAATTGAGGAGATCCTCATCAGCCTTTCCCACACCAGGGAATATGCTGTAGCCCAGGTCGTGGCCCAGGGGAAGGAGTGATACCATGTGGGTGGTAACGGCAGCCCAGATGCGGGAACGGGACCGGTGGGCCATCGAGGAAGTGGGCCTGCCGGGCCTGGTGCTGATGGAAAATGCCGGGCGGCAGGTGGCGGCCCTGGCCCGGCGCCTGCTGGATGAAGGAGGAGCAGGAAAGAAGGCCTGGATCTTTGCCGGCAAGGGCAACAATGGCGGCGATGGTCTGGTGGCAGCCCGTTATTTGGCCAGGGCCGGGGTGCAGGTGGAAACCTTTCTGCTGGCCCGGGAAGGGGAGCTGCGGGGTGATGCCGCCGCCAATTTGCAGATTTGTCGGCAGCTGGGCTTACCCCTGGTAGAACTCCATTCCAGCGCTGACCTGGCCGCCCTGGCACCCCGCCGGGCAGGGGTTGACCTGATAATCGATGCCCTCTTAGGGACAGGGATCCGGGGTCCCGTCCAGGGTTTTTTGGCAGAGGTGATTTCCTTTATTAACGAAGGAGGAAGCCCCGTCCTGGCCATTGACCTTCCCTCCGGCTTGGAGGCCGACACCGGCGTCTGCCCGGGGCCGGTGGTCAAGGCCACCGATACCGTCACCCTGGACCTGCCCAAGTGGGGCCTCTGCCTTTACCCGGGGGCGGATCGGGTGGGACGCCTGTGGGTGGCAGATATAGGGATGCCCCCCGGGGCTCCCCTGCCGGAGCCGGGGGTTTTCCTCACTACTCCCCGGGAACTGACGGATCTCCAAACAGCTCGCCCTCCTGAGAGCCACAAGGGCTCCTGGGGCAGGGTTCTGGTGGTGGCAGGTTCCCAGGGAATGGCCGGGGCCGCTGTTTTGGCTGCCCGGGGAGCCCTGCGCAGTGGTGCCGGACTGGTTACCGTGGCCTCCCCGGCAGGGGTCCAGCCGACGGTGGCAGCCCATCTTGCCGAGGCCATGACTTACCCTTTGCCCCAGACGCCGGCGGGCGGTCTGGGCCGTGCTGCCGAAGATGAGCTGTTGCCGCTGCTGGAATGGGCTAGTGTCCTGGCCCTGGGCCCCGGCCTGGGGCGGGAAGGGGAAACCCAGGAGCTGGTCTGTTCCCTCCTTCCCCGGCTGAAGATGCCGGTGGTTATCGACGCCGACGGCCTCACTGCCCTGGTAGGGAGGACGGAGTTCTTACGCCGGGTGCCGGGGCCGGTGGTGATCACTCCCCATCCGGGGGAGATGGCCCGCCTCTGCGGCATAACCCCAGAGGAAGTCCAGGCAAACCGGCTGGCCCTGGCCCGGCAGAAGGCGGCCGAGTGGCAGGTAACCCTTGTCCTCAAGGGAGCCCGGACTATAATTGCGGCCCCCGACGGCAGGGCGGCCATCAATCCCACCGGGAATCCGGGCCTCGCTACCGGCGGGACGGGGGATGTGCTGACGGGCATAATTGCCGGCCTCCTGGGCCAGGGTCTGCCTCCCTTTACCGCAGCCGTGGCTGGGGCCTTCCTCCACGGGGCTGCCGGTGATCTGGCTGCCCGGGAAATGGGGGAGGCGGGTTTACTCGCCGGTGATGTGGCCCTTTACCTGCCGGCGGCCTGGCAGGCCCTGAAAGAGGGCATAGATCTCCTTCCCTTCCTGGAGGAACTGCCCTAGCAGCTCTTCCTTACCAGTAATTGGAACGACCCCTGCCTTGTAAAATGTTGACAGGGTATTGTGCCCGTTTATATAATGGTACTAGCCAAACAGCTATACCTGGGTATATATTGGAGGTGCCTATGGGGTGGCGGATTATAAGCGTATCATGATCAGTGTACCTGCCAGCCTTCTGCGCGAATTTGACGGTCTGGCCCTCGAAGCGGGAAGCAACCGGAGCGAGATGGTGCGGGAGGCTTTGCGGCGGTTTATCGAAGAACGGAAGAAACGAACCCTGCGTGAACGCCTGAAGCAGGGATACCTCGAAATGGCCAACCTCAATCTTCAACTGGCGGAGGAAGGTCTTAAATCCGATGAGCTTTCCCCCCAAAGGTACGAAAGCTACCTGGCGGAGTGTGAGGGCAAATCATGAATGTTCGCCGTGGGGACATCTATTATGCAGATCTGAGCCCGGTGGTCGGCTCTGAACAGGGCGGGGTACGGCCTGTAATTGTCATTCAGAACGACATTGGGAACCGCTACAGTCCTACGACCATTGTTGCCGCCATCACCTCTCAGATCGACAAGGCCAAGCTCCCCACCCATATCGAAATCAGTGCCAATGAATTTGGCCTGGACAAAGACTCCGTCATCCTCCTGGAACAGATCCGGACCATCGACAAACGCCGCCTCAAGACGCGGATCGGACACCTGGAGGGTGAAATCATGAATAAAGTTAACTCCGGCCTGCAGATCAGCCTGGGGTTAGTGGAATTATAGGGGATAACCAAAGGGTTATCCCAAATTTTTTCTGGCAGCTCCCAAAGTATAGGTCAGGGGGGCTGTTTTTTTAACCCCTCTATTCTTTCCCTATCGGCCTGCACAATGGGGGAATTTTCCCTTATAAGCAGCAATAAAAATTCATTAAGCAGGCAGGAATCATGTTATCTGGTAGCGAATATGTAACATGTGTACAAGACAGCATGAACAAATGTTCAGAGGTGACATTATGCCCATCGAATCTAGGTTACAAATGCTCCTGCAAATCGCCCGCCTGTACTACGAGAAGGGGGAGACTCAGCAGGAAATAGCTACTAAGCTGAACATATCCCGCCCCCAGGTTTCCCGCTACCTGCAGCAGGCCCGGGAGATGGGGGTGGTCCAGATAAATATAGTTGACCCCCGGGAGGTTTGCGAGGCCTTGGGCCAGGAACTCAAGGAACGTTTCGGCCTCCGGGATGTCCTCGTTGTTCCCCTGGCCACTACAGAACCCGAGGAACTGGCCCAGGAGCTAGGAAAGGCGGCGGCCCGGTATCTGGAAGACATCGTGGAGGCAGGGGACATCATCGGTATTGCCTGGGGCAATACCCTCCACCAGGTGGCCAGGGCCCTGTCGGGCAATAAACAGCCTCCCGACATCAAGGTGGTGCAGCTCAAGGGCGGGGTAACCCGGACCAGCACAGAATTCCCGACGGGAGAGCTGGCCGTTACCTTTGCCCGGGCCTTTAATGGAACCGCCTATCTGCTCCCCGCTCCTACCTTTGTGGAAGATGAGGCGGCCAGGGACGTCCTGATCCGGGAACCCTCTATTCAGAACATCCTCCGCCTGGGACGCCAGGCCAATATCGCCCTGGTGAGCATCGGCTATCCCAGCCGCAATTCTGTCCTGGTCAAGGCCGGCTTTTTCACGGCCGAAGACATTGAAGAGATGCGGGCCCACGGGGCGGTGGGGGATATCTGTTCCCGCTTTTTCCGCCGGGATGGCAGCCTTTACAGTGCCGACCTGGACCGGCGGACCATCGGCATCAGCCTGGAGGAAATAAAGGAAAAACCCTATTCCATCGGTGTTGCCGGGGGACTGAACCGGGTCGAGGGCATCCTGGGCGCCCTGCGGGGGGGATATATTAATGTGCTGATTACCGATGAGATAACGGCTAAGGGGGTTTTGGAGGTAGTTAAAGGTATTTGACTGGAGGGGAAAATGGAGAGAGGGGGTGATATTGACGAACGAGGATTATTTTGTAGGCTGGTATGGTGAAAGTTAATGGAAGTAGGCAAGAATGAGGACCTTAAGTCGACTCCTGAATAGGAAAAGGAGGTATTAGTATGGTTGTAACAAATCAACCTCCCTATGTGATTGGGATCGATTCAGGCACCCAAAGCTTGCGTACTGGGATATTTGACTTGCAGGGAAATCCTTTGATATTTGCCACCAAGGAATATCCTACTTACTTTCCCAAACCTGCCTGGGCAGAACAGGACGCTGCAGACTGGTGGTTGGCAGCAAAGGAAACCGTTAGGGAGTGTATAGCAAAGAGCGGTGTTGCAGCCGAGGATATTATCGGCATTTGTGTCGATGGAACTTCCTCTACTGTGGTTCCAGTTGATGAGAAGGGAGAGCCCTTGCGGCGGGCTATCTTGTGGATGGATTCCCGGGCCTTCCGCCAGGTGGAGGCCATAGCTGCTACCGGACACCCGGTCTTGAAATACTCGGGTGGTCAGGATGCGGTGGAATGGATGGTGCCCAAGGGCCTTTGGCTGAAGGAGAATGAACCAGATATTTACAACCGGGCAGCTATGATTGTAGAGAGTACCGACTGGTTGACTTGGAAGCTGAGCGGAGAGTGGACGGCTTCCATGTGCAATGCTACATGTAAGTGGAATTACGCCCGTCCAGAAGGGGGCTGGCCCAGGGACTTTTTCGCTGCCATCGGTTTGGAGGATATATTGGACAAATGGCCCCAGAGGGTCCTTTTTATGGGCGATAAGGTGGGGGAATTATTGCCAGAGGTTGCCCAAGAGTTGGGATTAAAACCAGGTATTGCCGTCGGCCAGGGTGGTATTGATGCCCATGCAGGGATGTTGGGACTTAATGTAGTGAAACCTGGTCGCTTGGCTTTGATAATGGGTAGTTCCACTGTCCATCTGGGCCTCTCGGCAGAGCCAATTTTTGATCCTGGCATATGGGGTCCCTATCCGGAAGCGGTGGTCAGGGGTTCCTGGCTCTTGGAAGGAGGACAGGTATCTTCTGGTTCAATAATCAACTGGATACGGGAAAACTTTGCCGGGCGGGAGGAACAGGAGGCGAAAAAGAAGGGTGTCAATGTCTTTACCATCCTCGATGCTAAAGCTGCTGAATTGCCTCCAGGAGCAGAAGGGTTAATACTCCTGGATTACTGGCAGGGAAATCGGACTCCCTTGCGGGATCCCCTGGCCCGGGGAGTCATTTGGGGTCTGAGCTTAAAGCATGGCCTTGGCCACCTGCTGCGGGCCGCTTATGAGGGTACTGCCTATGGCACCAGGCATATCCTCGAGACCTTCGCCAAGACCGGTTTTGGGATAAGGGAAATCTACGCCTGTGGGGGTGGAACTAAGAGCAGATTGTGGCTGCAGATACATGCCGATGTCTGTAATGTTCCCATCTTTTTAACCAAGGTTGCGGAGGCTTCAACCTTGGGTACGGCTATCTGTGCTGCCGTGGCAGCCGGGGCTTTCCCCACTGTGGAAGAAGCGGCCCAGGCAATGGTGCAGATTACAGATAAGATTGAACCTAATGCAGAGAACCATGCCCTTTATAATTATTACTTCGAAAAATATGTGGCTACTTATCCGCGGCTCAAGGACCTGATGCATGATATGGTCAAAAAGGTGGAAGGCCAGTAAATTAGACACTAGGGGAGGAGAGGGTGGCGGCATTTGCCGTCACCTGCCTGAATATGCCTTCTATTCTTAAAATGTCTTTGCTTATTTGCGCCGAATACAAGGTTTGGCTAAGACTTGGAAGGGGAGGTAATTTCAATGGCAAGGATGATGAAAGCGGCCAATTTGTATGCACCGGGTGATATTCGGGCCGAGGAGGTTCCGGTTCCAGAACCCAAGGAAGGGCAGGTTCTGATTAAGGTTAAAGCCTGCGGGGTCTGTGGCTCCGACATCTCCCGGGTCATGGAGACGGGTACCTATCGCTTCCCCACCATTCCGGGGCACGAGTTTGCCGGGGAAGTGGTGGACCTGGGTCCGGGAGTAGATGGTATCCCCCTGGGATTAAGGGCTGCCGTCATTCCCCTCATGCCCTGCCAAGTCTGCGATTTTTGCCGCATTGGCGAGTACCAGCTCTGTGACAATTACAATTACCTGGGATCCCGGACCAATGGCGCCTTTGCCGAGTATGTGGTGGCCCCGGCTGCCAATCTCATACCCTTGCCGGAAGGGGTAAGTTTTGAAATGGGTGCCATGACGGACCCGGCCTCGGTGGCCCTCCATGCGGTGAAAAAGCTGGGCATCCAGGCGGGGGACTGGGTGGCCGTCTTTGGCGTTGGGCCCATCGGCGCCTTTGCCCTCCAGTGGGCCAAGCTCCTGGGGGCCGGGGAGACCATTGCCATCGATATCTTCCCGGAAAAATTGGCCGTGGCCGCCCGGCTGGGGGCGGATCACTGCATCAACGGCCGGGAAGAAGACCCGGTGGAAAGGATTATGGCCCTGACGGGGGGCAGGGGTGTGGAACGGGCGGTGGAATTTGCCGGCCACAAGGTTACCCAGGAACAGAGCATTCTCGCGACGGCGAAAATGGGGAGCATAGTATGGGGGGGTATTTCCCACAGCGATCTCCCCTTACGGGAAAAGGCAGTGGATGGGATCCTCCGCAAGGAGCTGACCCTGATCGGGTCGTGGAATTCTTCCTTTGCCCCCTTTATCAGTGATTGGGAAAAGACTCTCCTCTTCATGGGGCAGGGCCGGCTCAGGGGGGAAGAGCTCATCACCCACCGGCTTTCCCTCGACGAAATCAAGGATGCCTTTAAGATGATGCAGGAACGGACGGAGTATTTCAATAAAGTCATGTTTTTCCCGGAATTGTAATGGGCAGGAGGAGATGGAAATGTTAAGTGGTGCGGAAATAGCCAAATATATAGATCACACCAATCTGAAAGCAACGGCGACCCGGGCGGATATAGAAACCTTGTGCGCAGAGGCCCGCCAGTATGGCTTCCGGGCCGTGTGTGTCAATCCCAGCCAGGTGGTAAATGCCGTCGAATTCCTTGCCGGATCAGAGGTCAGGGTGGCTACCGTCATCGGTTTTCCCCTGGGAGCCACCACCAGCCTTACCAAGGCCCGGGAGGCGGAAGAGGCGGTGGCGGCCGGGGCGGCGGAACTGGACATGGTCATCAACATAGGCGCCCTCAAGGAGGGCCGGTTGGACTATGTCCGGGATGATATCAAAGCCGTTGTCCGGGCTGCCCGGGGGGCCCTGGTCAAGGTCATTCTCGAAACCTGCTATCTCACCGATGAGGAAAAAGTTCTGGCCTGCCGGGCGGCGGCTGAGGCCGGGGCCAACTTTGTCAAGACCTCGACGGGCTTTGGACCGGGGGGAGCAACGCTGGAAGATGTGCGCCTCCTCAGGGCCAACATCCCCCCGACCATGGAAGTCAAGGCTTCGGGGGGGATCAGGGATATCGAGGCGGCCCGGGCCTTTATCGCCGCCGGGGCAACCCGGCTGGGGACAAGCGCCGGCGTGGCCATTGTAAAGGGTTAGTTGGGGAAGAATAAAGTGTCCAGGAATGGGGGGAGAATGGCTGTGGTGGAAATCTCTTTGGCGGGTAAGGTGGCAGTGGTGACAGGTTCCTCCCGGGGTGTGGGCCGTGCCATTGCCCTGCGGCTGGCCGAGGCCGGCTGCCGGGGTGTTACCATCAACTACGTCCAAAACCGGGAACGGGGTTTGGAGGTAGTGCGGGAGCTGGAAGAAAGGGGAGCCGAAGGCCTGCTGGTCCAGGCGGATGTGGGGGAAGAGGAGGATGCCAACAGGCTCATCAAGGAGACCTACGATCGTTTTGGCCGGATCGATATCCTGGTCAACAATGCGGGCATCTGCCCCCGGGGCACCTTTTTCGATACCCCCCTGGCCGACTTCGATGCCGCCTACAAGATCTGTCTTCGTTCCACCTTCCTGTGTACCAAAGCAGTGGTGCCGATAATGAAGGAACAGGGCGGGGGCCATATCGTCAATGTTTCTTCCACCTCCGGCATTACCGGCGGCACCATGGGACCTGCCTACGGGGCGGCCAAGGCGGGGGTCATTGCCCTGACCAAGTACGGGGCGCGGACTCTGACCCAGTACGGCATCAAGGTGAACTGTGTCGCCCCCGGCTACGTGGAAACAGAAATGTACTACACAGCCAACTACGATGTCAAGGTGCGCCAGCAGCGGATCAAGGATATTCCCCTGGGCAGGATTGCCCAGCCGGAGGAAATCGCCAATGTAGTCCTTTTCCTGGTCTCTGATCTGTCCAGCTATGTTATCGGTGATACCATCCTGGCTTCGGGCGGCAGAACAACCTGACTCTGCCCGGCCAAGCCTAAACCAGGGGGTGATAGCGGGCCGCTTGGGGTGTGGATTGTAGGCAGGATAGCGCAAAAAGAAGGGAATGAAAAAGGAAAAAGGAGGCGAACAAAATGGCCAAGTATGTTTGCGGGATCGATGCAGGTACTACCGGGTGTACAGTAATGATAACCGACTTGAAAGGAAATGTGGTAGGGACTGCCTACCGGGAATACCCCTGTACCTATCCCCAGGCAGGCTGGGTAGAGCAGGACATGGACCTGGTTTGGGAGAAGATCTGCGAGGCCAGCCGGGAAGTAATCGCCAAGACTGGCGTTGATCCCAAGGAGATCGGCTCCCTCGGTTTTTCCAGCCAGCGGGGTACCTTTGTCTGCATCGATAAGGACTGGAACTGCCTGCACAACTCCATTGTTTGGAACGACAACCGGGGCTCCCAGGAGGAATTACCCAGGTTTAAAGCCAAGATGTCCGATGAAAGATACATTGAGATTGCCGGCACGGCCATGTATGCCAACTGGGCCCTCTTCAAGATCATGTGGGTCATGAACAACCGGCCCCAGATCTGGGAAAAGACCTGGAAGGTCGTCAATGGTCAGGAATGGTTCCTGCACAAGCTGGGCTCGGAAGAAATCTTCTCAGATCCCTCCTCCTTGACCCTCAACGGCATGATGGAAATTGACAAGCTGGACTGGTCTGAGGAAATTTGCCGGCTGGCCGGCATTCCCATGGACAAGCTGCCGCCGGTCAAAACGCCCATGCGCCAGGTTGGGGTAATCAGCAAGAAGGCGGCCGAGGAGACGGGCTTTGCCCCCGGCATGCCCATTTGCGTCGGCGGCGGTGACCAGCAGTGTGCAGCCATCGGTTCCGGGGTAATCAAGGAAGGAATGGCGGAAATCACCGTTGGCACCGGTGCCGTCATGGTGGCCCATGCCGACTCCCGGAAGCCCGATCCCGAAGGCCGGATCATGTTCGGCGGCCATGCCATCCCCAACAAGTGGGATATCGAGGGCAACCTCCATGCTGCCGCTGCTACTTTGCGCTGGTTCCGGGATAACTTTGCCCAGGTGGAAGGCGACACCGCCAGGAAGCTGGGTATGGACGTCTATGACCTGATCACCGCCCAGGCGGCCCAGGCACCGGCGGGCTGCAAGGGGTTCATTTTCTTCCCCTTCTTTACGGGCCAGGTTACACCCAATTATGTCCACAATGCCCGGGGCGGCGGCCTGGGGCTCTCCTTCATGCACGACCGGGGCATGCTGGCCCGGGCCATCCTGGAAGGCTGCGCCTTTGAGATGCGGATGATTGTCGAGGCCATGGAAACGGTCCTGGACGCTCCCTTTGATGTCATCGGCCTCTCCGGCGGTGCCGCCAAGAGCCCCTTGTGGAATCAGATCCAGTCCGATGTCTATGGACGGCCGGTCCAGCTCTTCAAGGTCTCGGAATGTACGACCCTGGGGGCGACCATTCTGGGGGCCACGGCGGCAGGGATCTTCAACAACATTGAAGAAGCCGTCGACAACATGGTTCAGGTAGTAGGTTATCTGGAACCAAACATGAAGAACCATGCCCTCTACACCGATCTCTACGGCCTCTTTAAAGACACCTTCCAGACCCTGGCAGGTTCCGGCATCTACGATAAAGTTGTGGCCATCCAGGACAAGTACTGGGGCGGGGGCAATAAAGAATAAAGGCCTGTGCGAGACCGGGAGCCATCTCCCGGTCTTTAAATTTTATCCTTTCCCCTCAGGAGGGGAGGATTATTCCAGGCGGCATTGAATAACATAACAACGGCAGAGTAGGTGCTGCGCGTTAAGTGCCAAAGGATGGGACGTTGCCTTTGGACGAAAGGCCCTATAACGGCCTGCGGTGCTGTACCGCGTCTACTGCCACATCAGGGGAGAAGCCACCCTTCCCTTTGGTGTGGTTACTGCCTGACCAAAGGGAAAGGAGGTGGTGGCCATGCGTGTGACAACCCGGGGGATGGCCTATCTTGCCTTCCTCACTGCCCTGGGGGTGGTTCTCACCCGCTTTGCCAGCATCCGCATCGTAGTTATGGGAGTAGAGGGGATCCGCGTCGGTTTTGGCGGCTTCCCCATAATTTTCGCCGGCCTCCTCTTTGGACCCGCCGCCGGCGGCATAGTCGGTGCCCTGACAGATATTATCGGCTATATCCTCTCTCCCGTAGCCGGTCCCTACATGCCCCATTTCACCTTTACCGCCGCCCTCACGGGTATCCTGCCGGCCCTGATAGTAAGGCTCGTCCGGCGGCGGGGGGAAAAACCGGGTTTTCTCCTTCTGACGCTGGCTGTTCTCGGCGGGCAGCTTGTTACCTCCCTCCTGCTGGTGCCCTATTTTCTCCACACCCTTTTCGGCTTGCCCTATCAGGTTATCCTGGTTCCCCGTTTCTTTACCGTTGCCATTGAGGTTCCCCTCTACGCCGGTATTGCCCACCTGCTGCTCCGGCGCTTGGAACCCTTTTTCGAGAAATTGCAGCTTTCCTACCAATGGGTTCGCTGATGGGGAAGGTCCCTGGGCAGCCGGAGGATAGAAAAAAATAAACATTACCTTTGCCTTTTTTAAGAAGGATTTCGCCGGTCCCATGGTGAATATTTACCTTAACAGAAGGGGGAAAATTTTTAGGCTAATGTCAGTATTTGGGGAATAGAATATCTATTGGCAAGCATAGAAAATAGTAACAGTGGCATCCTAGAGGGAGGAAAAAATACAGCCAGGCAAGGGAAAAAGAGGATTCTATCCTTTGAGACAGAATTTATAATCAATTACAATATACCTGGCTCGCCTGGGAGGAATTGGAGATGGGCGGACTGGTATTGGCGGTAGTAATAGCTTATTTGCTCGGGTCAGTGCCGGTGGGGTTGCTGATCGGCAAAGTGTGGGGAAAGGATTTACGCAAATACGGCAGCGGTAATATCGGCACCACCAATGCCCTGCGGGTACTGGGTACCAAGGCAGCAGTGCTGACTCTGGTGGGTGACGCCGCCAAGGGTATGGTGGGCGGTTATCTGGGACTTTTGCTGGGTGGGACTAACTTCGGCATGGTTTTGGGGACCCTGGCGGCCATCTTTGGCCAGACCTACCCCCTTTTCCTGGGTTTTAAGGGCGGAAAGGGTGTGGCAACTTCCTTTGGGGCCGTCATGTTTTTATCCCCCGCCATGGGAGGAATTATGCTGGCAATCTGGTTGGTGGTAGTTTTCCTGACCAGGTATGTATCCTTAAGCTCCATGACGGCTGCGGCCTGTGCCCCCCTATTGGTTTACCTCCTCAAGCTGCCCCCAGAATTTTACCTCTTCGCCTTTGTGGCCGGGGGACACATTATCTACAGGCACAGGGATAATATCCAGCGCCTGCTGGCAGGAAAGGAATATAAGTTTGGTGAACGGGTGTAACAGTACAGTACTGTGGGGAGAGAAAAGGGTGCTTAAACTGGAGGAAGTTATCAAGGAAAATCCCATCATAGCAGCAGTTAGAGATATGTCTTCCCTTCCTGCAGCCCTGAAATCAAGGGTCAGTGCCATCTTCCTCCTTTGTGGAGAGATCTGTTCCCTAGGTGAGGCCGTTGCGGCAGGCCATAGGGCAGGGAAACCAATTTTTCTGCACATAGATCTGGTGGAAGGGTTGGGACGGGATAAGGCGGCCATCAAGTACTTGGCCCAGGAGGTGAAGCCGGACGGAATAATCACTACCCGGAGTCACCTGATTCGCTACGCCAAGGACTATAAGCTGTATACAATCCAGCGGATCTTTGTCCTTGATTCCCTATCCCTGAAGACGGGGATTGCCAATGTCAAGGAAACGGAACCCGATGCCCTGGAATGCCTTCCAGGGATTATGCCCCGGGTTTTGAACCGCCTGGCCAGGGAATTGAGCCAGCCTGTTATTGCAGGAGGCCTGATTCGTTCCCGGGAAGAGATAGAGGCTATCCTGGCGGCGGGGGCTGTGGCTGTTTCCCTCAGTGAACAGACCCTCTGGCAATAAGATAATAAAACTGGATAAAATAAAATCCTTGTATAGGATGGAGATGAGGAGAGAGTCCTATCGAGGGCACAATGGGGGGAACGGTCCAGTTCCTGGGTTCCTTGTATGTGCCTTTGGTAGGATTTCTTTGTGGGAGCAATTAGAGCCGGTATTGATGGCCTGCTGGCAACCTGGTTATTTGGGGTCACCCAAATTTCACCAGGAAAAATAGGGAGGAACTACGGCAAGAAGGGGGTGGAGCCTGGCAGGGTGTAAGGATTGGTCGTAAGGTCGGGGATAGGGGAAACCAAATTAAAGGAGGTCTTGTTAATGGCTCAGAAGTATGTAATGGCTTTGGACCAGGGGACTACCAGCTCCCGGACGATCATCTTTGATCAGGCAGGTTCAGTCATTTCCGTAGCCCAAAAGGAGTTTACCCAGATTTATCCCAAACCGGGTTGGGTTGAGCATGATCCCATGGAAATCTGGTCCACCCAGATTGGCACGGCCAAGGAAGCCCTGGAAAAGGCCAACATCAAGCCGGAGCAGATTGCAGCCATCGGGATCACCAACCAGAGGGAAACCACTGTAGTTTGGGATAAGAATACGGGAGAGCCGGTATACAATGCCATCGTTTGGCAGTGCCGCCGGACTGCTCCCATGTGTGACGACCTGAAAAACCGTGGGTTAACTGAGCCTATCAAACAAAAGACCGGCCTTATCATTGACGCCTATTTCTCCGGAACAAAAATTGCCTGGATTCTGGAAAATGTCCCCGGTGTCAGGGAAAGGGCAGAAAAGGGCGAGCTGCTCTTTGGTAACATCGACACCTGGCTAATCTGGAAGCTCAGCGGCGGCAAGACCCACACCACCGACTATTCCAATGCCTCCCGGACTATGATCTTCAACATCCACGATTTGGACTGGGATGACGACATCCTGAAGGAACTCAACATCCCCCGGGCTATGCTGCCCAAGGCCTTACCATCCAGCTATGTGTACGGCCACACCGATCCGGAAGTCTTCGGCGCTGAGGTGCCCATTGCCGGGGATGCCGGGGACCAGCAGGCTGCCCTCTTCGGCCAGGCTTGCTTCGAACCGGGCATGGCCAAGAACACCTACGGCACCGGCTGCTTCATGCTCATGAACACCGGTGACAAGGCAGTTCCCTCGGAGAGCGGCCTCCTCACTACCATTGCTTATGGTATCAACGATGAGGTCAAGTACGCCCTGGAAGGCAGTATCTTCATCACCGGTGCTGCTATCCAGTGGCTGCGGGATGAGCTCCGCATCATTGACAATGCGGCCCAGTCGGAGGAATATGCCCGGAAGGTAGAAGATACCGCCGGAGTATACCTGGTACCGGCCTTTGTCGGCCTGGGTGCCCCCTACTGGGATATGTATGCCAGGGGAACCATCGTCGGCTTGACCAGGGGAGCCAAGCGGGAACACCTGGTCCGGGCCACCCTGGAGTCCATCGCCTACCAGACCAGGGATGTCCTGGATGCCATGGTGAAGGACTCCGGTGTTGAGCTGAAGGCCCTGAAGGTGGACGGCGGCGCTGTCGCCAACAACTTCCTGATGGAATTCCAGGCCGATATCCTGGGCGTTCCCTGCCTGCGTCCCGTGGTTGCCGAAACCACCGCCCTCGGTGCCGCCTATCTAGCCGGCTTGGCCGTTGGCTACTGGAGTGACCTCGATGAAATAGCCGCCAACTGGCAGGTAGACAAGGAATTCGTACCCCAGATGGCTGCCGAGGAAAGGGAAAAACTTTACCGGGGTTGGAAGCGGGCTGTCGAGCGCTCCCGGGCCTGGGCAGAAGAATAAGCTCTCACTTGCAGGACAGAATCTAATAATTAGGTTGGTGGCGGAGTAATGGAGATAGCCACACCCAAGGGGAGGAGAGGTATGCCGTGCGGATCCCGGTAGATACCTGTTGTATTTCCTTGGGTGTGGCTTACTCACTTTTTGGTGGTTATTAAGAGAGGGGTTGGCTTATGCAGACAATAAAGGCAGATGTAGTTATAGTTGGAGCGGGGGTCACCGGTGCTGTAATTGCCCGGGAACTGTCCCGGTATGACCTGAAAGTAGTTGTCCTGGAAAAGGAGGCCGATGTCGGAGCCGGCGGCTCCAGCAAAGCCAACACGGCTATAGTCCACGCAGGCTATGATGCCAAACCGGGAACCTGGAAGGCCAAGCTCAATGTCCGGGGTGTTGAACTCTATGACCAGATGTGCGCCGAGCTGGACGTACCCTACCACAAGAATGGCACCCTGGTTGTAGCCGTTGCCGAGGATCAGATCCCCCACCTGGAAGAATTGCTGGAGCGGGGGAGGATAAACGGTGTCCCAGATCTGGAAATAATCGGCCGGGAACGTCTCTTGGAATTGGAACCCAATATCAATCCCGAGGCGGTGGCGGCCCTCTATGCCCCCGGGGCCGGGATTGTCAATCCCTTTGAATTGACCGTGGCCCTGGCCGAGAATGCTGTAATGAACGGGGTTCAGGTCTTTCTGTCCCAGCCGGTGACCGATATAGTGGTTGAGGGGGGCAGGGTGAAGGAGGTTCTTACCCCCGGCTATCGGGTGGAAACCAGCTTTGTGATCAATGCCGCCGGCCTCTATGCCGACGAGATAGCCCGGATGGTGGGTCTGGATGATTACTATATCGTTCCCCGGAAGGGTGAATACTACGTCTTTGACAAGCGCTTTGGCAACTTGGTCAACCGTCCCCTGTTTCCTGTGCCCACCGAGGTTTCCAAGGGCATATTGGTCACACCTACGGCCGATGGGAACATCATGATCGGGCCCAATGCCCAGAACATAGAAGATAAGGAAGATACGGCGACAACTACCGAGGGCCTGGAAGAGGTTCTGGCAGGGGCTCTGTCTGTGGTGCCGGATCTACCCTTGCGGCATCGAATTACCACCTATGCAGGCCTGCGCAACGTGGCCATGCCCAGCAACGACTTTGTCCTCGGCCCTGTGCCGGAAGTCAAGGGCTTTATCAATGCAGGGGGGATCCAATCCCCGGGCCTGACGGCGGCTCCGGCCATCGCCGAAGTCATCCTCAATTACCTGGCGGAAGAAGGACTGAAACTTGTGCCCAAGGCCTCCTTTAATCCCGAACGGAAGGCCATCCGCCGGTTCCTGGACATGAGTGTGGAGGAGCGGCGGGAAGCCATTGCCCAAAACCCGGCCTATGCCCAGATCGTCTGCCGGTGTGAAACGGTGACGGAGGCCGAGATTGTGCAGGCCATCCACCGTCCCATACCGGCCACTACCGTGGATGCCGTAAAACGCCGCACCAGGGCGGGAACGGGACGCTGCCAGGGCGGTTTTTGCACCCCCCGGGTCATGGCTCTGCTGGTCCGGGAACTGGGCATCCCCTGGGAAGAGGTGACCAAAAAGGGAGGTGCCTCCCGCTATGTGGTGGGTGAGACAAAGGACCTGTTGTTGAAAAGGGTAGAGTAGGCGGACAATATTGAAAAATACCATATTGGCGGGCAGGAAAAGGGGCCATAACAGCGAAGGAATAGATTAATAAGGAGTTTTTTCCTGGAACTGACAACCGGAGGAGGTGAAGGAAGGGTATTGCCTTCGGCTGTGGGGAGGAGTTGGCGACCGATGAGAAGGAGGGTTTCCAGTGAAAAAGCTTATTAACCATGTGGATGCTGTTGTGAATGAAATGTTGGATGGGATGGTGGCAGCCTATCCCAAGTATATAAGGCGCCTCAGTCCCGACCTGCAGGTCATCGTCAGGGCCGATGCCCCTGTCAAGGGCAAGGTAGCCCTCATCAGCGGTGGCGGCAGCGGCCACGAACCCAGCCATGCCGGCTTTGTGGGCCACGGGATGCTCGATGCCGGTGTAGCCGGGGAAGTCTTTACCTCGCCGACCCCGGATCAGATCTTTGAAGGGATCAAGGCCATCGATGGCGGCGCCGGCGTTCTGATGATCATCAAGAACTACACCGGGGACGTCATGAACTTTGAAATGGCCGGGGAGATGGCAGAGGCTGAGGGCATCGAAGTGGCCCATGTGGTGGTCAACGACGATGTCGCCGTTCAAGACAGCCTCTACACCACCGGCCGGCGCGGTGTGGCGGGGACAGTCTTTGTCCACAAAATTGCCGGTGCCAAGGCCCAGGCCGGGGGCAGCCTGGCTGAAGTGAAGGCTGTGGCCGAAAAGGTCATTGCCAACGTCCGGACCATGGGCATGGCCCTGACGCCCTGTACGGTTCCGGCAGCGGGGAAACCGACCTTTACCCTGGCGGAAGACGAGATGGAAGTTGGCATTGGTATCCACGGTGAACCGGGAACCCACCGGGAAGAATTAAGACCTGTCGATGAAGTGGTCGCCCACATGATGGAAAAGATCATCAACGATCTCCCCTACAAGGCGGGGGACGAGGTTGCAGTTATGGTCAACGGCATGGGTGCCACGCCCTTGATGGAACTCTTTATCATGAACCGCAAGGTCAGTGAAATATTGAAGGAAGCGGGAATTAAGGTTTACCGCACCTTTGTGGGAGAATATATGACCTCCCTGGAGATGGCTGGAGCTTCAATCACCCTTCTGAAGCTGGACGCCGAGCTGAAGGAACTCCTGGATGCTCCTGCCGATACTCCTGCCTTTACCCAATTCTAGGGGGAATTAGCCCAGGCGGCGGGGTATCCGGCGCCTGGGCTAAAATTTCATTCCCGCAAATTTCCTCAATGCCCCCGCGGCCTTGACTGGCAGAGGCAGGAACTGCCGGATTGGGTAAGGAGTGATCATGTGAAGGAATTACGGCAATACCTGGGGGAAAAGGCTATTATCCCCGTAGTGCGCAGGGAGGAGGATTTGCCGGCAGCCCTGGACACCGGGGCATCCTGTCTTTTTCTTGTCGCCGGTGATATCACCACCATTAAGAGGGATGTCCGATTGATCCGGGAGCGGGGCAAGGCTTGTTTTTTATATATGGATTTCATCGACGGCCTGGGTGCCGACCGGGCAACGGTGCGGTACCTTGCCCGGGAGGTGCAACCGACGGGACTGGTAACCATAAAAAACCACCTGCTCAAGCACGCCCGGGGAGAGGGGCTCCTGGCCATCCAGAACCTGTTTCTACTGGATTCCCAGGCCATAAAGACCGGCCTCAATTCTACCCGGAAGTATGCCCCCGACGGCCTGGAGATCCTGCCGGGAATTATGCCCCGGGTGATAAGGGAGATTGTAGATACTGTCTCGATACCCGTCATAGCGGGGGGGCTTTTGGAGAAACCCGAAGATATCCAGGCTGCCTTCCAGGCCGGGGCGGCAGCCGTCGCTGTAGGAAGGAAAGACCTCTGGTCCATTGCTATGCCAAAATAGATTGACCAGAAAAATAGGAGGTGACCCCAATGACCCTCAAGGGAAAGAAATGCGCCATGCTGGTTGAGGAGGGCTTTGAGGATCTGGAGCTGTGGTATCCGGTCATTCGCCTGCGGGAAGAAGGGGCAGAGGTGGTTCTGGTAGGTTCGGGCAGTGCCACCACTTACCGGGGCAAGTACGGCCTTTCGGCCACGGCCGATGTCACCGCCGAAGAAGTTACTGCTGATGAATTTGCAGCAGTCCTGGTCCCGGGAGGCTGGGCTCCCGACAAGCTGCGCCGCTACCCGGCGATACTGGATCTGGTGGCCAGGGCCTACCAACAGGGCAAGGTGATCGCGGCCATCTGCCATGCGCCCTGGGTACTGATTTCGGCTAAGATCCTGCCGGGCCACACCATAACCTGTGTCAGTGCCATCAAAGATGATGTTGAAAACGCCGGGGCCAAGTACGTGGATGCCGAGGTAGTAAAGAGCGGCAACATCATAACCTCTCGGACTCCCGTCGACCTGCCCGCCTTCTGCCGGGAGATCATTGCGGCCCTGCGGGAACAATAGTCTGGAGGGACGCCCATGGCAGGGGAAGGGAAGGCCCTAACTCTAAAAGGAATTGCCGCCTCACCGGGAATCGCCGGGGGCCCTGTTTACCGGCTGGAGGCCCAGGAATTGCAGTTTCCCACCCACCAGGTGCCGCCGGAAGGGATCCCGGAGGAGATTGCCGCCTTCCACCGGGCCCTGGAAGAGACGGGAGAGCAGCTGGAAACCATTAAAGAGCAGGTGGCCCGGGAGGTGGGGGAAGACAAGGCGGCAATTTTTGGTGCCCACCAGCTGGTCCTCCAGGATCCGGCCCTGGTCGACGAAGTGGAAAATAGGATCCGCCAGGGGACCAACGGGGCCCAGGCCATTGCTGCCGTGGTTTCAGAATTGGAGGAGATGCTGGCCCAGCTGGAAGATGAGTATCTGCGGGAGCGGGCAGCCGATATCAGGGATGTGGGGAATCGGATCCTGCGCAATTTCCTCGGTGTGGCCGGCCCCTCCCTGACAGATTTTGCGGAGCCGGTTGTGGTCTTTGCCCGGGACCTAACTCCCTCGGAAACGGCCCAGCTAAGGCCCGACCGGGTGCTGGCCTTTGCCACCGTCACCGGGGGGCGGACTTCCCATGCGGCCATCATGGCCCGCTCCCTGGAGATCCCGGCCGTAGTGGGTTTGGGGGAAGAGCTGGTGGCGGGCCTTTCCCGGGCCAGGGAGGCCATTGTCGATGGGACCAGGGGAGAGGTGATTTTGGATCCCACCCCTGCCGACTGGGCCGAGTACCGGAAAAGGAAGGAAGAGTACCAGGAATATGCCCGCCGCCTGGTCTCTTTGCGGGAACTGCCGGCCCAAACCCCCGATGGTCACCGGGTAGAACTCTTTGCCAATATTGGCTCCCCGGCCGATCTCCCGGGGGTGGAGAAGGTCAATGCCGAGGGCATCGGTCTCTTTCGTACGGAATTCTTGTACATGGACAGGACTTCCCTGCCCACGGAGGAGGAACAGTTTCAGGCCTACCGGGAAGTGGTGGAGAAACTTGCTCCCCGACCGGTGGTCATAAGAACCCTGGACATTGGGGGAGACAAGGAACTGCCCTACCTGGGCCTGGACCAGGAGGTGAACCCCTTTCTGGGCTGGCGGGCCATCCGTTACTGCCTGGACCGGCCCGATGTCTTCAAGGTCCAGCTGGCTGCCATTCTCAGGGCCAGCGCCTACGGCAAAATCAGGTTGATGTTCCCCATGGTTGTCAGTGTAGAGGAAGTGCGCCGGGCCCGGGCCCTCCTGGCTGAGGTTAAGGCCGAGCTGGAGGACCGGGGGGAAGCCTATGACCATCAGCTGCAGGTGGGGATTATGATCGAGACCCCCGGGGCTGCCCTGACGGCCGATATCCTGGCCCGGGAAGTAGACTTTTTTAGCATCGGTACCAATGACCTGGTCCAATACACCCTGGCTGTGGACAGGGTAAACGAGCGGGTGAGTCAGCTCTTCGAAACCTTTCACCCCGGGGTACTGCGCCTGATCAAAGGGGTGATCGATGCCGGTCATGCTGCCGGAATCCCGGTGGCCATGTGCGGAGAAATGGCCGGTGAAGTCAGGGCCACTCCCCTCCTTTTGGGCCTGGGCTTGGATGAATTCAGCATGAGTGCCTCTTCCCTGCCCAGGGTAAAGCAGGTTATCCGCTCCCTGTCCCGGCGCGATGCCCGCCAGATGGCCAATCATGCCCTGGGCTTAAATACCGCCGGCGAAATCAAAGCCTATATGGAGCGCTGCCTGGAAAACCTTAATCTAGAACAGAGCGGCTGAGAAAAGCTTATTTCTACCAACAGCAACGGCTGTTGGTTTTTTTTCGGACAATTTGCGGGGAATTGGGACGGGAGACGACGGCAGATATGGCCACCGAAGCCGGGAGAGAACTATTTTTGCCGAAGGCTGGGCGAATAAGCCAGGAGGAATAACTGGAATTATATGGTATTAGTTAAACGAAACAAGGGCGAGGGGGTGCCGTGGATGGGGGGGACAAAAAAGCTTTTGCTGCTCCCTTTCCTTCTCTTATTCCTGTTCCCTATTTGGGGCAGGGTTTCCGAACCTGCTGCCCGTCTCCCTGCTTTTCCCAGGCTGCTGAATAACCAGGCCAGGGTGGCGACGGCTGCCGCTGCCCTGCCGGGCCTGGTGGCGGAAAAACCTGTCCTTTTCTTTTCCCGGGGCTGTGTCCGGCTGGTGGGGGAGGTTTTGAATGATGGGAACCAGGCGGCGGCCTGGATCAGGGTAGAGGCTGTCCTTCGCAACCGGCGGGGAGGGGTGGTGGGCCAGGAGTATACATATATAAAACACCTGAACCCGGGGGAAAGGAAACCCTATTACCTCCTCCTGCCGGAAGAGGAGGCAGTGGAAGGGGTAGAGATCATGATAGCTTCCAGCTGTCCTGTCCGGGAGAAGGTCGTGACCCTGGTGGGAAGTGACCTGCAGATTTCCCGGGGGAAGGGGGGCTTTCTCCATATTAGTGGGAAGGTGACCAATAGAGGCACGAAAGGGCATGATTTGGTTAAGGTTATCCTGAAGTTTACCGGGAGGGAGGGGGAGATAATCGACATGGTCTCCCACTACCTTTCCGACCTGGAGCCCGGGGAGGAGAGGGAGTTTGCCTGTTCCTGGGAAGAGAGGGGGGGTTGGACGACGGTTGAGGTGCTATTTGATTAAAGGAGGGAGGAAAATGCCCTTTTTCACCTGTCCCTACTGTGGAAAACGTTCCTACTCTGCCGCCGCCCACCGGAAGTGGGTCTGCCCCTACTGCCACACCCTGGTGCGGGAGAAGGAGGAAAGGAGGCCTGGTTAGTTATTTTGCTAATGTTTACAAAGATATAGGGGAATGGTATCATATTAGAGGGAAGATAATGACCACAAGGAATTGTGGTTTTTTCTTTATAGAAGGGGCGGCAAGGTTCCCAAGATTTCTGCAGAAGGGAAGGATGGCAAGGTGCGCCTCGGGGATATTGGCGAAATGGGTTTAATTAAACTTTTAAGTAAAGATACCATCGTATCCCCCGCCGGTGTCAGGGTGGGCATCGGTGACGACACCGCAGTCCTGGAGCTGGGCGAGGACCGGCTGCTCCTGGCCACCGTCGACATGCTCCTGGAAGGGGAACATTTCCTGCCGGGGACTATGCCGTCCAAAGCCCTGGGCCATAAGGCCCTGGCCGTAAACTTGAGCGACATTGCCGCCATGGGCGGGGTGGCCCGCCATGCCCTGGTGGCCATCGGAATCCCAGCCGACCGGGAGGTAGAAGAAATAGAGGCCATCTATGCCGGGATGAAGGAATTGGCCCGGCAGCACGGGGTTAACATAGTGGGGGGAGATACGGTCCACTCCCCCCAGGGCCTGGTCTTGAGCATTACTGTCCTGGGCGAGGTGGAAGAGAAGAACCTGACCCTGCGGAGTGCGGCCCAGGTTGGCGACAAAATCCTTGTGACCGGTGATCTGGGTAAATCCCAGGCCGGCCTGACCCTGCTGCTGGCTAAAGGGGCCCTTCCACTGCCCGCCGCCGTCGTAAGGGAAGCAGAAGAAGCCCACTACTACCCCCAACCCCGGCTCCGGGAGATCAGGGCTTTACTTGCCACCGGGGCCGTCCGGGCCGTCAACGATGTCAGTGACGGCCTGGCCAAGGACCTGGGGGAAATTGCAGAAAGCAGCGGCGTCGGCGCCGAGCTGTGGCCTGAGGAGATACCCATAAGCACTAGCACCCGGGCGGTGGCGGCGGCCGCCGGCGGGGATCCCCTGGCCTATGCCCTCTACGGGGGGGAGGATTTTGAACTCCTCTTTACGGCCGCTCCCGGGGGCGTGGAGGCCCTGCTGGCCTGCGGCAAGAGGGAGGGGATACCTTTAAAGGTCATCGGGGAGGTAAAGCCGGCGGCAGCCGGGTTGACCCTCCGCTGGCGGGACGGCCGGATCCAGGGCCTCCGCCCCGGGGGTTGGGATCATTTTCAACGGCAGGGGGAAGACAGATGAAGGTAATTACCAATTCGCCGGCAGAGACCCGTAGGCTGGGAGAAAAACTGGGGAAGCTCCTGGCCCCTGGCGATCTTATTGCCCTGACGGGAGAACTGGGGGCGGGCAAGACCCTCCTGGTCCAGGGAATTGCCGCCGGTATGGGCATAGAGGCTACCGTAACCAGTCCCACCTTTCTCATTATTAAGGAATACCCCGGAAAAATTCCCCTCTACCACATGGATGCCTACCGCCTGGCCGGGCCCGAGGAGCTCCTGGCTCTGGGCTATGAAGAATACTTCTTCGGCCAGGGGGTTACCGTCATTGAGTGGGCAGATCTGGTCCTCGACCTCCTTCCCCCCGCTTACTTGCGCATCGATCTGGAGCACGCTGCCGGGGGAGAGGGAAAAAGGTGCCTGGTCTTTTCTGCCCGTGGAGAACGCTATGGGAAACTGCTGGAGGAGCTGAAAAGAAATGTTGATACTGGCTGTTGACACAGCCACCACCGTTGCCAGTGTTGCCCTGGTAAAAGGGGAGCAGCTGGTGGCGGAGGAGGTTCTCAATATACCCCAAAAGACCCACTCGGAACGGCTTCTGCCCGTTTTGGCCCGGGTGCTGGCCGGGGCGGGTGTAGAAATAGAAGAAGTGGACGGGATTGCTGTCTCGGCCGGACCCGGTTCCTTTACTGGCCTGCGGATCGGGTTGGGGACGGGCAAGGGCCTGGCTCAGGCCTTAAACAAGCCCTTGGTTACCGTTCCCACCCTGGATGCCCTGGCCTATAATTATTTTTTCCCCAATGCTTTAGTTTGTCCCCTCCTCGATGCCAAACAGGGCTATATCTACACCGCCCTGTACCGGGGGGGAAAAAGGGGCCTGGAACGCCTGACCGATTACCTGGCCCTGACGCCAGGGGAGCTAGCTGCTTTTATAGAGGGAGGGGAAGAACCGGTAATTTTCCTGGGTGATGCCCTCGACCTCTGCAGGGAGGCAGTGGCCCAGGCCGGGGAAAGGGCCTTTTTTGCGCCCGCGGCCTCCCGTATGCCCCGGGCCTCCAGTGTGGCCTTTTTGGGCCGGCAGGCCCTGGCGGAAAAGCCCGGGGGTGTGCCCCTTACCGCCGAGCCCCTTTATATCCGGAAATCGGCGGCCGAGATCAATCTGGAAAAAAAGAAAGCCCGGCTCCAGAGGGGGTAAGGCCATGATCACCTTGGAGAAGATGAACACAACCCATCTGGAGGAGGTACTGGCCCTGGAGAGGCTCTGTTTCTCCAATCCCTGGTCCTATGAGGCCTACCGTTTTGAGCTGGAGGACAATCAACTGGCCGACTACCTGGTGGTCCTGGATGCCGGCAGGGTGGTCGGCTACGGCGGTATGTGGCTGGTCATGGATGAGGCCCATATAACCAATATTGCCATCCACCCCCGGTACCGGCGCCGGGGACTGGGGGAATTGCTCTTGCGCTGCCTGATGGCCCGGGCCTATCTCAGGGGAGCCAGGCGCATGACCCTGGAAGTAAGGCGGTCCAACCGCATTGCCCAACGCCTCTATGAAAAGTTGGGTTTCAGGGGTGTCGGCTACCGGAGGGGCTATTATTCCGACAACGGGGAGGATGCCCTTATCATGTGGAAGGATAACCTGCAGCCTGCTGGGGCCGGACAGGAGCAGGATAGGGATAAGGAATTTGCAAGGGGGAAGTAGTATGGCAGGATTGATCCTTGGCATTGAGACCAGTTGTGACGAGACGGCGGCTGCAGTGGTTGCAGGGGGGAGGCAGATCCTTTCCAATGTTATTTCCAGCCAGATCGAGCTGCACCGGCCCTTTGGCGGTGTTGTCCCCGAACTGGCCTCCCGGAACCACCTGGAAAACATAAGCCTTATCATCGAAGAAGCCCTGGCTGCCGCCGGGATTACCTGGGAGGACCTGGACGGCATTGCCGTAACCTACGGCCCCGGTTTGGTGGGGGCCCTGCTGGTGGGTGTTACCGTGGCCAAGGCCATTGCCTTTGCCCGGAGGATTCCCCTGGTGGGCGTCAACCATCTGGAGGGACATATCTTTTCCAATTTCCTGGCCCACCCCCAGCTGGAACCGCCCTTTGTTGCCCTGGTGGTCTCCGGCGGCCACACCGACCTCCTCCAGGTTTTGGACTACGGCCAGTACCGGCCCCTGGGACAGACCAGGGACGATGCTGCCGGCGAGGCCTTTGACAAGGTGGCCCGGGTCCTGGGCCTGGGCTATCCGGGAGGGCCCCAGATCGATGCTGTGGCCCGGGAGGGGAACCCCGAGGCCATTTCCTTTCCCAGGGCCGTCATCAAGGATGCCCCCTTAGACTTCAGCTTCAGCGGCGTGAAGACGGCGGTTTTAAACTATCTCAACCGCGCCCGGCAGCGGGGGGAGGCCATTGATACGGCCGACGTGGCTGCCAGCTTTCAGGCAGCGGTAGTGGAGGTTCTGGTGGAGCGCACCCTGGCCGCGGCCGCCCAGTGCGGGGTAGACCGGGTGGCCGTCTGCGGTGGGGTTGCTGCCAATTCCGCCCTCCGGTCCCTTTTTCAGGAAAGAAGTGCCGGAACGGGCATAGAGGTCCTCTATCCGCCGCTGGTTTTGTGTACCGACAATGCAGCCATGATTGCTTCCGTCGGCTACTACCGCCTGCAGGCCGGCCATACTGCCCCCCTCAATCTCAACGCCGTTGCCAACCTGCCCCTGGAAAGTTGGGGATAATGTAGAATTGGGCTGGCCCCTTTGCCGCCGGGCTCTAGAGGTTGGAGGTTCGAAGTTAGAAAGAATATGTAGGATTTATCCACTTTATTAGTTCGGTTGTGGATGACCGGCGGGCCCTTGATTGTGGATAACTTGCCAATAGGCGATAAAAAAAGGCTTTTTTCCCCCTTTTTCTGTGGATAAGCCTGTGGAGAATGTGGATAACAGAAAGTATGTTCGGTTCTAAGGGAGGAAGCCCGGGGTGCAGCCAGACCTGTATCGTCTCCTGCTGAAGAGCATAGCCGAAGCCAATATCCTGCCCGTGACCTCGGCCTGCAACGGCCGCTGTCTTTTCTGCAGCCATCTGCAGAACCCGCCGGGGCTCAGGGTCTATTCCCTTCCCCAGCTGGGGAAGGAGGAAATCCTGGCCCTGGCCGAATTTCTAGATCCCGGGCAGAGGATTGTAATCGGCGAATCGGTAACGAGGATAAACGAAGGGGAGCCCTTTTTGCATCCGGAATTTTTGGGCATCCTCACGGGTCTGCGGCGGCTTTTCCCCACAACCTCCATCCAGATAACCACCAACGGCATGGCCCTCACCCCGGCCGCCATATCTTTTCTTGCATCCTTGGGCCGGGTCAGGCTGGTGGTGTCCCTCAACAGTGCCACCCCTTTGGGCAGGAGGAAACTGATGGGGGATAATGACCCGGCCGCCGTCCTCAGGGCCGTTGCCTCCCTGGGGGATAGGGGTATACCCTTTGACGGCAGCATCGTGGCCATGCCCCACCTGGTGGGCTGGGAGGACCTCCGCCAGACCATTGCCTTCTTGGCCCGCTGGGGCGCCGAAACCATCCGGATCTTCCTCCCCGGCTATACCCGCTATACCAGGCGGGAATGGCTACCCCCGGCGGGCATGGAGGAGAAACTGCGGGCCTTTGTGGCAGAAGAAGGGGAAAGGAGCCGGGTCCCCCTCATCCTGGAATTGCCCTTTCTAGAGGATTTGACGCCCCGGATCCTGGGGGTCATAGTGGACTCGCCGGCGGATCGGGCCGGCCTGAGGAGGGGGGATATCGTTACGGCCATCAATGGGAAAGAGCCCTTTTCCCGGGTCGACGCCTTCCGGCAGGTCCAGAAAGCCGGGAGGGCGGTCATCGATCTCAACCGGGACGGGGCGGCCCTTCAAGTTTCCCTTGAAAAGGAGGAGGGTGCCTCCCCCGGCTTTGTCATGGCCGCCGACCTGGAGCCGGCCCTTTTCCATTCCTTTACCAGGCGGATGCGGCAGGTGGTCGAGAACCGGGCCCTGGTGGCCACCTCAACCCTGGCGGCACCCATTCTGGCCTCGGCCCTGGATAGGGTTCAGGAGGAGCTTCCTTCCCTGGAGATAGCGGCCGTCCCCAATGTGACCTTCGGGGGCAACATCTGCTGCAGCGGTTTACTCCTTTTGGAGGACTTTCTGGCCGCCCTGCCGGATCGGGTTGAAGGGTGCCGGCCGGAGCGAGTTTTTATCCCTGGCATAGCCTTTGCCGATGGGGGGAGGGACTTGCGGGGGCGGTCCTACCTGGAGCTTCAGACAATTCTAAAAACTACCGTGGAGCTGATCCCGTGAGAAGGGGAGGGAAGGAAAATGAAGCTGGTCCAGGAGATTAAGGCCAGGAGTAGGGAGGCGGAGCATGCCGGCGGCAGGCTGCTGGTCCTTCCCGTAGCCGCGGAAGTGGCCCTGGCCCGGGAGGGTGGAGCCTCCCAGAAGGAGATCCAGTTGGCCGCCCTGGAGGCGGGCATTCTCCCGGCCCGTTACCTGCGGAGTTTTGGAACGGTGGGCCTGGCCGGGCAGGAGACCCTGCTCAAGGCCTGTGTCGCCGTAGTTGGTGCCGGCGGCCTGGGGGGCTGGATCGTTGAACTGCTGACCCGCATGGGTGTAGGCAGGTTGATTGTAGTCGATGGAGACAGCTTTGCTGACAACAACCTCAACCGACAGCTCCTGGCCACCCAGGAGAACCTGGGCAGGGCCAAGGCCCTGGCGGCCAAGGACCGGGCGGCCCAGCTGAACGGGGCCGTCACCGTCGATGCCCATGTGATCTGGCTGAACAGGGAAAATGCACGGGAGTTCCTGGCCCCGGCCCAGGTTATCATCGATGCCCTGGACAACCTGCCGACTCGCTTCCTCCTCCAGGAGACCGCCGCTGAACTGGGCGTCCCCCTGGTTCACGGTGCCATTGCCGGCTACCAGGGGCAGGTCATGACCATTTTTCCCGGAGACCCGGGGTTAAGGCTCCTGTACCCGGAAGGCCGGGAGCAGGGTGTGGAGGTGCAGCTGGGCAATCCTGCGGCCACCCCCGCCATGGTGGCGGCCTGGCAGGTCCAGGAAACCGTTAAAATCCTCCTGGGCCAGGGGGAACCCTTGCGGAACCGGCTCCTTTACCTGGATGCCCTGGGAGGCACCGTCGAGCTGCTCCCCCTGCACCCGTGAGGGGGGGTGTTACCGGCCCAGGTCTGCCAGGGCCCTTTTCAGCTGCTGCGCCCGGGAGCGGGGGACGGCAATGGTCAGTTCCACACTGTCGGCGTAATTGCTCTCCAGTATTTCCCCCTCCAGCTGGTTCAGGAGGTGGTGGACCTGGTCCAGCTGGGCATAGCTGCAGGTAAAGGTAAAGTTCGCCAGCAACCTTTTGGTAATGATCCCGGCATGGTCGATGGCATCCCCGGCGGCGCCGGCATAGGCCTCGATCAGGCCCCGTACCCCCAGCTTTCTGCCGCCGAAATAGCGGGTGACAACGACGGCCACGTTGGTGATGTCCCGGCTGAGGATGGCCCCATAGATGGGCTTTCCGGCTGTACCACTGGGTTCCCCGTCGTCATCAAAATAGGAAATCTCGTTCTTTCCCATCCCGACCCGGTAGGCCCAGCAGTTGTGGGTAGCCTGCTTGTGTTCGTTGCTGACCTGGGCGATGAAGGCCCGGGCTTCTTCTTCTGTGGGGGTTTCCTTTACATGGGCAATGAAAAGGGAACGCTGGATCTTACATTTGGTGATCATTTCCCGGGCTACCGTTTTATACTGATCTGTCATAGCAACCATCTCCCCGTTGTCGTCCCTTTCATTCTAACTGCTCTCCTGGGAACTGGCAAGGACGGGGGCGGGGCCCCCTGTCATTGACATTGACAGGGGGGTGTGTTACCATGAAAAATGGAGGAATAGAGAGATTTGACCGCTATTTTGCTGCTGAAGAGGAGGCCTTTATGTATAGTCAAAAAATTGAACTCCATGGCCACATCATAGATTCCCATATTTTACCGCGGATCCTGGATGAGATCATCGACAATAACGGTGATTTTCGCGTGGAAAAGTTTGAGATCGGCCGCACCAAGGCGGACCCCAGTTATGCCCTCCTGGAGGTCCAGGCTCATACCGAGGAAGAACTCACCCGGCTCCTGGGGAGGCTGCAGGAGTTGGGGGCCACCATTGTGACTGACGTGGAGGTAGAACTGGCACCGGCACCCCGGGACGGGGTCTTCCCCGAAAACTTTTATGCCACTACCAATCTGGAAACCTTTATTTTCGTCGCCGGCCGCTGGATTAGGGTGGAAGATACGGAAATGGACTGCGGCATTGTCTATGCACCAGAGACGGGCCGGGCCCGCTGTGTCCCCGTTAACGGGGTAAGAAAAGGGGAACTGGTGGTTTTGGGCCAGAAGGGAATTAAGGTGGTCCCCCTCCAGCGGGGCAGGCAGAAGGAAATCTTCCGCTTTATGGAGAGCGCCGTCTCCAGTGAAAGGCCCAAGGGCCTTCTGCTCAAGGAGATTGCCCAGCTGATGCGTAAGTTGAAAAGGGAAGGGAAAATGATCCTGGTGGTGGCCGGGCCGGCCATAATTCATACCGGGGCCGGCCAATACCTCTCCCAGATCATCGAGGCCGGCTACATCGATTATCTCTTTGCCGGCAATGCCCTGGCCACCCACGATATTGAAGGGGCCCTCTTGGGCACCTCCCTGGGTGTATCCCTGGCTACCGGGGAGGCGGTGCCGGGGGGACACAGCCATCACCTGCGGGCTATTAACCTGATCCGCCGGGCAGGCGGCATCAGGGAGGCGGTGGAACAGGGCCTTCTTACCAGGGGGGTTATGTACAGCTGTGTCGTCAACAATGTCGATTATGTGCTGGCCGGTTCTATCCGGGACGACGGCCCCCTCCCCGATGTGATCACCGATGTCCTGGAGGCCCAGGAGGAAATGCGGCGGCGGACCCAACAGGTGGACCTGGTCTTGATGCTGGGGACCATGCTCCATTCCATTGCTACGGGAAACCTCCTTCCGGCAAGGGTGCGCACCGTCTGTGTCGATATCAACCCGGCCGTGGTGACAAAACTGGTGGATCGGGGCAGTTTCCAGACCATCGGCATAGTCAGTGATGTGGAATGGTTCTTACGGGAATTGGCAGCCCAGCTTTTGGCAGGACAATAGAAGGCCAATAAAGGAGGCGGACTACCAGTGGCTCACCGGAAGAAATTAGCGGACTTTTCCCGCTATGAACAGATTGCCCTGGATTTAGCCCTGCGCATTATTCGCGATGAATACCAGATTGGGGAAAGGGTTTCCGGGCGTTCAACCCTGGCCGGCCGCTACAAGGTCTCCCCTGAAACCATCCGGAGGGCCGTGGCCCTCCTGGAGGATGCGGGGGTTGTGGAGACCATTGCCGGAACCGGCATAGTCATTAAGTCGAAAAAGGCGGCAGAAGATTATTTCCAGGCCTTTGAGGGAGAAAAGGCCATGGCTAATCTGCAGAAGAAGTTGAACCAGTTGATGGAGACCAGGCGGCGGCTGGATCAGGAAGTGGAACAGACGGTCCAACAGATGGTCTCCTACCTGTGGGGGATGATCAACAATCTCCAGTACCTGGAAAAGATCGAAATCCCGGCCGATTCCTGGATGGTCGGTAAAGATCTGGCAGAAACCAAACTCCGCAGCCGGACCGGGGCAACGGTGGTCAGTATCGAGAGGGATGGGGAAGAGATCTATTCTCCCTCTTCCAAAATGGAATTTAAGGCCGGAGACAGGCTTTCCGTTGTGGGAACGATGCAGGCCAAGGGCATGGTGAGGGAACTGGTAGCCCAAAAGGTACTGGAAGAAGAGTGAGGTTCCCTTTGTGTCCCCTTGCTTTAGTGGGAGCAGGGGAATTTTTTTCTGGGAAGGCTGTTACCGGTCTGCTTTCGTGTCCAGAAGGAATTAGATCCAGGTAGTTTTCCGAGGGTGTCCTTTAATAATTTCCCGGAGGTGAGCACAATGGGTGAGGAGAAGGATCTGTTGCAGGAATTGGCCGCCCTGGCGCCGGACAAGCGGCTCAGCTGCCCCCAGGCCCTGGCCCTGGCCAACCGCCTGGGAGTTGCCCCAATCAAAGTGGGCCGGGCAGCCGACCAGCTGGGTATTAAAATAGTCGGCTGCCAGCTGGGCTGTTTTGGCGAGGGAAAGAAGGAGGATTAGGGTCGAGATGGGGGATGGTGGCGGCATGAAGGAACTCTTTACCCTAGTTACCGTGGCCGAGGCCAGGGATATCCTGGCCCGGCACTGGTCCCCTGCCCCTTTGGACCAGGAAGAAGTTCCCCTGACCTCTGCCCTGGGCCGGGTCACGGCCAGGGAGATCAAAGCACCGGAGGATGTACCCGGCTTTGATCGTTCTACCGTCGACGGCTTTGCCCTCAGGGCTGCCGATACCTTTGGTGCCAGTGAGGGGATGCCGGGCTATGTAACCGTCGTCGGGGAGGTAGCCATGGGCGGGGCGCCGGGAGGGAAACTGGGGCCAGGGGAGTGTATGCAGATTGCCACCGGCGGCATGCTCCCTGCCGGCAGTGATGCCGTGGTCATGGTGGAGCATACCGAGGCCCTGGACAGCACCACCCTGGGCATACTCCGGCCCGTGGCGCCGGGGGAGAATGTGATCCGGCGGGATGAAGACCTCAAGGCCGGAGGGGTAATCCTCCCGGCGGGCCGGCGCCTGCGCCCCGGCGATATCGGCCTCCTGGCAGCCTGTGGTCTGACCAGGGTGCCCGTGGTCCGGCGCCCCCGGGTGGCCATCATTTCCACCGGTAACGAGCTGGTGGACCCGGCGGCAAAGCCTGCCCCGGGGCAGGTGCGGGACGTGAACACCTATACCCTGGGGGCCATGGTGGAAGAGGCGGGGGGAGAGGTGAGCCATCGCTGGGTGGTGGAGGATTGTTTTGAACAGCTCTATCCCCGGCTGGAAGAGGGACTGGCCGCAGCCGATGTAACCGTCATTTCCGGTGGCAGCTCGGTGGGGACCAGGGATCTGACGGCCCAGCTCATCGAGGAGGCGGGCAGGCCCGGTGTCCTGGTCCACGGGGTGGCGGTGCGGCCGGGGAAGCCGACCATCATCGGCCTGGCCCGGGGTAAACCCATCTTTGGCCTGCCGGGGCACCCGGTTTCGGCCCTGATCACCTTTGACCTCTTTGTCCGGCCCTGTTTGGAGCGGCTGCAGGGCAGGCCAGAGAAGAAATTCTATCCTACCGTGCGGGCCCGGCTCAATCGCAATGTGGCCTCGGCTGCTGGGCGGGAAGACTATGTCCGGGTTATCCTGCACCAAGAGGGGGAAGAAATAACGGCAGAACCGGTGTTGGGCAAGTCGGGACTAATCTCCACTATGGCCCGGGCCCATGGCCTGGTGCGGATTCCCCTGCATCAAGAGGGTTTTCTGGCAGGGGAAGAGGTGGAAGTAAGGTTGTTATAGGGGGCTTACCGATGGCAAAGGAAAGAAAGATTTACCTGCACAATGAGCCGCCTGCTGAGGCCCGGGAGCGCTTTTTTCAGGCGGTGGCGGCAGCCGGTTCCGGGGACTGGGGGGAGGAAATAATTCCGGTAGAGGAGGCGGTGGGGAGGATTACGGCGGCTCCCGTCTTTGCCCGCCATTCGGTTCCCCACTACCATTCGGCTGCCATGGACGGCTATGCCGTGGCGGCCGAGAACACCTTTGGGGCGTCGGAAACCAGCCCCTTACGGCTGCCGGTGCCGGAAAAGGCGGTGCCCGTCGATACCGGCGACCCCCTCCCCCCGGGCTTTAACGCCGTGATCATGATCGAAGATGTCCAGGAACTGGGGGGAGAAATCGAAATTATCGCTCCAGCCCCGCCCTGGCAGCACGTCCGGGTAATGGGGGAGGATATAGTAGCTACAGAGCTCATCCTGCCCGCCAATCACACCATCCGGCCCCTGGACCTGGGCTCCCTCCTGGCCGGCGGCATTACCGAGCTTGCCGTAAAGAGAAGGCCGCGGGTCAGCATTATACCCACCGGCTCCGAACTGGTCCAGCCCGGGGAGAAGTTAGAAGAGGGGAATATCGTTGAATTTAATTCCCGGGTCCTGGGGGCCCTGGTGCGGGAATGGGGTGGGGAACCGGTGACTGCCCCCATCCTTCCCGACGACTATCAACGGATCAAGGCGGAGATGGAGAAGGCCCTGGCTGGGGCCGATGTGGTGGTGGTTAATGCCGGTTCCTCGGCTGGTTCCGAAGACTACACAGCCTCCCTGGTGGCGGAGCTGGGGGAGCTGGTGGTCCACGGGGTGGCAACCAAGCCCGGCAAACCGGTGGTCCTGGGGGTGGCCCGGGGAAAACCAGTCCTGGGTATTCCCGGCTTTCCCGTGTCGGCGGTAATTGCCGCCCGCCTCTTCCTCCGGCCCCTCCTCTACTGGCTCCAGGGGGTGCATCCCCCAGCCCTGCCCAGGACCCGGGCCGTGGCCACCCGCCGGATTGTCTCCTCCCCGGGAGCCGAGGAATACGTCCGGGTCAAGCTGGGCCAGGTAGGGGAGAAGCTGGTGGCGGTACCCCTGCCCCGGGGGGCGGGGATGACCATGTCCCTGGTCAGGGCCGATGGCCTCCTGGTGGTTCCAGCCCTCAGCGAGGGCTACAATGCCGGGGATGAGGTGACCGTCGAGCTCTGGCGTTCCCTGGAAGAGATCAAAAACACCCTGGTCATTATCGGCAGCCATGACCTGACCCTGGATATTTTAGGGAGCCAGCTGCGCCTTCTTTCCCCCCGCCACAGCATCTCCTCGGCCCATGTGGGCAGCCTGGAGGGGCTCCTGGCCCTGAAGCGGGGGGAGACCCACCTGGCGGGCACCCACCTCCTGGACGAGGAGACGGGGGATTACAATGTCTCCTACATTAAAAAATACCTGCCCGGACGGGAGCTTGCCCTGGTTACCCTGGCTTATCGGCAGCAGGGCCTGATGGTCAAGGCAGGCAACCCCAAGGAAATTGTCGGCATCAAGGATCTCTTGCGGCCCGATGTGGCCTTTATCAACCGCCAGCGGGGTTCAGGCACCCGCATCCTCCTGGACTATTACCTGCGCCAGGAGGGCCTCGATCCCCGGGAAATTGAGGGTTACCAGCGGGAGGAGTTCACCCATATGGCCGTGGCTGCTGCGGTAGCCGGCGGGGCGGCCGATGTCGGTATGGGTATTCTGGCCGCCGCCCGTTCCCTGGGCCTGGATTTTGTTCCCCTGGCCGAAGAGCGTTATGAACTGGCCATTCCCCGGGAATATTTTGCTTTAGAAGGGGTTCAGCAGCTCCTGGAAGTGATCAAGTCCCCTGCCTTCCGGCAGCAGGTGGAGGCCCTGGGGGGCTATGATCTCCGCGATACGGGCACCATCCGCTGGATTAAATAAGCAAAACTGTCACGAAAAAGGAGATGTTCACATGCTTGACCGCCAGAAGCGGCCGGTAGATTACCTCAGGATCTCCGTCACCGACCGGTGCAATCTGCGCTGTATCTACTGTATGCCGCCGGAGGGAGTGGAGTATAAGCCCCATGCTGAGATCCTCCGCTACGAAGAGATTATCCGGGTGGTCGCCGCGGGAGCGGCCCTGGGGATAAAGCGGGTCCGGCTGACCGGGGGAGAACCCCTGGTCAGAAAGGGCCTGCCCGCCCTCATTGGGAGCCTGGCTGCCATCGAGGGCATTGAAGATATCTCCCTGACCACCAACGGGACTCTCCTGGGCCCCCTGGCGGCAGAGCTGAAGGAGGCCGGCCTGGGGCGGGTCAATATCAGCCTCGATACCCTGGATCCCCGGAAGTTCCGGCTTGTCACCCGGGGTGGCGAACTGGAGCGGGTCTGGGACGGTATTGAACAAGCTTTAAAGCTGGGATTAAACCCGGTAAAAATAAATGTGGTTGTCATCAAGGGGCTCAATGACGGGGAGCTGGCCGATTTTGCCCGCCTCACCCGCGAGGCCCCCCTCCATGTCCGTTTTATCGAACTGATGCCCCTGGGTGATGACCGGGAATGGGCCAACAGCCATCGCCTCTCTTTGCCGGAACAGAGGCGGGCCATATCCCACCTGGGCCCCCTGGAGCCTGTCCAGATACCCGGCGGCGGCCCGGCCCAGTATTATCGGCTCCCCGGGGGAAAGGGCAGCATTGGCTTTATCAGTGCCCTCAGTGAACACTTTTGCGCCCGGTGTAACCGCCTCCGCCTGACGGCCGACGGTAAGGTGAGACCCTGCCTGGCTTCGGACCAGGAGCTGGATCTTAAGTGTGTTCTCCGCGCAGGGGGAGATACCGAGGCCATCAGAGAAATACTGGTCCAGGCCGTTAACGCCAAGCCGGTGGGACACCGGCTGGAAGTCCAGGCACAGGATGAAACCGGAGGAAAGAGGTACCGCTATATGTGCCAGATAGGGGGCTGATGGTATGGCTTCATTGACCCACATCAACGACCAGGGTCGGGGCCGGATGGTGGACATCTCGGCCAAGGAGCCCACTGCCAGGGAAGCCATTGCCCGGGGCTGGGTAGCCATGCAGCCTGGGACCCTGGCCCTCCTCAAGGCCGGGGGACTGGAGAAGGGAGATGCCCTGGCTGTGGCCCAGGTGGCCGGGATCATGGGGGCCAAAAGGACCCCGGAACTGATTCCCATGTGCCATCCCCTCAACCTAACGGGGGCAGATCTAAGCTTCGAGCTCAATGAAGGGGAGAACCGGGTGGAGATCGAAGCCCGGGTCAAGGTCAAGGGGGCTACCGGCGTGGAAATGGAGGCCCTGACCGCCGTTGCTGTGGCGGCCCTGACCGTATATGACATGTGCAAGGCCGTGGACAAGGAGATGGTAATCGGGGGGATCCGCCTCGTCGAGAAAAGGGGCGGCCGCAGTGGACATTTTCGCAGGAAGGGAGAGTAGCCGGTGGGGGTTATTACGGCCGTATGTGTAAGTAAGGAAAAGGGTGTCAAGAAGGAGAATATTGGGGTGGGCGTCCTGCGGGAGGGCCACGGTCTGGTGGGAGATGCCCATGCCGGGGACTGGCACCGGCAGGTCAGCCTCCTGGGGGAAGAGAGTATCGCCAGGATGAGGACCAAGGGGCTGGAATTAGCCCCGGGGGATTTTGCCGAAAATCTTACCGTCCGGGGCCTTCAGCTTGCCTCCCTGCCTGTGGGAACCCGGCTGCAGATCGGAAGGGAAATAGTGCTGGAGATCACCCAGATCGGCAAGGAATGCCACCATGGCTGTGCCATCCGCCAGCTGGTGGGGGACTGTGTCATGCCCCGGGAGGGGGTCTTTGCCCGGGTGCTCAAGGGTGGCCAAGTCCGGGTGGGTGACCCGATAGTAGAGGTGAAGGAGCATGTATAGGATCGGCGTGATCACTGCCAGCGACAAGGCCTTCCGGGGAGAGCGGGAGGATAAGAGCGGGCTGCTGATCCGGGAGCTGCTGGCCCCCCTGGGGACGGTGGAGGAATACCGGGTCCTTCCCGACGATCGGGAAGCCATCAAGGCTGCCCTCCTCCAGATGGCCGACGAGCTGGGCCTCGACCTGGTTTTGACCACCGGGGGAACGGGCCTGGGTCCCCGGGATGTTACCCCCGATGCCACCCGGGAGGTTATGGACCGGGAGGTGCCGGGCCTGGCGGAGGCCATGCGGGCCAAGGGTTTGGAGCAGACTCCCCACGCCATGCTCTCCCGGGCCCTGGCGGGCACCCGGGGTCGGACCTTAATTGTCAATCTGCCAGGGAGTCCCAGGGGGGTGAGGGAATCCCTGGAGGTCCTTTTGCCCGCCCTGCCCCATGCCCTGGAAGTCCTGCAGGGACGGGGGACCGAGTGTGGAAGGGAGTAGCAGGCTAATGGGTCGGCCTGGGAGGCAAGGGGTATAATTTGGTCTTTCAGGGAAATAATAACTGGTGAAAAATAGCTTAAGATAAAATCAGAAGCAAGGGGGAGATAGGGGGATATTTTCCAATTTAACCGCCAATAAATGCTCTTTAATCCCTATTCTTATAGTTGCCGAGAAGATGGCCATTTACTATTATTAGTATTAGGTATTAGCACTCACTGGACGTGAGTGCTAATAAACAGACCAGGAACTAGAAGGAGGGTTATCGCATGAAGGTTAAACCTCTAGGCGACCGGGTACTTGTTAAGCCAGTGAAACAGGAAGAGAAGACCAAGGGTGGCATCGTTCTTCCGGACACGGCCAAGGAAAAGCCCCAGGAAGGGGAAATCATTGCCGTTGGCAGCGGTAAGCTCCTGGATAATGGGGAAAGGGTCCCCCTGGAAGTTAAGGTGGGCGACAAGGTTATCTATTCCAAGTTCGCCGGTACCGAGATCAAGCTGGATGATGAGGAGCACCTGCTCTTGAGCGAACGGGATATCCTTGCCATTGTTGAATAGGCTTTGCTAGAACAAGCTAAAGGAGGGTATTACATATGGCCAAGCAGCTTTTATATAGAGAAGAAGCCCGGCGGGCTCTGGAAAGAGGGGTAGAAAAACTGGCAGCAGCCGTTAAGGTTACCATGGGGCCCAAGGGCAGGAACGTTGTTTTGGACAAAAAATTCGGTTCCCCCACCATCACCAACGACGGGGTAACCATTGCCCGGGAAATCGAACTGGAAGATCCCTTTGAGAATATGGGAGCCCAGCTGGTGAAGGAAGTTGCCACCAAGACCAATGATGTGGCAGGAGACGGTACCACCACCGCTACCCTGCTGGCCGAGGCCATCATCAAGGAAGGACTCAAGAACGTTACCGCCGGAGCCAACCCCATGATCGTGAAGCGGGGTATCGAAAAGGCGGTCGAAGTGGCCGTTGAAGCCATCAAGAAGAACAGCAAGACCGTCGAGAGCCGGGAAGCCATCTCCCAGGTTGCCGCCATTTCCGCCGACAGTGAGGAGATCGGGGAGCTCATTGCCGATGCCATGGAAAAGGTCGGCAAAGACGGCGTCATCACCGTGGAAGAATCCAAGGGGATCGGCACCACCCTGGAAATTGTGGAAGGGATGCAATTTGACCGGGGCTATATCTCCCACTACATGGTGACCGATACCGATAAAATGGAGGCCATCCTTGATGAACCCTATATCCTGATCACAGACCGCAAGATCAGTTCCATCAACGACCTCCTGCCCGTCCTGGAAAAGATCGTCCAAACGGGCAAGCCCCTCCTGGTCATAGCCGAAGACATGGAAGGGGAAGCCCTGGCAACCCTGGTTCTCAATAAGCTGCGGGGCACCCTCAATGCCGTAGCCGTGAAGGCTCCTGGCTTTGGTGACCGCCGCAAGGCCATGCTGCAGGATATTGCCATCCTCACCGGTGGTACCGTTATTACGGAAGAGGTCGGCCTGAAGCTCGATGCAGCCGATATCAGCATGCTGGGCCAGGCCCGTCAGGTGCGGGTCAACAAGGAAGAAACCATCATCGTCGATGGCCGTGGTGACACCGAAGAGGTCAAGGCCCGCATCAACCAGATCCGGGCTGAGATCGAGGAAACCACCTCCGACTTCGACCGGGAGAAACTCCAGGAACGTCTGGCCAAGCTGGCCGGCGGAGTAGCTGTCATTGAAGTCGGCGCCGCCACCGAAACGGAACTGAAGGAGAAGAAGCACCGGATCGAAGACGCCCTGGCCGCTACCCGGGCCGCCGTAGAGGAAGGCATCATTGCCGGCGGTGGTACCGCCCTCGTCGATGCCCTGTCGGCCCTGGATGAGCTGAAGGTTGATGGCGATGAAAAGGTGGGTGTCGATATCGTCCGCCGGGCCCTGGAAGCCCCTGTCCGGCAGATTGCCAGCAACGCCGGGGCTGAGGGTTCGGTAATTGTCGAGCATGTCAAGGGCAAGCCGGTCAATGTTGGCTTCAATGCCCTGACGGGCGAGTTCGTCGATATGTTTGCTGCCGGTATCGTTGACCCGGTGAAGGTAACCAGGTCGGCACTCCAGAATGCCGCCAGCATTGCCGCCATGCTGTTGACCACCGAAGCGATAGTAACCGATATCCCGGAAGAAAAAGATAATACCCCTCCTGCCCCGCCCATGATGTAAGGAGGGTAACTAAAAAGGCACCGTGAGCACGGTGCCTTTTTTGATCCCCAACTGCTTGCCTTTTCTCCTTATCCTTGACAGCAGGGCAATCTTCCGCTATATTCAACTCAGCAGAGGTAGCATTTTTCAGAATTCTTTAGAGCCGAGGAGGGACAGCTGTGACCGGCATCGAGGCAGAAAAGATTGTTATCCTGGACTTGGGCGGAGGGCACAGCCAGCTGTTGGCCAGGCGGGTGCGGGAAGCCCGGGTTTTTTCGGAAGTTTTACCATATAATGCCCCCCTGGAAGAAATTCAGGGGGAGAACCTGCGGGGAATCATTATTAGTGGCAGCCCGGCGGCGCCCCCTTCCGGGGAAGTCCGCCTTTCTCCCCGGCTCTTTGACCTGGGGGTTCCCATCCTGGGGATCGGTTGCGGGCTGGAGCTTTTGCTCCGCCAGCTGGGGGGCAGGGTAGCCAGGACGGGAGGGGAAAGCGGGAGGCAGGTCCAACTGAGGATTGACGATGCCCGGGACCTCCTGGCTGGCCTGGAAGATGGGGAGGCTGTCTGGCTGGAAGAAGGTGTTACCGTCGAAGTTCTGCCACCGGCATTTGAGATTATTGGCCGTGCCGGGGATATCCCCGCCGCTGTGGCCCAGCAGGAAGGGAAACTCTATGGGGTGTTCTTTTATCCCGAGGTCGAGGGAAGCCCCGGGGGAATGGGCATCATCAGGAATTTCCTCTACCGGATCTGCGGCTGCCGGGGCCTGTGGACCCCCGGGGCCTTCGTTAAAGAGCAGGTGGAAGCCATAAGGGCCCAGGTCGGTGGAGACCAGGTCCTCTGCGGCCTGAGCGGCGGAGTCGATTCTTCCGTGGCGGCAGCCCTGGTCCACCGGGCGGTGGGAGACCAGCTGACATGCGTCTTTGTCAACAACGGCCTCCTCAGGAAGGGGGAGGCCGAAGAGGTGCGGCACACCTTTGGGGAAAAAATGGGGATGAAGCTGGTTTATGTCGATGCCCGGAAGCGCTTCCTGGGCCGGCTGGCAGGGGTTACCGACCCGGAGGAAAAAAGGAAGATCATCGGGGAGGAGTTCATCAGGGTCTTTGAGGAGGAAGCAGGGAAGTTGGGCCGCCTGGACTACCTGGTGCAGGGGACCATTTACCCTGATGTCATTGAAAGTGGGGGAGGCCCCGGTGCCCGCCTGGTCAAGTCCCATCACAACGTGGGAGGGCTGCCCGAAGACATGAACCTGAAGCTCCTGGAGCCCTTGCGGAAACTGTTCAAGGATGAGGTCCGGAGGGTGGGGGCCGAACTCGGCCTGGCTGAAGAGATCCTGTGGCGGCATCCCTTCCCAGGACCGGGTCTGGCCGTCCGTATTATTGGGGAAGTGACGGAAGAAAAGCTGGCCATCCTGCGGGAGGCCGATGCCATAGTGGTAGAAGAGATAAAGAAGGCCGGCCTGTACCGGGAAATTTGGCAGGCCTTTGCCCTCTTGCCCGATTTACGCAGCGTGGGGGTAACGGAGGCGGGGCGGACCTATGCCTACACCGTGGGGGTCAGGGCGGTAACCAGTGTCGATGCCATGACCGCCGACTGGGCCCGCCTGCCCCATGGGGTCCTGGCCGCCATTTCTGACCGGATCGTCAGGGAAGTTGCGGGGGTAAACCGGGTCGTCTACGACATCACGGGCAAGCCGCCGGCGACCATCGAGTGGGAGTAGGGGACCAGGAAGGGGGCAGTATTACGAACAATATATTTACATTCTAAGATAATGTTCGGATTACCCCTTGACAGGGGGTCCCCGGTGCTGGTAAGATAAAAATGTAAAGATTGGGTAAAGGAAAATTAAATAGAGGCCTTCATATAATTCCGGGAATATGGCTCGGGAGTATCTACCAGGCAGCCGTAAACTGCTTGACTATGAGGGAAAGTGTACCTAGGGTTCCGGGCCGAAGGAAGGCGTCCGGTCCAAGTGGTACAGCTCCGGTTCTGCCCGCTTGTGCAGATTTGGGCAGCAACGGAGTACACCGAAGGGATAAAAGCCCAGGCGGGGAGGTTTCGCTCACAGTTATGCTGGAGCATCTCCCTGCCTGGGTATATTTTTTCTACAGGAGGTGACTATACCCACTAGGATTTCCTTTGTCCCCACGGTTAATAAGCTTATGAGGAGGCAGGAAAATGCTTGAGGAATTCTTTAAACTCAAGGAGAAAAATACCGACGTCAGAACTGAGATCATGGCTGGAATAACTACCTTTATGACCATGGCCTATATCCTTTTTGTTAATCCCGATATCCTCAGTGCCACTGGGATGCCCTTTGGGGCGGTAATGACTGCTACCGCCATTTCCGCCGGTGTGACGACAATTCTAATGGGCCTGGTTACCAATTATCCCTTTGCCCTGGCCAGCGGTATGGGGCTAAATGCCATGTTCGCCTTTGCCGTGGCCCCGGCAGTGGGCTGGGAAGCAGCCCTGGGTATAGTCTTTGTCTCTGGTATTGTCTTCATCTTGCTAGCGGTATTCGGCATAATCGATTATATTGATGCGGCCATTCCGGGCAGCCTGAAGAGGGCCGTTTCCGCCGGTATCGGCCTTTTTATTGCCTTTATCGGCCTGCAGAATGCCGGCATTATTGTCGCTGATTCCGCGACTCTGGTAGCCCTGGGCAATCTGGCCGAGCCGGGGACTCTGCTGGCTGTCATCGGCCTTCTGGTGATTGCCATCCTGATGGCCCTCAAGGTACGGGGTGCCATCCTCCTCGGGATCCTGATCACAACGGTCATCAGCTTCTTTATGGGAATCACTCCCTTTCCCACCAGCCTTTCCGACATCTTCGGGGCACCGGAAAGCCTGGCTCCCATTGCCTTCAAGTTTGATTTATCCGGGGCTTTCAGCCTTGGCTTTATGACCATCTTTGCCTTTCTCTTTGTCGACGTTTTCGATACCATGGGAACCCTCATGGGCACAGCGGCCCGGGCTGGCTTCCTGGACAAGGAGGGCCGGCTGCCCCGGATCAAGGAGGCAATGCTGGTGGACGCCATCGGTACCGTACTGGGCGCCCTGCTCGGTACCAGTACTGTTACCACCTATGTGGAAAGTACCGCCGGTGTTTCCGAGGGCGGGCGCAGCGGTTTGACGGCTGTGGTCGTCGGCGTCCTCTTCCTGGCCTCCCTTTTCCTAGCCCCCCTGGCAGGCCTGGTCCCCAGTGGCGCCACGGCACCGGCCCTGATCATAGTGGGGGTACTGATGATGGGGGCAGTAACAGATATTGATTTCAATGATTTCACCGAGGCCTTCCCCGCCTTTGTCACCATGCTCTTCATGCCCTTGGCATACAGCATTGCCAATGGTATTGCCGCCGGCTTCCTGGCCTACCCGGTGGTCAAGCTGGCAGCCGGGCGAGGGCATGAGGTCCACTGGTTCACCTATGTCCTGGCACTAGTTTCCCTCGTCCACTTCGCTGTGTAATTATTCCTGGGAGCGCCGGCTCTTAAAGCCCGTCGCTCCCTTCCTTTAAATAGCCCCAGGCGAGGGCCGGGAAGGTTTTTCTTACTAGAGAGTACATTGGGTAAAGGCATCCTGTTCTGTGAAGGAGGAAGGAAAGGATGGCTGGTAAGGTGCGGGTAGGTATTGTCATGGGAAGCGATTCCGACCTGCCGGTGATGCAGGAAGCGGCAGCAGTCCTGGCAGAGCTGGGGGTGGGCTATGAGATGCAGATCTTGTCAGCCCACCGGGTCCCCGAAGACACTGCCATCTATGCCCGGGAAGCAGCCGGGCGGGGGCTGCAGGTTATAATAGCCGGGGCGGGGCTGGCTGCCCATCTGCCGGGGGTAATTGCCGCCTATACCACTTTGCCGGTAATTGGCGTCCCCCTGCAGGCCGGTGCCCTGGGGGGGCTCGATGCCCTCTACGCCATCGTCCAGATGCCCCCGGGAGTGCCGGTGGCCACCGTCGGCATCGGCGGGGCCCGGAATGCAGGCATCCTGGCAGCCCAGATCCTGGCTGTTGCCGATGAAGGCTTGCGGGAAAAACTAATGGTTTTCAAGGAGAAGATGGCGGCCCGGGTGAGGGAGCGGAATGCCAGGCTCCAGGAGAATCAGGGGAAAGGCAAATAGAGAAATCCCCGGGAACGGTACGGCTATACATAAATTAAAGGGAGGCCTTCGCCATGGAAAAGGGCGAAAAACTTTATGAAGGAAGGACAAAGATCCTTTACAGCACTTCGGAACCCGATCACTGCCTGATGTATTTTAAAGATAAGATAACGACCTCTGCGGGAAAAAAGCAGGAGACTATAAAGAATCTGGGAATCTATAACGCTAAAATAAGCGCTACCCTCTTTGAACTCCTGTCCCGGGCGGGTATACCCACCCACTATGTGGCAACGGTCGGCGAACGGGAGCTGCTGGTCAAGAAACTGGATGTTCTACCCCTCGAGTTTGTTGTTCGGAATGTGGTGGCAGGGAGCCTGGCCAGGCGCCTGGGTATCGAAGAGGGCTTTCAGTTTATAGAACCGGTGGTGGAGTATTATTATAAGCGGGATGATCTGGGGAAACCCCTCCTGACCGAGTCCCACCTGCGGGCTTTGGGCATAGTGGAGGAAGAACAGCTCCAGGCCTGTACCATTATGGCCCAGCAGGCCAACCTGATTTTAAAACATTATTTCGCCCGCAGGGGCCTGCTGCTGGTGGATACCTTCTTCGAATTTGGCTTCGACGGCGATGAGCTAATATTGTGTGACGAAATCTCCCCCGATACCTGCCGCCTGTGGGATAGCCAGACGGCGGAAAGGCTGGACAAGGACCGCTTTCGCCGGGACCTGGGTGGTGTTGGGGAGGCCTACCAGGAAGTGGTGGCGAGGCTGTTGGGGGAGGAAAACTGGCCGGGCACACAGGGGCCTTTTTGCTAGTGCCAGGAGAAGGGGCCGGCCCTCCCCCGGACCCCCTGGCCGTATCTGGATAACTCTAAGGAGGTTTAGCCATGGCAGCTGAATGGCAGAAGGTAGGTTTAAGTCAAGGGGAATATGAGAAAATTGTATCTCTGCTCGGGCGGGAACCCAATGAGGTAGAGCTGGGTATCTTCGGTGTCATGTGGTCGGAACACTGTTGTTATAAAAATTCCAAAGCCCTTTTGCGCCGTTTTCCCACCCAGGGGGAGCGGGTCCTCCAGGGTCCTGGGGAGAATGCCGGCGTGGTCGATATCGGCGACGGCCTGGCCGTTGCCTTTAAAATAGAGAGCCACAATCATCCCTCGGCCGTTGAACCCTACAATGGTGCAGCTACAGGCGTGGGCGGCATTGTCCGGGATATTTTGTCCATGGGTGCCCGCCCCATTGCCCTCCTCAATTCCCTCCGCTTCGGCGACCCGGCCGACGAAAGGGTGGAGGAGCTGGTGGAAGGTGTCGTCGCCGGTGCTGCCGACTACGGCAATGTCCTCGGCGTTCCCACCGTCGGGGGAGAGCTGAAATTTGCCCCGGCTTATAGTGGAAACCCCCTGGTGAATGTCATGTGTGTGGGCCTCATGAAAAAAGATGCCCTGGCCCGGGGTCTGGCCGCCGGGCCCGGCAACCCCGTTATAGTTTTCGGCGGCAGGACGGGGCGGGACGGCATCCACGGGGCAACCTTTGCTTCCGAGGAGCTGGAAGGCGAGGGTACAGGGAAGAGCAGCTCTGTTCCCGTCGGCCATCCGGAGACGGAAAAGCTTTTGATTGAAGCCTGCCTGGAGCTCTTGACCACCGATGCCGTGGTGGGGATCCAGGACCTGGGGGCAGCCGGCCTGACCTCATCAAGCTGTGAAATGGCCAGCCGGGCGGGGACGGGTATCGAGCTGGACGTTGCCCTGGTGCCCCGGCGGGAAGAGGGCATGACCCCCTATGAGGTAATGCTCTCGGAATCCCAGGAGCGGATGCTGGTCGTCGTCCAAAGGGGGAAGGAGGCCGTGGTCGAAGAAATCCTGCAAAGGTGGGATCTCGACTACGCCATTATCGGCCAGGTAATCGAAGAGCCGGACCTGGTCGTAAAGGAGGGCAGTGAGGTCGTTGCCCGCCTTCCCATCAGGGCCATTGTCGATGAAGCACCGGAGTACCAGCGGGAAGGGGTTGAACCCCCTTACCTGGTGAAGGCCCGGGAATTTACCCCGGCGGATCTCCCGGAACCTGCCGATTACAATGAAACCCTGCTGCAGCTGCTGGCCTCCCCCAATATTGCCAGCAAGGAGGGGGTTTACAGTAATTTTAACTACCAGGCCGAGACGGTGCTGGTTGGTCCCGGCTCCGATGCGGCTGTCATCCGGATCCCGGGGACGAAAAAGGCCATTGCTGTAACTTCCGATGTTAATGGACGCTACTGTTATCTGGACCCCTATCAGGGTGGGATGGCGGCAGTGGCCGAAGCGGCCCGGAATTTGGTCTGTGCCGGGGCAGAGCCCCTGGCCCTCACCGACGGTCTCAATTTCGGCAACCCGGAAAAACCCGATATTTACTGGCAGCTGGAACAGGCTGTGGAGGGAATAAGCAGGGCCTGCGAAGATTTACAAATTCCCGTGGTCAGCGGTAATGTGAGCCTCTATAACGAGACAGGCGGGCAGGCTGTCTACCCAACCCCCATCGTGGGAATGGTTGGCCTTTTGGAAAATTACGAAGATCACCTTACCCAGGGCTTTAAAAATCCCGGCGATCTCATTGTCCTCTTAGGGGAGACCAAGGAGGAATTGGGGGGCAGTGAATATTTGGCCGTCTGCCACGGCCTCGTTGCCGGGCGGCCGCCCCGGGTAGATCTGGAAGGGGAGAGGAAACTCCAGTCCCTCTGCCTGGCCGCGGCCAGGGAAAGGCTCCTGAATTCGGCCCACGACTGTGCCGAGGGAGGCCTGTTAGTTACCCTGGTGGAATCCTGTCTCACGGCAACACCAGAGCCCCTGGGGGCAGAATTGGCCTTCGCCTCTTCCCTGCCCGTAGTGAGTACCTTCTTTGCCGAAAGCCAGGGCCGGATTGTCGTTTCCCTGCCCGAGGAAAACCTCTCCCGCCTCCAGGAGCTGGCTGCCCAGTGGGACGTTCCCCTCCAGGTCCTGGGCCGCGTAGCCCCGGCCAGGCTGGAGGTGCGGCTTTTGGAGACCGGTGTCCAGGAGCCCTTAATAGACCTGGAGGTAGCTACCCTGGCCCAGAGATGGGGGGTAAGGTAAGTTGAGGGGGATAACTGATAAGCCCCGGGAGGCCTGTGGTGTATTTGGCATTTATGCCCCCGACGGTGAGGCCGCTGCCCTCACCTATATGGGCCTCTATGCCCTCCAGCACCGGGGCCAGGAGAGTGCCGGGATCACGGTCAGCGATGGGGAAAAACTGCAGCTCTATAAGGATGAGGGTTTGGTGCCCGAGGTCTTTTCCGAAGAGATCCTGGAGGGCCTTCCCGGTTTCCTGGCCATCGGCCACGTCCACTATCCCACCTGGGGCAATACCGGCTACCTCAATGCCCAGCCCCTCCTGGTTCATTCCCGCAAGGGTAGTCTGGCCCTGGCCCATAACGGCAACCTGGTCAATGCCGCCGCCCTGCGGGCCCAGCTGGAAGAACAGGGGGCTGTCTTCCAGACCGCCGTTGATGCGGAAGTCATTGCCAGCCTCCTGGCCCGGAACGATAGGGAAGGGATCGTAGCCGCCCTGGTGGACTGTATGCAGGTCTTCCGGGGTTCCTATGCCCTGGTCCTGCTGACCAGGGACCGCCTCATCGGGGCCCGGGATCCCCACGGCCTGCGGCCCCTGTCCCTGGGCACCCTGCCCGGGGGCGGCTATGTCCTGACCTCGGAAACCTGCGCCCTGGATACCATCGGAGCCTCCTTCCTCCGGGATGTGGAGCCGGGGGAAGTGGTGGTGGTAGAGGGCGGCCAGCTCCACTCCCTCCAGGGAACGAAGCCCCTTGGCCGGGCCCTCTGTGCCTTTGAATTCATCTACTTTGCCCGGCCCGACAGCGTCATCGACGGGATGAATGTCCACCTGGCCCGGAACCGGGCGGGCGAGCGTTTGGCCCAGGAGCACCCGGTGGAGGCGGATCTGGTCATTGCCGTGCCCGATTCGGGGACCTCTGCCGCCATCGGCTATGCCCGGGCGGCCGGGATACCCTTTGGAGAAGGGATGATCAAAAACCGCTATGTGGGCCGGACCTTCATCAGCCCCGGCCGGAAGGCCAGGGAAAGGAGGGTCCAGCTGAAACTCAATCCCATCAGCACGGTGGTGAAGGGGAAGCGGGTGGTGGTCGTGGATGATTCCATCGTCCGGGGGACCACCAGCCACCGGATCGTCAAGCTCCTCCGCAAGGCAGGGGCCCAGGAGGTCCACGTCCGGGTTAGCTCCCCCCCGGTGGTCTCGCCCTGTTACTTTGGCATCAGCACCCCCGCCTATGAAGAATTGGTGGGAGCCCAAAACCGGGTGGCCGCCATCGAACAACGCATCGGGGCCGATTCCCTGGGTTTCCTCAGCCTGGAGGGCCTGGTGGAATCCATCGGGATGGGGGAAGAGAATCTGTGTTTGGGCTGCTTTACCGGCAGGTATCCGGTAACAGTTGATAATGGACAATTGACAATGGACAATTGACAATTAAGAATTGGGAACTGTCCCCCCTATGGTATCGTGTGGCTGGCCCTTTGCAAAGCCGGCGACTGCCCTTGGAGGTTGGAAGTTGGAAATTAGAAGTTCGAAAGAAAAAATACCATGCGCAGCTTAGGGCTACAGCTTTATAATGTTCGGAAACAAGAAAACATAGGCGAATATTTACATTTCATTCTAACCTCGAACCTCAAACCTCTAATTTCCAGAATGGGCGGCCGCGCTCGCGGAGCCCGGCGGCAAAGGGGCCAGCCCCTACGAAAGTGGGGTTTAGATCTGACAGTGGACACTTGACATTTATTTGTGTTGGCATTTGGTGGGAGATGGGTGGGGGGGTAGTAGAAGGAGGAGGGTGAGATGGCGGAAGAAAAACTAACCTATGCCGGGGCCGGGGTGGATATCGAGGCCGCCAACCGGGCGGTAAAACTCCTGGCGGAACATGTCAAGAGCACCCACCGGCCCGGGGTGTTAGGGGGCATCGGCGGCTTTGGGGGGCTTTTCCGGCTTCCCTTGGACAAGTGCCGGGAGCCGGTTCTGGTGGGCGGCACCGATGGGGTGGGGACCAAGCTGCGCCTGGCCTTTGCCCTGGACATCCATGACACCATCGGCATCGACGCCGTGGCCATGTGTGTCAACGACATCCTGGTCCAGGGGGCGGAGCCCCTCTTTTTCCTCGATTACCTGGCCGTGGGAAAACTGGAGCCGGAGCAGGTGGCGGCCATCGTCAGCGGGGTGGCGGCGGGCTGCCGGGAGGCCGGCTGTGCCCTCTTGGGCGGGGAGACGGCGGAAATGCCCGGTTTTTATCCCCCGGGGGAATATGACCTGGCCGGTTTTGCCGTGGGCATGGTCGAGGCGGAGAAGATCATCGATGGGTCGACCATTGTACCCGGTGATATAATCCTTGGCCTGCCCAGCAGCGGTCTTCACAGCAACGGTTTTTCCCTGGCCCGCAAGGCCCTCCTGGAGGAGGCCAAATACAGTCTGGACCGGTACTTTCCGGAGCTCGGCCGGACCCTGGGGGAAGAGCTTCTGACACCGACGAAAATTTACGTCAAGGAGGTCCTGCCCCTGCTGGACCGTTATCCCATCAAGGGCCTGGCCCATATTACCGGCGGCGGGCTGGTGGAGAACATCCCCCGGATCCTGCCCCCGGGCTGCCGGGCCCGGATCCAGTGCACCAGCTGGCAGGTACCCCCTATTTTCCAACTGATCCGCCAGGCCGGTCGGATCTCCACTGCCGAAATGTACCGGGTTTTTAATATGGGAATCGGCATGGCCATCATCGCCGCCCCCGAGGTGGCCCAAGGGATCAGGGCCAGTTTCGGCGGCTCGCCCCCGCCGGTCATCGGCGAGATTGTGGCGGGGGAAGGGGCCCTTGAGCTGGTGGAAGGAGGCTGAAAAAATGGGCAAGCTACGCCTGGCCGTTTTGGCTTCCGGGAGGGGCAGCAACCTCCAGGCAATAATCGATGCCATTGCCGCCGGGGAGCTGGATGCGGAGATTGCCGTCGTTATCAGTGACAAAGGGGATGCCCAGGCCCTGGAGAGGGCCCGGAAGCACCAGATTCCCCATCGTTTTTTAGATCCAAGGGAATACAGCGCTGCTGGGGCCTATGACCGGGCCCTGGTGGCCCTGTGGCAGGAATACCAGGTTGACCTGGTGGTTCTGGCAGGCTACATGCGGCTCCTGGGCTCTGAGGCGGTGAGGGCCTACCGGAACCGGATTCTTAACATCCATCCTTCCCTTTTACCTGCCTTTCCGGGACTGAATGCCCAGGCCCAGGCCCTCGCCTACGGCGTCAGGTACTCGGGCTGTACCGTCCACTTTGTCGATGAAGGCATGGATACAGGACCCATCATCCTCCAGGCCGTTGTGCCCGTTAAAGATGATGACGCTGCCGAAACCCTGGCGGCCCGGATCCTGGAGGAAGAACACCGGCTTTATCCCCAGGCCATCCAGCTCTTTGCTGAAGGCCGCCTGGAAGTGGTGGGGAGACGGGTGAGGATTAGGGAGAAGTAGTTTGAAAGGGGTGCAGCTTCTTGATCACCGTTAAGCGTGCTCTGCTCAGTGTGTCCGACAAGGAGGGGATCGTGGAATTTGCCCGGGGCCTGGCCGCCCTGGGGGTGGAACTGGTCTCTACCGGCGGTACAGCCCAGGTGCTGGCAGCTGCCGGGCTTCCCGTCCGTTCTGTTTCTGACCTGACGGGCTTTCCGGAAATCCTGGGGGGCCGGGTGAAAACCCTGCATCCGGCTGTCCATGGCGGCATCCTCTACCGCCGGGAGGTCCCGGAAGATGAAGAGCAGCTGGCAAAGCTGGGCATCGGTTCCATCGATCTGGTGGTGGTGAATCTCTATCCCTTTGCCGAGACCATAGCCCGCCCCGGGGTCACCCTGGCTGAGGCCATCGAAAATATCGACATTGGCGGCCCGACCATGATCCGGGCTGCAGCCAAGAATTACCGGGGAGTGGGGGTTGTGGTGAACCCGGCCCGCTACCAGGAGGTTCTGGCGGAGCTGGAGGAAAATACGGGGACCCTTTCGGAAGAAACGGCCTTCCGGCTGGCCGTGGAGGCCTTTGCCCATACAGCCCAGTATGATGCCGTCATCAGCAATTACCTGGGGAAACTCCTGGCTGGCAAGGAGGGTTTCCCGGCCCACTTAAGCCTGACCCTGACCAAGCTCCAGGATCTACGCTACGGTGAGAACCCCCACCAGCGGGCTGCCTTCTACGGCGAAGCCGGGGATGTGGGGCCCTCCCTGGCCCGGGCCAGGCAGCTCCAGGGGAAACCCCTGTCCTTCAACAATATCAATGACGGCAATGCCGCCCTGGAGCTGGTGCGGGAATTCTCCGAGACGACGGTGGTAGCCCTGAAGCATACCAACCCCTGCGGGGTGGCCACGGCCGAAAGCCTGCTGGAGGCCTACCGGCGGGCCTATGAGGCCGATCCCGTCTCTATCTTTGGCGGGATAGTGGCCGTCAACCGGCCGGTGGATGTGGAAACGGCCCGGGCTATGGTGGAAATTTTCCTGGAAGTGATCATTGCTCCTGGCTTTGACGAGGAAGCCCTGGAGGTCCTGGCCCAGAAACCCAACCTGCGCCTGCTGGAGGTGCCCGATCTTTCCCAGCCCGTGGAGCCCTATTTGGAATACAAGGGGGTGCGGGGCGGCCTCCTGGTCCAGGACAGCGATGTGGCCCAGCTGGATCCCCAGGCCCTCAAGGTAGTTACCAAAAAGGAGCCTACTGCCGAGCAATTGCACGACCTCCTCTTTGCCTGGAAGGTGGTTAAACACGTCAAGTCCAATGCCATTGTGGTGGCTGCTGGGGGTCAGACCCTGGGAATCGGGGCCGGGCAGATGAACCGGGTGGGAGCCGCCAGGATTGCCCTGGAGCAGGCTGGAGACAGGGCTGCCGGCAGTGTCCTGGCCTCCGACGCCTTCTTCCCCATGCCCGATACCGTGGAAGAAGCGGCCAGGGCGGGGGTAAGGGCCATCATCCAGCCCGGTGGTTCCATCCGGGATGAGGATTCCATCAAGGCAGCTGACGAGGCCGGTATTGCCATGGTCTTTACGGGGATAAGGCACTTCAAGCACTAGAAGCTTTTGTTCCCTTTGGTTTATTCGGAAACGGGAGGTGAAAGGATGAAGGTCTTGGTAGTGGGCGGCGGGGGTCGGGAGCATGCCCTGGTCTGGAAGTTATCCACCAGCCCCCGGGTGAAGAAGATCTTCTGTGCCCCCGGCAATGCCGGGACGGCAGCCCTGGCGGAAAATGTGCCCATCGCGGCGGAGGAGATCGAGGCCCTGGCCGATTTTGCCCAGGGGGAAGGAATAGATCTTACAGTAGTTGGTCCGGAAGCTCCCCTGGTGGCCGGGATCGTCGATCTTTTCCAGGAGAGGGGGCTGGCTGTCTTCGGGCCCACGGCGGCAGCGGCGGCCCTGGAGGGCAGCAAGGTCTTTGCCAAGGAACTTATGGATCGCTATGGTATCCCGACGGCTAAATTTGCCGTTTTCGACGACTATAAAAAGGCCCAGGCCTATATACAGCAGGTCGGTGTTCCCATCGTGGTAAAGGCCGAGGGCCTGGCCGCCGGCAAGGGAGTGGTGGTAGCCAGGGAGGAAGAGGCTGCCCTGGAGGCTGTCTATGAAATTATGGAGGGGCAGATCTACGGCGCCGCCGGTCGCCGGGTGGTCATCGAGGAATGCCTGGAAGGGGAAGAGGTCACCCTCCTGGCCCTTACCGATGGGGAAAATGTAGTCCCCCTGGTGGCTTCCCAGGACCACAAGCCGGCCTATGATGGGGACCGGGGACCCAATACCGGCGGGATGGGCTGTTATTCCCCTGTCCCCGTCTTCACCCCGGCCCTGCAGGAAGAGGTCTACAACACCATCCTGCTTCCCACTGTGCGGGCCATGCAGGATCTGGGACGGCCCTTTACCGGTGTCCTCTATGCCGGCCTGATGCTGACGGCGAAGGGGATTCGGGTCCTGGAGTTCAATGCCCGCTTCGGGGATCCAGAAACCCAGGTGGTCCTCCCTCGCCTGGAAAACGATCTGGTCGATGTCCTGGAAGCCTGTCTCACAGGGGGCCTGCCCGACCTTTCCCTGCGGTGGCGGGAGGGGGCGGCCGTTTGTGTCATCATGGCTTCCGGCGGCTATCCCGGCCCTTACGAAAAGGGCTTGCCCATTAGGGGCCTGGCGGAGGCGGAAGGGGAAGAGGATGTGTTGGTCTTTCATGCCGGGACAGGATTTAAGGACGGTGAGGTGGTTACCGCCGGTGGCCGGGTCCTGGGGGTGACGGGGCTGGGCAAGGGGATTGCCGAAGCCCGCAGCCGGGCCTACCAGGCGGTGGAAAAAATTAGCTTTTCCGGTGCCCACTTCCGCCGGGATATTGGCGTCAAGGCCCTGCGCTAGTGGCTTGGGGAATAAAAAACCGGTCCTTTGGGACCGGTTTTTTTAACCCGAAGCAAGGAGGGCGGGGGGCAATAACTGCTTCTCCCGGGGCGGCTGGTGGAGGAGGCGGAGGGCCAGGTCCGCCCCGGCATCCATGCCCGAAGGCCCCAGGAGGAGGAGCAGATCGCCGGGGCCGACACTCTCCAACCCCAGGGAAATGGCCGCGGGCAGTTCCCTGGTATTTACTATAGGGATGCCGGCCCCGGCGATAATGGCAGTAAAGGCCTCCTCCTCTTCATCCTGGACGATATTCTTCCTGCTCACATGGGAATCGCTTCGGGTACTGATTACCCGGGCCAGGCGCGCTTTCCGGGCGGCCCGGACAATATGCCTGGCTGTAATCTCGTTGGCCTCTATTCCCCTGGTTCCCTTCAGGTAATTGACGATGACCAGCCTCCGGTAGTCCATACCGGTGATGGTCTGGAAGACCGCCCTGAGGCTGGCCTCATTGTGGCCGAAATCATCGAGGATGGTAAAGTCCCCCCGGTAGACAACCTGCAGCCTGCGGGGGACACCGGGGAATCTCTCCAGGGCCCGAAGGATAATCTCCAGCTCTATGCCCAGGGCCAGGGCGGCCCCGATGGCCGCCAGGGCATTGGAGACGTTGTGCCGGCCCAGAAGGCCAAGTTCCACCTGCCACTGCCCGGGCGGTATAGGCCGCCCACCTCTGGTTACCAGGAGCCGGGTGAGGGCAAGCTGAAAGGAAAGGCCCTGTTCCCTAGACCGGATCCGGCCGGCGAAAAGATCCGCCCCGGCCCTGGTACCATAAGTAATAATGCGGCCGCCGGTGACCTGGGCAAGGTAGCCACTGGCCGCCTCATCCAGGTTGAGGATGGCCCAGGCGTCGGGGGCGAGGGAGGAAAAGAGCTTTGCCTTGCTGGCCAGGTAATGGGAAAGGGAGCCGTGGTAGTTGAGGTGTTCCCGGCTCAAATTGGTAAAGACGGCGACGGCATAGGGGATGCCGGCGACCCTTTCCTGGCAGAGGCTGTGGGAGGAGACCTCCATTACGGCATGGCTCACCTCCTGTTTTTCCATAGCGGCCAAGAGGCGGTGCAGGGTTAGGGGTTCCGGCGTGGTGATGTCGGAAGGGTAGACCAGCTCACCCACCTTCTGGCAGAGGGTTCCCAAAAGGCCCGTTTTGAAACCGGCCTCTTCCAAAATGGCATTGATGAGGAAGGATGTGGTTGTTTTGCCGGTGGTCCCTGTGACCCCGGTGCAGATTAAACGGTGGGCAGGGTGCCGGTAGAAGGCAGCGGCCAGCTGGGCCAGGGCCAGGCGGCTGTTTTTGACCTGCACCAGGGCCACCTTCTCCCGGGGGAGCAGGGGGGGCAGGTCTTCAACCACCAGGGCAGCTGCACCCTTCTCGAGAACCCGGGGGATAAAGGCATGGCCGTCGTGGCGATCACCCTTGATGGCCACAAATAGTTCTCCCCTTTGCAGGGTGCGGGAGTCGGCACAGATGCCGGAAATAACAGGATTGCCGCCTCCCAGCTGTTGAGCGTCGGGCAGCTGGGAGAGGAGGGCCCGGAGGGGCATTTCCCCCTTCACCGTGGTTTCCAGAGACATTGCGGTGTCCCCCTTTTGTTCAGTATGGGAAGAAACAATTATCTGTTATCCCTAACAGTCTATGAGACTACCAGCCTATTGGTGTCACCGCCCCGGCGGAAGGGCTGATAAGGTGGCAGCTGCTGGGTAAAATAAGGGGGTGGAGGTGGAGGCGAGGATGATGGTGCGCGCGTGGCTGCGGGCTCTGGGTTTCCTGGGCCTGGTGGCAGCAGTCCTGCTGGTCCTCACCCAGGGGCGGGTGAACCGGGGGGTAACCCTGGAGGGGAGGGCAGTAGGGGGCATGGAGGGGGAGGAGGTGGAGGCTTTAATTCTAGAGCTGGCAGAAGAAAGGCAGGTACCACCCCAAAATGCCCGGCTGGATCCGGCAACGGGGGAGATTATTCCCGATCAACCGGGCCTGGAGGTGGATGTGGAGGCCACCCTGCGGCAGGTGATGCTGGCCCGGCCGGGGGAGAAGGTCAGCCTGGTGACCAGGGAGGTCAAGGCCCCCCTTACCCGGGAAAAGCTGGCGGCCAAGAAAGGCAATTTGCTGCTCCTCGGGGGAAGCAAGACGGATATTATCGATGACCGGCCGGAGCGGGTCCATAACATCCAGCTGGCCACCCGGCTCATCGATGGCCTTGTGCTGGCCCCGGGGGAGGAGTTTTCCTTTAACGCTGCTGTGGGAATACCGACCGCAGCCAGGGGCTTTCAGGAGGCGCCGGTCATCGACGATGCCGGGGAATTTTCCCAGTCCGTGGGGGGCGGGATCTGCCAGGTCTCCAGTACCCTCTACCAGGCGGCTGCCGCTGCCGGCCTGGAAATTGTAGAACGCCACGGCCATTCCCAACCCGTCGATTACACCCCGCCGGGGACCGATGCCACCGTGGTCCCGGGAGAAAAGGATCTCCGCTTTTGCAACAACCGGGAGCGGCCCCTGATGATTGTGGGTTCGGCCAGCAGCCGGGAGGTAGAATTTCTCCTCCTGGAACAGGGGGAGTAGCCTGGCATCAATCTCCCTGGACCGGCATAGGCATGTCGGTAGGGGGAGATGACTATGCAGACTATGCTGGTGGCGGCCAGTGTCGCCGATCTGTACGCTGCTCCCTGGGTGGGGGCAGAGCGGGTTACCCAGGTCCTCCTGGGGGCACAAGTACCTTTGCTGGCGGTAGAGGGTGACTGGGCCCAGGTGGTTGCCCCCGACGGCTACCACGGCTGGCTCTGGTCTGGCCTCCTGGTTCCGGCACCGGAAAAAAGAAGGGATAACGTCATCATGGTTGCCAGGCCCAGGCTCCAGATCCAGGCCGTGGGGACGGGGGAAGAATGCCCCCTGCTGACGGCCTTTTTAGGTACCGTCCTGGAGGTGGCGGGGAATTTTTCCCCCCTCCTCAAGGTGGTGCTGCCGACGGGGGATCACGGCTGGGTTCCAGAGGCGGGGGTAAAGGGTTTTCAACGGGAAGAAGGTATACCCCGGGCAGGCCCGGCCCGTCTCCTGGAACTGGCCCGCCAGTTTGTAGGCGTACCTTATCTCTGGGGTGGGATAACTGCCGATGGCCTGGACTGCTCCGGCTTGACCTACATCCTTCACTATGCCTGTGGTGTCCAGTTACCCCGGGATGCCAATGAACAGTTCCTGGCTGGCACCGGGGTCAAAGACCTTGCCCCCGGGGATCTGGTCTTTTTTGCCGGGGGCAAGAGCCCCCTTTTCCCGACCCATGTGGGCATTTACCTGGGGGACGCCCTCTTTATCCATGCTTCCTCCCGCTATGGGCGGGTAGTAGTGACACCCCTGGAAGATGCCTTTTACCGGGCACGCTTCCTGGGCGGTCGGCGGTACCTCACCCCCTGAAGCCCTGGGAAAAATTCTCGTATCGGGGAGGATTTGCCCTTTAGTTCAAGAATAAGATAAAGGAAGCTTATTCTGGGGGGTGGACCCTGTGGCCTACGACGTCAAATGGAAGGATGACTTCACCGAACAACTCTTTGAGGCCATCCTGGCCCTGGAAGACAAGGAAGAATGCTACCGTTTCTTTGAAGATATAGCCACCATTGGCGAGATTAAAACCCTGGCCCAGCGCCTGGAGGTGGCCAGGATGCTGCGGGCAGGACAAACCTATGATAAAATCACCGAACGGACGGGAGTTTCTACGGCGACCATAAGCAGGGTGAAAAAATACCTGCACTATGGCAGCGATGGCTATAAGACTATCTTGGAACGGTTGGAGAAGGCGGGGAAGCTTCTCCAGCCGGAAGAGGAATAGCGGTGGTTTGGAGGTCCGGTGCGGCCGTCCTGGCAAGATACCCCCTGGCGGGGGTTTATTTGTTTCAAAAAGGAATCTTACCTTATATCGTCGAACAAAATAGGCATTGAAAAGGGGGTAACACTTTGCAGGAACTACTGGCGGAACTTAATGAGCAGCAGCGGGAAGCGGTCCAGCATGGTTCCGGCCCCCTTCTGATTTTGGCCGGGGCCGGCAGCGGGAAGACCAAGGTCCTGACCCACAGGATCGCCTACCTCCTGGCCCAGGGGGTCGAACCCCGGCAAATCCTGGCCATTACCTTCACCAACAAGGCGGCCGAGGAGATGCGGGAGCGGGTGCGGGCCCTGGTGGGGGAGAGGAAGGTAGCCGGGATTTGGATTATGACCTTCCATGCCGCCTGTGTCCGGATCCTGAGGCAGGAGGGACGGCATATGGACCTGTACCCGGGTTTTGTCATCTACGACAAGGGGGATCAGCTGGCCCTGATCCGGTCCATCCTCAAGGAATTGGACCTGGATGAGAAATACTATTCTCCCCAGGGGGCCCTGGCCACCATCAGCAGGGCCAAGAACGAACTGGTCGACCCCGAGGCCTTTGTCCCCTACCTCCTGGGGCGCAGCAGCTATTCGGAAGCCTATGCCCGCCGCCTGTTGGACATTTATGTCCGGTATCAGGAAAAATTGCGGGAAAACAACGCCCTGGACTTTGACGACCTCCTGGTGGCCACAGTCCGCCTTTTTCAGGACTATCCCCAGGTCCTCCAGCGCTACCGGGAGCGCTTCCGCTACATTATGGTGGATGAATACCAGGATACCAATCATGCCCAGTATGTTTTGATAAAACTATTGGCAACGGAAGAGGGAAACCTCTTGGTTGTGGGGGACGATTACCAGTCCATTTACGGTTTCCGGGGGGCCGATATCAGGAACATCCTCGATTTCGAACGGGATTTCCGGCAGGCAAAGATTATAAAGCTGGAGCAAAACTACCGTTCTACCGGCAGTGTTTTGGCGGCCGCCAACGGCCTCATGGCCCACAACCGCTACCAGAAGCCCAAATCCCTCTGGACGGCCCGGGGGGAGGGAGATAAGGTCAAGGTCTACCGGGCCCTGGACGAACGGGATGAGGCGGCCTTTGTGGCCCGGGAGATCAGCGGTCTTAAGGCCCAGGGTTATATGTGGCGGGACTTTTCTATCCTCTATCGCACCAATGCCCAGTCCCGGGTCCTGGAAGAGGTATTTAGGCATTGGGGCATTCCTTACAAATTGGTGGGAACCCTGGGTTTTTACGAGCGCAAGGAAATCAAGGACCTGGTGGCCTACCTGCGCTTGCTGGTGAACCCCAACGACGGCATTTCCCTACGCCGGATCATCAACATCCCCAAAAGGGGCATCGGGCCGGCCACCTACAGCCGCATCGAGGCCTATGCCCGGGCCCGGCAGCTGCCCCTGCTGGAGGTTTTGGCCCTGGCCGAGGAGATACCCGGATTGAACAAGAAGGTGCAGGCAAGTCTGGTCCAGCTGGCTAAAGTTTTGCAAACCCTCCAGGAAATGGCCCGGGAAATGCCGGTATCTGCCCTCATTCCCCATATTTTAGATTTAACCGGTTACGGAGAAGAGCTGAAGTTGGAAGGAACGGCCAAGGCCCAGGAACGGCTGGAAAACCTGCGGGAATTTATTACTGTAGCCGGGGAATATGAAGCCCGGGGGGAAGGCGAGGGCCTGGAGGACTTTTTGACCGGCGTCGCCCTCCTCTCCGATGCCGATACCTACCAGGCCGGGGAAGATGCAGTGGTGCTGATGACTCTCCACAGCGCCAAGGGCCTGGAATTCCCGGTGGTTTTCCTGGTGGGGGTGGAGGAGGGCCTTTTGCCCCACAGCCGCTCCCTGGAGCGGGAAGAGGATGTGGAGGAGGAGCGCCGCCTCTGTTATGTGGGCATAACAAGGGCCCAGGAAAAACTCTACCTGGTCTGTGCCCGGGAGCGGACCCTGTACGGCTACCGGCAGGCCAATCCCCTGTCCCGCTTTATAAAGGAGATACCGGGGGAGGTAAAGGAAGAGCTGGGAGTGGGGGGCCTGGCCCAGGAAAGGCCCACTACCGGCCCCTGGGAAAAACCCTCTGCCCCTCCAGAAGAAAGGGCGGCTACTGCTCCCTTCACACCCGGCGACAGGGTCCGGCACCGGGCCTGGGGGGAAGGTACCGTCATCCAGATTTCCGGCCAGGGGGAGGACGCCCTGGTGACGGTGGCCTTTCCCGACCGGGGGATCAAGACCCTCTCCCTCCTCTATGCCCCTCTGGTCAAGGTTTAGCGGATAGGGGAGGCCGGGGAGGAAAAGACTACTGGTAAGGGAATGTTAGAAGGGCGGGAGGTGAGAATATGGATCCGCGCCAACGTATTGAAGAGCTCAGGCGGATTATTGAACATCATAATTATCGCTATTACGTCCTCGATGCGCCTGAGATCAGCGATGCCGAATATGATGCCCTGCTGCGGGAGCTGGAGAGGTTGGAAGAGGCCCACCCCGAACTGATAACCCCCGATTCCCCCACCCAGCGGGTGGGGGGAGAACCCCTGGCGGCCTTTGCCACCGTGGAGCACCCCCTTCCCCTCTTGAGCCTGGCCAATGCCTTTACGGAAGAGGAACTCCTCCACTTTGACCGGCGGGTGCGGGAACTGGCCGGGGAAGAGAGGGTGGAGTATGTCCTGGAGCTGAAAATAGACGGCCTGGCCGTGGCCCTGACCTACGAAGAAGGTACCTTTGTCCGGGGGGCCACCAGGGGGGACGGCTACCGGGGTGAAGACATCACCGCCAACTTGAAGACCATCCGCTCCCTGCCCCTGCGCCTGCAGGGGGAATATCCCGACCTGCTGGAGGTTAGGGGTGAGGTTTTCATGCCCATTGAGGCCTACCGGCGCCTCAATGCTGCCCGGGAGGAGAGAGGGGAAGAACCCTTTGCCAACCCCCGCAATGCCGCTGCCGGGTCGGTGCGCCAGCTGGATCCCCGGATAGCCGCCTCCCGTTCCCTGGATATCTTTGTCTATGGCATCGGCATCTCCCGGGGCAGGGAGTTTCACACCCACGGCGAAGTCCTGGCCTTTTTGCGGGAGGCGGGCTTTAAGGTCAACAGCCACTATGTCCTCTGCCAGGACATCGAGGAGGTCCTGGCAGTGGTCCGCCAGTGGGACCCCCAGCGGCGCCGGGAGCTGCCTTATGAGATAGACGGCCTGGTGGTCAAGGTCAATTCCCTGGCCCTGCAGGAGCGCCTCGGCACCACCGCCAAGAGTCCCCGCTGGGCCATTGCCTACAAGTTTCCGGCCGAGCAGGCCGTCACCACCGTTAAGGATATCATTGTCAGCGTCGGCCGAACGGGGGTCCTGACCCCCACGGCAGTATTGGAACCGGTCCGCCTGGCCGGGACAACGGTGGCAAGGGCTGCCCTCCACAACCTGGACTATATCAGGGAAAAGGATATCCGCCTGGGAGATAGGGTGCTGGTGCAGAAGGCGGGGGATATCATACCGGAGGTGGTGGCGGTCCTGCCCGAGGCCAGAACAGGTCAGGAGCAGGAGTTTCAGATGCCGGAGCGGTGTCCGGCCTGTGGGGCGGAAGTCGTCCGCCTGCCGGGGGAGGCGGCCCACCGCTGTACCGGGATGGCCTGTCCAGCCCAGCTCCAGGAGGGTTTGCTACACTTCGCCTCCCGAGATGCCATGGCCATCGACGGCCTCGGTCCTGCCCTGATCAAGCAGCTGGTAGAGAGGGGCCTGGTGAAGAGTCCCGCCGATCTCTACCGCCTGACCCGGGAGGACCTGGTGGGGCTGGAGCGGATGGGGGAAAAGTCTGCTGCCAACCTTCTGGCGGCCATCGAGGCCAGCAAGGAAAGGCCCTGGGACCGGCTCCTCTTCGGCCTGGGGATCCGCTTTGTCGGCAGCCGGGTGGCCCAGATTTTAGCCGGCCACTTTCCCAACCTGCGGGCCCTGATGGCGTCGGGGGAGGAAGAACTTACGGCCATTCCCGAGATTGGTCCCAAGGTGGCGGCCAGCATCCGCCGCTTCTTTGCCGAGCCCCAAAACCAGGGGGTGGTCGATGCTTTAGAGGCGGCCGGGGTCAACATTGGCGGTAAGGAGAAGAAAGAGGAAGGGGGATCCAAGCCCCTGGCAGGCAAAGCCTTTGTGCTAACGGGCACCCTGACCCGGTTCACCCGGTCGGAAGCTAAAGAGCTTCTGGAAGGTCTGGGAGCCCAGGTGCGGGGCAGTGTCAGCGCCAAGACCGATTATGTAGTCGTCGGTGCCAACCCAGGCAGCAAACTGGCTAAGGCCCGGGAGCTGGGAATCCCCCTCCTGACCGAAGAGGAGTTTGAACGGCTGCTGGCAGATGGATAATCCCTGGGCCGGCAATTTATAGGTACAGGCCAAAACTACCAGGGCAGAGACGGGAAAAACTTGTTTTTATTCCCAGAAAATGCTACAATAAAACGTCAATTTGATAGTGGCAGCAAGAGCGATGGCAATCGGAAGAGGTGGCAATTATATGAAAGGGTGGTGAGATGAATGATCCTGGATCGGAAACAGGTGGAAGAGATTGCCTTCCTTGCCCGCCTGGAACTAACCGAGGAAGAAAAGGAAGAATATGCGGCCCAGCTGAGTGCAATCCTCAGTCATGTGGCCAAACTGCAGGAATTAGATACCACAGGTGTGCCGCCCACTGTCCATATTTTACCTGTGAGCAACGTCCTCCGCGAAGACGAGCCGGGTGAATCCCTCCCGGTAGAATTGGCCCTGGCCAACGCTCCTGAAAAGGCCGAAGGGTGTTTTGTAGTCCCGCGGATTCTAGAAGAATAGGTTTAGCAGCAGGCAGGAATAGAATATGGTACCACTTGCCCAGGAATTGCCCGGGGTAGGGTACCAAACACTCCGGGAGAAAGGTTATTTCCGGAGAAAAGGAGGTTGCAATATGGAGCTATGGAAATTACCGGCCCACAGCCTACATAAACTCCTGGTCGGGGGAGAAGTTACGGCTCAGGAAATAACTTCTGCCTTTTTACAGCGGCTCCGGGAAGTTGAACCCCAGCTGCAGGCCTTCATCACCGTCACTGAAGAGTTGGCTTTAGAGCAGGCCCAGGAGATTGACCGGCGCCGGGAGAAGGGGGAAGAGCTCCCTCCCCTGGCGGGAATTCCCTTTGCTTTGAAGGATAATATCTCCGTCCGGGGTATCCCGACAACCTGTGGGTCGAAGATGCTGGAAAACTATATTCCCGTTTATGATGCCACCATTTATAAACGCCTGCGGGAGGCCGGGTCGGTGCTGGTGGGTAAGACCAATATGGACGAATTCGCCATGGGTTCCTCCACTGAGTTTTCGGCCTTTCATGTTACCCGGAATCCCTGGAACCTGGAGCGGGTACCGGGAGGCTCCAGTGGTGGCTCAGCCGCGGCCATTGCCGCCGGTGCAGCTAACTTTGCCCTGGGCACAGACACCGGGGGCTCCATCCGGCAGCCGGCGGCCTTCTGTGGGATCGTGGGCATTAAACCTACCTATGGCCGGGTTTCCCGCTATGGTGTGATTCCCTTTGCCTCCTCCCTCGATCAAGCCGGCCCCATGGCCAGGACTGTAACCGATGCCGCCCTGGTATTGAATGTTATCAGCGGCCATGATCAGAGGGATTCCACAGCCCTCAAGGAACCGGTACCCGACTATACTAGTTATTTAGTGCCCGATGTCGCTGGGCTTAAAATCGGGGTTCCCAAGGAATACTTTGGGGAAGGGATTGCACCGGAAGTAGGTGCGGCCATTTGGGAAGGGATACGACTCCTGGAAAAACTGGGGGCCAGGGTGGAGGAGTTCTCGCTCCAGACTGCTTCCCACTGTCTCAGTGCCTATTATATAATTGCTCCGGCGGAAGCATCATCTAACCTGGCCTGTTACGATGGTATCCGTTACGGTTACCGGGCCGATGTCGACGATTTGCTGGGAATGTACACCAAAAGCAGGCGGGTACTGGGATCGGAGGTAAGGCGCCGGATTATGCTGGGTACCTATGCCCTCAGCGCCGGCTACTATGACGCCTATTACCATAAAGCCCAACAGGCCCGGACACTGATTCGGCAGGAATTCAAAGAAGCCTTTGAAAAATATGATGTGCTCATAACTCCTACTACTCCTAACGTGGCCTTTGCCCTCGGAGCCATGGTGGATGACCTCCTGGCCATGTATCTTTCCGATGTTTGCACCTTAGCGGCGAACCTGGCCGGGCTGCCGGCAATATCCCTTCCCTGCGGTTTCTCCCAGGGTATGCCCATAGGGATGCAGATCCTGGGGAAACCCTTTGCCGAAGGCAAGATCCTTCAGGTTGCCTACACCTTTGAGCAAGAGACGGAATACCACAAAGAATTTCCGCCGGTCAGCAAGGGGGTGATGTAAATGCAAGAATTGGAGCCGGTAATCGGTTTAGAGATCCACGTGGAACTGATGACCAAAACCAAGCTCTTCTGCGGTTGCAGTGTTGGGTTTGGGGCCGAGCCCAACAGTCAAACCTGTCCTGTCTGTTTGGGACATCCCGGGTCCCTCCCGGTATTGAACAAGCAGGCGGTAGAATATGCCGTCAAGGCCGGTTTGGCCCTTAACTGCCGCATTGCTTCGACCTGCAAGTTTGACCGGAAGCAGTATTTCTACCCCGATATGTCCAAGAACTACCAGATCTCCCAGTATGACCAGCCCCTCTGTGGGGAAGGTTATGTGGATCTGGAAGTGGATGGCAAGAAAAAGCGGATCCGGATTAAACGGGCTCACCTGGAAGAAGACGCGGGTAAGCTTGTCCACGGGAGCACTGCCGGGGGAGATGTCAGCCTGGTCGACTATAACCGGTCGGGGGTACCCTTACTGGAGATTGTCACTGAACCGGACATCAGCTCACCGGCCGAAGCCCGCCTCTTTTTGACCAAACTGCGCAATATCATCCAGTACACCGGTGTTTCCGACTGCAGGATGGAAGAGGGTTCCTTGCGCTGTGATGCCAACATATCCCTCCGGCCCCGGGGCACAACGGAACTGGGGACGAAGACGGAGATAAAAAACCTCAATTCCTTCCGGGCGGTGGAAAGGGCCCTGGCCTACGAGATTGAACGCCAGACCAAGGTCCTGGCTGCCGGCGAAAGGGTAATCCAGGAGACCCGCCACTGGGATGAACAGGCTGAAGTGACCAGGGGTATGCGCAGCAAGGAAGAGGCCCATGACTATCGTTATTTTCCCGATCCCAACCTGCTACCCTTGCTTGTTGATCAAGGGTGGGTAGAAAGGATCCGGGCGACCCTTCCGGAGCTGCCCGATGCCCGCAAGAGGCGGTTTATGGAGGAGTTGGGCTTGTCTGATTACGATGCCGAGGTCCTGGTGGCGGCCAAGGATGTTGCCGACTACTACGAAGAAGTCTTGAAATACTACGGGGATGCCAAGATGGCCGTCAACTGGGTGATGGTGGAACTTATGGGGCTCCTGCGTAAAGAGGGCCTGGAAATAACGGCCTGCCCCGTTTCCGCAGAAAACTTGGGCAAGCTACTGGTCCTGCAGGAGAAAGGCACCATCAGCGGGAAAATGGCCAAGGACATTTTTGCTGAGATGTTCAGCACGGGCCAGGATCCGGAAACCATAGTGAAGGAAAAGGGGCTGTCCCAGATCAGCGATGCCGGGGTCCTGGCCGGGCTGGTGGATAAGGTGCTGGCTGCCAATCCAGAATCGGTGGCCGCTTACCGGGGCGGCAAGGACAGGGCCCTGGGCTATCTGGTTGGTCAGGTGATGAAGGAGACCCGGGGTCAGGCCAATCCCCAGCTGGTCAACCAGCTGCTGCGGGAGAGGTTGGACCAGCCGGAATAATTGTGATTGCAACATACTTGAGGGAGTCTAGCCAGACTCCCTTTTTTTCTGGGAAAAAGCTGTAGCTTTAGCGTGGTGTTTTTACGGACAAGCTTTACGGGGTGTTAGTGCATAGTCCCGGTCCCGGGCGGAAAAAGTATAGGAGAGACTATTTTGGGAGGGGGCGTCCGATGCAGCCAGAACAGGATCTGGCCCTGCGCCAGGGAGGAAGGATCCTCCAGCTCAAACAGCAGCTGGATAAGCTGTACGACCAAATCCGGGACCGGCAGATGGAAAAGGAGCTGCAGGTGCAGGAGAACTTTTACCAGGGGAGCAGCCATTTGAAAAGCCTCCAGGCCATGCGGGAGGCGGCAGCCCTGCTGGAGCAGTTAAAACTCTGTCTCAGCCCGGAGCAGGGGGGCCTCCCTTCCCTACCCCTGGCCCAGGCCAGGGAAATAGCGGCCCACCTCTGCCACAAACTGCAGCAGGAAGAGGCTGCTGCCCGGCAGGCCCTGGAGAAATCCCTGCAGCAGGCGGCCTCATCCCTGTTGGTAGGGTTAGAGCTGAGCAGGGAGATGAACCAACTGCTGCACCTCTGTCAACTTGCCGGTGACTGGGGGGAACAGCTGACCAAGCTGGCGGGGGAGTACCCCCTATCTTTCCCGCAGGGAGGGGGTTCTGATGTGGGAAATACTCCAGAACGACAAGATCATTAATGTGCATTTTTCCGACCTCTACCTTCTCCTCCGGGCCCTGATTTTTTTTGCCCTGAGCCTGGTGGCCATCCGCATCATGGGGAAGCGCACCATCGCCCAGCTCTCCCCCTTTGACCTGATTACCATCATCATTATTGGGGCCGCCGTGGCCATCCCCATGGAAGATGAGAAAATCCCCTTTGTCCACGGCCTTATTCCCCTGGTGAGTATTACAGTAGTCAATTACCTCCTCCATCTGTTGATCATGAAGAACCGGAAAATCGAAAACTTCCTCCAGGGCACCCCCAGTGTTCTGGTGGAAAATGGAGAGGTAATAGTAAAAAACTTGCGGAAAGAACGGGTTACCCTGGCCGATCTGGAAGTACTCCTCCGGGAAAAGAATGTCCGCAACATCAACCAGGTGCAGGAAGCCACCCTGGAACCCAATGGCCGCCTCAGCATCGTCTTGAAGGAGGCGGAAGAACCGGTAACCCGCAGGGATTTGGGCCTGGCCCCTTCGGGGGGCCTGTTTCCCGTCCTGGTCATTGCCAATGGCGAGGTTCTCTATGACCATCTCGCCAAAAGCAGGCTCAGTATTGCCCAGCTGGTAACGGAAATTCAAAGACGGGGGATAGAGAGGCTGCAGGATGTGGCCCGGGCCACCTTGGATGAGAGGGGAAATCTCCTTGTCGTCAAAAGGGAAGAAAAAACCCGGGTATCTGGGGAGGGACAGGAGACTATGCTTCGGGAAAACAATGGGCTGCAGGTCAACTGCCAGGAGCTGCAGAAAAAATACCCGGTTCCCCTGGAACTCTTTTTGGAAGCTGTATCCATGGGGCTGAACGACGGGGAAATAGCAAAGGTGACAGGCCTTAGGCTGGAGGAGGTCAAAGAACTGAGGGGAGAATTGGGGGGGATCGGCAGTTCCCTCGATCTCACCCACAAAAAGGATATCTGCCAGGCCAGGGAGAGCAGGTCCCCTTCTGCCGGGAAAAAAGATATGCAAGGCTAAAGGAGAGAAGGGGGTTTTCTACCCCCTTCTCTCCTTATAAAATCCCCTCGGTTCTGGCAAGTTTAAATCATTTTCCCCTTCAGCCCTTTAAGGTGTCATAGACTAGGCGGGAGACCTGGTTTATAAGGCTGACACCAGCGGCATTGGTCGCCAATTTGTTGGTGAAGATGGCCAAAATGTAGGTGCGTTCCGGGAGGAAAAAGACTCCCACATCGTGTTCCAGGAGATGCAGGTCGCCGGTTTTGTGGGCAATGACCACATCCTCCGGCAGTAGAGCAGGGAGCTTGTTCCTGAGCTGCTGCCTTTTCATAATATCCAGCATGTTCTCGGAAGCTTCCTTATTTACCACCTTACCCTCCACCAGTAAGCGGAGGAGCTTACCAGTGTCCCGGGGGGAGGTAAAATTATCCCGCCCTGCCTTGACGGCTTCACTGTCCATCATTTTTCGCTGCAGCCGGGTCTGCTCCAACCCCAGCTCCCTGGCAAAGCCGTTAACCCTATCCATGCCGACCAAATCGATGAGCTCATTGGTGGCGGCATTGTCGCTCTGGATAATCATGAGGGTGGCCACGTCCAGGACTGTCAGTCTAAGGTTAGGATTGAGCTCAGACAATACCCCGCAGCCGCCCACCCGGTTTTCCGGCTTAATGGTTATCTCATCTTCCAGGTTTACCTTGCCCTCCTCGGCTAGGTTAAAGAGGGCAGCCAAAATAGGAATCTTAATCACACTGGCCGAGGGAAATACCCGGTCCGGGTTCACGGTAAAGGTTTGGCCTGCCGCGAGGTCTTCGAGGTACAGCCCCACTTCCCCGTCACAGGTACCCAGGATCTCAAGGATCTGTCTTTCCGGCAGCAACACAATCCCTCCTTCCTGCAAGCCTAGGTTCTAGAATAGAGAGTATACCAGAACATAGGCTATCGTAGCTGCCACTATGGTAAGGCCCAGTTTAACCATGGATTTAATATCTTTGGACCGGGCCAGGCCCATCTGCCCCAGCATATCGGCTCCCGGATAGGCAAAGGAGGTCATTTGGGAGCCGATGAGGAGAATGGCCGCCCAAAGTCCCATGGGCACGCCCAGCTGTGTCAAGAAGGGATTAAACATTTTATCCATTAACACCGCCTGGGCTACGGCGGCACCGGATATGCCAAAGACACCTGTCAGAGTAGTGAAGAGGGCAAAGACCAGCTTGCCACCGGAGTTAATGATAGGTGTGAGGAGTTCTACCAGGGCGGCAAAGGCTCCCGATTGCTCCACAAAGTTGAGGAAGGGCTCGAACAAGACAAACATAATAAATAACCAGACTAAACGGCCGCAGCCTTCCATCATGGCATCGAAAACCTCGCCCAGTTTAAGGCCGCTGGCCAGGCCGGTGGTGATGGCAGTGGTGAACATGACGACCACGGCATAGGAGGCGCCGCCCTTGGTCACCATGCCATATACCAATAAGGCAGCCAGGGTGAGGGCAAAGGCCAGGGTGCCCCGCTGGGTAGCCGGGCTGGCTACATAGGCCTCACCCCTTTGCATATCTTCTTCTTCATACTTATAAACACCCTTGGTAGCCCTTTGGATGCGCAGGGCCATGAAATAGGTCACCACCCAGCAGATAAGGGAGACCGGCAACCCTGCACTGAGGAGGACCTGGGGATAGCTCAGGCCCGTGAGTTCCATCAGGGTAACCATGGGGGGAGTAAAGGGTCCCAAAAAGAGGCCCGACTGCCCTGCACCCTGGAAGATGGCGGCCAGGGTGCTGGGGGTAATTCCTACCGCTGCCACCAGGGGGATAACGATGGGAGCTAAAATAGCATTGGCCCCGGCCAGGGTCCCCAAGAGGGAAACGAGGAGGACAGAGGTAACCATGGTGGCCAGGATAGCTTTTTTCTCGGTGTTGACACCGATTTTATGCATAACCAGGTGAACCAAATTGTCGGCCACCCCCGTACGCCTGAGCACCGCACCCAAGCCTGAACCCAACATAATGATAAGACCGATCAGCGACAAGAAGGAACCCAGGGCTTCAGCTATAATCCCGCCCAAGCCTAACAGGGGCTGCTGGATCAGGACAGCGCCGACGAGGACACAGATGAACACGCTCAAAACAGGCTGGACTTCTTTGAAGGCTAAAATAATGTAGAGAATCAGAGGTATTAGCCCAAAGAGGGGGTGCAGATTTCCTAACATTGCTCATTATCTCCTTTCCTTGTAATATATGGGGACACAGTGGTAAAGATGATTACCAGCGCAAGTTTAGTCTTGCCCTCCACCTTACTTTATTTTTTGCCCACTATCACCTCCTACAAAAAAACAGCCTAAAGGGCAATGACGGTAAATCATTACCTTTTAGGCTGGATTTTGCCTGGGTTTTTGCCTGGCCGGCAAAAAGACAGGCAAAGCAGCTGGCATTATAATTTTTCGGTATAAGATATTGTAATATTTATTCGACTTCCAGCTAAAAAATCCTGTAATGAAAAGCAAATTTTATCCCTTCTACGGCACCCGAAGGATTCGTAGGGTAGGAGAGGGCTAAAGGTTTACGGCTTCTTCAACAGCACCCGGCCGGCCGCCGCGCCGGTGAGGGCACCCCGGCGCACTGCCAGCTCCCCATTGACAAAGACATATTCGATTCCCACCGGGTACTGCTGGGGGTCCAGGAAATCGGCCCGGTCGCAGACAGCAGCCGGATCAAAGACGGTGAGGTCGGCAGCAAGACCCGGCCTTAGCAGGCCCCGGTCTGTCAGGCCCAGGCGCCGGGCATTCAGGCCCGTCATCTTGTAGATGGCCAGCTCCAGGGGCAGAATCCCTTCCCTGACACAGGGGCCGATTACCCGGGCAAAAGTCCCGAAAGAGCGGGGATGGGTAGTCTTTCCCTTCTCCCGGGCCATACCGCTGCCATCGGAGCCTACTCCTACGTTCTCGTCGGACAAAATGGTTTTAACATCCTCCGGGTCCATTGAAAAGTATACTGCGTTCACAACTCCCTTTTCTTCTTTCAGCAGGCGCACGACGGTCTCTTCTGGGCTCAGGTTCCAGGCTGCGGCTATCTGGGCCAGGCTTTTACCCAGGGCAGCCTCCCGGTTCTTAGGTGAAGCAAGGGCCGTGATCCTGATTCGCTCCGCCCCACCCCGCATGTTTATTTCCCGGCCAATTTCCTCTTTAATATTCGCAACCAGGTCCGGATCGTCCAGGCGTTCCAACAAGCGGGCCACACCACCGCTGTGGGCCCATTGGGGGACCAGGGCGGTGAGGGAAGTGCTGGAGGCTTCGTAGGGATACTGGTCGGCGGCGATATCAACCCCTGCCTCCCGGGACCGCTGCAGCAGCTCCAGGCACTCCCGGCCCATGCCCCACTGGGTCCGCCCCATGGCTTTGAGATGGGAAATCTGGACCCTGGCACCGCTCTCCCTGGCTATACCAATGGCTTCATCCAGGGACTGGCGCAGAGTCTGGCTTTCACCGCGAATGTGGATGGAGAATAGGCCATCGTAGTCTTTGATGACCCGGGCGAGGCCGATGAGTTCCTCGGTGTCGGCAAAACTGCCAGGGGGATAAATAAGACCGGCGGACATGCCCCAGGCCCCCTGCTCCATGGCCAGGGCCAAAAGCTGTTCCATCTGGGCCTGCATGGCAGCGGTAGGTTTCTGGGCACCAAAACCGACTACTGCTCCCCTCAGGGCACCGTGGGCAACCTGGGGTAACAGGTTGGTACCCAGTTTCAACTTGCCCAGTTCGGCGGCGTAGCCGGTCAAATCCTCCCAGGTCACACCCTGGGCAGGGAAGCTGAAACCGTGGATTTTGAGGTATTCCAACAATTCTCCCCTGTAGCTGGGGTGCACAGGAAAGGCTCCGACACCGCAGCTGCCGATGACCTCACTGGTTACCCCCTGGAGGAGTTTACTCGTGGACATGGGGCAGCTGAAAATAGTCGCATCGGTGTGGGTATGGATATCGATGAACCCCGGGGCAACGGCCAGGCCGTCAGCGTCGACAACCAGTTCAGCCGGCTCCTTGAGCTGTTCCCCGATGGCGGCTATTTTATCCCCCTGCAGAGCAATGTCAGCACGAAAAGCTTCGCGTCCCGAACCGTCAAATACCTCCCCGCCCTTGATCAGGACCGTGTACATAGAAAAGCCCCCTTTTACATGTCCTTACCTATACACTGACCTTTCCGGTTCTTTACCGTGGCCAAAAACAAAATCCAGCCACGGGAGTACAAGGTCAGACCTTTACTCTCTGGCTGGATTTTACCTGGGTCTTTGCCGGGCAAAGCAAAGGGTTCAGGTAAAGCAGCGCCCCTATTTACTGGCAACCTTGCTGTTGTATTTTTTGTAGGCATCCTTTAAGGCAACAATCAGGGTACGTTGGGAGGATCCGTGATAATACCTTTCCACATCGGCGCAGATCTTTTCAATGTCTTTTATGTCGCGGCCCACAAGAAGGCGCCGGATAAAATCGCGGGTGAGGGGGAGGATAGCGTTGCAGCTGGCTTCCACTATGTGACCGTGAACGTTGACTTCCAGGCCAACGAAAAAAGTTCCATATTGTTGTTGGATAGGGTTATTGCTCGCCACCTGGGCATCCCCGATGATGTAGTAGGTGTTCACCTATCTCCCTCCCCGGGAAACTCCAGCAACCTAAGAGCACTCTCTGATAAACTTATTCTTCTTTAGCAGCGATTAATCCTCCCTGGTCCGGGCCTTTTACCTGGCCCTGACCCGATTTTTTTCTCCCGCCCCAGGCCGCGGGGATATGAGGGGGGCAGGCTGGCTTCCTGGGAGATTAATTGATGCTGTGAAGAATTTCTGCATAGGTGGGAAAAGGCCAGTGTTTTTGGGCCACTATTCTTTCAAGCCCATCGACAACTACTCTCAGCTCTGACATAAGCGTGCACACACCGTCGCGGTAGGATTGGGCCCGGGAGAGGGCATCCCTTTCCCGTTCGGCAGCTTCTACTGCCCCCTTGAGGGCAGCCAGCTTGTTGTGGAGGCTGGAGCACAGCTGGGAAATATCATTGAGCAGGGATTCTTCCAGGCCATAATCCAAATCTCCCCACGACCTTTTACTGGCCAGCAGTTGGGCAAGTTCCCTTTGATAGCTGATGCAAGCAGGTATTATTTCCCTCTGCAGCATGCCGGCCATGGTTAGCGCTTCAATGTGCAAGGTTTTACAGTAGTTATCCAGCATGATTTCATAGCGGGTCTGGATTTCTGTTGCGCTGAATACCCGGTGGCGGGTGAACAGCGCTATGCTTTTTTCTGCCACTAGGGCCGGCAATGCTTCCACTGTAGTTTTTCGGTTGGTCAGACCGCGCCTTTCGGCCTCCCGGACCCATTCGTCCGCATAGTTGTTACCATTGAAGATGACTCTTTTGTGCTGGCGGATCGTCCTTTGGATCAGGGTCCTTAGCCCACCGGCAAAATCCCCTGCCTGTTCCAGGGTATCGGCAAATTCCCGCAGGACCTCAGCCACAATGGTATTGAGTACTATGTTAGGACCGGCGATGGACAAGGCAGAGCCGGGCATCCGGAATTCGAATTTGTTGCCGGTGAAGGCGAAGGGTGAAGTACGGTTGCGGTCGGTGGTGTCCTTGGGTATAAGAGGCAGCACCCTGGCCCCAATTTGCAGCTGCTCCTTTTCCCTGCCGGGGTAAGGGGCACCGGTTTCCAGGGCTTTGAGGATTTCTGTCAGCTCATCCCCCAAAAAAATGGACATAATGGCCGGGGGTGCTTCATGGCCGCCGAGCCTGTGGTCATTTCCCGCGCTGGCCACGGAAGCCCGGAGCAAGTCCTGATACTCGTCAATAGCCCTGATAATGGCCACCAGGAATAATAAAAACTGTAGGTTTTCCGCGGGTGTTTCCCCGGGTTCCAGCAGGTTTACCCCGGCATCGGTAGCCATGGACCAGTTTACGTGCTTTCCACTGCCGTTGATGCCGGCAAAGGGCTTTTCGTGTAATAAACAGGCTAGGCCGTGTTTAGCGGCGATAGTTTTCATCAGTTCCATGACCAGCTGATTGTGTTCAGTGGCAATATTTGCGCTGCCATATATGGGAGCCAGCTCATGCTGCCCTGGAGCGACCTCATTGTGCTTGGTTTTAGCAGGCACGCCCAGCTTCCAGAGTTCCCTCTCCAAATCCCGCATAAAGGCGGCGATCCGGGGCTTGAGACTGCCAAGATAATGATCCTGCATTTCCTGTCCTTTGGGCGGCATTACTCCAAAGAGGGTGCGGCCGGTGTAAAGGAGATCGGGACGCTGTAAGTAAACCCCTTTATCGATCAGGAAGTATTCCTGCTCGGGGCCGACCGTAGCAGTGACCCGCTTTACCCCGGTGTTGCCAAAGAGACGCAGTATCCGGAGGGCTTGCTTGTTTAGGGCATCCATAGAGCGCAACAGGGGTATTTTATTGTCTAAAGCCTCTCCGTTAAAGGAGCAAAAGGCAGTGGGTATATACAGGGTGCCGTCTTTAACAAAGGGGTAGGAAGAGGGATCCCAAAGGGTATATCCCCGGGCCGCACAGGTGGCCCGCAGTCCACCCGAGGGAAAACTGGAAGCGTCTGGTTCACCCCGCAGCAGCTCCTGGCCCGAGAACTCCATTATTATGCGGCCATCTTTGCCGGGGGAGATAAAACCCTCGTGCTTTTCCGCAGTAGCACCGGTGAGGGGCTGGAACCAATGGGCAAAATGGCTGGCACCCTTCTCAAGGGCCCACTCTTTCATGGCCTTGGCCACAGCATCGGCAATGTCAAGATCCAGGGGTGTGCCCTGGGTAATGGTTTCCTGCAGTGCATTATATATGTCTGGGGGCAGCCGGGTTTGCATTACCGTCTCATTAAATACCATGCTCCCGAAATAACTTGGCATGTCCTTCATCATAAACACTCCCTTTGTGGTTAATGCTGACCGGCTTACGGAGAAAGGGATTTCCTGCTCTCTTAAAGAACACTTGCCAGTAGAGGTTTTTTCTTCATGGGCATTAGACACCGGTGAGATTACATCCTGTCTGTGGTTCAAAGCTCTGGCCCATAAGAATCATCCTTCCTTAAATGAGTGATGCGCCGCAGACCATAAGTCCACAGCGCTGCTTACAGGGCTAATTATAAAACTTACTTTTTTTACCTGTCAAGATTTTTTTGAAATCCTTTTGGTAAAATCTTAAAAGAAACTATTTTGCAACGGAGAATTGGGAAAATATTTACTCCTATTCAACCAGAAAGTACAGAATAACCGTTGACACGGAATTGTTTTCCCTATAGACTATTTGCGTTAAAGTAAGGTGTTCATCAGATAATGGATAGTCAGTAAAAAAAACCGGGTTTACAGCCGGTTAGTTCACTGCCGCCATTATGTGATGAACGCCTATTTGTTTTTGGCGCCGGATCCACTAAACACCTAAAAAGGGGGGTAAATCTATGTGCGGCATCATTGGGTATGTGGGTAGGGAAAACGCCGTTCCCATTCTTTTAGACGGGCTGCGGAGATTGGAATACAGGGGATAAACCCTTTCTATTAGTGGTTGCCTGGGAATCGGCCACACCCGGTGGGCTACCCATGGCGAACCGTCGGATCTTAACTCACACCCCCATTTAGGCAGTCGAAAAAGGATCGCCATTGTCCATAACGGGATTATTGAAAACTACAGGGAGCTGAAGAAATACCTGGAACAAAAAGGAATTAAATTTGTTTCCCAAACGGACAGTGAGGTCATTGCCCAGCTGGCCGAGTATTATTATACCGGAGACATCATAGATACCGTTATTAAGGTGACAAAGGCCCTGGAGGGCTCATATGCCCTGGGCATTATGTGTGCCGACCAGCCCAGTACCCTCATTGCTATTAAAAAGGACAATCCACTAATCGTAGGCGTTGGGGAGAGGGGGAACTTTATCGCCTCCGATGTCCCGGCAATTCTTAGCCATACAAACCAGGTTTACTATCTTAACGATAAGGAAATAGCAGTACTGACCAGGGATAGTGTTAATTTCTATAATACAGACAGGGAACCGCTGGTAAAGAGCCTGGCAACGATAAGCTGGAGCCTGGACAGTGCGGAGAAAGGCGGTTACGAGCATTTCATGCTCAAGGAAATCATGGAACAGCCCCGGGTTTTACGGGATACTATCCATTCGGCCCTGGCCGTTGGAGAAAATAAGCGGCTCATCGACAGCCTGGATATCTCTGCCTTTAATAAAATCCTGAATCCGTGATAATAACAACCGACCTAAGTTTAATTGACAGTAAATGGTATTACTGATTAAAGCTAACACCTGTTGGTATATGAAATAGGGTCTAAATATGATTATGTGAATAAAGGCTATTTACTCTTACCTTGGGTCCCCTAGATAAGGGAATAACAAAGCAGACCTCCCGTCCTAAGAGACTTGGAGCCTGTTTATACAGCTAACTGGAGCTAGAAGTTCTTTTATTTAAGCCAACGCTTTATATAGGTAACGGAAAGCTGGATACCAGGGGCTATGCCGGCCAAACCGTAACTTGACCTGCCGGGCATGGTGAACCAGCCGGGACGCTATGGTAATCAGGTTCTGAATAACCGTACGCAGCCGCCGACGTTGAGCTTTCTTATTGCGCAGCGGTACTTCCTTTAGCGGGAGGCTGAACTGCCCCAGAAGCCGCAAGATATTGTAGGCGAAAATACCAAGGTGCAGCACCAGGTTATTGGTGGCAAATTTGCCACTGGGCAACCGTTCCAGGTCTAAATCGTTTTTGATTTCGCTATGGAATTGCTCGCTGGTGCCGTGGTCGTGGTAGAGGGCAATGACCTCCTCCACCGGGTCGGGTAAAGTGGTCCAGTAGGTTTCAACCTCAATTTCCGGGACCAAGAGAAGCTGTCCGCTTCGTAATATCGTGCGCTCGGTGACCTTATACACCAGACGGACAGGGGTGTCAGCGCCCTCGATTTTCACCATCTGGTGACCCCGATAGACGGTTTTTCCCTCCCGTTCTACGGTGGCGTTACCATTTTCCTTGGCAACGGCCAGCCATGCTTCCGGCGTTTCCTTACGCAGATTTCGCTTAATGATAAAATCGGCTTTGATTTCCGGGTCCAAACAGACCTGGAGATTATCTTGGCTGTCATTACCGCCATCCATCCGTACTAAAAGTGGCAGCGAAGTGATAGCGCGAGCAAAGGTTAGAGCGCGACGCAGGAAGTCCGGCGTCCCTTTTTGGCAATGCTGTTTCCCGGCCCGCAGTTCGGTATTGACGCAGTAGCCTTCCTTACCGAGGTAGGCGAAGATAGGCGCATAACCGTCGTAGCCCTTATAGGTCCTGGAAACACCCTCTTTCTTGGAATTTGAATTATCAAAGGGAGTAACATCAATATCCAAAGGGACATATTGGCGCTTCTGTTCCCCGGAACCCAAGGTAACAGGAGTTACCGGTGCCTTAAGTTTCTTAAGGAACCTGGCCGTTTCCTCGAGGATGATCTCCTGGTAGGGTACGCTATGAGCTATCATATCCAGGCGCTGGCGCAGGGTAGGACTTGAAGGCACATCCTGAATATCCAGCGCTGCAGCGAAGAAGGGGTCATCCCGAAAAAGCTCAATATGGTCAAAATCACTGCGACCCTGGCAAAGCAGGCCGATGTATGAGGTGATAACATCCCCATGGGAAATATCCGGCGAGGAAACACCAGGTATCCGGGTCTTATTTAGCCTGAATTTCAGAGCAGTATGATCAATGATTTCCCCTACCAGAGCCAGTCCGGCAACGGGGGTAAGGTGTTCATCAGACTGTTCAATAATGAATTTCATGGCTGCACCTCGCAGGTGAAGATGGTTTTGTTTGCCATCTAGCCTATTATACCTTATTTTTCGCGAGGTTTTGAGCCATATCCAACTATTTTGTTATTGGGTTGTCACGGATTCAGGGAGGGTATTTAACCCCATCGCCTTTCACCTTTACCCTTCCGGATATTTAGAAGAATATCTAATTAACCATAATATAACCCTTATGGATTACACCTGTCAAGCCGTGGATAATATTACCTTGTGCCGATCCTGTCGTCTAACAAAACTGCACCTTGCAACACCGGCTTTAATTTGGTTAAACAAACCACCAACAGAAAACTCCCTGGCCTCAAAGACTGGTGTGGTTTAAACAGTCCGGTCTTTAAGCTAAAAGCTATAGCCCCGGTTAACCAGAACTATAGCTTTTAGTTTTCAGCGGTTGACATATTGTTTTTAGCCGGTAGCCTCCGGCGGGTAGAAGGGTTTAATTACCTATTGTTCCCAGAGCTTTATTGAGGGCGGTTACGCCTGTGACAGGCAAGGAAATCTTGCCGGCCTTACGTCCCTGTTCGTCATAACCGATGGCAAAAATTTCAGTCGCCAGGATAGTTGTCCGGGGGATGGGGAAGGTCCAGACTTCCTCGCCGCCGGCAGCAGCTTGCCGGGTGGCCTGGCCGAGGAGGGTATAATCCTTTTCGGTTATCCCCGTCCCGGTGGGTACGGCCCAGATTTCCACCCGGGCCAGTTTTTTTCCCTTGATTACCAGGTCGGGTGGAGCGATAGTGAAGGAGTCGATACCGGCAACGAGGTTTTCCTCGTTGTTATTCGCCGGGGTGGGGGATTGTACCGGCATGACCGAGTTTACCCGCATGATGGCCCCCCGCATGTAAATATTAGACTCGTTGGTGAGGGTGCCGATAACCATCACCACCTGACCGGCGTATTTTTCCAGGTCTTTAGCCACGCCCGTGGAGCCTTCCTCCGGTAAAAGCACCAGGCGGCCAGTGCCGGTTTCCAGTTCAAAGTGACGACCTTCAACGTTGCTGACCACCAGCTTACCGGTGGCCTTAATTTTTTTATCCAGGTGATAGATGCTTATCCAGGCCGGGTAGTAATTGCCGTAGTAGCCGGCTGTGCCGCCTAAGTTTCGTACCAGCTCTACCGCCGGTCCGCCGTCCAGGGGCTGCCGGTACAGAGAGCCGCCTTGAGATGGGTCCAGGCGCAGGAAATAAAGGTCCTGCCCGTCCGGGGAGATGGAGGGGTAGTAGTCGGCGTTATCGGGTGTACTGGCTGTCAGGGGCCGGGCCTGGCCGTCGCCCGTTGCCAGCCAGATGCGGTGATCGCTTACCAGCACCCCGGATAGTTGTTTGCCTTCCCAGGCTGTCGTTTCCAGGCCACGGCAGAAGAGGACACCATCGTCCGGGGCGGGCAGCCATAGGGGCTGGCTATCCACCCGGCCGGGCTGGTCGTAAAAATCGATGTTGCCCTCCGGCAGGGTGACAATACACAAGCGCTTGTTGGCCGTCGCTTCCCGGCCGCTGCCCTGGATAAAAGCGAGTTTGTTGCCGTCCGGGGACCAGGCCAGCCACTGGCGGTAGGGCAGGCAGGTACCCAGGTTAAGAGAGCGGCCGGGATTATCTAAGTCCAGTACCTGGAGGGGCACCCCGTCAGTGGAGAGGGAAGCCGCGTTGTAGTGCAGGTAGTAGGCCAGGTAGCGGCCGTTGGGGGACCACTTTAACCCTATGGCATAGCTGAAATAGATCTCATCCACCGCTGTCCCGGCCTCACCCAGGGTAAGCAAATTATGGCGCTCGCCCGCTAAGGTCAGGCGGTCGATACGCAGGGGCTTATTTTCAGTGCGCGGCAGGGATATGGCCAGGCTCTTGCCGTCCGGCGCCCAGGCAAAGTCTTCTACCGTTTCGCTTCCGTCCGGTAGCAGAGTCGTAATCCGGGCACTGGCGTCGTCTTGGATGGCGGCCAGCTTCAAGTTCATGTCCGGGGCATAGCCTCCGCCGGGACCCTGGGTTGTATAAGCCAGGATATTGGCGACCGGTGACCAGGCCGCTTCAACCAGCACCGGACGCGGGTCAACCTGGAAGGCGTCGCTCCCGTCGGCCCTGACCACCCAGAGGTAGGGCTTGGCGGCCCCCTCTTCCTGTTTTTCCCGTAACATGAAGGCCAGCCACCTGCCGTCGTAGGACCAGCCCAGGATGGTTGCCACGGTGTCTTCTTTAGTTACCTGCACCGGTGCGGCCCCGGCATGGCTACCTTCCAGAAGATAAAGGATACCGCCACTGGTGAAGGCCACCCTGGCCGGGAAAGGCGCGGAGTACACCCGCTCCGCCAGTGCGGGTGACGGGGTAGTAATGGCTACCGTCAGAGTTATAGCATTCCAGGATACTTCGGCGCCCAGGGATTCCGCCAGGAAGCGTACCGGAGCCAAGACACGGCCGTTGCGTATCTGCACAGGTACGGCTAGGGATAACCGTTCCTTATTCCTGTATACGTCTCTGCTGTCGGCGACCATCTTAAGGGTCATTCGCGGCCCTGTGATTATTACCTCACTGGTCCCTTCGTTCCAGGTTACCGTGGCCTGGAGGGCTTCGGCCAGGGCGCGGACAGGAGCCAGGACATGGCCGTCCTGGATTATAGGCGGCTCATCCAGGGCCAGTTCCCGGCCGTCCACAGAAATATGGATGCCTTCGGCGCCGGCAGGGGCGGCACCGGTAAAGAGCCCGGCCAGCAAACCAAAGAAAACGGCCAGGGCCAGGAATTTAAAGGGTTTTAAAGGCTGGAGCACGGACAATACCTCCCTAATGTTTTCTCTATATTATTGACGACAGGGGGAGGTATTTGTTCCGGTTAAACGGTGATTATATACACGGTAGCGGCGATGGCGATAAGGGCTGCTTCAGGTAACACCAGCATCCGCAGAACCTGCCGCAGGTCGGCGCGGAAGAAATCGACCGTCAGGGACAGGCAGAGGTGCATGGGCGTAAACATGGCCCCCGTAAAACCGGCTATAAAAACAAATACCGCCAGGGGCATACTTATCTGACCACCGGTAGCAGCCATCACTACGGGAAAAATAATGCCCATGGAATAAGAAACTGTACCCGTAATTAAGCCCACCAGCAGGGCGAATATGCCTAAAACGACGAATTCCGGCACGGCCAGGGTCTGCAAAAAATAGGAAAGGCTGGCTACGGCCCCGGTTGTCAAAATCGTTTGTTTAAAGAAAAAAATGCCCAGTACGAGGAGGAGGATTTTTACCTGGACGGTTTCCCGGCAGAGGGATAAAAGATGACGCGGGGTATAGCGATGGCGCACCAGAAGCACAGCCAGGACCAGCCCTACGGCTATAAGAATCCGCACCTGGAGGAAGAGGACTACCGATGCCATCAAAGAATTTATTTACGCCGGAGCCGAAAACAGCCAGGCCGATGTACTGATCGTCGAGATCGGCGGCACCACGGGTGATATTGAAAGCCAGCCCTTTTTGGAGGCTATTCGTCAAATCTCCCTTGAGGTAGGTAAGAACAACTGCCTGTTTATCCACGTTACCCTGGTTCCCTATTTGCCCTGGTCCGGAGAACACAAAACAAAACCGACCCAGCATTCCGTTAAGAATCTCCTCGCTATGGGTATTTCCCCTGATATCATCGTTGCCAGGGCCGACCAACCCCTCGGGGCCGGCATCAAGACAAAAATCTCCCTCCACTGCAATGTAAAGCCTGATTGTGTCATTGAGAATCTGACTGCCCAGTGCTTGTACGAAGTCCCCCTTGTACTGCAGCAAAAGGGCCTCGATAGGGTGGCGGCCCGGGAACTAGGTCTTGACCTGCCCGAGCCGGATTTAGCTGAATGGAAACAGATGCTCGCCAAGATAAAGGCGAGGGAAAAACAAGTCAGCATCGCAATTGTGGGAAAATATGTGGGGCTACACGATGCTTATCTCTCCATTGTCGAAGGTCTTAATCACGCCGGTTTTGACACGGGTACCAAGGTGAATATCCGCTGGCTGGACAGCGAGGATGTGACGGAAAGGAACGTACGGGAATTGCTTAACCAGGTAAATGCAATAATCGTTCCGTACGGTTTTGGCCATCGCGGCATCGAGGGTAAGATTATAACATGCCGGTATGCCAGGGAAAATAAAATACCCTTCCTGGGCATCTGCCTGGGACTTCAAGTCGCTGTCATTGAGTTTGCCCGCAATGTTGCCGCCATCAGGGACGCCAGCTCCGGCGAGTTTGATTGGGTTTCCGATAATCTAGTAATAAATACCATGCCGGAGCAGGTCGGTGTTACGCAGAAGGGCGGCACCATGAGGCTCGGTGCCTATCCCTGTAAAATCCAACCGGGAACACTGCTGCACAGCCTGTATGGCACCGATGAAATCAAAGAAAGGCACCGGCATCGTTATGAGGTAAATAACCATTACCGCGGCCTTCTGACTGAGAATGGCCTGTGTATCTGCGGCACATCGCCTGACGGCAGGTTGGTGGAAGCGGTGGAACTACCGCAAAACATACATCCCTTCTATATCGGTGTCCAGTTTCATCCCGAGTTTTTAAGCCGCCCCAACAGGCCCCACCCCCTCTTTGTAGGGCTGGTCAGGGCAGCATTAAAGGAAGGGGTACAATGAGGGGCTGTGGGGCTGGGATTTGCTGCTGTTCCAGGGGGAGTGGGGCCCAGAACGTAAACGATGCCCCTGGCCCGGGAGGGGCAGGAATTGTCCTCCCCGGGAAGAATAATAAAGGAAGGATAATCACTAATGTTGGTGGTGAAGGTAGATGTCAGAAGGGACAGGAGGCACGGCTCTCATTGGCCTCCGCACATTGAAGACAGGGATAGCCACAGCCCTGGCTATGTTCTTGTCTGAACTAGTACCCCATTCCGAACCCGTCTTGGCCGGCCTGGCGGCCATTATTTGCCTGCAGCCGAGCATATCAGCCGGGTTGCAAAAGGGTCTCACCCGTATTCAAGCAACCCTTTTGGGTGGTATCCTGGGATTGGTCTTTCATTATCTTTTTGGCTACCATGTTTTAATACTGGGCCTGGCCGTAATCGTCGTCATCCGGCTCTGCAGCGTACTGCGCTGGGAACAGGAGGCTTCCCTGGCTGCTTTTACGGTCATCGCCATCATGTCCCAGGTTTCGGGAGAGGTCCTTTACTATACCTTTGGGCGTGTTACCAGCACCCTGATCGGAATTGTGGTGGCAACGGCCATCAACATCCTGGTGGCTCCTCCCCAGCACTTGGCGACCTTCCGGCAGGAGCTGAAGGCCCTGACGGCCAGCTTTCCCGATCTTTACCTCCAGGCAGTAGAGGCCTATGCCGCCAATGACCCGGAGTTGGCCCAAAGAATTCTCCAGGAACTGGAGGGGGCCGAGGCGGAAGTAAATATTCTCCAGCAGGAACTGAAGCACCTCCAGGGGGCCCAGATGGCTTTCGGCGTCTTTCTGGAAAAAATCGAATTTCAGGATTACATCCTCTTTGATCGCAGTGTCCATTTTTTGCGGGACGTCATGGAAAAGATGCGGGATTTGGCAGAAATAACCCAAAAGCGTTATCATAGGAAACAGGAGCTCCTCCGGCAGGGGAGGCTTGAAGAACACCCCGATTATATTTCCCCCGAATTCCAGGGACTCCTCGACTCTCTGCGGGAAATGGCTGGGATGCTGGGGGAATTGCACCACAGTGTGTTCCGCCTGGTGGGGGAGCGGGAGCTGGGGCTCATGCCCCGCATCAGGCATCGGGCTGAGGAATTTGAGCGGTTTCAGAACCAGGTACGCCAGCGCCTAAAGAATTGGGAGTTGGAAACTCTCCATAAGCTGGATATCTCCCTCCTGATGTCCGCCCACCGGATAGTCTTTGATCTGGAGGAGATTGGAGAAGACCTCATCGGCCTGGGCAAGGCAGCCCTGGCCGCGGCCAAGGAAAAGGAAGGTACTGACAGACTTCGGAAAGGGAATATTTTAGAGGAGGTTGAGGATAAAGATGTACTGGGAAGACAAGGGTAGGAACAATACGGAAAAGACGGTCAAATTGGCCCTGGAACGGGCCCGCCAGCTTGACATTGATCACATTGTTGTGGCTTCCAACACTGGAGATACGGCCAAACTGCTCCTGGATCAAGGGGTGAAGGTGGTGTGTGTCACCCACCACGTCGGCTTTGCCAAGCCGGGATACGACGAAATGCCGGCTGAGATGCGGGAGTACCTGCAAAGCAAGGGAGCAGCGGTTTTAACCACCACCCACCTCTTGGCAGGGATTGGCCGCTCCATAACCAAAGAATTCGGCGGCCTGGACCCGGCCCAGGTGGTGGCCCATGCCCTGCGGATGTTCGGCCAGGGGACAAAGGTCTGTGTAGAAATTGCGGTGATGGCCCTGGATGCCGGTTTAATCCCCTACGGCAAGGAGATCATTGCCATTGGGGGAACGGGAAGGGGTGCCGACACCGCCCTGGTCCTGACACCGGCCCACAGCCGCCAGTTTTTTGCCACCCAAATCCACGAGGTCATCTGTAAACCCCGCTAGCCCTGGAGATTTGAGGCACCCGGCTTTTGTCTGCTATAATGGGATCGAATTCAACCTTTGATTGCCGAAGGAAAGGGCTGCCGAATTAAGGAGGAGTTTACATATGGGCGATAAACCGGAGCGGGATTCCAATTTTATCCGCACCATCATTGAAAGGGATCTGGAGGAGGGGAAAAATGGCAGACGGGTCCATACCCGTTTTCCTCCCGAACCCAACGGCTACCTGCACATTGGCCATGCCAAGGCCATCTTCTTGAACTACAATATAGCCAAGGACTACAAGGGCAAATTCAACCTGCGCTTCGACGATACCAACCCCATCAAAGAAGAGCAGGAATATGTGGATTCCATCATCGAAGACCTCCGCTGGCTGGGAGTGGACTGGGAGGACCGGCTTTTCTTCACCTCCGATTCCTTTGAGCTGAAGTATGAATTTGCCAAACGCCTGATCAAGGCCGGCCGGGCCTATGTCTGCGACTTGAGTCCCGAGGAGATCAGGGAGTACCGGGGCACCCTGACGGAACCAGGTAAGGAGAGCCCCTACCGGAACCGGTCGGTGGAAGAAAACCTGGACCTCTTCGAGCGGATGCGCCAGGGGGAATTTCCTGACGGTTCCCGGGTCCTCCGGGCTAAGATCGATATGGCCGCGGGGAACCTCAACATGCGGGACCCTGTCCTCTACCGGATCCTCCACGCCGAACACCACCGGACCGGGGACAAATGGTGCATCTATCCCATGTATGATTTCGACCACCCCTTTACCGACGCCCTGGAAGGGATTACCCATTCCCTGTGCTCCATCGAGTACACCGACCACCGTCCCCTTTATGACTGGGTTGTCGAGAATGCCCTGGAGCTGATGCCGGAGGTAATTAAGTGCCGTTCCCGGCAGATGGAATTTGCCCGCTTTAATATGACCTATACCGTCATGAGCAAGCGAAAACTGCGCCGCCTAGTGGAGGAGGGCCATGTCAGCAGCTGGGATGATCCCCGGATGCCCACCATTGCCGGCCTGCGCCGCCGGGGTGTGACTCCTGCCGCCATTGCCGCCTTTATGGAGGAGATAGGGATTTCCCGGGCCGAGAGCACCGTGGATCTGGCCATGTTTGAACACTTCGTCCGGAAGGACTTAGAAGACAAGGCCCTGCGGATGATGGCGGTGTTAAATCCCCTCAAGGTGGTCCTCACCAACTGGCCTGAGGATAAGACGGAGCTGGTGGAAGTGGAGAACATGCCCGGTAACGAAGCGGCCGGTACCCGCCAGGTACCCTTCGGACGGGAGCTTTACATTGAACGGGAGGATTTTATGGAAGACCCGCCCAAGAAATTTTTCCGCCTTGCTCCGGGAAGGGAAGCGCGCCTCAAGGATGCCTATATCATCCGCTGTGATGAGGTTGTCAAGGATGCCGAGGGCAACATAATTGAGCTGCGCTGCAGCTACGACCCCCAGAGCAAGGACGATCAGGATACCGGCAGGAAAAGGGTGCGGGGGGCCATCCACTGGGTCTCGGCCCGGCACGCTGCCCGGATCACCGTCCGCCTCTATGACCGGCTTTTTACCAAGGAAAATCCTGAAGAAGATGAGGAAGGGGATTTTATCGACCACCTCAATCCCCAATCCCTGGTTGTTTTAGAAAATGTCCCGGCGGAACCGGCCCTGGCCGAAGCCGCCCCCGGCAGCCGCTTCCAGTTTTTGCGCAAGGGATTCTTCTACCTGGACCCCGTCGCTTCCAGGGACGGAAAGATTGTATATAACCGCATCGTCAGCCTCAAAGACACCTGGGCGAAGATAAAGAAGAGGGGAAGTTAATCTAAAAGCCGGCAGCGGAAAGGGGGGAAAGGCTTTGCTGCAGGTTGTAACAGACAGCTCCTGCGACTTACCCGAGGAGTTGATTAAGGAAAACAACATCCGTGTGGTACCCCTTACCATTCATATTGAAGATCAGCTGTACCGGGAAGGGGTAGACATTAGCACGGAGGAGTTCTACGATAAAATGGCCAAGAGCCCCAGCCTGCCCAAAACCTCCCAGCCGCAGCCGGCGGCCTTTGCCGGGGTTTTTCGGGAACTGGCCGATTTTGGTGAGGTGCTCTGCCTGACCATCTCTTCGAAACTGAGCGGCACCTTCCAGTCGGCCTGCCTGGGGAGGGAATTGTCGGGGGTCGACGCCTTCGTCTTTGATACCCTGGCCGGTTCCCTGGGCCACGGCTTACAGGTGCTCAAAGCCTGCCAGCTGGCCCAGGCAGGGTGTACGGCCAAGGAGATAATGGGTGAACTGACCCAATACCGGGATAAGATGAAAATTTTGATCCTGCTCAAGACCCTGGAGAATATTGTCAAGGGCGGACGTTTGAGCAGATTCCAGGGCAGCCTGGCCAGCATCTTGAATATAAGGCTCCTCTTGCACAATGTGGAGGGAAGAGTGGAACTGCTGGAGAAGGTGCGGGGCAGCAGGAGGCTTTTTGCGCGGGTGCTGGAGCTGATAAGGGGCTATTGCCCCGATATGACGGGAAGGGATGTGGGCATCACCCATTTCCGGAATCAGGCCGACACCGAGAAAATAAAGGAGGCCCTGCAAGAGCAGTTTCATCCCCGGAGAATTATCATCAACAAGATGGGGGCAACAATGGCAACCTATGCCGGTGAAGGTGGCATGATCATCTCCTTCTAGTGGGACTAAACAAACTATTGGGTATGGAGGGGGACGGTCCCCGCGGGGGCAGTCCCCCTCATGGTATGTGGAAGGGAAGAGAATATTATGGACGGCAAAATCTACATCGCCTATGGGAAGGACGCCAAGGAAATGACCCTCTCCCTGCTGGAGAGGGCCAATATAAAGGACCGGATTCCAAAGGGTGCCAGGATCGCCTTAAAGCCCAACCTGGTCGTGGCTAAACCCGCCGCCGAGGGGGCAACGACCCACACCGGGATCCTGGAGGCCCTTATAGAATATCTATACCAGCATGGCCACAGGCAGATTGCCATTATGGAGAGTGCCTGGGTTGGCGAAAGGACAGAAAGGGCCTTTGACCTGTGCGGTTATAATAAACTGTCCGAGAAATACGGCGTCCCCCTATATGATCTGAAAAAAGACAGAACAATAGATATAGATACCCCGATCGGGAAAATGTCCGTCGCCCGGCGGGTTACCGAAGTTGATTATTTAATCAATCTGCCGGTATTAAAGGGCCACTGCCAAACCCGGATGACCTGTGCCCTGAAAAACCTCAAGGGTTGTCTGCCCGACAGGGAGAAAAGGCGCTTTCACGGGCTGGGCTTGCACAGGCCGATTGCTGCCCTGGCCGCTGCCTTAAAGCCCGCCCTGACCATTGTGGACAGCATCTGCGGTGACCTCAACTTTGAAGAGGGTGGAACGCCCATCCAGACCAACCGCATTCTGCTGGGTGAGGACATGGTACAATTGGATGCCTACGGCTGCCACTTGATGGGTATCGATGTCCATGCTGTCGAGTATATCCCCCTGGCTGAGAAATATGGGGCCGGTAAAATGGAATTTAGAGAAGGGGATATAATTCAGATCAATAGGCCCGGGTTGACGGAAGAATATACCAGGGCCAGCGGCCTGGTAAGACGCTTAATCCGCAATGTACAGCAGAGGGATGCCTGCTCACCCTGTTTCGGCAATCTGGTCCATGCCCTGTATAGATTAGAACAGGAAGGCACATCCTTTACCGGGCCCATTGCCATCGGCCAGGGCTGGCAGGGTAAGGCCTTTAACGGCATCGGCATAGGGCGCTGTTGCGACGGGGCAGCTAAACAGCTTGCAGGCTGCCCGCCCAGTGCCGAAGACATAAAAAGGGCGCTCCTGGCCGGCAAATAAAGGCCGGCTGCAGGGGGCCCGGAGCTCAATGACGAAAGGGAGTAAAGTGGGGAAGGGGGTTGGGCCAGGTGTCAAGGGCAGTTCCGGTGAGAAAGGGCCAGGAAATTGAACTTGCAATCGATAGTCTCAGCCATGACGGGCAGGGGGTGGGGCGCTACCAGGGTTTTGCCATCTTTGTTCCCCACGCCGTACCCGGGGATCAGATCCGGGCAGAGATTATTACCGTACAGAAAAACTATGCCCGGGGCCTGATAACGAAGATAATTGCTTCCTCTGCTAGCAGGGTAAATCCTGCCTGCAGCATCTTTCCCGCCTGCGGCGGCTGCCAGCTGCAGCACCTTTCCTATCAGGAGCAGCTGGAGTTCAAGCGGCAGGTGGTGGTGGAGGCCCTGGCCCGGATCGGTAAATTAAAAGGAATAACGGTCCACCGGACCTTAGGGATGGAAGAACCCTGGCACTATCGCAACAAGGCCCAGATCCCCCTGGGAAGGAAGGGCAAGGAGATTGTGGCTGGCTTTTATGCCCCCCGCAGCCACCGGATAATAGACATGCCCGAGGGCTGCAAAATTCAAGATTCCTTGATCAACAAAGTATTGGCGGAGGTGCGGCGCCTCATTGTCAAACATAATCTCACCACCTATTCAGAAGAGACCCATTCAGGTCTCCTGCGGCACCTTTTTGTCCGGGTGGGAAGGGTAACGGGGGAAGCCATGGTGGTCCTGGTCATAAACGCCACCCAGCTGCCCAGGGGGAAGGCCATTGCCCAGGAATTAATGGAGGCCGTCCCCCAGGTGGTGAGCTTTGGCATCAGCATCAATACCAGGCGGACCAACCTGGTACTGGGGGATAAATTCCGGCTCTTGGCGGGAAAGAAAAGCTTAACCGACTATATCGGCCCCTTCCGCTTTGACATTTCCGCCCGTTCCTTCTTCCAGGTGAACCCTGTCCAGACGGAAGTCCTCTACAACAAGGCGGTGGAATATGCCGCCCTCACCGGCCGGGAAGAAGTTGTTGACGCCTACTGCGGCATCGGCACCATCTCCCTCTTCCTGGCCCAGAAGGCCAGGCTGGTGGTAGGGATTGAAACTGTGGAGGCCGCCATCCGGGATGCCAGGGCCAATGCCCGCCGCAACGGTGTGGACAATATCGACTTCATCACCGGCGATGTGGAAAGGGTACTCCCTGAACTCTGGGAGCAGGGTTTTCGCCCCGACGTCATTGTTTTAGACCCGCCCCGCAAGGGCTGTGCTCCCACCGCCCTGGACACCTTTGCCCGCATGCAGCCCGACCGCATCGTCTATGTTTCCTGTAATCCCACCACCCTGGCCAGGGATCTGGGGTATCTTGCCCAAAGGGGCTATGAGATTCGGGAGGTCCAGCCGGTCGACATGTTCCCCCAGACGGCCCACGTTGAGTGCGTGACGTTGATGTCAAGGGTTGAGGAATAAAGAACTGAAAAGCTTGTAAATAAAGGGTTTCCAGACATTTTGCTTTTCTCAGGACTGTTCCTGCGGATGTGGCAATGTCAGGGA